>OLRF01003228.1_pt1 | contig 13012 bp, 11 predicted proteins | sample 1672061 | NCBI WGS metagenome assembly OLRF01 (sample SAMEA3136641, study PRJEB25190) | human gut metagenome | reverse complement strand
GGACGTCTGCGCCGGCGCGGCCTGCGGGGACGACATCCCCTTGGCGATGGCGGTGATCCGTTCAAGCGATTCGGGATCGGACAGCAGGGCCTTTACCTTGCCGAGAAAGTCGCCGTCCATAACGCGCCGTTCCTCCTTTCCCGGCGCTTTTGCGCCCTGCTCATTGCTCCTGCAGCATCCGAAGGATCTGCTCGCTCTTTTCCTTGCCCGCCATGCTCAACAGCTTCTCCGCGTCGGCCGGACTGAGCTTGGCGAACTGCTTTTTGAGTCCGTCGAGGTCGGACAGCAAAGCGCCGGTCTTGCGCTGGTCCGCGCCGATGGCCGTCGAAATCCGCCCGATCAGCTCGGCGAGACTCTTGTTGTCCATCGCTAAGAGCTTTTCTTTCGTCATATTGTCAAACTGCATACTTCAAACACCCCGTCTTTGATATGTTGTAAAATTGGCCGGTAATAGCCTTCAACGCCGTCCGGCAGTTCGGAAGCCCGCCTGCATCGCGCGGCGAAAGCGTCATAGGGAATCAGGGAATAGGGAATAGGGAAAATAGAATCCGCGGCGTTTGCCGCAAGAATCGGAAAGGATGGTTGATCGGTGAAAAAATGTAAGCCCATCAGGAGTCCGCGTCAGGCGGTGGTCCTGCTGTCGGTCTGTGTGGCGCTGGCCGTCGTCGCCGCCGTGTTTGCGTCGGTTCTGGCGACCTATCGGTGGGCGGCGCAGATCATTTTCCTCGTGCTTTTGGTCATTTGCATCCAGATTGTCGTGCGCTATACGCTCACCGAGATGGAGTACGCCGTCGGCCCGAATACGTTCACCGTCACCAAGAGCGTCGGGCGGAAGGAGACCGTCGTCTGCTCGCTGGAGCTGTCGACCGCCATTGCGCTGCTGCCGAAGGCCGAGTTCAAAAAGAACGATAAGGAGAAGCGCTACGGCGTGATCGGCACGCGCTTCAATTTCAACCAGAATATCCGCGCGTCGTCCTATGTGTACGTCTGTGAATTCAACGGCCGGACGGTCGCCATCGAATTCGAGCCGAACGCTCCCTTCGTAGCGATTATGAAGGACGAAATCGAGTCCTCGCGTTCGGGCGGTGACGGTACGGCGGAGGCGGAGGACGATTTCATCAGCCTTTAGCCGGTTCGTCTATATCGCGGCTGGTGCCCATTTCCAGCGCCAGCAGCCGCCACGTTTCGGGTCCGACGATGCCGTCGACAGTGAGTCCGTAATAGCTTTGAAAGGCTCTTACGGCTCTTTCTGTTTCCGGGCCGAAGATGCCGTCGTCCGCGACGCTCGGGATTTCCGGCACATGCTGGCTGACGGCGTTGAGCGCGGTCTGGATGAACAGCACGCTGGCGCCCTGCGAGCCGCGCGAGAGCGGTTCGCCGGGGTAGGGCTCGCTCACCTCCGCGTTGGCAAGCACATAATAGTAGGCGTTGACGATTTTGTTCCACGTCGCTTCGTCGATGACGCCGGTCGGCACCAGCCCGTAGTCGCGCTGGAAGGCGTAGACCGCGTCGCGCGTGTCCACGTCGAACACGCCGTCGATCATTGTGGCGGGGATGTTGGGGTCGGCCTCGCTGATGACGCGCAGGTAGTACTGCATCCGCAGCACGTCGATCCCGCGCGAGCCGACGGTCAGGTTCCGGCCGGGATAGTCGTCGGATACGGGACGCTCACCCTCGCTCGTCAGCTCGGCCAGTCTGGTCACGGCCGTGTAGATGTAGATGATGCGGTACCAGGTGTTTTCGTCCGTGACGCCGGTCGCCGGCAGGCCGAAGCTCTGCTGGAACGCGCGCACGGCGTTTTCCGTTCCCGCGCCGTACACGCCGTCGATCTGGCGGATGAAGGGGATGGCCGGATAATTGATGGCGATGCGGTTGAGCCGCGTTTGCAGCGCCGTCACGTCCGCGCCGGTCGAGCCCTCCGACAGCTCGCCGGGGTAGGAGTCGGGGATGACCTCCACGACCTCCGCGGTCCGCAGCTCGATGTTCTGCCCGTAGTAGTAGCGCAGGATCTCCAGCGCATCCATGCCCTGCCGCGCGAGCGAGACGGTACCCCACTGCGTCATCCCATCGCAGGTGGCGATTACGCCGTCGCAGTATTCCGAGTAGATGGGCGCAAAATCGTTCGGGCGGCTGATGTATTGGTCGAACAATTCGTCCACCAGCACCGAAACCGTGTCGAAAATGCCCGCGTCGTGTACATAATACTGGTCGTAGGCCGGCGAGGACGTGATCTGGAACGGGTAGCCCTGCGAGCGGTACCACTCGGTGTAGATGCGGTTGAGCGCCAGCGTGTTCTGCGCGAGGATGTTCGCCTTGAGCGCCTCGGTCGGCCAGGTGGGGTAGATTTCGCTGGAGGCCACGCTCTTGAGGTAGTATAAGTAGGGTACGGTGATGTTCTGCGCGTCCGAGCTGGGCGGCCCCATATGGACGGTTATGTACTCGGGTACGATCACGCGCCGGTTGTAGACGTTGCCCTCGTCGTCGGTTTCCGCGACGGTGGGGATGGGCGCTGCTTCCCGCTCCGGCGCCTGCGGCAGCTCGCCGAGCGGCGTGCGCGCCAGATGGTGCGTGGGGATGACCACCGTCCGCACACTTCCGTACGGAGAACCGGCCAACAAGATCATATTCTGCGTGAACGTCGTCTCGGTCAGCGGGAACACCATCAGATTGACCACGCGCACGGACACATAGCCCGGCGCGCTGATGAGGATGTTCACCTGCGTGAACGGCTGTGCGGCCGGACTGACGATCTGCGAGGTGTAGAAGGGCGGCGTTTCCACGTTGAAGGAGGCGCGGCCGTTCTGGTCGGTCACGGTGTTGTATATCTTGTTGCCGTCCGTGAGCTGCACCTCCACGCCGGCGGCGGGGAAGCGGTTGTCGCGCGTGAGCCGGATGGTCATCAGCCCCGTGTTGCTGGCTCTGTTCAAAATTGCTCGCTCCTTTCGGTTGTCTCATAAAAAGTTTATGCAAAAAGACGCCGGAATGTCAAAAAAAGATTTGCTTTTTTTCGACTTTTCTGGTATAATAAAAAAGTTTGATAGACGGCATCGGAAAGGACAGACATCTATGAAAAGAGAGGACCTGCGGAATATCGCCATCATCGCGCATGTCGACCACGGCAAAACCACGCTCGTGGACGAGATGCTCAAGTTCGGCGGCCTGTTCCGCGACAATCAGGTCGTCGAGGAACGCGTGATGGACAGCAACGCGCTGGAGCGCGAGCGCGGCATCACCATCCTTGCAAAGAACACATCCACCTATTACAACGGCGTGAAAATCAATATCGTCGATACCCCGGGCCATGCCGACTTCGGCGGCGAGGTCGAGCGCATCCTGAAAATGGTCAACGGCGTGCTGCTGCTCGTCGACGCGGCGGAGGGACCGATGCCGCAGACCCGCTTCGTGCTTCAAAAGGCCATCGAGCTGGGGCACCGCATCATCGTCGTCGTCAATAAGATCGACCGCCCCGACGCGCGCGTCTACGAAATCGGCGACGAGGTGCTCGAGCTGCTGCTCGAGCTGGACGCGAGCGACGACCAGCTGGACAGCCCGGTGATCTTCTGCTCGGGCCGCAACGGCACCGCCTCGCTTTCGCCCGACGCGCCCGGCGAGGACCTGCGGCCGCTGTTCGATATGATTCTGTCGCATATCCCCGCGCCCGAGGGGGACGCCGAGGGACCCGCGCAGATGCTCGTTTCCGCCGTGGACTACAACGACTACGTCGGCAAAATCGCCGTCGGCCGCATCGAGCGGGGTACCTTCCGCCTCAAGCAGGACATCTGCGTCTGCGACTTCCACAGCGACGTGAACCGCCGCAGCCGCATTACGGCGATGTTCCAAATCGACGGACTGCGCCGCGTACCCTGCGAGCAGGCGTCTGTCGGCGACATCATCTGCGTGTCGGGCATCGAGGACATCAACATCGGCAACACCGTCTGCGACGTCGAAACGCCCGAGCCGCTGCCCTTTGTCAAGATCGGCGAGCCGACGATGGAGATGACCTTCTCGGTCAACAACGGGCCGTTCGCCGGCACCGAGGGAAAATATGTAACCACGCGCCATATCCGCGACTACCTGTTCAAAGAGGCGATGAAGGATATGTCGCTGCGCGTGTCGGAGACCGACAGCGCCGATTCGTACAACGTCGCCGGCCGCGGCGAGATGCACCTGTCCATACTCATGGAGAATATGCGGCGCGACGGGTTTGAGTTCCTCGTTTCCACGCCGCGCATCATCTACCGCGAAATCGACGGCGTCCGCTGCGAGCCGATCGACCGCCTCGTCGTCGACGTGCCGAAGGACAGCGTCAGCGTCGTGATGGAAAAGATGGGCTACCGCAAGGGCGAGCTGATCGATATGAAGCCGAAGGGCGAGCGGATGCATCTGGAGTTTCTGATCCCCACGCGGGGGCTGTTCGGGTATAAGACCGAGTTCCTCACCGACACGAAGGGCGAGGGCGTGATGAACACCATTTTCGACAGCTACCAGCCCGAGAAGGGCGAGATCACCAAGCGCTTCACCGGCTCCCTGATCGCGTATGAGGACGGCGAGGCGACCAGCTACGGCATCTTCAATTCGCAGGACCGCGGGCCGATGTTCGTGGAACCGGCCATGAAAGTATATGCGGGCATGCTCGTCGGTATATCCTCCAAGGGCGACGATATCGTCGTCAACGTCTGCAAAAAAAAGCACCTCACCGCCATCCGCTCCGCCGGCGCGGACGAGGCGCTGCGGCTGGTGCCGCCGATCCGCTTCAGTTTGGAGGAGGCCATCGAGTACATCGCCGACGACGAGCTGATCGAGGTCACGCCGAAAAACATCCGCCTGCGCAAGCGCATCCTTGACAACGCCCAGCGGATGAAGCTCAAGATGAAAAACAAGTAAAATGCGGGATTTTGAGAAGGCCCTTGCGCTGGCCGCCGCCTCGCCGCGCGCCGAGAGCGGCATCGGCAGCGTGTCGGAGGGCAGCCTGCACCATTTTCTCAAATTCTATTTCGAGCCGGACGCCGACCTTCACGAGGTCGGCGTAGGCCGTTATTTCGCCGATATCCGCAACGAGGACGGCATCCTCGAGATTCAGACCCGCGCGCTCTACCGGCTCAAGCCGAAGCTGGACGCTTTCCTGCCGCTCGACGCGGTGACGGTCGTCTACCCCGTCGCCGCCGTCAAGCGCCTCGTGCCGGGCATGCCGGTGAAGGTGGTGCGCCTCGTGCGCCGCCGCCAAAGACCAAGCCGCGCCGCTCGCCCAAAAAGGGCACGCGCTATGACTGTATCCGCGAGCTGTACGCGCTGCGCGACTATCTGACCCGCGACGGCTTCCGGCTGTGTCTGGTGTTTCTGGAGCTGGAGGAAATCCGCCTGAAAAACGGCTGGGGCAGGGGCGGCAAACGCGGCTCCGAACGGATGGACCGCCTGCCGCTCGGCCTGTGCGACGTCGAGTTTTACAACGAGCCGGCCGACTATGGCCTGTTTCTGCCCGAATCGCTGCCGTCGGTCTTTACCGCCGCGGAATTCGCCGCCGCAGCGCAGCACGGTCCGGGCGGCACGCAGCTCCCGTTCCGTTGTACAGGGCGCGGCCTCCGTCCCTTGCGCGTCGCAAACCAGAGGAGGCTGCAGCGCGCCGTCCCGCACCGGATACAGTGAAACGCCCGCACGCAGCAGGCGGGAAAGATGCTCTGCCGCCGCGGTGAATATCTGCTGTTCTCCCTCCGCGCGCTGGAGCGCCTGGCTGGTCTCCAGCAGGACTTCGCTGCGGTGCGCCTTGCGCGCCGCCTGGCGCGCCTGTGTTTTCACCCGCATGGTCAGCGTGCTGGTGATGCACGCGGCAATGAACATCACAAGAAACGTGACCGAATACCGGCTCACATCATTGAACTTAAGCGTAAAGCGCGGCACGGTAAACAGATAATTGAAAACCAGCACGCTTGCAACAGCCGCAGAAATGCCGTACACCCGTCCGTCTGTGGCCAACGCCGTACACAGCACGGCGAGCAGATATACCGTAACGATATTTGCCTCGGTGATGCCCGCTTTGTAAAAAAGCAGCCCGACGAGGGAGGCCGCGCACAGAATGCCCGCCGTCCTGCCCATATCCCGCCAGGAAAGCGTCAGCGCCCCCTCCATACGCAGGCGTCCTGTTTCTTGTTCTGCACCGCACCGTCCGAACATCCGGGTCCCCTTTCTTCCGCAAGCCGGCCGGGCCCTGCCCGGCGCCTTCGATCCATCTCATTATAGCGTTTTCCGAACGGAATGTCAGTATCCGCAGTTTTGCACGGCATAAAGATTTTTTCTCTGATGTTAAAACCATATTAAGAAGCTGTTTCTCCGTGTGCCGCACGGTTGACCCGCTGCATAAAAAAACCGTGCGTGTATGGAACACGCACGGTTCTCTCTTCTGCTTTTATTTTTGCCCCAATTCGACATTATGTTCCCGGTCAAAATTCGTGTATAATCTTGTGGATACGGCGAATAAAAATCAACAACGATAGAGAGCAGGGCTATCATTCAGAAATGGGTGATACTTCTGATCTCTATATACAGATATAACAGCAGTATGATATTATGGAGTAAAAAAGGGTTCAAATTTTTAGATTTTTGGTTGTGCCACTACTGGTTGCGGAAGTTTCAATAGTAGTTGGTAGTGTGTAACCATGGATTGCGGTATAATGTTTTTAAGGAGGTAAAGCAAATGTTGTCTGAACGGATATATAAATTCAGACGAAAAAGCGGGCTTTCTCAAGAGCAACTTGCCGAGAAGATAGGCGTTTCCAGACAGGCTATCTCTAAATGGGAAAGTGGAACATCTACACCTGAATTGGAAAAACTGCTGGCATTGAGTGATTGCTTCAGTATTACTCTTGATGAGCTTGTGAAGGATGAGACAGCAAATCAAGAGGCAAGTGAAGCCCCACTAAAATCAAGAGAAAACAAGGCTTCAAAAGTAGCAGAGATGAAAGTAGGCATAGGACTTTGCTTGATTGGTGCCATCTGCCTGATTCTATCCGGCGTCATGATGGTAACAAGTCCAAGTGCAACAGACAAACTTAATGCTGCTTCGACGATTACTCTGAATGGATCCGGCATACTCCTCATTCTATGCGTACTTTCGATGGTTGCAGGCTTAGTAGTAATACTACGCAAAAAATGAAATAGAGGTAACGTGCATGAAAAAGCTGAGTTATTTGTTTATTGCTATTGCAATCCTGCTGTCGAACATTATGTGCTCTGTTGTGGCGTTCAATTACCGCGATATGCTTTGTGGCATTGAACATTTGGGCTATAGTGCACCTGCTAGTGTTGCGTTTCTTTCTGCTATTCCGTTTGGCATTGGAATTATTATATGTGCTGTTGTGGCATACACTCTTTATAAGAAGTCCAAATAAACGACTCTACACAAAGGCAGAGGCTCCACCCGAAAGGATGGAGCCTGATTTTATGTCCCCTAATGAATAAATCCACATGAGCTGTTACTACCCTTACTTCGGGAACGCATAAGGGAATTGGGAGTTATTTTTTCTCGGTACCCAGCAGCGCCGCGCCGATGATGCCTGCGTCTCCTGCAAGGCTGGCGGCCACAATGCGCGGCTGCTTTGCGCTGCCGCGCGCATAGCCGTATTTTCCCACGTAGGCGCGCACCGGCGCCATTACGGCCTCGCCCTCGCGGCTGATGCCGCCGCCCACGCACAGCACCTCGGGCTGGAAGATATTGACGATGCTCGTGATGCCTACGCACAGGTAATGCACATATCCGTCCACCACTGCTTTCGCGGACGCGTCGCCCCGGCGCATGGCGTCGAACGCCGTGCGGCCGTTCACCAGCTGCTCGCTGCCGCCGGCCTGCTCCCACAGCAGGCTGTCCGGCGCGGCCCGCATGGCGGCCCGCGTCTGTGCGATGAGCGCCGTAACGCTGCCGTACTGCTCAAAGCAGCCGCGCAGGCCGCAATTGCACGGTTCACCGTTCATATCGATGACAAAGTGGCCCAGCTCGCCCGCGGCCCAGTTGCAGCCCGTGACGATGCGGCTGTCTTCAATGATGCCGCCGCCTACGCCCGTGCCCAGCGTCACCATCACCATACTGGAGCAGCCCCTGCCAACGCCCGCCCGGTATTCGCCCCAGGCCGCCGCATTGGCGTCGTTGTCCACATAGACGGGCAGGCCCAGACGGGTGCGCAGCATCGCGCCCAAAGGCACATTATAGAATTCCAGATTGTTGGCATATTCCACTACGCCCGTATCTTTGTCCACACTGCCGGGCGCGCCCACACCGATCCACGCCATCTGCTCCAGCGGCGTCTGCGCCGCCTGCGCCAGACTGCGGCACAGCGCGGCGATGCGGTCCGCAATTTCATCCGGCGTGCACGGCATGCCGGTTTTGACGCTCTGTGTGTGCACCAGACGGCCGTCCAGCGTGGCGACGCCCCCCGCGATGTTGGTGCCGCCCAGGTCAATGCCGATACAGTATTCCATCTTCCGTTTTCCTCCTCTGTAAACAACGGCGCGCAGAACAGTACGTTCTGCGCGCATCGTATTTGGCTTATCTGCCCGCCCAGGCACGCATGACGGCAAGGTCACGCGCGGCTGTTTCGGGGGCGATCTCCTCGCGCAGCAGCGCCACGCCGGGCTTATGCTGCGCCAGCCAGCGCATGATGTTATCATAACACATCACGCCCTCTCCCAGCAAGGCCGGGGCCAGCGCTCCGTCCTTTACCACAGCGTCTTTTACGTGAACGGCCGCGATATCGGGGCCAAACGCGGCCAGCGCCTCGTCCCACAGCGCCGCCTGCGTTTCGATCCGAGCGGGCGTGAGCAGGTTCACCGCGTCGAAAATAGCCGCAAGGCCCCCGCCGCGGAACTCCTGAAGCAGCCGGGCCGCCAGGGCCGGGCTGTTGAGCGTATGGGCCGCAACCGGCTCCACCGCAACGGTCACACCCAGCTTCGCCGCATCGTTCAGCATGGCGTCCACGCTGCGGCGCAGGATATCATAAGCCGCCGGGCGCTCCTGCTCCGGCCCGGAAAAAAGCGTCGTCTCGGTGCCGACGCAGCCCGCCCCCAGCTCCGCCGCACAGCGCAGCCCCAAGCGGAACGTATCCAGCTGCGCCTTGCGCGCAGCCTCATCGGGCAGCGACGGCTCGATATAGCACCCCAGCACGGCGATATCAATGTGGTGTTCCCGGAAAGCCGCGCCGATCTCGCGCAGCAGGCCGTCCGTCACCTGCGCATAGCTCTCCACCCCGGCAATGGCCTTTGGAATGGCCAGCTGCGCCGCCTCGACGCCCTGGGCCGCCATTTTTTCCGCCAGCCGCACAGGCGGCAGGCACCCGAAATCATGCGCGCGGATACCGATCTTCATGATATTTCCTCCTTCGGTTGCAGCGCCCCCGCATAGCCGCAAAGGGCGGAGCCGTCAGTTCTTCTGCTGTTCTTTCCCATGCCCGCGTGAAAAGGCCAGGAAGGTGATGATGAACGCCGCCATGGCCAGCGGCAGCACATAGATGCTGACGCCGTAGCCCAGCGTATCCACAAGGCGGCCGAAGCCGACGTTGAACAGAATATCAAACAGCGACGCGACACTGATGATGGTGCCGGCCGCGCCCGCCACCTGCCCATGCGGAAAAAACAGGCGGATGCTCATGACCAGCGTGGGATACAGGATGGAAAGGAAAAAGCCGCTGGCCGCCCAAAGCGGCATTGCCGCCGCGCCGCCCACAACACCCGCGATGTACAGCACCGCAGAGAGCGAGCCGAAGACGCCCATGCTCTTGAGGATGCCCAGCCTGTCCACCAGCGGCGAAAGCACCAGACGGCCCAGCATCACGCCGCCGAAAAACACGGCCAGGTAGTTGGATGCTTTGGCCTGCTCCATTCCGAGGCCCGCGGTGGCGTAGGCCACCAGCCAGTTCATCACACCGTGCTCGGCGATGAAATAAAAACCGAACACAAAGACGAGCGGCAGCGCGGCCCTGTTTTTCAGCACGCCGGACTGACGCTTTGCCGGATGCGGGCCATCCGCCCGCGGGCCGGGCACCGTGCTGAACGCCAGCAGCAGCACCGCCGCGGCCCCCAGCGCCAGCAGCACTAGGTTCGTCTTGTGCCAGAAGCCGATATCCGTGGCATAACGCCCCAGCAGAGACTGGCTGCCGCTGGTGCCGATGCCCTGTGTAAAAAACAGAAGATTCACAAAAAACGCGGGCGACGACGCGAACAGCAGCGGCGTGACGAGATTCAGCGTCGTGTTCAGCAGCGTAGACGCGCCCATGGCGCAGAACATCCCCGCCAGCAGCAGATAGTAATTATCTGTGAAGGCGAACACTGCCAGCGCCGCCATCCAGATGCCCGTCAGCGCCAGCAGCGCTTTTTTCTTTTCAAACCGTTCAATGACGTTGCCGCCCACCAGAAGGAACACCAGGTTGCCAATGTAGCTCACCGTGACGATGAGCCCCAATTGCGTGGCCGAAAGTGCAAAATGGCTGCTGAATACCGGCGAGAAAATGCCGCGCAGGCTGTCGCTGGAGCCGAGCCCCACCATCAGCACAACAAAGGCCGCAAAGGTCAGGCGTGTGTGCTTCATACCCTACCCCTTCCGCGCGTCAGGCTTCTTCGCCCGCTTCCATCAGGAACAGCATGGCCATGGCCTGCCCGTAAGGCATCTGCCGCAGCGGGATCTGCTTGTAGAAATCCTTTGTCTCCCGGCCCATGGCGGTACCGTAGGACACCTGGTCCACAATGCCGTCCTCGCGGATGCATTTAAGAATGGGGGCGAGCGCCTTTTTGGCATTCTCCGCATAGGCGGCGTCCACAAGGCCCATATGCACGGCCTTCAGGATACCATAGCCGAAGCCGCTGGTGGCGCTGGCCTCCACGTAGGACGTGGGGTCGTCGATCAGCGTATGCCACATGCCGTTGCCGTCCTGGTACTTTGCCAGCGAGGCGATCTGATTTTCCAGCGCGTTCACAAGGATGCGGCGGGCAGGCTGCCCGACGGGCAGCATTTCCAGCAGCAGCGGGATGGCGATGGTGACCCAGCAGTTTCCGCGGCCCCAGAATGCGCCCGCGAAGTTGTGGTTGCCATGGAACGTAAACCCATGATACCACAACCCTGTTTTTTTGTCAGCCAGATATTTCGTATGCAGCAAAAATTGATAGACCGCTTCATCGGTGTAGTCCTGCCGGCCCAGGATACGGCCCATGTTGGCCAGCACCAGGACCGTCATGAACAGCGTGTCGTCCCACAGTTCGCCGTCGTTGAGCGTATCGGACGTGATGTGCTGAAAGCCGCCTTCCTTTGTTTTGGGAAGGCTGTCCATGACCCACTGGGCCCACTCTTTGCACACCGCGCCGTAAGTCTCGTCGCCGGTGTATTCATATAGATAGGACAACGCCAGGACGGGCGCCATGGTGTTGATGTTTTTGCCGGGCAGGCCGTCTGCGATGCGCGCGTCGTAATATTCCCGCAACGTCGCCAGATACCGCCCGTCTTTCGTGCGCTCGAACAGCTTCCACAGGCCGTACAGGCCCACGCCCTGCGTCCACTCCCAAAGCTGGTACTTTGAGATGTCGTCTCCCGCGAGATTGTTTTTCTCCATGTTTTTCAGGAAAATATCGTCCGGCTCGTACAGCACCTTTTTAAAGCTGCCGACGCACAGCTCCAGCTTGCGCGCTACCTCCTGCTCCTGCATGCACCAAAACTCCTTTGCTTTGTTGTATCCGCCCCGCTGCGGCGGACCTTCCTAACCTGTTTGATGTTTTTCCCGCGCCCGGAGCCGCTCTTCCGGCGGCGGTGCGCACACAGATTTTAGGCAGATAACCAGTATCCGCCCTGAAATACATCAAAAATATGGTCAACTTTACAGCATCAGTATAGCACAGGCAAAATAACAAAAACCACTTGCTTTTTGCCTTTATTCGCATTTCTATTTGCATTTTTTGCGTTTTGCGATATAATGGGGATGAAAACCGGCAGCCCGGCGGCCGCCGGCTCCCAAACGGGCCGCAGACAGCGCAAAAGGAGGCTCCGCGCATGTATTACAATGCACCGCTGCTTTACGAGCAGGCCTATTCCATTACCATCAACAACGCCGAAGCGCCGCTGTATTATTTTTTCGATTACGACGAGCGCTCTTACAACATCAATATGGAGTTCCAGCATTTCCATCAGTTTTACGAGGTGCACATCCTGCTGGACGGCAAGGCGTCTCATATCATCGAGGGCGATTATTACGCGCTGCAGCCCTATGATATCGTGTTTCTGCGCCCGGCGCTGCTGCACAAAACGGAATATCCCGTGGGCGCGCCGCGCAAGCGCCTGATCATCAATTTCGCCATTCCCGCGGACACGCCGTGCCTGGGCGGCATGCTGCGCCAGGCGCTGGCGCCCTTTGACGCGGAGGTTCCCATCTACCGCCTGGGCGATGCAGAGCGCGCCTCCGCCTTCGGCTACCTGAACGATATTTTCACGCTGGGCAAGCAGCCCCGCACGCCGCTGACAGAGCTTGCCATCCACAGCAAATTTGTGGAATTCCTGTGTGCCGTCGCACAGGCCTGCCCGCGCAACACCTATGTGCCCCAGGAATTCGACGATTCCATCACCCACAAGATCTACTCCATCACCAGCTATATCCACAGCAATTATGCGCAGGAGCTCTCGCTGGATTATATCTCCAAAAAATTTTTCATCAGCCCGTACTACCTGTCCCACCAGTTCAAAAGCGTCACGGGCTTCACGCTCATCAATTACATCCAGATGACGCGTGTGCGCAACGCCCAGCAGCTTTTGCTGTACACGGATATGAAAATCGCAGACATCACGGCGCACTGCGGCTTCACCAGCTTTTCCCAGTTCAACCGCGTGTTCAATAAATTCTGCCACACCTCTCCTTCCCAGTTCCGGCTGAACGGGAGCGCCGGCATCACGCCCGCCAACAATTACATCCAGCTTCCGGCGGAGTCCCGGGAGGCCTGACAAAACGGCATTCTTACACCAAAAGGCCCCGCCCGTCCGCAGCAGATGCGGACG
>OLRF01003212.1_pt1 | contig 13082 bp, 10 predicted proteins | sample 1672061 | NCBI WGS metagenome assembly OLRF01 (sample SAMEA3136641, study PRJEB25190) | human gut metagenome | reverse complement strand
CAGCGTCCTGGGCGACAACTTCAAGTTCGTCAAGGAGAACATGGACTGCAAGGTGCTCTCCTACAAGGGCAACGTGTTCGGCGTGGAGCCTCCCAACTTTGTGGAGCTGGAGGTCACCAAGACCGAGCCCGGCGTGCGCGGCGACACCGCTACCAACACCACCAAGCCTGCAACGCTCGAAACCGGCGTAACCATTCAGGTTCCCACCTTTGTTGAGATCGGCGACGTTCTTCAGATCGACAGCCGTGACGGCCGCTTTGTTAAGCGCGTCTAGTTCTATGTGTCTTAACTGAAAACTCTACTGGCAACGGGGCGCTACGGCGCCTCGTGCTTTATACTTAATTTTCGTTTTTAACGTGCGTATAGTGCGCGCAACGCGTTTCGAAGAGGAGGTGCGAAACACTTGGGAAAGCTTCAGATCATGGACACCACCATTCGCGACGGCCAGCAGAGCCTCTGGGCAACTCGTATGCCTATCGGCGATATGCTCCCGATCTTACCTAAGATGGATCGCGTAGGTTATTGGGCTATCGAGGCTTGGGGCGGTGCTACGTTCGACACTTGCCTGCGCTTTCTCGACGAAAACCCTTGGGATCGCTTGCGCTCTATCAAGTCGAAGACCCCCAATACGCGTCTTTCCATGCTGTCCCGTGGACAGAACCTGGTGGGTTACAAGCACTATTCCAAGGATATCGTCAACCGCTTCATCGCTGCTGCTCATCGCAACGGCATTGACGTGTTCCGCGTGTTCGATGCGCTGAACGATATTCGCAACGTGGTAGATAACGCCGAGGCCATTAAGGCATGCGGCGGTCACTTCGAAGGCGCTATTTCCTACACGCTTTCTCCAGTTCATACACTCGACAGCTTCCTTGAATATGGTCAGCAGCTTAAGGATCTTGGCGCTGACTCCATTGCCATCAAGGATATGGCGGGCATGCTTACCCCGTATCGCACCGAGCGCATCGTTAAGGCATTCAATGCCGAAATCGGTTTGCCAATTCATGTTCATTGCCACTATGTTGGCGGTATGGCTCCTGCCAACTACCTGAAGGCTGCTGAAGCTGGTGCCGCTATTGTTGATACCGCTTCTGCGCCTTTGGCGTTTGGCAATTCCCAGCCTGCGGTCGAAATGCTCGTTGCTGCTATGCAGGAAAGCCGTTACGACACTGGGCTTGATCTGGGTCTGCTGTTTGAGATTTCCGAGTACTGGGAAGAGGTTCGCAAGCGCGGGCATTACAAGCGTGGCGTTTCTTCTCTTACCCACATGAAGGTCTACTCACATCAGGTCCCCGGTGGCATGATGTCGAACCTTATGTCGCAGCTGGAAATCCAGAATGCAATCGATCGCCTCGACGATGTTATGGAAGAAATTCCTCGCGTTCGTGCCGAGGTGGGCTATCCGCCGCTGGTAACGCCTCTTTCCCAGATCGTAGGCACGCAGGCCGTGTTCAATGTTCTGACGGGTAAGCGCTGGAGCGTTGTTTCCAAGGAAATGAAAGATTACATCTGCGGTTACTATGGAAAGGCTCCTGGTCCCATGAGCCCAGAGGTGGTAAACCGTGTTGTGAGCGAATCCGACATCATGCTTGATCCTGATGTTGCTCCTGGTTCGCTGGTAACTACCACGTTCGCCGAGCTTGAAGAAGAAATCGGCGATCTGGCAAAAACTGAAGAAGACGTTTTGATGTACGCGCTTTTCCCGAATGAGGCTCGTACGTATTTGAGCAAGCACCGTACATCTGAAAAGGTCGATTTCCTTCTTGAAGAGGAATCGAGCAACACCAAGGAGGACGATTACGTGGATATCAATCAGATTCGAGAGCTCGTTCGCGTTGCCGAGGAAAGCGGCGTTGGCGAAATCGTAGTCGAGGAAGAGGGCGCTCGTATCGCTGTCCGCATGCCCGGCGCTGTTGCGGCCGCTCCTGCTGCCCCTGTTGCAGCTGCAGCTCCTGCAGCTGCTGCACCCGCTGCTGCTCCTGCTGCTGCTCCTGCCGCAGCCGCTTCTCATCCTGCAAATTGGTATTGCGTAACCTCTCCGATGGTGGGCACGTTCTATGCTGCTCCCGCTCCTGGCGAACCTGCTTTTGTTCAGGTTGGCGACGAGGTTGCCGCAAACCAGACGCTGTGCATCGTTGAAGCTATGAAACTCATGAACGAAATCGGCGCCGAGGAAATGGGTACGGTACGCGAGGTATGTGTTGAGGATGCGACGCCGGTAGAGTTCGGCACCCCGCTGTTCTACATTGAGCCCCACGCGAGCCATGATGCCGTTGGTCCGGAGAGTGCATAAATGTTTGACAAAGTCCTAATTGCCAACCGCGGAGAGGTTGCCCTGCGCATCATGCGCGCCTGCAAGGAGATGGGCATCAAAACCGTGGCGGTGTATTCAACGGAGGATGCCGATACGTATCCTGTTCGCTATGCGGATGAAAAGGTATGCATCGGTCCTGCTCCTGCCAATAAAAGCTACCTGGTAATGCCTTCCATCATCGCTGCAGCGGTGAACACTGGCTGCCAGGCTATCCATCCTGGCTACGGTTTCTTGGCTGAAAACTCCGATTTCGCTCGTGCCTGCGCTGACAACGATTTGGTGTTCATTGGCCCTTCGCCCGAGTGCATTGATGCTATGGGCAACAAGGCTGCCGCCCGTGACACCATGAAGGCCTGCGGTGTTCCTACGGTGCCAGGTTCTGACGGCGTTATCGAAACGGTCGAAGAAGCCCGTAAGTTCGCTGAAGAAGTGGGCTATCCGGTACTCATCAAGGCATCTGCTGGCGGCGGCGGTAAGGGCATGCGCGAAGTGCACGACCCTGCTGATCTGGAATCCCAGTTCATGGCTGCGAAGAACGAGGCTCTTGCAGCGTTTGGCAACGGCGACGTTTACCTGGAAAAGCTTGTTCTCCGTCCGCGTCACGTCGAGGTGCAGATCCTTGCCGACAAGCATGGTAATCGTATTTCCTTGTGCGAACGCGACTGCTCGCTGCAGCGTCGCCATCAGAAGTTGCTCGAGGAAGCTCCTTCGCCAGCTCTGACCGAGGAAATCCGTCGTGCTATGGGCGTTGCTGCTGTTAAAGCAGTGCGTGCAACGGGTTACGAGAATGCGGGTACCATCGAATTCTTGCTCGATACGGACGGCAAGTTCTACTTCATGGAAATGAACACTCGTGTTCAGGTGGAGCACCCGGTTTCGGAACAGATTACGGGCACCGACATCATTAAGGAACAGCTGCGCATTGCTTCAGGTGAGCCCATCTCCTGTATTGAGCGCGCACCCTTTGCGCCCTTTGGTCATGCTATGGAGTTCCGCATCAACGCTGAAGATCCTGAGCATGATTTCCGTCCGTGCCCTGGCAACATCACGCGCTTCGAGGTTCCCGGTGGTCCTGGTGTTCGTGTGGAAACCTACATCAAGCAAGGCGACCGTATCTCTCCGTATTATGATTCCATGGTTGCCAAATTGATCGTATGGGGCATTGACCGCGATGAGTGCATCGCTCGAGGCAAACGTGCCCTGAGTGAGTTCTGCATCGAGGGCATCAAAACCACGATCCCCTTCCATTTGGAGGTTCTTGAAAAGGAAGCCTTCGTTGAAGGAAGGGTGTATACCGATTTCATCGAAACCGAAATGGGGGATGAATAACATGCCAGATATCAATACCGAAAGCATGGCAATCGCGCCAGGCGTTGTGGAAACGATTGTTACCCTCGCTGTTCGCGATGTTGCTGGCGTGGCATCGGTTGGTGCCGCACCTTCCGGGATCCGTTCCCTTCTTTCGTTCAAACAGTCCGTGCAGGGCGTGTCCGTCAACGTTTCTCATGACAACACGGTTGATGTTGCGGTTTCCCTTCGTGTCCAGTCGGGTCGCTCTTTAAACGAAATTGCCGATAATGTTCGCAAGTCTGTCGCCGATGCTGTTCTTTCGCAGGTTGGCCTTACGGTGTCACGTGTGGATATCCGCGTTGACGGCATCGTATTCCAGGATTAGTGGTGCTTGTGTCTAAAGCTTTTTCTCAGCACGAAGAACGCACTCTTGCTCGTAAGCATGCGCTGCAGCTTATGTATCAGGGTGAGATTCTGGAAAAGACTCCGCGTGAGCTTATCGACAATGGCCAGCTTGTCCCTGAAACGCAGGGTTTGGGCGAGTATGCTCTGATGCTTCTTGACGGTGCCAAGGAAAACCTTGAAGCAATCGATGAGCTTATTGAATCTGCAAGCGACAACTGGACGCTCGACCGCATGCCTGTAGTCGACCGTTCGTTGCTTCGCCTTACCACGTTTGAAATGCGCTACGTTGACGATGTGCCTGTTTCGGTATCCATCAACGAAGCCGTTAACCTGGCTAAAGAGTTTGGCGGCGACGATTCCCCGAGGTTCATTAACGGAATCTTGGGTCGTATCGCTACCCAGCTTGAAAGCGAGTAGGCATAATGGAATCACAGGCTCCTCAAACGTTCGAGGACATTAAGGCACGCCTTGACGAAATCGTGGCGGCTGTCAGCGATGAGGAGCTTCCTCTTGATGAGGCTTTGAGCCTGTACGAGGAGGCGGTGGGCATCGGTCTTACCGCTTCTCGCATCGTCGAAGAGGGGATTGCTGCTAAGGAAGCCGAATCCGCCGAGGCCCAAGCCTCGTCGGATTCGGGTACTTCGTCCTCGGACGAATAGGAGGAGGTGCCGTATGGCCCGCATACTTGACTCCATCGATTCTCCAGACAAGTTGAAGCTCCTCACTGATGAGGAGCTTTCCATATTGGCGCAGGAAATTCGCGAGGAGATCATTAACGTCACTTCCAAGACGGGCGGTCATGTCGCATCGAGCCTTGGGGCGGTTGAAATCATATTGGCGGTTCATTCGCTTATTGATTCGCCTCATGATCGTTTCCTGTTTGATGTTGGGCATCAGTCGTATGCCCATATGCTCATCACAGGGCGCCTAAATGAATTCCCCACGCTTCGCCAATACAAGGGGTTGTCGGGCTTTCCGAAGCCTCACAGCAACCCACATGATGTTCATCCTTCCGGTCATGCTTCCGACTCGCTTTCCGTAGCGTGCGGATTGGCGCGTGCGCGCGATTTGCGTGGCGACAATCAGAAGATCGTGGCTCTTATTGGCGATGCTTCGCTTGCTGGTGGTATGGCATTCGAGGCGCTCAACGATATCGGCCAAGCACAGACGCCGCTCGTTATCATCTTGAACGACAACGAAATGAGTATTGCACGCAATGTTGGCGCAATGGCAATGCACCTGGGTGCACTGCGCGTTACGAGTAATTACCGTAAAAACCGTGACAACATGCAGGATTTTATGGAGAACTCTCTTGGTCCTGCAGGCAAGGCCATGGTGAAACTGGGCAAAACGGCAAAAGAATCGTTGAAGCAGTTTGTTGTGCCTGACACCATGCTTTTCGAGCAATTGGGAATTGTATGCACGCCGCCTGTTGATGGCCATGATATCCCCGCACTGAAGCGGACTATTGGTCATGCGCTGGAATCTGATGTTCCTGTTTTGGTACATGTGGTTACCAAAAAGGGTGCGGGCTATGGGCCAGCTGAGGCCGATCCGTCCCGATTCCACGGTACGGGACCCTATGATATTGCTACTGGTGCCGCACTGAAGGCTGCCCCTAGGGCCCTTACTTATACGCAAGCATTTACCAAAGCATTCGAGAAAGAAGCACAGCTGGATAGTTCCATCTGCGCTATTTCTGCCGCTATGGTTGACGGAACGGGATTGCGTCCCTTTGCGAATTCCCATCCTGATAGGTTCTTCGATGTCGGAATAGCCGAAGGTCATGCGGTGGGCATGGCAAGTGGTTTGGCGCTAGGCGGCCGTAAACCAGTAGTAGCTTTGTATTCCACCTTTTTCCAGCGCGCTATCGATCAGGCCATTATCAACGTGTCGCTTGAAAAGCTCAATGTTGTGTTTGCCCTCGATCGTGCGGGTTTGGTGGGCGACGATGGCCCCACGCATCACGGCATGTTCGATATGGCGTTTTTACGGTGCGTGCCAAATATGAAAATCTTGGCACCTTCAAACGAAGCCGAGCTTGCCCATGCATTGCATACCGCTCTGAGGCTTGATGGGCCTGTTGCCCTGCGCTATCCCCGTGGTGAAGCAGCGGGTGTTCCTATGCCGGACGATGCTCTTATGATGAAGCCTGGTAAGTCGCGTGAAGTTCGTGAAGGCACTCAGGCTGCAATTCTGGCGTTTGGTCGTATGGTCAACTATGCCGTTGATGCAGCTGAGATTCTTTCGAAGCAAGGCCTTTCGGTGCGTGTTGTTGATATGCGTTGGGTAAAACCCCTCGACTTTGAGGCCATTGCGGCAGCTGCAGAAACCGGGGTTGTGGTAACGGTTGAAGATGGCGTACGTATTGGTGGAGCTGGCGAAGGCGTAGCAGAGGCTATAGCGCTTATGGGGTCTGCCTCTAAAGTTGAAGTTTTGGGTTTGCCCGATAGCTTTGTTGCTCAGGGCAAAGTTGATCAGCTGTTTGCCGATTTGGGTATCGATGCCAAAGGCATTGCTCATACCGTTGCGAATCTGCTTGGTGAATAGGCTGTCGTATACAGGTATTAGCTGCTAGTCATGCGAGGGCCTCTCTGTCCTCGCATGTTCTTTGGGGTGGAAGTGAATAACGAACAGAACATCAATGCTTGGTTGAGTGGCGCTTCGCAAGAAGTCGTTGAAACCACTTCGCGGCTTATGGGGGCAGTGGAAGAACTTCGTAAAACGGAAACTATCTATCCTGCCCAAGATAAAATCTTGAATGCATTGGCTTTTACGGCTCCTGAAGATGTACGAGTGGTTATTCTGGGGCAAGATCCCTACCATGGCCTCAACCAAGCAATGGGGCTTTCGTTTTCGGTTCCAAAAGACGAAAAACTACCGCCGAGCCTGCGTAACATCTATAAGGAAATGGTTTCTGATCTTGGGTGTTCCATGCCCGAAAGCGGAGATTTGACTTCTTGGGCTGGGCAGGGTGTTCTTCTGTTGAACACGACGCTTACCGTACGTGAGCATGCTGCAAATTCGCATGCAAAACTGGGGTGGCAGGTGCTAACCAATCATGTAATTGAGCGGTGCTTTATGTTGCCGCAACCTATTGTGTTTTTGGCATGGGGCAGACATGCGGTAGCGCTTGTTGAAAATGCGCGCACGAAGGCCGTCGGCCAGGAATCTGCTGCCTTGGATAATAAATATATCCTTCGGTCGACCCATCCTTCGCCTCTTTCCGCAAATAAACAGGCCGGTGAACTGCGCGCATTCATGGGGTCACGGCCCTTTTCCAATGCGAATACTCTCCTTGCGCGTTATGGCGAGAATCCGATTATGTGGCAAAGTGTTTGCTGATGAGGAGTTTTGCAAAACCCTTTAACCGCGTCTTCTTTCTGCTGTGTGTTCTTATAACCGGCTCGTTAGCTGGCGCCTTTGTTTGGTTGTTCTTTTTTCTCATGGATGAGGGCATTTCCTTTTTGTGGCAGACGCTGCCTGGTTGGATAGGATCCGTCACCGCAGAACCGCTTCCTGTTCTGTCCCAAGGCCCTTTTGGATTCGTGCCCTTCCCCCTGATTGTCTGTGTGCTAGGCGGGTTGGTAATCGGGCTGTACGCCAAACATACAGGAGTTGAGCCTGAAGATCTCAATAGCGTAATGGCAAAGGTCAAGCAAGATGGTCGCTACGATTACAGCCATATCGGCAAGCTCTCATTAGCTGCTCTGCTGCCGTTGCTGTTTGGGGGAAGTATAGGGCCCGAAGCTGGCCTTACGGGAGTCATCGCAGGGCTTTGCACTTGGGTGGGAGACAGGATGCGTAAGTTCGGCGCTGACTTCAGGGCTCTTACCGTTGCCGGCACCCAGGCGGCGCTTGCTGCGTTGTTTACTGCACCGCTTTATGGTTTTGTGGCTCCGCTTTCCGGGACGGCTGATGGTGCACGCGGAGAAGAGAACATCGCTCTTCCAAAAGCCCAGAAGGCCGTCGTGTATCTGTGCGCTATTGCGGGAGCTTTGAGTGCATTTTTGATTTTGGGCCAGCTGTTCGGTGAAAACTCTGGTTTACCGAGGTTCGATGCGGTAGAAGTTGGCTCGTACGAACTGATGCTGTTGTTGCCGTTGGCTTTGGCGGGTATGGTCTGCGGTTGGGTATTTCATGCTGCTAATAAGGGTACTATGTGCCTTTCGCATGCAATGGGGAATCGTCCTGTGGCGAAAGCGGTGCTTGCTGGTGTGGTTTTGGCTATATGCGGTATGGCATTGCCGTACACCATGTTTGCCGGTGAATCGCAGGCGCATCGCTTGATGGAGGGATATTCGGCTCTTCCTGCAGCTGTCCTTATAACTACTGGTTTTGTGAAATGCGCTCTTACGCCAACGTGCTTGAATCTGGGTTGGCGAGGCGGTCATTTCTTTCCTGTGATCTTCTCTGGCGTTAGCTTAGGCTATGGTTTCGCCTTGCTTACGGGGGCGGCTCCTGCGTTTTGTGTGGCTGCTTGCACATCAGCGTTGATGGGAGCGGTAATGCGTCAGCCTATCATGGCAGCGCTGCTGCTGATGCTGTGTTTCCCCTTGAAGGGCGTCGTTGTGATGCTTGTGGCGGCGGTGATTGGGGCTGCCATTCCGCTCCCTAGAGTGTTTCGCCCGAACACGCAGACGGATAGGGCGTAGCGCGATGCCCCCTTCGGGTTTCTGTCGAAATTGCCACCCATGGTACTTCCTTGTGTGGACAAATCAAAATATGCATGATTGGCGCCTGAGTCACTGAAACAATCTGCTGCTTAGCGGTGCTCATGGTTCCGTAAAACGATACGCCCCCGATTCCGTTCCAAGCGCTTTCCGTTTCTCGGTGTTCAGAAAATAGGAGTGCTTGTAGAGGAAATCGGGGGCGTTATTGCTGGTTGTTGTGACGTATCTAGGCAGAGAGCTTGCACTCTTCTTGTTCGATGAGTTCGCGTGCATGTTCGATGGCGTCATCGATGTTGACGCGGAAGTGCTCTTCGCCTACCAGATCAACAAAGCCAGCGCGACGCATGGTCTTCATGGGCTGTTCGTTCGCGTGGCTGAAGATCAGTTTTACGCCATTTTCGGTGCAGTAGTCGTAGAGGTTTTCAAGGGCATTCATTCCGGATGCGTCAAGTGATGGAACGCCGCGCATGCGGATGATCAGGTACTTGGTGAACGACTTTACCGAAATATCGGTAATGCGGTCGGTCATGCCAAAGAACATGGGGCCGTTGATTTCGTACACGCGTACGCTCTTGGGCAATTCACGCAGATGCGTAACCTCGGAATTGGCATCGCAATAGTACTTCCAGCCCTTAACCTCGGTTTCTTCGCTGACCATCTTCATGAACAGTACGATGGTGATAACCATGCCAATGCCGATAGCGGTAACCAGGTCGAATGCGATGGTTAGGGTGAATGTGAGCAAAAGGGTTGCTACGGCACCCTTCGATGCAGTTTTGCAGAGGTGCGCGAAGTTGCGCCAGCCCGACATGTTGTAGGCAACCTGCAGCAGGATTGCTGCGATGGTGGGCATGGGGATCAATGCTGCATAGGGCATGAGGAATACCAGCATAAGCAGCAGAACAACGGCATGAACCATGCCTGAGATGGGGGTACGCCCGCCATTGTCAACGTTGGCGGCGGTTCGCGCAATGGCTCCTGTGGCGGGTATGCCGCCAAACAGGATAGAGCCGATATTGCCCACGCCCTGCGCAACAAGTTCCATGTTGCAGCGGTGATGCGAGCTGATCATGCTGTCGGCAACGACGCAGGAAAGCAGCGATTCGATGGCTGCCAGCATGGCGATGGTAAAGCCGTTGGCAAGCTCTTCGCGGAAGAGCTCGGTGCTGAGTTGGGGAATGTGCAGCTCGGGAAGGGCGCTACTGATGGTGTAGAGATCGCCAATGGTGTTTACATTCATGCCCAACAGGTTCACCATGCCGATGCCTACGAATATGGCAATGAGAGAGCTGGGGATCTTCCTGTTGAATTTAGGCCACAGGAACAGCACCACCAGGCAAGCTAGGCCTACCAGCACCGATTCAGTGTTGACGGTGGCGATGTTTTGTACAATCGCTTGAATCTTGTCGGTGGTTTCTACGGTAGGGGTGCCTGCAGGGTAGGTAAGCCCCAGCAGGTCTTTGATTTGACCGATAACGATAGTTACCGCAATGCCGGCGGTGAAGCCCGTGGTAATGGTGTAGGGGACAAAGCGGATAAGCGCTCCAAGCTTAAATACGCCCATAAGGATGAGAACGATGCCCGCAATAATAGTGGCGGCAAATAGGCCATCGAGGCCATCAGTTGCTACGATGCCGGCAACGATGGTAGCAAAGGCTGCAGTGGGACCCGAGATCTGAACGCGGCTTCCTCCCAGGAAGGCGATAAGGAAACCTGCGACGATGGCGGTGTATAGGCCAGCTTCGGGTCCGACGCCCGAAGCGATGGCAAGTGCGATGGAAAGCGGCAGGGCTACAACGGCAACCACGATGCCCGACACGATGTCTTTAGGAAGCTGCTTCTTGAGTTCTTCTTTGCTGCTGTGCTTGATAACGCTGAATAGAATCGGTTTGATCTTATCGTGCTGCATGGCGGGGTTTTCGTACTCCTGACTATCGTGTTCTAACTTGCCCGTAAAAGAAACGTTCCACTCGAAGAGTGGAACGCACGTGCTTTCGCGTTGCGCGATTAATGCGAAAGCGCTTTATTCTATCGCGCTCGTTTGCTTTTCTTTGATTCAGCATAGGAAATTCAAGTGAACGCGTTCGTGACCTGGTTGAACGGTTTTCCATTGTCGATTTTTATGGAACGACGAAAAGATGCAATGAAATTCTGGCCTTAATGGTGCGGCAACTTGGTTATTAATTGACGTAAGGCAACGATGGGGTTTGCTCGTTGTTTGTCGAGTGTTGGGCGGAAGGGCAAAATCCGCTGAACGCGAAAACGAGGGAAAGAACCACAAGCTCGCGCGTAGGGCACGGTGCTTGGGGGGCGCAAAGGGGATTGCAATGAGGGGAATTCAACCGCAGCGCAACGTCATTTTGGCGGCAGGCACGCTTGCCGCAATGGGCACAAGCTGTATCTACATGTGGAGCATTTTCAATAAGCCGCTCATGGCCACCTATGGGTTTAGCGCATCAGAGGTTTCCATGGCGTATTCCCTGTTTTTGCTGACTACCTGCTTTTCCAGCATGCTGGCAGGTTGGTTGCAGCAACGCATCCAACCTCGGTATATCGTGGTGTGCTCGGGCGTTTTGTTCGGGATGGGCTGGTTTCTTTCCGGGTTTGCGAGCAATTTGGTAATGCTCTATCTCTTCTTCGGCGGATTTGCGGGTGCGGGCAACGGCCTTCTATACAACACCATTGTTGCCGTTGTAATGAAGTGGTTCCCCGATAAACGCGGTTTTGCCAATGGCATATGCATTGGTGCAATTGGCCTGGGGCCAGTGTTTTTTGCTCCTTTGGGCAACTTCCTTATCGAATCATTCAGCGTTCAGATGGCGTTCCATATTGTGGGAGTTATCTGGTTGGTGATTTACCTTACCGTGTCATGGTTGCTGCTGGTTCCCCCAGCAGGGTGGCAGCCTAGCGTCCGCACGGAAAATAAGGAAGAGCCAACCGAGGAAAAGCCGTGCCGGGAGCTGAATCTTTCCGCAACGCAGATGTTTCGTCAGCCGCTGTATTACGTACTGTTTCTGGTGATGATGGTTGCTTCCACTAGTGGCCTTATGATTACCGCTCACGCCTCAAATATCGGCCAGGAACTTGCTGGCCTTACGGCATCGGAGGGCGCTGTGATGGTTGCCGCCCTTGCTCTGGGCAGTTGCTTGGGCCGCTTTGGTTTCGGGGCTTTGTCTGACAGCATCGGACGCTATAAAGCGTTGGCTCTTTCCCTTGCGGCTAACGCGGTAGTGATGTTGTTCTGCATTCACGCTGCTACCACATTCGTAACATTCCTTGTTGCTGTTGCTGCGGTTGGCGCATGTTTCGGCGGTACCATGAGCATCGTTCCCGCCATTGTTGGTGATGCCTTCGGATCGGTGAACTTTGGGCAGAACTATTCATTTGTATACCCTGGGTACACGGTGGCTTCGTTTATTGGGCCTACGGCAGCGGCATCGGCCTTCGAGGCGATGGGTAGCTATGCTCCAGCCTTCACTATTGCCGGTGCGCTGGCATTGGTGGGCGTTGTGCTGGTGGTTGTTTGCTCTAGGCTGCAGAAACGTTTGCTTGAGCGCTAAGTTGTATTCTTCGCATTTACACAAGAAAGGCGGCCCGAAGGCCGCCTGCAAATACGCTATTTGAAGGAAACGTTGCCAAACTCAGATAGCTTCAAGTTCGGGTTGTGCTCGATGCCGTAACGTAAGTTCCATTCGCTGGTAAACAGCAACAACTTTTCGCCGCGCATGTTTTCTACGCGATAGGTGTCATGGGTAAGGTTCAGCTTGGGAACATCAACTTCTTCGGGATTTGCTACCCAACGGATAATTGAATAGGGCAGTCCTTGCCTTCGTACCTCGACGTTGTATTCGTTTTTCAAGCGCTGTTCCAATACCTCGAACTGAAGAACGCCTACAGCGCCTACGATAACGCTCTCCATGCCAGCGCCAAGCTCGCGGAAAATTTGGATGGCGCCTTCTTGGGCAAGCTGTTCCATGCCTTTTACAAATTGCTTGCGTTTAAGGGTATTTACCTGCGAAACCTTAGCGAAGATTTCAGGTGCGAACATAGGAATGGCGGGGAACTGCACCTTGTTCTTTGCAGCGCATACCGTGTCGCCGATAGTGAAGATGCCCGGATCGAACAAGCCCACGATATCGCCTGCGTAAGCTTCATCGACAATGGCGCGGTCGTCAGCCATGAGCGAAGTGCCGGTAGCGAGCTTCAGCTTTTTCTTCCCCTGCATATGGTAAGCTTCCATGCCTCGCTCGAACTTGCCCGAGCAGATGCGCACGAAAGCAATGCGGTCACGATGGTTCTTGTCCATGTTCGCTTGGATTTTGAACACGAAGCCCGAGAAGGATTCCGACATAGGATCTACCAGCGTATCGGTAAGACAGTCGTTATAGGCGCGCGGCGTG
>OLRF01003209.1_pt1 | contig 13087 bp, 9 predicted proteins | sample 1672061 | NCBI WGS metagenome assembly OLRF01 (sample SAMEA3136641, study PRJEB25190) | human gut metagenome | reverse complement strand
TGAGAACTGCCTTCTTGCGGCCGATGCCGTCAGAGAGGGCACCCGCCATAAGACCACCAATGAGGTAGCCGATCATGGTGATAGAGTTGAACAGTGCGAACTGCTCCAAGGTCATCCACTGATTGCCTGCAGCATCATAGGTGGACTGGAGAACCATACCGATAGGACCGCCAACGGCCATATCTACGGAGTCGCAGAACGTGATACCGGCGAGCAGCCACAAGATCTTCTTGTGGAAGCCAGTGATAGGCATACGGTCAAGACGTGCTGCGATGCCGTGATACGAGCTTTGCATTGCGTCGGACATATTGCACCTACCTTCCTTTCATTTTTTGTCTTGCACTCCCTAGGCGCAAGACAACTTGTTCCCCTTGCCCCCAAGCAAAGGGATTCCCTTCATTACCCTCAATTGTTTTCGGAAACTCTTACTCCATTAGAAGTCTTTTTAAGGCCCAAAGGCCTTTCCCCTAAAAATGCCGGTTCATTCCACCCAATTAACGAAACCTGGCGTGCCTTGTTTCGTTTCACCCTACTGAACGAAACCAGGCTTGCTTCGATCCGTTCGACCCAACAAACGAACCGGAGCGCGACTTCTGGATACCCATTTTCAGGTTCGTGTGCAGTTATCGCAAACAACTTTTTGTTTTCTTAAATAACAAAAAACTATAAGGAGCCTGACCTGCGCATAGTATGCAATAACTGACCGATAGAACGCTCCTTAACAACCCATTTCCTGGAGCTATCTACGCAGGTCAATATTGATTTCTGCCAATTTGAGCATCGTTCTCAAATTGGTGAATCTATCACCATCGCAATGAATAGTAACACTATTCTATTCATGTGAGTTATAGGTTAGGAAATAGATTCTTCACATCCCAAAAATGAATATTGAACATGTTCTAAAAGTATGTTTAGGCTCTCACCAAAGGGGCAATCGCACGAGTAATTGCATCTGAAACGGGAGTCGCCTGGGCGGCGTCCTCCACCTCAAGAACAACCTTTCCCGCCAAGCCCCCCTCGGTAATCTCAGTGAATAGCACCGAAGGCTCTTTCACGATGCCGGTATGCTCAAGGGCAATATCATGTGCAACCCTTTCAACTTCCCCTGCAACCACATCCAGATCTTTACACGTAGTTGCAACAAAGGGAACCGACACGCGCTCTGGTGGCGGCAGGTGCACTACCGCATTCTTCGAAATTACCGAATTGGGGATGATTACCGTTTCGCCCAAGCGGTTCTTGATGGTTGCATGACGCCACGTAACGTCCTGCACCACTCCCTTGCTTGAACCAACTTGGATGTTGTCGCCCGGCTTCACGATCTTCATGAAGGATATTTGCACACCGCCAATAAGATTCGAAAGCGTGTCCTGAAAACCGAGAGAAAGAGCGATGCCTCCAACGCCCAGGGCGGCTATAAGCGCCGACATATTCACATTGAAGCACGTGTCCAAGACAAAGCAGCAGCCCAAACCCCACACTATGCCGCGCATAATATTGATGAAAATCGAACTTTGGGGAATGGAGGTATCGTCACGCTGCATAATATGGCGCAGCCACTTCACCAGCACATGAGAAACAACCGCAATGGTGCAAACCAGGACAATTGCCACGATTAGCTTTCCTAGCAAATCACCGCCCGTAATACTTGAAATGAAGTTCTCGAAAACACTCATATATGCCCTATCCCCTTCAGAATTAGCCGCACATCAATACAATGGGGGCTGTTTGAACTTCCATTATCTGCGTATTATCGCAAGGGCATCAACGCTATCATGGAAACTCAACAAGCGAAGCGCCCAGGCCAAACGCAAGGCAAAAGCGTCTCGTGGGCAATCTGTCACAAGCCAACCGTACACGGTATCGAGCCAGTCTTTCATCTCGCTTAGCCTGTGCCGTGCGTGATTTCGCAAGACCAGCGCACCCCACAAGCTCCATCGACTCGCCGATCGCAACCTATTAATTAGTAAGAAGAAACAAACGCAGAAGGAGCACACCATGAACTACAACCTGGTTGAATTCCAAGGAGCCTATGGCACTTCCGCGCAAATCCCTAAATCGGTACGCCCCGAAGTCTCATTTGTGGGTCGCTCTAACGTGGGAAAATCTTCCCTCATCAATCGCCTTTTCAACCGCAAGAAGCTCGCTAAGGTTTCCTCCATGCCGGGCAAAACCAGCACCATCAACTTCTTCACCACCAAGGAAATCGACTTTGTCGACCTTCCAGGGTACGGCTATGCGAAAGTGGCAAAAAGCGAAAAGGCCCGTTGGTCGGAAATGATCAACGGATACTTCGATCAATATCGCTACTATGCGCTGGTTGTTTCGCTTATCGACATCCGTCACCCCGCCACTAAGCTCGACGAACAGATGGTGAACTTCCTTACCGAATGCCAACTCCCCTTCATGATTGCGCTCACCAAAGCAGACAAGGTGAGCAAGAATGAGGCGAGCAAGCAGAAGGCCGCCATCCGAAAGCAGCTGAACTTGCCCGATAGCGTAAACATGGTGGTCTGCTCATCGGAAAAGGGCACCGGCTTTGACGAGTTGCGCAAACTAATTGAAGCTGCCTGCAAATAACCGAAAGCACCGCCACATACAACAACAGAGGGTAGCAGGGAAACGATAGTCCGCCCCGCCCCACCCAAGGGAAGCGCCCCTACCCTCCCCCAAGGAGACACCTATATGAAAGTTATTCTTTACAGCGACGGATCATCACGCGGCAACCCCGGCCCTGGCGGCTTTGGCACCGTTTTGCACTTCACCGACTCAAACGGGAAACTGCATACGCGCGAACTATCGCAAGGGTATACCTGCACCACCAACAACCGCATGGAGCTTCTGGGGGTTATCACTGGGCTGGAAGCGCTCAAACGTCCCTGCACGGTTGAAGTCCACTCCGATTCGCAATACGTGGTAAACGCCTTCAACCAGCACTGGGTTGAAGGGTGGCTCAAACGCGGATGGAAGAACTCCAAGAAAGAGCCAGTAAAAAACTCTGACCTGTGGAAACGCCTCCTGGAGGCGAAGAGGCCCCACAATGTCAGCTTCCATTGGGTAAAAGGCCATGCAGGCCATCCTGAAAACGAGCGCTGTGACGAACTGGCAACCTCGGCAGCCGATGGCCCCGGCAAAATCGAGGACAAAGGCTTTCCGGGAAAATAGGAACAAGCTCCTTATTGCATGAAAAAGAAGGCACTCAATCGGGTGCCTTCTTTTGTTTGTTGGGAAAGAGAAATCGAAACCTATCCCTATCTCCTATTTAAGCTAACAGCCTCGCGGCCAGATCTTGCCCGGCAACGCTAACGACCAAGCTAGATAAGACGAACGCGACGAACGCCCTCGATCTCACGGAGCTTTGCAATGGCGCCGTCCGAAGGAGCCTGGTCCATATCGATCAGGGTATAGGCAAAGTCACCGCGAGCCTTGTTCATGAAGTTGGCAATGTTCACGTTGTCATCGCCAAGGATGCTGGAAATCTGAGCAATCATGTTCGGCACGTTCTTATGCAGCAGCGCAATACGGGTAAGATCCGCAGGGCATACACCCATGTCGCATGCAGGATAGTTCACGGAGTTCGTGATGTTGCCGTTCTCGAAATAATCCATCAGCTCGCGAACAGCCATGATGGCACAGTTATCTTCCGCCTCCTCGGTGGAAGCGCCCAGGTGAGGAAGAACAACCGCGTTCTTCATCTTCATAGTGCCCGGCGTTGCAAAGTCGGTGATGTAGCGCTTCACGCGACCCGAGTCCAGCACGACCTTAAGAGCGGCTTCGTCGACCAGCGTATCGCGCGAGAAGTTCAGCAGCACTACGCCTTCCTTCATAAGGGAGCACATATGGGCATCGACCATACCGATGGTGTCCTTCAGCGCAGGAACATGGATGGTGATGTAGTCGCACGTGCGGAAGATGTCCTTCAAATCAGTGATGTAATGAACGGGGCTGGAGATTTTCCATGCGGCGCTTACCGAAACGAACGGATCGTAGCCATATACGTCCATGCCCAGCTCGACTGCAGCATTGGCAACTTCAGCACCAACAGCGCCCAAGCCGATAACACCCAGCTTCTTGCCCTTGATTTCCTGACCCGCAAACTGCTTCTTAGCCTTTTCCGCTGCCTTGGTGATGTTTTCGCCATCCGCATTTTCGCGGCACCATTCGATGCCACCCAAAATGTCGCGGCTACCCAGCAGAAGCGCGCAAAGCACGATTTCCTTAACGGCGTTGGCATTTGCGCCAGGGGTGTTAAAGACCACGATGCCTTCGTCAGCACAGCGATCGAGCGGAATGTTGTTCACGCCAGCGCCCGCGCGCGCAATAGCGCGAAGACCAGCGGGAAATTTCATATCATGCATGGCGGCACTGCGAACAAGAATGCCCTCTGCTTCATCCAGTGAATCGGTAAGTGAATATGCCTTAGGATCAAGCAAATCGGTACCTTGGGCAGAAATGTTGTTCAAGCAATGAATGAGCCTCATACAGGATCTCCTAACTACCATGCATTACGAACCAGTAAACGGGTTTTATGATAATAAAAAAGGCACCCGATTGGGTGCCTGATTTGCAAATGGTGCGGGCGAAAGGACTTGAACCTTCATGAGCCGAAGCTCATACGGACCTGAACCGTACGCGTCTGCCAATTCCGCCACACCCGCATGTGCAGCTTTTGTGCACGAGTTAGATTACCTTAGGTGCTAATCCAACGCAAGAAAAAATTTCAATTTCCTCGGAATATTTTGTTTAGCCCAATGCACGTAGAATCAAAGCCCCGCCAACATCAAGGGCGGCGACCCCCAAAGCAAACGCCACATTCGCTTTTTTCCTAGACATATCTCCAGCGCGCACTTTCATTACATCCCCCAATGCCGTATATGCACATGCCTCACATAAGCTTTCTGTTGCAAAGATTGTAACCTATGGTGAACTTTTTCGTAGACAAACGCACAAATCAATAACGAGCTGGGAGTCCTGCCCCCTGCGCACCTACAAAAAACTATCAGCTTGTTTAATGGCGATGGGGTGAAAAAGCCCACCGGTACTCTTATTTATGGCAAGATTGATGGTTGGAATACCGTGCGGCCATATACCGCACTCCCAATACAACGATTTATACACCGTAAAAGGAGATCACACATGGGGTTTTTCTCAAAATTCGAACGCCGCGTAGAAGATGGCTTCGATGAGATGGGCGACAAGTTTTTTGATGCCCCCATCAGCCCCGTTCAGATTGCCAAAAAAGCCGAAAAGCAGATGCGCCGCGAAAAGATGGTCGGCGCCGGCAAAGAATACGCACCAACCCTGTACACCGTGCTGGTAAATCCCGACGACGATGAACGCCTGTTTGGCTACTACCCCACTTTGGCAGGCGAAACCGAAACGTATCTTCGCGGCAAGGCCCAGGAACTGGGCCTTGTAATGGACGGCTCTCCCTTAGTGCGCTTCATCATCGACGACGAGCTGAAGCATGGCAAGTTCGACGTGGTGGCCGAACTGGTTTCCGCCCCCATCGTCTCACAGCTTCGCGCGGAGGAAATGCAGCGCTACGGCCTTTCCGCACAGGATGCCGGCGCTCCCATTCCCGCAAACATCCCTACGCCCCAGAGCTACGGCCAACAGCAGGCTTATGTTCCCGTGCAGAAAGCCCCTGCCCAGGCTCAGCAATTCGCTAGCTCGGGCATTGACGTAATGGCCGAAGATGCCCTGGCAATGGAAAACGCAGAGGGTGCCTACGACGCAGCGCCTGTTGCCCCATCGCAGGCACCCGCTGCCGCTCCGCGGACCGTTCGCTTTGATGAGCTCAATGCCCCCGAAGCTGTTCCGCAGCGCACCGCCAATCAGCAGCCCCGTCTTATCGACCTCACCACAAACCGTTCTTTCCCCATCACTAAGGCGCAGATCGTAATGGGGCGCGCCCTTTCCAGCGACATCGCTATTGAAGATTTGAACGTAAGCCGTACCCACGCTGAAATTCGTCGCGAAAATGCGAACGCCTGGAGTGTTGCCGACCTTGGCTCCACCAACGGCACGCTGGTGAACGGCCACCATATCGCTTCCACCATGTTGCAGGAAGGCGACCGCATAACTGTTGGCACCACCACGTTCTTATTCACCTTCCGATAGGGAGATTTTCCTTGAACGGGCTGCGTCACTTGCTGGCACAGCCCGTTTGCGCTTTCTGCGCACCTTTTAAACCCGTTTCAAACGATAGGCTAACCCGTGATCGACGTAATCCTCCTCATAGGCAGACTGCTTTTTGTAGCACTGCTCTACCTGTTCCTTTTCGCCATCATGAAAACTGGCATTGGTCTGGTGCGCGGACAGCGCAAAGGCGAAAAGACCTGGACCGTTGCCATCGAAAAAGGCCCCAAGGAACTTCGCGGCGTGAACATTGCCGTCAACGGCCCGGTTATCGTAGGCCGCAGCCCAGGATCCGATATCGTCATCGGTGCCGAATACGTATCTTCGCGCCATGCGCGCTTTGTGCTCATGGGCCAGAACCTCTTCGTGGAGGACCTAGGCTCTACTAACGGCACTGCCGTCAATGGCCGCTTTATCTCTGAACCCACCGCTTTGAAGAACGGCGACAAAGTTGCCGTTGGCGATGTAACCATGCGCGTACGGTTCGCCCAGTAAAATAGGAAGATGAATTCAACTATGCCCACTCCCCGCAACGCCCGCGCCGAGCGCAAAGCCGCAGATGAGTCCAACGCCATCGCCTTCTTCGGAAGCCGCACTGAAGTTGGCCACATCCGCGAACATAACGAAGACAGCCTGGTTGCGGTTCCGCCGCTTTTTGCCGTTGCCGACGGCATGGGTGGCCACGAAGCAGGCGAAGTCGCCTCGGAAATTGCCATCAACACCATCATGGAGCTTGCGCCCGACCACGCCGATTCTGACGCGTTGGCGCGTGCCGTGATTGCCGCAAACCTCAATGTTATCAAAGCGCCCGCAAAAGGCATTGGCCGCGAAGGCATGGGCACCACGCTTACCGCTGCCATCTTGGAAGGTGAGCGCCTGATCATTGCCCAGGTTGGCGACTCGCGCGCATACCTTCTACATGAAGGAAAGCTCCAGCAGCTTACGCGCGACCATAGCCTCATGGCCGACATGATCGAAGCCGGCCAGCTCACAGAAGCCGAAGCCCGCGTTCACCCGAACCGCTCGGTTATCACGCGAGCCATCGGTTCCGACCCTCATATGCAGCCCGACATCTACGAGCTGAACGTTGAAACAGGCGACCGCATCCTTCTGTGCTCCGACGGCATTTGCACCATGATCGAAGATCCGCAGATCGAGCACGTTATGGGCCACAGCCGCACTGCGCAGGAATGCGCCGACAATCTGGTGGCTGCCGCGCTTGAGGCAGGTGGGTTCGATAACGCAACTGCCGTGGTGGTGGACGTTGAAGGATTTCGCGAGGTGCGCGAACGCAAAGCACAGCGCAAATCGAAGATTCTCTACACGTTCTTGGTCCTAGCGGTTATTGCCATTTTCGCAATCGCTGGCGTTACCGCCTATCAATATGTGAACAACTCCGCTTACTTGGTGAACCAAGACGGCAAGGTTGCCGTATACCGCGGTTTGCAAGACGACCTGTTCGGCATGCCTCTTTCTAGCCTCGACCATGTTACCGATGTTGATGTGAACAAGCTTTCACCGAGTGTGGCAAGCCGTATCAACGATGGCATTTCGGTTGGCAGCATGAATGAGGCAAATGAGCTTATCGCTTCCTATCAGGAAGACATTGCCCGCCAGGATGCCGCAACCAAACAAAGCGACGCCTCCGCTTCTACCGACAAAGCAGCATCTTCCGACTCCTCTGCCTCGAAGACGAAGAAGAGAGCCAACGAAAGCGAGTAGTCAATGACCCGACGCAATACCGAGCTGATGCTTCTTTGCATCGCAGCTCCTCTTGTAATATTGCTTTTTGCCATGGTTGCCCTCAATGAAGGAAACCGGGTAACGCTTGACAACCTGACGGTGCCCTTGAGCATGTTTGCCACCTTCGTGGTGGCCCATCTGGCCATTCGCAAGCTAGCTCCTGGCGCCGATCCTGCCATTCTTCCGCTTTCATTCGCCCTATCAGGCATTGGCATTGCCTTCATCACGCGCCTTGCACCTGACCTGGCTATGAAACAGGTTGGATGGTTGTTCCTTGGCGTGGTGTTCATGGTGCTCGTCTTGGCATTCGTGAAGAATCTCGACAAGCTTGGCAGCTACAAATACACCATTATGATCGCCGGCATCCTGCTGCTGATGTCGCCCATGCTCCCAGTTATCGGTAACGAAATCTACGGTTCGCGCATTTGGCTTTCCATCGGCGGCTTCTCTATTCAGCCTGGTGAGCTTGCAAAAATCTGTATCGTCATCTTCCTGGCAGCATACCTGGCACAAAACCGCGAGATGCTTTCCGTCTTCAATCACAAGCTGGGGCCCTTCCGTGTACCCGACATGCGTGCGCTGGTTCCCGTCATCATCATGTGGGCCGTGGCCTTGCTGGTTATCGTATTCGAAAAGGACTTGGGCTCGGCTTTGGTCCTGTTCTTCGTGTTCGTCACCATGCTCTACGTGGCCACCGGAAAGCACGCCTACATCGTTATCAGCCTTCTGATGGTTTCCGTGGGCTTCGTGTTCGTGTACTTCCTGTTCAGCCATGTTCAGGTTCGCGTCGATACGTGGCTCAACCCCTTTGCGGATCCCACCAACACGGGCTATCAGCTGGTCCAATCTATCTTCAGCATCGCAGACGGCGGCTTGTTCGGCGTGGGCATCGGCAATGGCATGGCCGAGCAGATTCCTATTGTTGAATCCGACTTCATCTTTAGCGCCATAGCCGAAGAAGCGGGTCTTTTGGGTGCTGCAGGTGTGTTGCTTCTGTACCTGTGCTTCGCCATCCGCGGCATTCTGATTTCCGTCCGCGCAAAGAGCGACGTTAGCTCGTTTATGGCAGTAGGCTTCACTGCCGTTATCGTGCTGCAGGCATTCATCATCGTGGGCGGCGTAACGCGCCTTATCCCCCTTACTGGCCTTACCCTTCCGTTTGTAAGCCAAGGCGGTTCCTCGCTTCTGGCGAGCTTCATCATCTTGGGCTTCCTGTTGCGCGCAAGCGATCAGGGCACGGGCGTAGTAAGCCTGAACGGTGCGCTGGGACGCGTTTCCCTGGGCAAGCGCCTTACCGGCACCATGATCGTGTTCTCCGCCTTGTTTGCGCTGCTGGTTGCTAACCTGACTATGATCATGGTTATCCAGGCAGATGAATATAAAAACATGCCCATCAACAACCATACGCTGGCAAAAGAATCGAAAACCGAGCGCGGCGCCATCACCACATACGACAATGTGCTCCTGGCTCATTCCGTGCTGCAAGACGATGGCTCTTACAAGCGCGAATACCCCGCAGGCAACCTTGCAGCGCACGTGGTGGGATACGCCTCCGACACATACGGCACCTCCGGTATCGAAGCATCCTGCAACGATACGCTGAAGGGCGAAAGCAACTACGCTTCATGGATCGATGTCCTGAATTCCTATTCCGGTGCCGGCACCGCAGGCAACGATGTGAAGCTCACCATCAACTCAACCATTCAGAAAGCTGCTCAAGACTCGCTGAAGGGCTACAAGGGCGCCTGCGTCGCCATCGACCCGAAGACGGGAGCGGTTTTGGCACTCGCTTCTTCGCCCACCTATGATGCCGACGACGTTGACAACATCCTTTCTTCCGGCGGCGATTCTTCGGCACTGTATAACCGCGCAACCCAGGCGCTGTATTCGCCTGGCTCCACGTTCAAGATCGTAACGCTGACCACCGCGCTGGCAGACAATGTGGCAACCGAATCGACCCAGTACGATTCCCCCTCCACACTCGACATCGGCGGTGGCAAGGTGACGAACTTCAACAACTCGTCATATGGCACTATTACGCTGCAGCGCGCAACCGAACTTTCCGCCAACACCGTATTCGCGCAGCTCGGCGACCAGATTGGCGCAGACGGCCTTGTTTCCTCTTCTGAGAAATTCGGCTTCAACAACGCGCTGAACTTCGATTTGCCGCTTGCAAAATCACTGATGCCCGACCCGAACGAAATGACCGAATGGGAAACCGCATGGGCTGCAGCAGGCGAGCCGGTAGGCGAACACGCCAGCCCCGCGGGCCCGCAGGCAACCGTTTTGCAGATGGCATTGGTGGGCTGCGCAATCGCCAACAATGGCACCATTATGCAGCCCTACCTGGTAGACAGCGTGAACAACTCCGACGGCAAGAACAGCTATCGCGCAACACCTTCCACGATGTCGAACGTATGCTCTTCGTCGGTGGCCAAACGCGTACGCACGGTGCTTGAGGGAGTTGTGAACAACGGCACTGGTAAGGCGGCAGCCATTTCCGGCGTGCAGATTGCCGGCAAAACCGGCACCGCAGAAACTGGCCAGGAAAAGGACGACCGTTGGTTTGTGGGCATGGGCCCGTCCGATGACTGTTCGGTAGTAGTAGCCGTCGTCCTCGAAGAGGCCGGCGAGAGCCTTTCCGGCGGTGCAGCCGGACGCGCCCAAGGCGTACTGAGGGCAGCGCTTGAAGTACAAGGGAATCTGTAAGAAAAACGTTTCCTGATTCCTCGTGAAAGCCTTGCAAAAACGAGGAACTTGACATGGTAATACGATATGCTTATGCGATGGTCGTTAAGCATGGATCCAAAGGGAGTACAAACGTGGCTGGAAGCATGGTTGGCAGAACATTCAACAACCGTTACACGCTAACTGAACGAGTCGGCCTTGGTGGCATGGCAGAGGTATACCGCGCACAGGACAACGTCCTGGGCCGCACGGTTGCTGTAAAAGTTATGCTGCCCCAGTATGCAGCCGATCCAACCTTTACCAAGCGTTTCCGCCAGGAAGCGGCATCTGCCGCTAACCTGCAGAGCCCCTATATCGTAAGCATTTACGACTGGGGCCTAGACGGCGAAACCTACTACATTGTTATGGAGTTCCTCCGCGGAACCGATCTTAAAACCGCCATCAATGAACGAGGCGCAATCAATCAGCGAAAGGCAGCCGAAATCGGCAGTCAGATTGCTCAGGCGCTTTCCGTTGCACACGAAGGCGGCGTAATCCACCGTGACATCAAGCCGCAGAACATCATGATCCAGCCTGATGGCAACATCAAGGTAATGGACTTCGGCATTGCACGCGCAGGCGACGCGGGGCTCTCTCAAACGGCAACCGTTCTGGGCACTGCCCACTACGTATCGCCCGAGCAGGCTCAGGGCAAGGAGCTCACCGGCGCCAGCGATATCTACTCGTTGGGCGTAGTCCTCTACGAAGCCACCACCGGAAAGCTTCCCTTCGACGGCCAAGACGCGGTAAGCGTTGCCGTGAAGCAGGTCAACGAGCTTCCCGCACCGCCTAGCACCATCAATCCGAACATCGATCCTGGCCTGGAAGCCATCATCATGAAGGCCCTGGAAAAGAATCCCAATAAACGCTTCAAGGACGCTTCAGAGATGCGTCATGTGCTGAACGACTTCCTGGCAGGTCGTCCCATTGCGCTTGGCGATGATATCAGCGGCCTTAAAACCCAGGTTATGGGCGGCGTTGCACCTATGCAAAACGGCACCGCTGTTATGAGCCCTGTTGCCGGCGGCCAAGCTACCGGTGGTTTTACCCAGGTAAACCCACGCGTATATTCCGCCGAAGACGAAGAGGCGGCAGCCAAAAAGAAGAAGCGCAACACCATTATCGGTGTTGTCGTGGCACTGCTGTGCATCATCGGCATTGCGGGTGCTATGTTCGCCATGAATGGCAGCGGCGATAAGGCTACTGTGCCTGATGTAACGAACAAGTCTATTGCCCAGGCACGCACCACGCTTGAACAGGCAGGCTTCAAGGTTGGCACCGAAACAGAAGTGTATAGCAGCACCGTTCCTGCTGGCAGCGTAGTAAGCACCGACCCACAGGCGGGCGAGCAAGCCGTAAAGGGCTCTACCATCAAAATCAATGTATCTAAGGGAACCGAACAAGTTACCGTCCCCGATTTGAAGGGCAAATCTGCCGACGAAGCCCAAAAGGCATTGAATGAAGCAGGTCTGACGGGCCAGCAAGGCGATTCCGTATTCTCAGATGACGTTGACGAAAACATGGTCGCATCGCAGGAAACCCCTTCGGGCACCACGGCAAACAAGGGCGATACGGTGGTATTCCACCTTTCTAAGGGCTCTGAAAAGGTGACCATCCCCAATGTTGTGGGCATGACGCAGTCGCAGGCAACCTCCAAGCTGGAAAGTGCAGGCTTCGCGGTTAACACCACGACCGAAACCAGCAAGGATGTCGAAAAGGGCAACGTTACGAAGCAGAGCAAAACAGGCACCGCCACCAAGGGAACCACCATTACCATCACCATTTCCAGCGGTCTTGGCGAAGCCCCCAATGTAGTTGGCATGTCCGAGAGCAAAGCAAAGGAAACCCTCGACAAAGCAGGTTACAAATACGATCTGAAATACAAGTCCGATTCAACGGTAGCAAAGGGAAATGTTATCTCGCAGAGCACTAGCGGCAGCACGGTTACCCTTACTATTTCCGATGGCCCTAGCAGCAACAACAACCAAGGATCCGGCGGATCAGAAAACAACTAACCAGCACGGCGACAAGTACAACGACTGGCACAATAAGGCCTCGCAGCAACGCGAGGCCTTATTTTTTACAGGCCATTCTGCATAACACGCACTGCCCACCAAGCAACAGAAAACCCGCAGCAACTGCCCGAATCAAAGCTGAAAGCACCAGAACCCTCGATATCAGCAAAGGGGCTATAACCTAAAACCACGAGTTTGAATCGCTAAAAACGACGGACAATACCGAGAGGAAGGCGATGAGCCGCTTATCTTTCTCGCGGAAACTTGCCTCGTCGCCGTCACCGCGATACCGCGCGTCTTGCGCAAGATCTGCTGCGCGCCACGCGTCTTTCGCAGAGTCTGCCCCGCTGGGTCGGTCCGCCCCTTGTAAAAACAAAAATTCCGACTTCTTTGCAACTTTTTTTCGATTAGGGACTCTCTCCTGTTCCCACAAAGCGAAAACAGGCCGTTTTGCGGCCGAT
>OLRF01003196.1_pt1 | contig 13119 bp, 10 predicted proteins | sample 1672061 | NCBI WGS metagenome assembly OLRF01 (sample SAMEA3136641, study PRJEB25190) | human gut metagenome | reverse complement strand
ACTTAAGCTATGCTGTACAGCCAAGCCCGGACGGACTGGCTCAGGCATTTATCATCGGAGAAGAATTCATCGGTGATGATACAGTAGCAATGGTTCTCGGAGATAACATTTTTGCAGGTCATGGACTGAATAAACGTCTGAAAGCTGCTGTTGAGAATGCAGAGACCGGAAAGGGAGCTACTGTATTTGGATATTATGTAGATGATCCGGAACGTTTCGGTATCGTAGAATTTGATCACGAAGGAAAAGCTATTTCCATCGAAGAAAAACCGGCACAGCCAAAGAGTAACTACTGTGTAACAGGACTGTATTTCTATGACAACAACGTTGTAAAATATGCAAAAGAGTTAAAACCAAGTGCACGTGGAGAACTGGAGATTACAGATCTGAACCGTGTATATCTGGAACAGGGAAATCTGAATGTAGAACTTCTCGGACAGGGATTTACATGGCTGGATACAGGTACACACGAAAGTCTCGTTGATGCAACGAACTTCGTTAAGACTGTTGAGACACATCAGCATCGTAAGATCGCATGCCTGGAAGAGATCGCATACCTGAACGGATGGATCAGCAAGGACGAGATCATGGAAGTATATGAAGTCTTGAAAAAGAACCAGTACGGACAGTACCTAAAAGATGTACTGGACGGAAAATACAGAGAAAACCTGTACTAGGATTTTGAAACAATAGATAAACTTAAAAGCAGGATTTTCTCAACGGAAATCCTGCATACAATAAAAATTAGAAAAGAGGAAATCATAAAATGACAATTATCGTAACCGGAGGAGCCGGATTTATCGGAAGTAACTTTGTATTTCACATGTTAAACAAATACCCAGACTATCGTATCGTTTGTCTGGACTGCCTGACATATGCAGGTAACTTATCTACACTGGAGCCTGTAATGGACAATCCGAATTTCCGCTTTGTAAAAGAAAGTATTACAGATCGTGAAGCAGTTTACAAATTATTTGAAGAAGAGAAACCGGACATGGTTGTAAACTTCGCAGCAGAAAGCCACGTAGACCGTTCTATCGAGAACCCGGAAGTATTCCTGGATACAAACATCAAAGGTACTGCTGTACTGATGGATGCCTGCAGAAAATATGGTATCAAACGTTACCATCAGGTATCTACAGATGAAGTATACGGAGATCTGCCGCTTGACAGACCAGACCTGTTCTTCACAGAGGAGACACCAATCCACACAAGCAGCCCATACAGCTCATCTAAGGCAGCAGCAGACCTGTTGGTTCTTGCTTATCACAGAACATACGGACTGCCTGTAACGATCAGCAGATGCTCTAATAACTATGGACCATATCACTTCCCGGAGAAGCTGATTCCTCTGATGATCGCCAATGCACTGAATGACAAACCACTTCCGGTATATGGAGAAGGATTGAATGTACGTGACTGGTTATATGTAGAAGATCACTGCAAAGCAATCGACCTGATCATCCATAATGGAAGAGTCGGAGAAGTGTACAACGTAGGTGGACACAACGAAAAGACAAACATCGAGATCGTTAAGATCATCTGCAAAGAACTTGGAAAACCGGAAAGTCTGATTACACATGTTGCAGACCGTAAGGGACATGACATGCGTTATGCAATTGATCCGACTAAGATCCATAATGAACTTGGATGGTTTCCAGAGACTAAATTCGAAGATGGTATTAAGAAGACGATCAAATGGTATCTTGAGAACAAGGAATGGTGGGAGACAATCATTTCCGGAGAATACCAGAACTATTATGAGAAAATGTATGCTCACCGAGAGGAGATTTAAGAATGAAAGTATTAGTGACGGGTGTTGGCGGACAGCTTGGTCATGATGTGATGAACGAACTGGCATCCCGTGGATATGAGGGAATCGGTTCGGACATCAAAGAAACATACAGCGGAATTCAGGATGGTACAGCGGTGACAACAATGCCGTATGTACCGATGGATATCACAGATGCAGCTTCGGTAGAAAAAGTCCTGACAGAGGCTGCGCCGGATGTAGTGGTACATTGTGCGGCGTGGACAGCCGTTGATCTTGCGGAAGATGAAGATAAGAAAGACATCGTAAAAGCTGTCAATGCAACAGGAACAAAGAATATTGCAGATGTATGCAAGAAACTGGACTGTAAGATGGTTTACATCAGCACAGACTATGTATTCGACGGACAGGGAACGAAAGCATGGGAACCGGATTGCAAAGATTACAAACCTCTGAACGTATACGGAGAAAGTAAACTGGCGGGAGAACTTGCAGTGTCTGAGACTCTGGATAAGTATTTTATCGTACGTATCGCATGGGTATTTGGAAAGAATGGAAAGAACTTTATCAAGACAATGTTAAATGTGGCAAAGACACATGATACATTAAAGGTTGTAAATGACCAGATCGGAACACCGACCTATACATTTGACCTTGCAAGACTTCTTGTTGACATGATAGAGACAGATAAATATGGTTACTACCATGCAACCAACGAAGGCGGATATATCAGCTGGTATGATTTTACGAAAGAAATCTTCCGTCAGGCAACAGCACTTGGACATGAAGAATATAGTGAAGAGAAAGTAACCGTTCTTCCTGTAACAACAGAAGAATATGGAGTGTCAAAAGCTGCGAGACCTTTTAACAGCAGACTGGATAAGAGTAAGCTTGCAGAAAATGGATTTACCCCACTTCCGACATGGCAGGATGCGCTTGGAAGATATCTGAAAGAAATCGAATTCTAAGGAGATAATAAAATGGGACAGATTAAAGTAGAAAAAAATGCAGGCGGTATCCAGGGACTTTGTGTGATCGAACCAACGGTACACGGTGACGCAAGAGGATACTTTATGGAGACATACAACCAGAAAGACATGGAGGAAGCCGGACTTACAATGCAGTTTGTTCAGGACAATCAGTCATGCTCAACAAAAGGAGTTTTAAGAGGATTACATTTCCAGAAAGAATTTCCACAGGGCAAACTGGTACGAGTCGTAAAAGGTTCTGTATTTGATGTTGCTGTAGATTTAAGAAGTGACAGCGAGACATACGGAAAATGGTTTGGTGTGGAGCTGACAGAAGAAAATAAGAAACAGTTTTATATTCCGGAAGGATTCGCACATGGATTCCTGGTATTGAGTGATATTGCTGAGTTCTGCTACAAATGTACAGACTTCTATCACCCGGGAGATGAAGGCGGTCTTGCATGGAACGATCCTGAGATCGGTATCGAGTGGCCGACACTGACAGGAGAGTACAAAGGAACAGCTTCCGGTGAGGGATATGCACTGGAAGATGGAACTGCGCTGAACTTAAGCGAAAAAGATCAGCTCTGGGTTGGATTAAAAGATACATTCCATTTTTAAATCGCCATGCGTTCGGAAGAAGCTGCCAGTGGCAGCTTCTGTAGATTTAAGATAATAAAAGCTTCGGATCATACGAATCCGGAGCTTTTTTGTTATCTTAAACTGTTATTCATATAATATTAAGAATATAAATATTGCTCAATTATTAACTATATGTTACAATAAATCGGATAAAAAGGGAAAATATGTAATAATATGTACGAGGAATATCTTAATGAGTGGTAAATTAGATTATATAAATATGATAAAAAAAGTATCTCCCTATAATTTGAAAAAGGGGATACTTTATTTGCGCCATTATGGACCGAAAGGATTCTGGATAAAATTAACAGAACGTTTCCAGAAAAGCGATATTGATTATAAAGAATGGTATGAAAATCACAGACCATCTGAACAGGAATTAGAAAGAGAACGGAAGCAGGTATTTGAATACAGTCCTAAGATCAGCATCCTGGTACCGGTATACAATACACCGGAGGTGTTTTTAAAGCAGATGATCCAGTCAGTGAGAAAGCAGACTTATACGAACTGGGAATTGTGTATTGCCAATGCTAATCCTTCTAATCAGGAAGTAAGTAGTATTCTGAATGTTGCAGGCAAGAAGGACAACAGGATCAAAGTAGTGGATGTTCCGGAAAATGAAGGAATTGCACAGAATACGAACAGAGCATTGGAGATCGCAACGGGAGAATTTGTAGGATTGCTGGATCATGATGATCTTCTGGAAGAAAATGCACTGTATGAAATTGTAAGCTGCCTGAACAAAGATCGCAAGACAGATGTGCTATATACAGACGAAGATAAAGTGACGACAGATTTGGATGAATATTTTTCTCCGAATTTTAAGCCGGACTTTAATTTGGATATGTTGAGAGCAAATAATTACATCTGTCATTTTTTTGTTGCAAAAAAAGCATTAATTGAATCGGTAGGAATGTTCAGAGCGGAATATAACGGGGCGCAGGATTATGATCTGATCTTACGATGTACGGAACAGGCGGAAAGAATCTCTCATGTTGCAAAGATATTATATCACTGGCGGGTGCATAAGGAATCAACAGCAGATAATCCTTTAAGTAAAATGTATGCATATGAAGCTGGAAAGAAGGCAATCGAAGATCATCTCAGACGATGCCATACAAAAGGAGAAGTCCTTCAGACGGAAAATCTTGGATTTTACAGAGTAAAATATCCTGTGACAGGAAATCCGCTGGTGTCTATTCTGATCCCGAATAAAGATCAGGCAGAGACATTAGATAAATGCCTGAAGTCAATAGAAAAACTGACGGATTATGAGAATTATGAAATTATCATTATTGAGAATAATAGTACGGAAGAGAAGACTTTTGAATACTATGAACAGATTTGCAATGATAAGATCCGTGTCGTATACTGGGAAAAAGAATTTAATTATTCGGCAATTAATAATTTTGGTGCAAAACAGGCAAAGGGAGATTATTTACTGTTGTTAAATAATGACATGGAAGTGATAAGTCGTGACTGGCTTACAGAGTTGCTTTCAACATGTCAGCGAAAAGAAGTCGGTGCAGTAGGCGCTAGACTATATTATCCGGATGATACGGTGCAGCATGCGGGAATCATCATTGGAATCGGAGGAGTTGCCGGCAGTGTCTTTGTCGGTATGAAACGCGGTTATACAGGATATATGCACAGAGCAGCTATCCAGCAGGATTTAAGTGCTGTGACAGCGGCCTGTATGATGATGAAACGTTCGGTATTTGAAGAAGTCGGCGGACTGGAAGAAGAGCTGAAAGTAGCGTTTAATGATGTGGATCTGTGTCTTAGAATACGGGAAAAAGGACATCTGATCGTGTATGATCCATATGTAGAGTTATATCATTATGAATCTAAGACTAGAGGAGCTGAAGATACGAAAGAAAAAGTGCGCAGATTTCAGGGAGAGATAGAATATATGCGCAGCCATTGGATTGACATATTGAAAAATGGAGATCCAGCGTATAATCCGAATCTTTCCTTAAAAAAATGGGACTATTCCCTGAAAGTGAACTAACGGAGAAATTATGTGTGAAGTAACAATCGTAATACCTAATTACAAAGGAAAAGAGTATCTGTTTTCCTGTGTGAAAAGTTTGTATGAAAAGGATCAGACAGAAAAGAAAATCCTGATCATAGATAATGCCTCGAATGATGGAAGTATAGAGGAAGTTGTAAAAGAATATCCGGAAGTTGAATGTGTGATGCTGGATAAGAACTATGGCTTTTGCAGAGCAGTTAATATTGGTATTGAAAAGACAGATACACCATATGTGATCTTGTTAAATAATGATACGGTGATAAAAGATAACTATGTAAAGTATCTGCTGGATTCGATCAAGAAAGATCCGAACATATTTTCTGTGGAGCCTAAGATGATCCAGTACCATGATCCGTCCAAAATTGACAGCGCAGGAACCTATTATAATGCACTTGGATGGGCATACGCATATGGAAAAGACAAAAGTGTGAAGAAATACAATAATATAAGAAAGATTTTTGCAGCATGCGGAGGGGCTTCAATCTATCGGAAAAAAGTATTTGAAGAGATTGGAATGTTTGATGAGAAGCATTTTGCATATCTGGAAGACATAGATGTGGGATATCGTGCCAGGATAGCGGGATACGATAATTTATATGAACCCAAATCAGAAGTGATCCATGTGGGAAGTGCGGCAAGCGGAGCAAGATATAATGAATTTAAAGTCAAGATGTCTTCACGCAATAATGTATATCTGATATATAAAAATATGCCGGTTGTACAGAAGATACTGAACAGTCCGTTCCTTTTTGTGGGATTTTTGGTGAAGTACCTGTTTTTCCTTCGCAAGGGATACGGAAAGCTATATGTCAATGGTATTAAAGAAGGGCTGCATATGGGGAAAAAATCAGATAAAGTAAAATATGAATCCGGCCATCTTAAGAATTATATAAAGATTCAGATAGAACTATGGATAAATATTTTCCGGCGTCTGGCATAGGAAAACGAAATAATAGATAAAGTTGGTGAGTAAAATTGATCAAGGAAAATCAAAGGTTATTAAATAAAATACATGTGGTACTGGATGCGGTAGTGATTGTAATTTCGTATGTGCTTTCATGGTATCTGAGATTCAGGAGCGGCATTTTTGAGATGGATCCGTGGTATCTTTCTCTGCAAGTATATATGAGTGTACTGATATTCATTATACCGGGATATCTGTTGCTATATTATATTTTTCAGTTATATACTCCGAAAAGAGTCAGAGGAAGAAGACTGGAAGCATGGAATATCCTTCAGGCGAACACGATAGGCTTTCTGGTATTTATTTTAGTACTTTATTTCAGACATCAGACAGATTTTTCCAGAACGATGATCTTTGTTTTTTACTGTATTAATATTTTTCTGGAAATAGTAGAGCGTAATGTGATCAGAATGGGACTTCGGAAGATCAGAAGTCAGGGATTTAATCAGAAACATATCTTACTGATCGGATACAGCCGTGCGGCAGAACAGTACATTGACAGAATCCGGGCAAATCCGGACTGGGGATATAATATCCGGGGTATCCTTGCCGATAATGTTCCTAGAGGAACAGAATATAAGAAGGTCAGGGTACTGGGAAGAATTGATAATCTGGAAATTGTGCTGCCGGAAAATAAACTGGATGAAATCGTAATTACACTGGGTCTGGCTGAATATCATAAGCTGGAAAGAATTGTTAAAATGTGTGAAAAAGCAGGTGTGCATACGAAATTTATTCCGGATTATAATAACGTTATACCGACCAAGCCGTACACCGAAGATCTGCAGGGACTTCCGGTGATCAATATCCGAAGAGTTCCGTTAAGTGATCCGCTGAATAAATGGATGAAACGCGGAGTGGATATATTTGGAGCAATTGTAGCAATTATTCTCTTTTCTCCAGTTATGATCGTAACGGCAATTATGATCAAGAAGACTTCGCCGGGGCCTTTGATCTTTTCGCAGGAAAGAGTAGGGCTGCAGAATCGTCCGTTTAAAATGTATAAATTCCGTTCAATGATCGTACAGGATGAGAAAAAAGAAAAGAAAGGCTGGACGACCAAAGATGATCCGCGTGTTACGACGGTCGGAAGGTTTATAAGAAAAACAAGTATAGATGAACTGCCTCAGCTTTTTAATGTCCTTCGAGGGGACATGAGTCTTGTAGGGCCGAGACCGGAAAGACCGCAGTTTGTAGAAAAGTTTAAAGAAGAAATACCTCGGTATATGATCAAACATCAGGTAAGACCGGGACTTACGGGATGGGCTCAGGTAAATGGATACAGAGGAGATACGTCTATTAAGAAGAGAATAGAGCATGATCTGTATTATATTGAAAACTGGACACTTGGATTTGACTTTAAGATTATATTTTTAACATTTTTCAAAGGATTTATTAATAAAAATGCCTATTAGCTTTAAGGAGAAGTCATGAGTAAACGTAATAAAAAAAGATTAACCAGAAGACAGCAGGAAATACGAAGAAAAAGACTGAAAAAACGCAGAAGACGCAGAAGACTTGTAATTATTTTGGAATTGATCATTCTGTGTATTCTGGGAACAACGGCGTTTGGCTTATTTAAGCTGGGAAAAATGGAACGCACCAATCTTTCGAATATAAAGAACAACGGACTGAAACAGACCGGATATACCAATGTTGCATTATTTGGTCTGGATTCAAGAGAAAAGAATCTTGGAAAAGGAAACCGGACAGATACGATTATGATCGCAAGCATCAATAATGAAACCAAAAAAGTAAAGCTTGTGTCTGTGTACAGGGATACGATGTTAAAACAGAACGGAGAACATTATGATAAAGCCAATGCGGCTTATTCAGTAGGCGGACCTGAGACGGCAGTCAATATGCTCAATGAGAATCTGGATCTTAATATTCAGGATTATGTCAGTGTCAATTTCCTTGCATTAGCCGATGTGATAGATATGGTTGATGGTATTACGGTAAAATTAACGGATGAAGAAGTTGAGCATATGAACAACTATTGTGTAGAGACTTCTAAAGTAACAGGTAAGAAATATAAGAAGATCGAACCGGCAGTAGCCGGAACGTATAAATTAAACGGCGTGCAGGCGGTATCTTATGCGAGAATAAGATATACAGCAGGCGGTGATTATAAGAGAACAGAAAGACAAAGACTGGTCCTTAAGAAAACAGCAGATAAATTGAAACAGCAGGATCTGGCAACGCTTAATAAGATTATAGATAAGGTAATGCCGGAGGTATCAACAAGCTTCACTACAAAGGAGATATTAAGTCTTGCCACAGGTGCCTTTGATTATGAGCTGGGCGAAACAACAGGTTTCCCGTTTGATCTGGAAACTCCGGAACAGATACCGGGATACAGTGGTTCATATGTCATCCCGAAAGGACTGGAAGAAAATGTAATAAAGCTGCATCAATTCTTATATCCGAATAAGGATTATACACCGACGGCAACGGTTACAGATATAAGTAATACTTTGAATGATATGACCAATGTATATCCAAATACAACAGAAAGCGGAACATCACAAAATGAATAAGAAGAAAGTAGATGTCGTAATTCCGGTATATCATCCGGGATCAGAATTTAAAAAGCTGATGGAGCGTCTGGAAAGACAGACCTATGAAGTAAACCGTATCTTTTTGATGCATACAACAGACGGACAGAGTCTGGAAAGCATGAAGGAACGTTATAAAAATGTGACAGTTGAAGAGATTACTCCGGATGAATTTGATCATGCCGCAACGAGAGACAAAGGAATCCGGCAATCGGATGCAGATATTGTGATCTGTATGACACAGGATGCCTGCCCGGATAACGAGTATCTGGTAAGTGAACTGGTACAGGCTTTGGAAGAAGCAAATGTTGCAGTTGCGTATGCGAGACAGCTTCCTAGAAAAGAAAGTACATTATTAGAAAGATATACGAGACAATTTAATTATCCGCCGGAAAGCAAAGTGAAATCTTCGAAAGATCTGGAAAGAATGGGAATCAAAACATTCTTCTGTTCGGATGTATGTGCAGCCTATAACCGGGATATGTATTTGAAAAACGGTGGATTCGAGAAAAAAGCAATATTTAATGAAGATATGATATACGCAGCGAAGGTTATAGAGAATGAACAGAAAGTATATTATAATGCAAAAGCAAGGGTAATCCATTCGCATAATTACAATTTTGCACAACAGTTTCACCGAAACTTTGATATGGCCGTTTCCCAGGCACAGCATCCTGAGATATTCCGGAAGGTAAGCTCAGAAAAAGAAGGAATGAAACTGATAAAGAATACAGTCGCTTTTTTGATAAAACAGAGAAGGCCATGGCTTGTTTTTAAACTTTTCACAGATTGTGTAGCGAAATATGCAGGATATCTTCTTGGACGAAAATATCAAAAACTGCCGAAAAAGATTGTATTAAAATGCACAATGAATCCGAGATATTGGACATAAACAGGAAAACAGGACTGAAAATATTGAAATTTAAAAAAAAATAGGGTAATATGTAAAAAGGTTTGTGTTAATTTAGGATAAATGCGGAAAGGATATGAAGTATGGCAAGAAATACAGGGAAAAAGGTCAGACGAAGAGGGCGTCGCAGAAAAAGAGGCTTTGCGACCTGGTCTATAGGGAAGAAAATAGGTGCTGTATTAGGCGGAACTCTTCTGGGCGTAGTAGTTATAGGATCAGTCATTCTGGCAAGTAAGATGAATAAACTGAGTTCGGTGAAACTCGATACAGATAAATTAAACATTTCTGATGAAGTAAAACATGAAAAAGGATACACGAATGTAGCGTTATTTGGTCTGGATTCAAGAGAAAATGATCTGGGCAAAGGAAATCGAAGTGATACGATCATAATAGCAAGTCTGAATAATGATACGAAAGAAGTTAAATTGGTATCTATTTATCGTGATACATTATTAGAATTAGATGACGGAAGTTATAATAAAGCGAATTCTGCATATTCTTTTGGAGGACCGGAAGGCGCAGTATCGCTGATTAACCGTAATCTGGATATGAATATTGAAAAATATGTAACCGTAAACTTTAATGCACTGGTAGATGTTATCGATGCGGTAGGAGGACTGGATCTGGAACTGACGCATGATGAAGTTGTGAATATGAACAACTATTGTGTCGAAACTTCAAAAGTAACAGGAAAAAGTTATGAGAAGATCGAGCCGGAAGTAGAGGGTACATATCATTTGAATGGTGTGCAGGCAGTGTCTTATTCCCGAATCCGTTATACGGAAGGAGGAGACTTTAAGCGTGCAGAACGTCAGCGCCTGGTATTACAGAAAATTGCAGATAAAGCGCAGAACATGAGTGTCGGCACTGTTAATAAGATCATAGACAGTGTATTTCCGCAGATATCAACAAACTTTACACTGGCTGAAATAATCGGATATGCAAAGAATCTTACAAAGTATAAATTAGGAGATTCGATTGGTTTTCCGGCTGAAAATACAACGGATATGTTAAATGAAGTAGGAAGTGTCGTAATCCCGAAGACCTTGTCTTCGAATGTACTTGAGGTGCATAAATTTCTGTTTGGAAGTGATGGGTATTCTGTATCCAGCACGATTGAAGGCATTGAAAGTGGTATTACTGCAAAAGCGTCAGATAAGGCCAAAAGCGGTACAACGATCGAGGATGATGAGACACCGGGAAGTAAGGGGTATTCGGAAAATTATTCCAATAATTCATCCGGAACCGGTACAACAAGAAGTACCTACGGAACAACGGGTGGAAGCACTTACGGAACCGGATATTCCGGAGGAACATCGACGGGAAGCGGAACGACCGGAAGTACAGGCAGCACTTCCTCAGGAACTACGGGAACAACCGGAGGAACAGAAGGGACAACAACAGGAGGTGGAACGACCGGAGATAATGCAGGCAGCACTTCGGGAACCACTGGATCGACAGAAGGAACGGAATAAATAGTAATAAAAGATAAAGGGGTAGGTTACATGAGAAGAATTAAAAAGATATTTGTAACATTCTTGGCGATATGTATGATATGTCCATGTCTGTCGGTGATAACAGAAGCAGCGACAGCAGAACTGCGTTTTGCGGATCCGTCCACTACAGTAGGAGCGGAAGTTGATGTAAAGACCAAGCTGACTTCTGCTTCATCAATGCAGTCTATGGAAGCGACTTTAACGTATGACAAAAGTGAATTGAGATTTATCAGCGGTGATAATGCGACGGGAAAGGATGGAACCATTAAGATTTCCTGGACCGGAAGTGGAACAACTGCAGAATTTAATCTGAAGTTTCAGGCATTAAAAGAAGGTACTTCGAATATCGAAGTGTCAAGTGCTACGGGTACTGCGGAAGACGGAACGAACCTGGAAGTAACACAGGGAAGTTCTGCAGTTACGATCGGAGCTGGCGATCCGTCTCTGATTAAGGAAGAGACCAGTACCGAAGATACAACAACATCGACAGCAGATGGTGCCGTTGTGAAAGTGAACGGCAAGAAGTATGTTGTGACCAGCGATTTTTCGGAAGAGATCATTCCGGAAGGTTTTAAAAAAGGCGAGCTGACATTTGAAGGTTCAAAGTATTCTGTGATCACACAGGAGGCAAGTGGAATCAATGCAATGTATCTGACTGAAAAAGACAGCGATGATGCAGATTTCTATATGTATAACAGTGATGATGGATCTTTCGCACCGTTTGAAGAAGTTGAGATTGCAAAAGACAGATATATTATCCCATTGATGAATGATGGAAAGGTGAATCTGCCAAGCCAGTATCAGAAGACAACTCTGACATTAAATGGTAAAGAATTTGACACTTGGCAGGATACAAAAGACGCAGAATATTATATTATTTATGCTTTGAATTCTGACGGTGAAAAGACAACATATCGTTATGATACGACAGATGGAACCTATCAGAAATACACACCGGAATCAACCGGCAGTTCTTCTTCAGAAAGTAAGTTAAGTAACGGAAAAGGAATATGGCGAAAAATCCTTAATTTTGTAGAGAATTTCCTGGATATTGTAGTTATTATAGCAATTGCATTAATCTTACTGCTTGTTCTGGTACTTATTGTCACAGCAGTCAAGCTTAGACACAGAGATCTGGAATTAGATGATCTGTATGATGAATATGGAATTGATCTGGATGAAGAAGAGGAAGCATTAAAAGCTAAGAAAAAAGAAGAGAAACAGGAAAAGAAAGCACAGAAAGCTTCAAAACAGGTTTCGAAAAAAGCAGCTAAGAAATATGATGATGAAGATGAATTTGAAGGATACGATGAGGATGATCTTTGGGTTACAGAAAACATAGCCAAAGCCATGGAAAAACCAAAGAAGCAGAAGAGCGTCAAACACGCAACGGCAAAAAAAGCAGCTGCAAAGGGTGTACGTTCTTTAGATGAGACAGGTCCTGCTATCCGTAAACCTGTAAAGAACATTAATCTTCAGGATACAGATGATTTTGAAAAATTTACTCCTTTAGATGAAGAAGAGTTCGATAATTTTGAAGGATATTATTCGGATGATGATTACGATATGTTTGGTTCAAATGACTATGATTATGACGACGATGAGTTATTTGATGCAACGGCAGATCTCTTAAGTAATCACCCGGAAAAGAAGAGAAGTCATGCGGAGATGGATGACACATTTAAGATGGATGTTATTGATCTGGATTAATTACTGAATTAAAATTTTATAAGAAATAAAACCGGCCGCCTGATATCGGAAAATCTGATATCAGG
>OLRF01003179.1_pt1 | contig 13171 bp, 8 predicted proteins | sample 1672061 | NCBI WGS metagenome assembly OLRF01 (sample SAMEA3136641, study PRJEB25190) | human gut metagenome | reverse complement strand
TGTAAATACAATTTGTATAAGACTGCTGAAAAATACGAAAAGTAAAGCAAAAATCAATGCTTCAGCGGCTTTTTCAGCATGCCCAGCAGCAGGGCCGTGGTCAGAGTGCCGACAGCCAGCGCAATCAGAAAGCCCAGCGGGTTTTCCATGACCGGCAGCAAAAACAACCCGCCGTGCGGCGCGGGACACCCGCAGCCCAGCAAAATCGTTATGAACCCGGCCAGTGCACTGCCTGCGATGCAGGCGAGGCTGACCCGCAGCGGATCGCGCAGTGCAAACGGCAGCGCCCCCTCGGTCACGAAGGTCGCGCCCATCAGCAGGGTCTGCGGCGCAGAGCAGCGCTCGGTGCTGGTGAACCGCGTCGGGAACAGCAGGCAGGCCAGCCCAATGCCCAGCGGCGGAATCATGCCGCCCGCCATGACAGCGGCCATCAGGTCATACTGCTGGTCTACCAGTGCCAGCGTGCCGCTGACGTAGGCGGCCTTGTTGATCGGCCCGCCGTAGTCGGTAGCCATCATGCCGCCCAGCAGCGTGCCCAGCACCAGACGGCTGCCGCCCTGCATCCCATCCAGCTGGATGGAAAGCCAGGCATTGAAACGCCCGAGCGGCGGATTGATGGCCATGACCATCAGGGCACCGACAAACAGCAGACTCAACAGCGGGACCAGCAGCCCGGTTTTGATGTGATCCAGCTCCTGCGGAATGCGGCGGAACAGGTAATTCAGAAGCCGCACAGCCAGACCGGCAGCAAAGCCCGCGACAATGGCCCCCCAGAACCCGCTGGAGATCCAGCCCAACCGGGGGGCGGTGGTTGTGCCGAGCTGTGCCAGGTAGCCGCCCATCAGGCCGGGCATAAAGCCGGGGCGGTCCGCAATGCTGTAAGCGATGAACGCAGCCAGCACGGGGTACATCATCCTGAACGCAGCGTTGCCGACGTTCGTCATCATGGTGGTGATGTCGCTGCGGCCAAAAAGGTGCTGCAGCAGCAGGGAAAGCGCCAGCATCACGCCGCCCGCCACAACAAACGGCAGCATGTGGGAGATGCCGCTCATCAGGTGGCCGTAGTATTCGCGGCCCAGCTCCTTCCAGTCGCTGGTGCGGAAGGCGTGCCCGCCGCGGTAGACGGGAGCCTTGCCGGAAACGGCCTTTTCCAGCAGTCTGTCCGCGTCGCGCACGGCATCCCCCGCCGAGGCATAGACCAGCCGCTTGCCAACGAACCGCGCCAGCGGGATCGAGCGATCCACCGCCACGATCACGCACTCTGCGGCTTGGATCTCGTCATCGGTCAGCTCGTCGTTGACACCGGCAGCGCCGTTCGTCTCGACCTTGAGCGTCAGGCCGCGGGCCTGCGCGGCCTGCTGGAGCGCCTCCGCCGCCAGATAGGTGTGCGCGATGCCGGTGGGGCAGGCCGTCACGGCCAGCAGCTGATAGCCGGACTCGGCGGCACCCGGCGCTGCGTCAGGCGGGGCAGACGGCGGCTCCTGCGCGTCCTGCTCCTCCCGCGCGGAGATGGCGCGGCAGAATGCCTCGGGGGTCTCACTCTCCCGCAAGCGGGCGCAGAAATCGGTGTCCAGAAAGAGCGTCGCCAGCTCGGCCAGCACCTGTACGTGCAGGTCGTTGGCTTCGGCGGGGGCGGCAATCATCACCAGCAGGTCCAGCGGCTTGCCGTCCGGTGTGTCGCAGGGCAGCGGCGGGTCCAGCGTCAGCGCAGCCAGCTGCAGCTGCCTGACGGCGGTGCTTTTGGCGTGCGGGATGGCCAGGCCGTTGCCCACACAGACGCCGCCCAGCGCCAGCCGGGCGCGGACGTCTGCCGCAAACACAGCGGTGTCGGTCAGATTGTCAGTCCCGTCCAGCAGTGTAACCATCTGCTGCACTGCACCGGTGAGCGAGTCCGCCCGTTGGCGCAGTGCGACGCAGTCAGGCCGCAGGTAGTTGGCGATGCGCATGGTTTGAGCCTCCGTTTGGTGCCGCTGTGCTCCGGCAGCTGTCGATGCAGCGCGGCTTTTGCGGCGCAGTATTACTAAAAAAGCGGTTCCGCCGCAACGGAACCGCTATGAATGCTGTAAAAATTAGTTGAGCAGGGTCTTCTCGGTCTCGGGATCGAACAGGTGGATCTTGTGGGTATCCATAGCGACAGTGATCTTGTCGCCGCGGCGAGACTTGGAGGTGGGAGCAACACGAGCCATCAGGTTCTGGCCCTGATAGGTCAGGTACAGGTAGATCTCAGCGCCCATCAGCTCGGAGACTTCGACCTCGGCGTTCAGGTGGCTGGTGGAGTGCTTCTCAAGGAACTCCTCGTCGTCCTTGATGTCCTCAGGACGGATGCCGACCTTCAGGGTCTTGCCGACGTAAGCATCCAGCTTGCCGTCCGCAGTCTTTTCCTTCGGCAGAGGAATGGTGGTGCCGGCCAGATCGACAGTGTACTGGTCGCCGCTCTTCTGCAGGGTGCCATCAAGGAAGTTCATCTGGGGGCTGCCGATGAAGCCTGCGACGAAGATGTTGCAGGGATAATCGTACAGGTTCTGCGGGGTATCGACCTGCTGGATCATGCCGTCCTTCATAACAACGATACGATCGCCCATGGTCATAGCTTCGGTCTGGTCGTGGGTAACATAGATGAAGGTGGTAGCCAGCTTCTTGTGCAGCTTGATGATCTCGGTACGCATGCTGGTACGCAGCTTAGCATCCAGGTTGGACAGAGGCTCATCGAGCAGGAAGACGGCCGGGTTACGAACCATGGCACGGCCCAGCGCAACACGCTGACGCTGACCACCGGACAGAGCCTTCGGCTTACGGTCGAGCAGGTGCTCGATCTCCAGAATCTTGGCAGCCTCGCGGACGCGCTTGTCGATCTCGTCCTTGGGCATCTTGCGCAGCTCCAGACCGAAAGCCATGTTCTTGTAAACGGTCATGTGCGGGTACAGGGCGTAGTTCTGGAAGACCATCGCGATATCGCGGTCTTTCGGGGGAACATCGTTGATCAGACGGTCACCGATGTACATCTCGCCGCCGGAGATCTCCTCCAGACCGGCGATCATGCGCAGGGTGGTGGACTTACCGCAGCCGGAAGGACCGACGAAAACGATAAATTCCTTGTCGGCGATCTCAAGGCTGAAATCGGGAACAGCAACAACATTGCCGGGGTAAACTTTCTTAACGTGACGGCAGCTGATGGAAGCCATAATGCTCATCCTCCAAAATATATTCAGTGGGTTTCAGCCCGGGTAGAGCGGGCTGTTTCTGTTGACATGACTATAATAACAGGTTATAATCTATTTGAAAATAGCATTTTATTGATATAGAGGTGCTGAAATTGATATTTGACCCTGAAATTTACTGCACCGCTGCCGAAACGGCGGAATTGGACGGCACAGCGCCGCTGGCTCTGGCCGGAGACGGCCTGTGGGTGGGGGTGCTTTCCCGCGGGGCGTGCCTGCTGGACGGCGTTGACCGCCCGGGCCAAAGCGGCGATATTCTGCTGGGCCCTGCTCCCCTGGTGCTGACGCCGCAGAGCGACTGCCACCTGCTGGCCGTGCGGCTGACCGGCCACTGCACGGACGCCTACCTGTTGCAACTGGGGGCAGCGCGCTGGGCGGACGGCGCTGCCTGCCCCGGCGCGGCGGAGCTGATCGCACAGCTGTGCGGCGCGCAGACGGCCCCAATGGCCTACGCGCTGCTCTGCGCCGCAGCCAAGGCCGACGAGACCGCCCGTCTCCTGCCGCCGCTTGTGGCCGAGGCCGTGGCGGCCATCCGCCAGAATTATATGGCGCTCTACGGCGTCGAGGAGCTGAGCGAGCAGCTCGGCGTGACAAAAAGCCATCTGGTGCGCGTCTTTAAGCAGGAGATGGGGGTGCCGCCGGGCAAGTACATGACGAATGTGCGCATCGAGGCAGTCAAGACGCTGCTGCTGACCGATGAGTACAATCTGGATATGATCGCGGGCCTGACGGGGTTTTCCGGGGCCAATTATCTGTGCCGCGTCTTTAAGCGGGAGGTGGGCCTCTCCCCCGCGGCCTGGCGCACCGCCGCCGCACCCCTGCCCGCCGTACCCAAGCTCCCGCCGAGAAGTCAGGAGATGTATGTATAAAGGAGGGAGGCTTCCCCCTTGGGGGAAGCTGTCAGCGGCTCCGCCCGCTGACTGATGAGGGGCAACCTTGCCATTGCAACCCGTTTACGGGCAGCTGTGGCAGACCCGTCCCTCATCCGGCCTCGGTCGGGGCCTCGGCCACCTTCCCCCGAGGGGGAAGGCATACAAAACAAATGCCCGATACGGCTCATCACCGCATCGGGCATTCTTAACTTTATGCAGCTTTATTCCGCAGTCTTATACCCGTCCGGGTTGTGGCTCTGCCAGTTCCAGCTGTGGGCGCACATTTCCTCAATGCCGTACTGGGCCTCCCAGCCGAGCTCACGCTTAGCCTTGGAGGGATCGCACCAGCACTCGGCGATGTCGCCGGGGCGGCGCGGGTCGATGACATAGGGGATCTCCTTGCCGCAGGCCTTGCTGAAGGCGTTGATGACGTCCAGCACGCTGTAGCCGTGGCCGGTACCCAGATTGCAGATGAACAGGCCGGGCTTCTGCTCCAGTTTTTTGATGGCAGCAACATGGCCGCGGGCCAGGTCGACAACATGGATGTAGTCGCGCACGCCGGTGCCGTCGGGGGTCGGGTAGTCATTGCCAAAGACGTGGACCTTCTCCAGCTTGCCGACAGCGACCTTGGCGATGTAGGGTACGAGGTTGTTGGGGATGCCGTTGGGGTCCTCGCCGATCAGGCCGGACGGATGCGCACCGATGGGGTTGAAGTAACGCAGCAGCGCAACATTCAGCTCGGGGTCGGCGTGGCAGCAGTCGGTCAGGATGCGCTCGGTGAACACCTTCGTGGTGCCGTAGGGGTTCGTGGTGCCGCCGACGGGGAAATCCTCGCGGATGGGCACGCTGGCGGGGTCGCCGTAGACCGTGGCGGAGGAGGAGAAGATGATGTTGTGGCAGTTGTGGCGGCGCATGACATCCAGAATGTTCAGCGTGCAGGCCAGATTGTTGGAGTAGTACTCGATGGGCTTGGAAACGCTCTCGCCGACGGCCTTGTAGGCGGCGAACTGGATGACACAGTCAATGTCCTCGTTCTCGGCAAAGATCTTCTCCACGGCGTCCTTGTCGGTCATGTCGGCCTCGACAAAACGGAAGTCCTTGCCGGCGATCTTCTTGACGCGGGCCAGTGCCTCGGGGCAGGAGTTGTAGTAGTTATCGGCTACAACGATGTCGTACCCTGCGGCCAGAAGTTCCACACAGGTGTGGCTGCCGATGTAGCCGGCGCCACCGCTAACCAGAATTGCCATAACAGTCGTCTCCTTATGTTATATGATATTGTTGCGTGCGAACCGAGCGGCTCGCCTCTCTTTGCTTGTATTCTACTCTTTCTGCGGAGTTTCTGCAATAGGAGTTTTTGATTCTGATTTGCCTTTTTGTTGCCTGTTTTGCCGCCGTGCGGGCAGCCCCTGCTGAATGCGGCGGTAGGCGGACGGCGTGTGCCCCGTGGCAGCGCGGAATTTCTGGCTGAAATACGCGCCGGAGCAGTAGCCCATCTGCGCGGCGACCTCGCCGGGGGATGCCCCTCGGGCCAGCAGCTGGGCCGCGTACTCGATGCGCATGGCGGAGAATTCCTCCATGGCCGTACGGTGGAGCCGCGCGCGGAACGCCTGCTGCAGCTGGGGCCGCGTGCAGCCCAGCGCCGTGCAGATGTCGTCGATCTTCAGTTCATGCGCAAGATTTTCGGCAAAATAGGCGCGGGCGTCCTCGACCAGCGCGTTCTGGCGGCGCTCCCGCCGGACGCGGGCCACGGGGCGCTTGGTGCGGCGGCAGCGGCGGGCCAGCAAAATCAGCAGATTTTCCAGATGGATGATGAACTGCTGCATCGCGCCGAAGGGCAGCTCCTCCTTTAAGACAGGCCGTCCGCCCGGCACGGGGGCGGCGTCGAACAGCTCGTTGGCGGCATTTGCCAGCCAGTTCAGGTCATGCTGCTCGGCAGGCTCCGTGTGCAGCATCGCGCCACGGAAACGGTCCATGGCCGCGCCGGTGCAGTAAAAGTCGATGCGCAGCGTCTCGGGCGGGACCTCGCCGACGGTGGTCATAGCAAAGACCTCCCCCGGCTGGTGGAACAGCAGTCCGCCCGCCCGCAGCAGCACGTGGCGGGCATCGCAGCGTTCCTCAATGGTGCCGCTGCGCACAAAGACCAGCTGCCAGGCCTGCGTCTCGCTGGGCGGGAATGAGTCGTCCGCGCGCCACTCCGACGCATGTGCCGCCGGGATCGCTTCGACCCGCAGCGGAAAGGTATCGTTCAGCATGGGTGTGACCTCCCTTCCCCGGCTTGACACCGCTGTAGGGGCCGGGCATGCCCGGCCCGCATGTGTATGGCGACCAGCTGCCTGCGGGAAGGCTCTCTCCCTCCGGGCGGTGCTTACGTTCCTTACACCGCTACCGCGCCCGGCCAGCTCTCGCCGGCCTCCGCACTCCCCGCTTCCCCGTCGGCTCCGTAAGAGAAAACGCCGGGGGTCATGTCAGCCAGCAGGGGGAACTGCGCAAGCTCGGGGCAGGTGTCGGTCAGCCCCAGACAGTAGGCCGTCAGCGGACTGATCTCCTTTGTGATGGCGTCAAACCGGCTTGAGCCGTCGTCCTCGTAGGTGCTCAGCATAATATCCCCGGGGTAGGTGTCGGCCACATAGCTGACAAGTGCCTCGTCGACGTAGGGGTCGCTGCTGCCCTCATACAGGTCGGGCGCGCCGAACAGATGCAGGATCTCGTGGGCGTAGGTCGCCGGGGATTCCGCCTCGCCGTCGGTGTAGGCGTCGGTTTTGTACAGGCAGCTGTATTCATAATAAAAGCTGTCGCCGTCGTCGGCGTAGTGAGCCATCGTGAAGGATGTCCCGCTGATGGGCAGGAAGAACAAAAACGCGATGTGCCGGGCCCCGTAGGCAGCCAGACGGCTGTCGGCGGCCAGCGACGCGCACAGCGTATCCATCTCGTCGAGAAAAGCGGAGCTTTCCTCGGAATTTTCGCCGCCCTGCATGGCAGACTGCACAAGATAACTGCGTGTTAGCGTTGAATCGCTGCCGTCCGCGCTGCGATCACAGATCAGATTCACCGCGGCCTCGTAGCCCGCGGCCTGCTCGGTGATCCAGTCCACGGCCAGCTGGGTGCGCTGCACGGCGGCAGCGCGGCTCTCGGCATCCCAGGTATGCCCGTGGGCGGCGTCGTTCAAAAACACGTTGACGAGCACGGTGGCATCGGTCAGCAGTGCGGCGCTGCCGTAGGCCTTCTGCTCCTCGGTAAAGGTGGGCACCGGCTCCGGCGTCGGGGTGGCGGCGGGGCTTTCGGCCCGGGGCAGCTCTGCGGGATAACGCTGTACCGTGACGCGGGCCGAGCAGCTGCACAGCAGCGCCGCGGCCAGCACCAGGGCAGCCAGTTTTCTGTACATGGTGCGCCCCTTAAATTTCCAGCACGGCCCTGCCGTCGTGGTCGGCCAGCTCCAGCGTGACCTCGCGGCCATCCAGGCGGCCATCGACGAGCGCGTCGGAGACGGGATCCTCAATGGTCTTGCGGATCGTGCGGCGCAGCTCACGCGCACCGTATTTGGTGGAGCTTTCGGCTACGATGTCCGCCAGCGCGGGCTGCGTGTAGTGCAGCGTGATGCCGTGCGCGGCCAGGCCGGGCTTGTACTCGTCGAGCATGAGCGCGGCGATCTTCTCAAGGTCTTCCTCGCTCAGCGGCTTGAACGTAATGATCTCATCCACACGGCCGATGAACTCGGGGCGCAGGAACTCCTGCAGCGCCTTCATGCTGCGGTCCGCGCTGGCGACTTCGGCCTTTTTGCCGAAGCCCGTCGCGCCGCTCTGGTCGGTGGAGCCCGCGTTGGAGGTCATGCAGATGACCGTGTTCGAGAAGTCCACCGTGCGGCCCTGCGCGTCGTTGATCTTGCCCTCGTCCAGAATCTGCAGCAGGATATTCATAACGTCAGGATGTGCTTTTTCGATCTCGTCGAACAGCACGACGCTGTAGGGATGGCGGCGGACCTTCTCGGTCAGCTGCCCGGCCTCGTCGTAGCCGACATAGCCCGGGGGCGAGCCGATGAGGCGGGACACCGCGTACTTTTCCATGTACTCGCTCATGTCGATGGAGATGAGCGGGTCAACGGTGTCGAACAGCTGGCTGGCCAGCTGCTTGACCAGCTCGGTCTTGCCGACGCCGGTGGGGCCGACGAAGATAAAGCTGGCCGGGCGGTGACGGCCAGACAGGTCGGCGCGGGCGCGCTTGATGGCCCCGGCCACGGCGTGGACAGCCTCGTCCTGGCCAATGATGTGCGCCTTGAGGGCATCCTCCAGCCCCTGCAGGCGGCCATACTCGGTCTCTTTGATCTTCACAGCAGGCACACCGGTCCAAAGCTCAATGACCTGTGCGACGTCGTCCATGGTCACTTCAATTTCCGCGACCTTCAGCTGCAGGGCGGGCAGCTTTTCGCGCTGCTTCGCCAGATCGGTCTTGACCGCGGCCAGTGCCTCGTAGTCGATGGCAGCGTCCTGGCCGTTCTGCGGCTCGGGGTTCTCCAGTTCGTGCTCGCGGGTCTCCAAATCGGCCACGGTGCGCTGGGTCTCCATGAGCTCTGTAATTTCAGGATGGCGCAGGTTGCAGCAGGCGCAGGATTCATCCAGCAGGTCAATGGCCTTGTCCGGCAGGAAACGATCCGTGATGTAGCGCTCCGACAGTTTGACGATGCTCGTCACGATGGGGTCGGACACACGGACGCAGTGGTGCTTTTCATAGTAGACGCGGATGCCCTTGATGACCTCGATGGTGTCCAGCAGCGACGGTTCCTCGACCTTGACGGGCTGGAAACGGCGCTCCAACGCGGAATCCTTCTCGATATACTTGCGATACTCGGCAAATGTCGTTGCGCCGATGACCTGCATCTGCCCGCGGGACAGCGCGGGCTTCATGATGTTGGCGGCGTTCATAGAGCCGTCAGAGTCGCCCGCACCGACGATGGAGTGGATCTCATCAATAAACAGGATGATGTTGCCCGCAGCCTTGACCTCGCTGATGAGGCCCTTGACACGCTGCTCAAACTGGCCGCGGAACTGGGTGCCTGCGACGAGGGACGTCATGTCGAGCAGGTAAATTTCCTTGTCCTGCAAACGCGCGGGGACCTTGCCCTCGGCAATGCGCTGGGCGATGCCCTCGGCAATCGCAGTCTTGCCGACACCGGCCTCGCCGATCAGGCAGGGGTTGTTCTTCTGGCGACGGCACAAAATCTGGATCGTGCGGTAAATTTCGCGGTCACGGCCAATGATGCGGTCCGTCTTGCCGTCGCGGGCCTTCTGGGTCAGGTTCTCGCAGTAGGTCTCAAGGAACTTGCGGCGGGGAGCCTTTTCCTTCTTGCCGTTTTTGGGCTTGGCGTCGTCCTTATTCTGGCGCGCACCAAAGCCAAACGGGAACACGGGGCTGCCGCCCGGGACAAAATCGTCCTGCGGGGCGGGCTCGTCACCGGCGTCGGTGTCGTCGCCGTTCATCATGGGGGCCAGCATGCCGGAGTCGGAGGCCTCCTGCAAAAAGCTGGACATCCGCTCCTCCATGTTTTCCAGATCCTGGTCGGACATGCCGAACTGTTTCATCAGATCATCCACAGGCTGGATGTGCATGGCACGGGCGCAGGTCAGGCAGTAGCCCTCCTGCACGGTCTTGCCGTTTTCAAGCCGCTGCACAAACACGACAGCGGGGCGTTTTTGGCATTTAACACAAAGCATTTACTTCACCTCTATGAAAAGTGCCCGATAAGAGGCACGTGGGATTGCGATAAACTGTTGTAGAGGGCGGCGTTCTCGACGCCCGGCGGGCGGATAGGAAATCCGCCCCTACGTAGGGCGGGCAGTCCCCTGCCCGCCGCACCGCAGCTACACTACTATTATTAAACAAACCCTGCCAAATTGCAAGTTTTGGCGGGGCTTGTTCAGAATTTGTTTAATAATGGAGCAAAAATGGGTTGAACGCACCAAAAAGGCTGTACCCGACGCTGCGCTGCAAAACGCCGGTGGTCAGCCAGTCGATCTGGCCGGTGGTGATGCTGGCGGCGAACCAGAGCAGCAGCGCCAGCAGCCAGCAGTCGAACGCGCCGGTCACAAGGCCCAGCACCAGACCCAGCAGCCGGTTGGCACCGCCCACCAGCGGGATAAGATTGACGCCGCGCAGCAGCCGCACCAGCAGGGCGAACACCCAGCGCACGATCATGCAGAGCAGCACAAACAGCACCGCCTGCACCAGCGGCAGGAAAAGCGGCTCCAGCAGGGCGTTGATCTTTTCGGGCAGCTGGTCCCCGGCAGTCTGCAGACCCGCGGCCAGTGCGGCACGGATGGATTCCGGCAGAAAGTCCAGCCCCTGCACCGCAGCGGCAATATCGCCGCCCGACTGTGCGACGGCCTGCTCGACCCGGGTGGAGACGGAGTCGCTGAAAAAGTTAAGGTAGACTTCCGGGGCCAGCGTGCGGCTGCCCCAGGAGGCAATGCCGACGCCCAGCACCGCGCCGATCAGCTCGGTCAGCCCGGCGAGAAAGCCCTTCTGCCAGCTTTTGACAGCGGCAAAGGAAAATACGGCCAGAAAAATAAAATCATAGACAAGTGCGGGAGAAAAAGACATAGATGGGTACTTCTTTCTGTTGGATTACTTGCGGGTCGAAAGGCTTCCCCCGAGGGGGAAGCTGTCAGCGGCCCCGCCCGCTGACTGATGAGGGCGAACCTTGCCATTATTGCCCGCAAATTGGTTATTGCGGCAAGACAGCCCCTCATCCGGCCCTGCGGGGCCACCTTCCCCCGAGGGGGAAGGCTTCGGAGCTACTCGGCTGACTTCGCCAAAACGTCCGCCTGACTGCCGGTAAAGACCAGCGTCTGCTTGCCGTGCAGGACCGCCAGCGGGCGGGACGGCAGGCCGGTCTGCACCCAGTTCTGCACGCCGTCGTAGCCGTAGCACTCGACGGCATCGGGGCAGAGCAGATAAATGTCGGTGTCGGTGGCCGAGACCGCAAACGCCTGCCGTGCGGGAATCTCCGACATAACGGTGAGGCTTTCGGACAGGGTGACCAGGCTGTTTCCGCCGTGTACGTTCAGAAGCAGTGCGGTCTGGCGGCGTCCGGGTGCAACGCTTTGCAGCGCGGCCCCGCCGTAGTCGTAGCGTGCGACCTCGGCGGCGGTGCGGGGGTCGATGACCGCAATGTAGGTGTCAAACACGGCCATGACGCGGTTCTCGCTCTGCCAGTCCAGCCGCAGCAGCATGCTGCCCGCGTCGGCGGTGTAGAGCAGCCCCTCGGTGTCGGAGTCGAGGCTCATAAAGTAGACCGAGCAGTTCAGCTGCCCGTCCCGCGCGGCAATCATGCCCGAGGCAAACCTGCGGTTGTCGGGGGCAAAGTCCAGCGCGATCGGTGTGCCCATCGACTGGGGCATCCGCCAGCTGTACAGCTCCCGCATCGAAGGGTCATAGATGTGTACCCAGCCGGCAAAACGGTCCGCGTCGGTCACGACGGCCAGCGAGTTGTTGTTTGACATGGCGCAGAGCAGAATGTCCTCGTCAAAGCGCTGTGTGTAGAGCGTGCGGGTGCGGCTGCATACGGTCAGCTCACTGCCCGCGCGGTTGTAGACCACAAAGTGGGTGCCGCCCACAGCCAGCACGGGCCGCGCGTAGGACGGCTGCAGGCTCAGAATTTTGGAGCCGTAGGCCGAGTAGACGAGCACATCCTCATTGCCCAGCTCGACGAAGCCGTCCGCCAGCGGTTCGATTTGCAGAGGCTCGGTGATGCCGGTGGTGGTCGGCCAGCCGCCGTCGGCGCGGTTCAGGTAGAGCGAAGCGCTGTCCACGGCATCACCCAGCAGCGCCAGAGAGGCCGACAGTGTGCCGGTCACAACGGTGAGCGCCAGCGCCAGCACAATGATAATGACGATCAGGACGGTGAGCCGCCGCTGCTGGCGCTGCTTGTAGAGCGGCGTCAGGGATTTGAGCCGCGCGGCGCTCTGCGCGGACGGCTGCTCGGACGTCCGGGACGGCGGGCTGTCATCGGGCCGCGGTGTGGGAGCGGTGCGCGGCGTGCGGGCGCGGTCTGCGTCGCGGGCGGCGGCGCTCAGAGCCCGCCTCTGCTCACGCGCCAGCCGCTGCAGCAATGCCTGCCGATCTCTGTCCGCCTTACTCATAGGTGGGCCCCCTCCTTTCCGGAAAAAATTTGTGCGTATGGGTTGGTTTGTAGGGAGGCGTCTTGACGCCTCCGGGCCGTTAGCGGCGGTGGTCAGGCTCCGCGGAGGGGTCAAGACCCCTCCCTACGGTACGCCATTAAACGTCATCCAACCCGGGATAGTCTACTTTTTCCAAAAACAGCCCCTTTGCGGGCAGCGTCGGCCCGGCCCGGCGTCGGTCCCCACTTTCCAGCAGGGCGGGGATGCTCTCCGGCGTCCGCTTGCCAAGACCTGCGTCCACGAGCGTGCCCGCCAGAATGCGCACCATATTATAGAGGTAACCGTCGGCGGTCACGGAAATTGCAAACAAATCGCCGTTCTGTACAACAGTACAATTTGTAATCGTCCGCACGGTATCCCCGTGGGCGGCGGCGCTGGACCCGGACGCGCAGAGGGCGGAAAAATCGTGCGTGCCTATGAACTGCGCCGCAGCGGCCTGCATGGCGGGCAGATTGAGCGCGGCCCCTACCCTGTGGCAGGTGTCGTAGGTGAACGGATCATCCACCCGCGCGTTCAAAATGTAATAGCGGTAGGTCTTGGCGTGGGCGGCGTAACGCGCGTGGAAGCCGTCCGGCACGGACCGAATGTCCACTGCGCGGATGTCCGGCGGCAGGTGGGCGTTGAGCGCGGGCACGATTTTCTGCATCGGCACTTTGCCAGTATAGCAGAAGCTGAGCGCGAAACGCCGCGCATGGACGCCGGCATCGGTGCGGGAGCAGCCCTTGACGTCGGGGCGGCAGCCGAACACCGCCTGCATCGCGTCCTGCAAAACCGCGCAGACCGTGGGCGCATTTGGCTGGACCTGGAACCCGGCATAGCGGGTTCCCTTGTAGCTTATCCAAAGTAGATAATTCATGTCAGAACCAAGTAGGGGCCGGGCATGCCCGGCCCGGTTGTGTAAGGCAAGCAG
>OLRF01003172.1_pt1 | contig 13188 bp, 6 predicted proteins | sample 1672061 | NCBI WGS metagenome assembly OLRF01 (sample SAMEA3136641, study PRJEB25190) | human gut metagenome | reverse complement strand
CGACCATGCGGTCGGGCCCTTGCCCTTTTTACGGCGGAGCGAACGATCCGCCCCTATTTCAGCGGGAACTCGTGCGAGTGCGTCACCGTACCTTCCGGCCCGTAGATGCGGGCCGTGATCTTGCCGTCGCCGACGTCGCATTTGAGCAGGCTCGCGTTGTCGTTCACCAGCACCGGAAAACGTACCTTGTCGTTGGCAGGATGGAACGAATAGCGGTGCGTGTGTCCCGACAGCATCACGTCGATGTCCGCATCGTTCAGGATCGGCAGAAACAGCTCTTCGAGATGGATGTTGCCGTGCCAGGTGCCGTTCCCGAGCGGGATGTGCAGCAGCACGATGCGGGCCGAAGCGTTGCGGAACTCCTCCGAGGCGACCGTTTCGCGCAGCCAGGCGGCCTCCTCCTCGCGGTAGGCGTCGTAAGCCCCCAGTCCGCCGTATTCGATGTCCGAGTCGGGTTTGTCCTCGCCGCAGTCGAGCAGAAGCACCGCTACCGAGCCGGCCATGTAGAGCTTGTAGTAGTTGCCCCCGACCTTGGGGAAGTACTCCGGCAGGTGGTCGGCGTAGATGCCGCGTGTCTCGTGGTTGCCGCGGTTGTAGAGGATCGGCGTCTCGGAGGCGAAGGCCCCGACCGAGGCGTCGATGAAGTCGCGGTAGAGCTGTTCGGGACTTTCGGTGCTGTTCGACATGTCGCCGTTGAAGGCCACGAAGTCGATCTGTGCGAAGTCGATCGGGCGGCAGAGCCCGGCCATGTAGTCGGCCCGCCCGTGGATGTCGTTCAGAACGACGAACGAGAGGTCGCATCCCGACGTGGGGAGGGTGCTGAACGCGAACGGCTGGCGCGAGTAGACGTTCGATGCCGCGATGTCGCCGTAATAGACCTTGTCGTTGTATTTCCACTCGCGCACCTCCTGTGAGAAGATGCGGTAGCGGTATTTCGTGTCGGGCCGAAGCCCTTTCAGGCGGATGCTGTGCAGCGTCTTGCGGGCCTGTTTGCGCCCGGCCACGGTTTCGTAGCGGCGTTCGTGCTCCGCGGCGTAGAAACTGCGTCCGTCGTCCTCGGCCACCTCGACCCACGAAAGGGCGGGTTTGCTGGTGGCCCAGACCACCGTGACGCCGTCCGAGGTCAGGTCGCAGAGCCAGGGGCCGTGCGTGATCTTGAAATCCTGCGCCGTGAGGGTCGTACACGCGGCCAGCGCCAGGATCGTCGATAGGATTTTTTTCATGTTCGTCTGTTTTTTGGAAGATTTTCGTTTCCGGAACCGCCCTTTCGGAGCGGCCTCGTAGCGGAGATGGTAAGAAATCCGGACCGACCATTTGTCTGGCGGCCGGTCCGGACCGTGCATGCGGGAGCCGCCCTTCGGCCCGGGATCACTCTTCCCCTCCGCCGTCTTCGCCGGAGATGTCCTCTTCGGTCTGGAAGCGGATGTCGGCGATCACGGGACGGTGATCCGAAGCATCGACGCCGCCGACCTGCTGGTCGCCGCGCGATACGACCTGGCAGTTCTGTACGCCGAAGTGCTCGATCGGGGCGTACATGATGTAGTCGATCTTGCGGGAGGGATCGTCCGACGGGAAGGTGTATTGGTCGATCGGCCCCGTGTTCGTCAGGAACGAGGTCATCGTGGCGATGACGTTCGAACTCGGGATGGCGTTCAGGTCGCCGCAGAGGATCAGGTCGCCCTCCAACTCCGTGTCGCGGATGCGGCGTATCTCGGTGGCCTGCACCAGCCGACTGGCGTCGCCCGAGAGGTGGTCGAGGTGCGTCGACGCGACGTAGAGATCCTTGCCGTCGATCTGAACGCGGATCACGCACAGCGAACGGTCTTCGCCGGGCTGTTCGGCGGCGCACGGCAGGCGGTAGCTGCGCTTTTCGAGGATCGGGTATTTCGATAGCACGGCGTCGCCGTACTCGCCGCCGTCACGGTCGATAGCCTTCGAGAAGTGCCACTCCATGCCGAGCTTTTCGGCCAGATCGCGGGCCTGGTGCACGTCCTTGCCCGTGCGGTTGGTGAACACGTCGACTTCGTTCAGGGTCACGAAATCGGGGTTTTGGCGGCGGATCACTTCGGCGATCGCGTCCAGGTCGGCCGCATTCGCGGGGCTCGTGGCGCGGGCGCCGTAGATGTTGTAGGTCATCACGCGCAGGCTCTGGCCCTTGGGCGGGATGACCGCCCGGTCGCCGTATTTGTCGTTGTAGTTCTCGTCCTTGTTGCAGGCCGCGACGACGAGCAGCAACGCCGCGGCTGTCAGTATTCTTTTCATAGTCGGTTTTTCGTTTTAGCGGTTCGTAGTGCGGATCAGAACGCCTTGATGTCGGCGATGCAGGTCTGGTACATGTCGGCCTGCGTGGCGGTGACCGTTATGCGGAAGTAACGCGCCGTCGCCTTGTGGTCAAGGTAGACTTCGTTCTCGATCCGGTTTTCGACGGTGAAGGTGCCGACGCGGGTCCAGGAGGCGTTGTCGTCGCTCACGTCCACGTTGAAGATGCGCGGGTTGCCGCTGGCCTTGGGCGTGTCGGACGTGAACGGATCCGCACGGCCGCGGATCGTGAATCCGTGCAGCTCCTCGCTTTTGCCCATGTCGATCGTGATCCAGTGGGGCGGGCCCGGTTTCGCGTTGCGCCACTGCGTTCCCCAATAGGTGCAGGGGGCGTCGTCGATCGCCGAGAAGGCTTTGCCGTTGTCGTCGTATCCGGTCTGTGCCTCGGGTTCCTCGGTCGAGAAGGCTTCCACGCTCCAGCCGCTCCGGTCGATGGGGCGGAACGGATTGGTCGTGTAGGTGCCGTTGATACGCAGGTAGGCCGTGCCGAGCGTCGGGCTGACCGGCAGGTCGGGCGTCACGCGCTCGATCGTTATCGGCAGCAGGAACGTGCCCACGCCGTCGAATGCGGCGCTGTTGAGCCGGATCGTCACGGGCGACGAGATGTATTTCCCGTTGGGGATCACCGCCCGGGTGTCGTCGATCGTGTAACAGGCTTCGGGCATGGCCGCATAGGAGGTCTGCTTCTCCTCGTTGTAGGCATCGACCAGCTCGGCAGCCGTGCGGAATTCGACCGTGATGTCGCTTCCCGGGTCGCGGATGCAGCTTAGATTGGCGTAGACGGAGAACACGGTGTCGCGTTCGAGCGGGAAGGTCAGCGTGCTCTTCGAGTCGTTCTCCACGGCGTTGACCGTGTAGACGAGCGTGTAGGCGTCGGGGTTGTCGACGTTCAGGTCGCCGTCGACCGGATTTTCGCAGGCGGCGACGAACGAGCAGCCTGCCAGAAGCGCCAGATATTTCGTGTGGTTCATGTTCGGATGTTTTTTAGGGTTTACCAGCCGGGGTTCTGCACGATCTGCGGGTCGCGGTTGATTTCGGACTGCGGAATGGGGAAGAGGTAGAATTCGGGCCGGAAGACGCGGGTCTCGAACACGGTCTTCTCGTAGAACGCCTCGTCGGTGAAGCTGTTGCCGGCGTCGACGTTCATGCCGTAGAACGGGCCGCCGTCGGTCTGTTCGGCGATCAGCCAGCGGCGCGTGTCGAAGTAGCGGAGCTGTTCGAAGCAGAGTTCGATGCGGCGTTCCAGCCGGATCTGCTCGCGCATGAGCTCCTGCGAGAGGCCCGACTGCACGGGCCCGAGGCCGCCGCGTTCGCGGATCAGGTTGAGGTACTTTTCGATGTCCGGATTTCCCGGATCGTACTCGTTGAGCGCTTCGACGTAGTTGAGCAGCATCTCGGCATAGCGCATCATCAGGAACGGCCGCTTGATATAATTGTTGTTCAGCGGATTGCTCGATGGCGATACGTTCTTGATGGCGATGTAGCCCGAGCGGGGGTAGTCCCATGTGCCCTTTTTGCCCGAACCGCCCGTGTAGTAGAGCTGGATGCGGGTCTTCTGGTCGCCGATCCAATAGGCGCCGTTGAAGCAGATGTTCACGTAGAATCGAGGTTCGCGGTTGACGAACATGTTGCGCGTGCCGGCCGGAGCGAAGACCCAGCCTGATTTGGCATCCTTGTACTCGTGGGTCGAGAATCCCTTTTCCTGCTCGGCGGTGATGGCCGAGCCGTCGTTCATGCGGAACGCGTCGACGAGCTGCTGCGTCGCGCCCATGCTCTCGTAGCCGCTGAACTGGCGGGGCGACGCCGAACGCTCCCAGCTCGAAAGATTGTTGTAGATGCGAACCATCATCACCTCGCTGTTCCAGTTTTCCAGGAAGACGTTGCGGCACGACATGTAGGGATCGAGCGTCCCGTCGGTGTGGTACTCCTTGTAGAGGTCGAAGATGTTCAGGTCGATGATCGCCTTGGCCGCGTCCGCCGCCCGTTTCCATTTTTCGGGATCTCTCTCGGTCGCGAAGAGGTGCTTGCCGTCGTTGTTCACGACGTTGGCGTAGGCCGGATTGCCGTTGAACTGCGGGCTGGCCGCCAGCAGCAGCACGCGGCTTTTGAGCCCCATGCACATGGCCAGCGTCGCGCGGCCGTAGTCCTTGTCGGCCTGCGAGGTGAAGTGCAGCGGCAGGCGTTCGTTGTCGATGATGTCGTCCAGTTCGCCGACGATATAGTCCACGCACTCGTCGTAGGAGCTGCGGGGCAGGTTCATCTTGACGTCGTCGCGGTCGAGGTCGCCGGGCAGCACCTCGTCGCCCAGCAGCACGCAGGGGCCGTACTGGCGCAGGAGGTTGTAGTAGAACCAGGCGCGCAGGAAGCGGGCTTCGTTCTTGTACTGTTCGACCACGAGCGGACCGCGCGTCGGGTCGTTGAGCATCTCCTGGTTGTCGCCGATGTGCTGGATGAAGTAGGTGGCCGAACGGATGCCGCGGTAGAAGTGGCTCCAGAATTCGTAGTAGTCCGACGAGGCGCTCCAATTGCCGAGGTTTATCTGGTAGGAGTTGTAGTCCTCGCGGTCGTAGGTGACGTCCAGATCGTCCGAGCAGGGATCCCACGGAATGGGGCTCGTGCGATGGGCTTCGTTCAGAATGTAGCTGTAAACGGTGGCGAGGTATTTCTCCGAATAGGAAGTGCGCTGGAAGACCTGTTCGATGGTGATTCGGTCGTCGGGCACCTGATCGAAGAAGTCGTCGTTGCAGGCGGTCAGGCAGGCGGCCGAAGCCAGCGCGAGCAGTGTTATTTTGAATTTCATGGCTGATCGGTGTTTAGAAATTGAAGTTTACGCCCAGACTGACGGAGGCGATGTTCGGATAGCGGGCGCCGCGTCCGTCGCCGAGTTCCACGTCCCAAATCTTGAACGAGCTGAACGTGAGAAGGTTTACGCCCTGTATGAAGATGCGGGCATTGTCCAGATGAATCCGTTTCATCCAGTGGTCGGGCAGCCGGTAGGAGAGTTCGATGTTCTTCAGGCGCAGGTAGTCGGTATCTTTGAGCCACCAGGTGCTTTCTTCGTAGTTCATGTTGATGTTTCCGATCGAGAGACGGGGATAGAAGGCATTCTGGCGGGGATTCTCCTCGGTCCAACGGTCGGTGATGTTGCTCAGCAGGTTGCCGCGGTTCGACCCCTGCGAGAAGGGCAGCACGCCTTCGCCGCTGAGCATGGCGTCCACATGGGCGGCACCCTGGAACATGGCCGTGAGCGAGAGGTTCTTCCAGCCCAACGAGAAGCCGAAGCCGTACATGATCTCGGGTACGCTGCCCCAGCCGATGGGCACCTTGTCGTATTCGTCGATCTTGCCGTCGCCGTTTATGTCCTTGTACTTGATGTCGCCGGGACGGGTGTCGCCGGTCTGCACGGGCGATGCCGCGATCTCCCCGTAGCTCTCGAACAGCCCGAGCGCCACCAGACCGAAGCGTTGCCCGACCTTGTTGCCGATGGTGTTCTGCCACGGATAGACGACCGTGCTGTCATCTTCGAGTACCTTGTTGCGGTTGAACGAGTAGTTGCCCATCAGGCTCAGCGACCAATCCCCCCCCCACGAATTGGCATAGTTTACCGAGAGTTCGAAGCCCTTGTTCTCGACCTTTCCGATATTGCCGTAGGGGTTGTTGATCATTCCGACGTAGGAAGGAATGCTCGAACGGCGGAGGTAGATGCCCTCGCGGGACTCCTTGAAGTAGTCGAATTGGAGGTTGAGCTTGTTATTCAACAGGCGCATGTCCACGCCGATGTCGGTCTTGTCGGCCACCTCCCACGTCACGTCTACGGCATATTCGTCGATGGCCGTCGTTCCGTAGTTCTGATCCATGTTCTTGCCGAAGGTGTAGCTCGTCGAGCTGCTGTCGGTTACGGTGGCCAGGTAGGCGAATCGGCGGCCGCTGATCTGGCTGTTTCCGACCTGACCCCACGTGCCGCGGACTTTCAGGTATTGGATGACGTTCGTGAGTGGCTCGAAGAATGACTCGTTGGAGATCACCCAGCCCAGACCCACCGAGGGGAAGAAACCGTAGCGGTTCTTGGGGGTGAAGTTCTCCGAGCCGTTGTATCCGAAGTTGAATTCGGCGAAGTAGCGGTCGTCGAATCCGTAGGTGAAGCGTCCGGCCAGACCGCGGAAGCGGTAAGGCAGGGCCTCCTCGACGTTGGTCGCCTTCGTGTTGATCTCGTCGCTCTGGTTGAAGAGCAGCATACCCGACACGTCGTGTCGCCCGAAGGTGTTCTTGTAATTGAGTGCCGCTTCGAGGTAGATCGTGCGGTCGCCCTTGGCGCTGAGGCTGTAAGCGAGGTTCTCGGTGCCTTGCCGGGTCTGTTCGTAGATCAGGTTGCCGTTGGCGTCGCGCCCCGTGGCGTGGTAGGTGTTGGGCGATTTGGTGAAACGGTTGCTCGTGTAATTGTAGGTGTCGAACGAGAACATGCCGGTGATCGACAGACCCTTGTAGAGTTGTTGCGTGATGCGCAGGTTCGAATAGACCTGGCTGCGCCATTGGTTGGCGTAGCCCGTGGCGCCGAGTTCGGCCACGGGGTTGAGTTCTCCGCCCGAGAAGGCCCCGAGCTTGCCGTCGGGATAGAGCGGGGCGATGTAGGTGGGCTGGGTGAAGTAGGCCGATTCGAAGATCGTGGACTGCGCCGAGGCGGGGTAGTTGGCGTTGGCCAGGTAGCCCTGGATGCCGAGCTTGATCTCGGTGGTGCGGAACGGATTGAGCGTCAGGTTTGTCGTGACGTTGTAACGCCGGTAGTAGGTGTTCGAGTTGTAATCGGAGAGTTTCGTGTCCTTGTACATGCCGTCCTCGTCGTAATAGGCCAGTCCGATGTAGTATACGGCCTTGTCCGATCCGCCCGACACGTTGACGTTCGCCGAGCGGTTGTGGCTGTAATCGCGCAGGATCTCGTCCATCCAGTCCACGTTGGGATAGAGGTAGGGATCGGCATGCGTGCGGGTCTTCTCGATCACCTCGCGGCTGTATAGCGCTCCGCCGCCGCGGGTCATCGAGGCTTCGTTCGACATCTCCATGTAGGTGGCGCCGTCGACGAAGTCGGTGATTTTCGTCGGAGTCGTGATGCCCTCGGTGTAGCGCACGGTGAACTTCGGTCGTCCTTTCGATCCGCTCTTGGTGTTGATGATGATGACGCCGTTCGCGCCGCGCACGCCGTATACGGCCGTCGCCGAGGCGTCTTTGAGGATCGAGAAGCTCTCGATGTCCTCCGGATCGACGTTGGCGAACGAGCGGGGCACGCCGTCCACGAGCGTCAGCGGTGCGCTCATGCTGGCCGTCAGGGTCGAGATGCCGCGGATGTAGATGTCCGCGTCGTCGAAGCCCGGTTCGCTGGTTCGCTGCACGGAGACCAGACCGGCGACGCGGCCGGCGAGCCCCTGCGTGAGGTTGGCCACGGGTACTTTGAGTTCCTTGACCTGTATGCTCTGTTGCGAGCCGATGACGCTGATCTTCTTCTGCACGCCGTATCCGACCACCTCCACGGCGTCGAGTATGGCGTCGTTCTGCTCGAGCACGATGTCGAGCAGGCCGCGTCCGGCGACGGCCACATCCTGCGTCTTGTAGCCCACGTAGCTGAACTCCAACACGTCGTCGGTCTGTACGTCGATCAGGTAGTTTCCGTTGATGTCGGTGGCCGTACCGACGCTGGGCCGCTCCTTCACGAAGACCGTCACGCCGATCAGGGGTTCGCCGTTTGTGTCCTTGACCGAACCCATGACGCGCAGCGGGGTCTGCTTTTCGGCTTTGCCCGCCGCTGCGGCCTTGCCGATGACGATCTGCCGTCCGGAGAGTTTCCATGTGTTTTCCGTTCCTGCGAAAAGCACTTCGAGCACATTTCCGACGGGTTGGTCCGAGACGCTGATCGATACCCGGCGCGAAGCGTCGAGGATGCTGTCGTAATAGACGAAAATATAGTTGCTTTGGTCTTCGATGCGGGCGAATACCTCTTTGAGGGGGACGTTCTGCAAGTCGAGCGAGATACGTGCATTCGGGGAGGAGGTCTGTGCGGCGACGGAGCCGGACAACCCGATTGCAGCCAGCAAAAACAGGACTTTTATCCGTAGCAGACGGGATAATTGCTTATTATCGGGTACAGAGGCCCCGATATTGCCATTTTTGTTGTACATTTGCAATGAATTGAAGTTTAGAATAGGATAGTTTTTAGATTTCATTTCGTGCCGGGCGGTGTTGGAGGACGCTGCCCGGCTTTTTTCAGTTCGGCTCGTGATTTTCCATAGGCATTCGGTTTGGGTTGTCGTCGTATGTTTGCGCCGAGGAGAGCCGGAATCCCTCCTCGGATACTCGGAACCGGATCGGTGCCGTGAGCGAGAGAATCCGCAGCACCTCGCAGGGATCGTCGTTGAGTTCGAGCTTTCCCGAAATGGTCATGGCACCGACTTCGGGGGAGTAGTCGAACGTCCGGTTGTAGTATCGGGCAAGCCGTGCGAGTACGTCGGAGAGCAGCGTGTTGTCGAAGCGGTAGTATCCGTGAATCCAGCTGATGTAGTCTTCGGCGCGTACCTCGCGGATGCGGAACGTGCCGGCCGTATCGAGCGAAGCGCGCTGGTCGGGTTCGATCCGGATGCCGTGCTCGGGGGCGTCGGCCGGCGCGACGTTCACCGATCCCGAGCGGAGCACTACCTCCTGGGTTCGGTCGCGTCCGTAGGAGGAGACGTAGAACCGGGTTCCCAGCACGCGGACGTCCATCTTTCCGGTGTGTACGGTGAAAGGACGTGCGGCGTCGTGGGCTACCTCGATGTAGATTTCGCCTTCGGCGTAGATCTCGCGGCGGTCATCGTCGAATGCCGAGGGGTAGATCAGCCGCGATCCGGCATTCACCCACACGCGGGTGCCGTCGGCCAGCGTTAAGGTCGTCTGCTTGCCGTAGGGTACGAGCAGCTGGTTGAATGCGGCCACCTCCTTTTTCGTGATCGGCTTTCGGGCATCTTCGTTGATGTGGATCTCGGCGGCATCGTAGCGGATCGAGGATTTCTTCTCCTCGAGCCGCACCGTTTTCTGTTCCGAGAGAATGAGCTGCACCTCCTTTTCGGTGTATACGGGGGCCTCTGCCGTCTGGACGAACTCCCGAATGTCGGGGATTTGCTGTCCTGTCTTGCCGCGGAGGAAAAATCCGGTGACCAGCAGCACGGTGCAGGCGGCTGCACAGGCGATTCCGACGAGACGCCGCCGGACGGCCGGCGCCGCGGGACACTCCTCCGGTTCTGCGATCCGTTCCGTGAGACGGCGGTAGGCCGCTTCGGCGTCGAAGAGGGTGTCGGGCAAGTGTCTCTCGCCCCATGCGTCGTAGGCGTCGAGGTAGCTGCGGCGGTGTTCCTCCGAAAAGCGGAGCCAGTCGAGGAGTTCGGCCTGCTCGGCATCGGAGAGACGTTCGCCGTCGAGGTGGCGTGCGATCAGTCGGTCGATATGTCGGTTTTGTGCGTTCATCTATCTTATTCACGGATAGGAGGGCCGAATCCCTACCTTCCCGACCGGAAAAAGATTCCGATCCGTCCGAAACGGGAAGCCGCACCTGCCGCAACTCCCCGCCGTATCGGGAAGACGTCGCTCGTGTGGAAAGCATACGGGGACGTACCGATTCTCTATTTCTTCCGTCGTCCGTAGGTTCGGGGAGGAGGACGAGGATTACCGGCTCGAAATAGCAAGTAAGCAGGGTATTCCGGCCATGGGCAGAGCTGGACGTATCGCCGAGATATTCGAGTATCTGGTGAAACTCTCTGCCCCCCCCCTCTTTTTACGTTCTTTATCGACGAGTTTCTGGAATTTTTCTGCGTGAACAAATCGGGTTACGGCGGCATCAGCATTGCGTCGGATTATGAACTTATTCCCATACAGAAAATGAGAAACGAATCACCCCGTCGCAAATGCGGCAGGAGCGAAAGCGTGAGAGGAATGCACGATTACTCTTCTTTTTCCGGACAGCCTCGATTGTCCGAAAGGGCTATGAAGAGGCCGTCTGACAAGTTTTAGACGGTATTTTTGCTTATTTGTATTCCATCGTTGATAATAGAATATTTTCCCCGATATTTTGTGTGACCCGATACGATTCGTATATCTGAATGGTGATAAGGAGTAAGCGCAGGCCATGGCAGAGATGATTATAGATATGGCTGTCGTCGATCCCTTCATGTTTGCAGGATAAGAAATACGAAGGGAGGCTAAAAACGGCCTCCCTTCGTATTCTATATCGTTCATTTTCTGGTAAGAACAGGTTTCAGCATAAAGTTGAACACGTAGTCCCGATACGGCATTCTGTATTGCGGGAGCGGCAGGCGTCCCCAACTGTTCACGCATCCCAGTCCGGACTGGGCGCTTTCGATATGGACGTGCGTCCGTCCGTCGGGTACGAGGTCGCCGGGATGGCGGACGTATTCGGACGATCCGTTGTCGAGCTGCGGAATGGCGTAGGGGATTGCCGAAGCTGAGAAGTGACGGTCGGAGCAGAACTCGATTCCGAATCCCGAAGCGTCGGTCAGCCGCCACCAGCGCACACCTCCGCGTGTCCCCGACTCCTGCGGACTGGCGTATTTGGGGTGGAACTGGTCGGCGACGCGCTGTGCGTAGCGGCCTACGAATGCTGCACTCGACCGGTCGGCGTAGTTCTCCATCGGGCCGCGGCCGTAGTATTCCACGGCGTCGAACATGCCTGGGGTCTCGAAGGCCATGCCGAAGCGCATCAGGTCGGCGACATCCTTGCGCGCGGAGTCGGCGGTCATCGTTTCACCGATGCGGATCGACCCATCGGCAGCGATAACGTAGGCGAGGCGGAGTTGGGCGCCGACGGCGGGGATCGTGTAGTCTGCGACGGCTTTCGCCCCGCCGTCTCCGGACGTGAGGGTGAAGTTGACGAGTTCCGGTTCGGCCCCGGCCCACATCCGGCTGTCGGGATATTTTCCGGTCTGGCGCACGCCGAGATCGTTGTCCGTGGCCGCACGGTAGAAGCTGGGACGCAAGGGGCCTGCCAGCAGCTCGACGTTGCGCAGGCGGTAGGAGCGGATGAAGCCGCTCTTCGGGTCGAACGTGACCGAGAATCCCTCGCCCGAAACGGTTTTGTCGGCGATGCGGAGCGTTCCGGCGGGAGCTGCGGCGGCGAAGCGGGCCGCAGGATCGTCCTCGCGCAATACGAGCTGGTCGGCGGCTACTTCATAAAGCGCGTCGAGCAGTCCCTGCCGTTCGCGCAACTGGTAGCGCACCGTGAGCAGCACCTCCCCGTCCAGGGCTTCGACCTGTTCGGGTTTGTAGCCCAGCGTCACGGCGGCGGTGGCCTGCGGAGCCACGTCGAGGCGTTCGACCGCGCCGCTCAACACGGGCCGTCCGTCGGAGGTGATCTCCCAGAGAAGGCGGTAGGGCGAAAGGTCGGTAAAGAAGTTTTCGTTATAGACGTTCACGACGCCCTTTTCCAAATCGCGGGCCGTGGTGTGGATCGGCCGGTGCTGGTGCTTCACTTCGTAGGCGTGGGGATGCCACGTGCGGTCGGCGGCCAGTACGCCGTTGCAGCAGAAGGTGCTGTCGGAGGCGTCGACGGCGTTGTAGTCGCCGCCGTAGCGGTAGGTCAGCCTCCCTTCGGGGTTGCGCCATGCGAGGGCCTGGTCGGCGAAGTCCCAGATAAACCCGCCCTGATATTTCGGTTCGCGACGTATCATGTCCCAATACTCCTTGAATCCGCCCAGCGAATTGCCCATGGCGTGGGCGTATTCGCATTGGATAAGCGGTTTCGCGGGATCGTCGGCGAGGTATTTCTCGCATTGGTCGTAGCTCCAATACATCGGGCAGACGATGTCGGTGTTGTAGTCCCCGTGGTAAGAGGCCTGCTCGTACTGCACCGGGCGTGACGGATCGAAAGACTTGATCCAGTCGTAGCAGCGTTCGAAGTTGGGGCCGTTTCCGGCCTCGTTGCCCGTGCTCCATACGATGATCGAGGGGTGGTTGTAGTCTCGGAACACCATGCGCCGGTTACGGTCGAGGTGTGCGGCGGCGAAGGAGGGATTGCCGGCCAGATTTTTCGACTTGTCGCGGTAGTGGTAGCCGTGCGACTCGATGTTGGCTTCGTCCACGACGTAAAGCCCGTACTTGTCGCAGAGGTCGTACCACAACGGCGTGTCAGGGTAGTGGCACGTGCGCACGGCATTTATGTTGAGCCGCTTCATCTCGCGGATGTCGCGCACCATCTCCCCGCGTGTGACATAATAACCCGTGTTGGGCTCCATTTCGTGCCGGTTGACGCCTTTGATGAGGATCGGCTTGCCGTTTACGAGCAGCTGTCCGCCGCGGATCTCGACTTTGCGGAACCCCACGCGGAAAGCTGCGGCTTCGGTCACCGAACCGTCGGCGGCGAGAGCCTCGGCCGTGAGCGTGTAGAGATTCGGGGCCTCGGCGCTCCATTGTTTCGGGGCGGCGACCTCGAACAGCGTTTCGGCGCTGTTGCGGCGGGGACGGAGCGTGCGGGTGTCGAGCGTGCGGCCCTCGTCGTCGCGGAGCGTCAGCCGTACGCTGCCGACGCCCGGCGTCGCGGTCACTTCGGCGCGCAGCGTCCCGTCGCGGTAGTCGTTCACGAGGTCGGGCGTGAGCCGCACGTCGGCCAGACGGCGTTTGTCGCGGGCGTAGAGGTAGCAGTCGCGGCCGATGCCCGAAAGACGCCAGAAGTCCTGGTCTTCGAGGTACGAACCGTCGCACCAGCGGTTGATGCGCAGCACGATCAGGTTGTCGCGGCCCGGCGTGATGTAGCGGGTGACGTCGAATTCGGCTTCGAGCTTGCTGTCCTCGCTGTAACCCACTTCGCGGCCGTTGACCCAGAGCGTCACGTTCGAGGTC
>OLRF01003171.1_pt1 | contig 13189 bp, 13 predicted proteins | sample 1672061 | NCBI WGS metagenome assembly OLRF01 (sample SAMEA3136641, study PRJEB25190) | human gut metagenome | reverse complement strand
CCCGCCGATACCGAGGCCTTCCAGATCCACCTGGACGAGGTTGAAAAGCGCATCACCGCCAACACCCAGGGCATCATCATCAACTCCCCGAACAACCCCTCCGGCGTTGTCTACACCGAGGAGACCCTGAAGGGTCTGGCCGCTCTGCTCGAGCGCAAGAGCGCCGAGTATGGCCATCCCATCTACATCATTGCCGACGAGCCCTACCGTGAGCTGGTCTACGGCGGCGTGAAGGTTCCCTTCATCCCCTGCCTGTACAAGAACACGATCGTCTGCTATTCCTACTCCAAGTCCCTCAGCCTTCCCGGTGAGCGTATCGGCTACGTGTACGTCCCCGGCTTCGCTGACGACCGCGACGCGGTGTTCGCCGCCATCGCCGGTGCCGCCCGCATCATGGGCCACGTCTGCCCCCCGACCCTGATCCAGAAGGTCATCGAGCTGTGCGCCGAGGAGCGCCCCGACTTGGTCGCTTACGACGAGAACCGCAACCTGCTGTACAACAGCCTGCGTGAGATGGGCTACGAGTGTGCCAAGCCTGACGGTGCGTTCTACCTGTTCGTCAAGGCTCCCAACGGCGACGCGAACGCGTTCTCCGAGAAGGCCAAGCTCGACCACAACCTGCTGGTTGTCCCCGCTGACGGCTTCGGCTGCCCCGGCTTCTTCCGCCTGAGCTACTGCGTGTCCAACGACATGATCCGCCGCAGCCTGCCCGCCTTCAAGGCCATGATCGAGTCCTACAAGTAAGCTATCCTGCCTGTAAAAACAGGGACGCCCGAGAGGGCGTCCCTGTTTTTTGCCAATTTCGGCAAGATTTCTCTTGTATCACGCCAGAAAACCCATTATAATAATGGGGAATTTATTTGAAAGAGGTGCTCCGCTATGAGCAAAGTCATCATTCCGCAGGGTTATCACACGCCGCTGTCCGTCTATGAAATGCAGCGCGCGATTGAATTCATCAAGAGCAATTTTCAGGTGAACCTCGGGCAGGCGCTCAATCTGCGCCGCGTGTCGGCCCCGCTGTTCGTCGATGAAAATTCCGGTCTGAACGATAACCTCAACGGGGTGGAGCGTCCCGTTTCGTTCGATATTCCCGACGTCGGCGCGAACGGTCAGGTGGTTCACTCGCTGGCCAAGTGGAAGCGTCTGGCGCTCAAGCGCTATGAGTTCAACGTCGGCAAGGGACTCTTCACCGACATGAACGCTATCCGCCGCGACGAGGAGGTCGACAATCTCCATTCCATCTATGTCGACCAGTGGGACTGGGAGAAGGTCATCAGCCGCGAGGACCGCAACGAGCAGTATCTGCGCCAGACCGTGCGCGCCATTGTCGGCGCGGTGGTCGAGACGAACGACGCGCTGCAGATTGCCTTCCCGAGCCTGCACACAAAGCTGGAGCGCGAGGTCTATTTCGTCACGACGCAGGAGCTGGAGGACCGCTGGCCCGACTACACGCCGAAAGAGCGCGAGGACGCCATCTGCCGCGAGCACCGCACGGTGTTCCTGATGCAGATCGGCGACAACCTCAAGCGCAGCGGCAAGCCCCACGACGGCCGCGCCCCCGACTACGATGACTGGAGCCTGAACGGCGACATTCTCATGTGGAACGAGGTGCTGCAGCGTTCGTTTGAGATCTCGTCCATGGGCATCCGCGTCAACGAGGACTCCATGCGCTATCAGCTCCACGCGCGCGGCTGCGACGAACGCAGCGAGCTGCCGTTCCACAAGATGCTGCTCGCGGGTGAGCTGCCGCTGACGATCGGCGGCGGTATCGGCCAGAGCCGTCTGTGCATGCTGATGATCGGCACCTGCCACATCGGTGAGGTACAGGCCAGCCTGTGGGATCAGGCGACGCTCGACGCCTGCAGGGATGCTGGCGTGATGATCCTTTAAGAACTTCATTCCAAAGGGTACGGCCCTTTGGAATGAAAAAGATTCGCTCCGAACCGCGCGTTTTACCCTCTTGCAGCGGGCAAAACACACTCTCTCCGCGCAAAGTGTATTTTGCGACGTACACGCCGCCGCAAAAAACGAATTTCATCTTATTCGCGGCCCCCGAGCCGCGAACTCCGTGAGACTGAAAAGAGGATGCTTGCTATGCAAGCATCCTCTTTTTTAGTCTTGGTCGTTTTCGTATTTTTTCCGGAGGTCTTCGATGTGGTCGGCGAGCTCGGGGTAGCGCGCGTGCAGATGACGGCGCAGTTCCTCGCGGTGCTCGGCCATCCGCTGGGCCAGCTCCGGATGTTCGCGGCGCAGCGTCTCGGACAGGTGCGCGCGCTCCCGGTCGAGCTGCGACAGGACGCTCCCCTCCGGACGGGAGAGGAGGACGGCCAGCTCCGCGATGTGCTCCTCAAGGTGGGAAATGAAGGCGTCGCGGTCGATCTCGCCATGCCAGCGGCCGCTGTGGATGAGGCGCTCGAGTTGCTCAGGGCGGTCGGCACTCTCCGTATGCTCCAGCGTCTGCAGCGTCTGGGCGGCGAGCTGTTCCATGCGCTCCTCCGCCTCGTCGCCGTAGGCCCACTCGAACTCCTGTGTCTGGCGGCGCAGCTCCTCCTCCGGCCGCGGCATCGGCCCCGACCAGAGCCCGCAGTCCTGCAGCGCGGAGAGCAGCGTGCGGCGCACGGCGCCGCTTTCGATCAGGCTGTCCGCCCCGTAGCGGCGCAGCTCATCGTTCACCTGTCCGATGTGCTCGGTGAGATAGAAGCGGACGCCGCGGCGGGCGAGCTTCTGGTGCAGGACGACGAGCCGGTCGGCGGCGGAGAGATCCACGCTGACGATGGCGCTCGCGTCGACGATCACGGCGCGCGTCTCCGGTGTGACGGCGTCCTCAATCTCCTGCTGGAAGAGGGCGATGTTCGCGAAAAACAGGCTCCCGCTGAAGCGGTAGAGTACCACGCCGGGGATGGGCTGTGCCTGACTCATGCGCCCCTGCGGATAAAAGCCCGGCTCGCCGGGGATGACGCCGAGAAAGTCACGCTTCGGCTGGGACGCGCGGTGGATGACGTCCGCAAACGACAGCAGCACCCCGATGATGACGCCGTAGATCGTCCCGAGCACCAGCACGCCGAGAAACGCGCCGGCGAAGATATAGAACTCCTTCCGGTCGGCGCGGAAGAGCCGGTGTGCGATGTGAAACTCCGTCGCGCCCATGAGCGCAGAGATGACGATCGCCGTGAGCACCGGGATGGGGAGGTACTGGATGAACCCCGTGCCCAGCAGCAGCATGCACGACATGACCGCCGCCGCGATGAGCGAGACGGCCTGTGTCCGCCCGCCGTACTGCTCGTTCATCGACGAGCGCGAGACGCTCCCGTTCACCGGGCAGCAGCCGACAAGGCATGCGGCAAAGTTGCTGAGTGAAAAGGTGAGAATCTCCCGGTTATCGCGCAGCGTATAGTCTCCGCGCAGGGCGAAGCTGTTCTCGGCGAGAAGCGTCTCGGCCATGATGACGACCGCGACCGGGAGCGTCGAGCCGAGTGCCTGCGCAGGGGAGAGCAGGCGCAGATCCGGCAGGCGGAGCGGCGGCAGCCCCGGCTCCACCGCGGCGAGCGTCGCAACCCCGCGCGTGGGCAGGTCGAGCGCCACGGAGCAGACCGCGCCGAGCGCCATAATCGCGATGGCCATCGGGAACTTCGGAAACAGCCGCTTACCGGCGAGCAGAATTCCAAGCGCCGCCAGCCCCAGCGCAAGCGACAGCCAGTGGATCTCCCCGCAGGCGGCGATGAGATGCCGCGTCAGCTCCGGCAGCTCGCCGGTTCCAGCCGTGCCACCGAGGAGCTTCGGGGTTTGCATGAGGATGATGGTGCAGCAGATGCCGCTGATGAATCCGCCCATGACGGGCGTGGAGATGAAGTTGAGCACCTTCCCCGCGCGCAGCGCCGCGAACAGCAGCAGCCAAAGCGCGGTATAAAACGTCAGCACCGGGACGAGGGCGACAGCCTCGCCCGACCCGAGCGCGACGCCGAGCGACGAGAGCACCGCGCCCACCATGGCCGCCGGGGCGGCGTCCACACCGAAGATAAACTGCGGCGAGGTGGAAAAGAGCGCGAACAGCAGCACTGGCAGCACCGAGCCGTACAGCCCGTACACCGCGGGCAGACCCGCAATCTGCGCGTAGCCCATCGAGATCGGGATGGACACAGCGGCGATGACCACGCCGGAGAGCAGATCCTTTGGCAGATTCTCTTTTTTGTACCCCTGCAGGGTCGTGAGAACAGGCAGCTTCATGGCGCTCACCGGTCGTTCACGGTCAGACGCAGGACATCGGGCCGGGCATAGTGCCCGCAGACGTCCAGCTCCATTTTGGCCGCCGCGGCCTGCGTCATGTCAAGCTCGGCGAAGATAATCTCCTCACGGTCCCAGACGGGCGGGGTGACATAGTGGCCAAAGGGGTCGACGATGCAGCTGCCGCCGCGGCAGACAATCTGCGGCAGGCGCTGCACCTCCGCCGTCTCCCGCAGGTGCGCGGGGTACATGTCGCGCGTGAAAAAAAGGTCGGCGTTGATGAAGAAGCAGCGCCCCTCGCGAGCAATGTGCCGCACGGCGTCCTGCCACTCGGGGTTGTCGTTCGTGTTGGGGGAGAGGTAGAGCGTGACACCCTTTTCATAGAGAGCGGCACGCGCAAGCGGCATGTAGCTCTCCCAGCAGATGAGACTTGCCATCGTCCCCCACGGCGTCCCGGCAGCGGGGAAGAAGCCGCGGTCGGCGTCGCCCCAGACGACGCGCTCCGACCCTGTCGGCCTGAGCTTACGGTGTACGGGCTCGAGCGTCCCGTCCGGGCGGATGATGAGGTTGGAATTATAGAGCGTGCCGGTCACGCCGTCGCGCTCGGAGATGCCGATGCTGAGCCAGATGCCGTGCTCGCGCGCGGCGGCGCAGAGCGCGGCCGTCTCCACGCCGGGCACGACGAGGGAGTTTTCATAGTACCGCAGCCACTCGGCGCGCCCCTCCTCCGTCCGCTCGCCGACGCTGAAGCCGAAGTTCATCCCGTAGGGATAGCCGGGGAGGAACAGCTCCGGAAAGACGATCACCTCCGGCGCGTATTCCCGGACGGCCCGCTCGATGAGCGCGAGCGCTTTTTCAAGGCCCTTCCGCTTGTCGAAGAGCACCGGGGCGGCCTGTATGACGGCCAGACGGCAGGTTGGCTGCAGATCCTTCATAGGGGTTCCTCCTTTAAAATCGGTTTATTTGCGCAGGTTCGGGTAGTTCGTGTTGATGCAGTAGACGTCCCAGTCCGCAAGGCGCCGGATCTCGGGCAGTGAGTTCGCCGTCCACGGGGCGAGGCGGATACCGTGCGCGCGGAAGTCGGCGACGATGTCGTCGCTGAGGTAATTGCCGTCCGGCATGAAGAACTGCACGTCATTGTCGCGGCAATACTGCCCGGCCTGTCCGATGACCGGACCCTTCCAGAGAAAGCCCGCGTCGATCTCTGGCGCGAGACGGCGGCAACGCAGGATGGAGACGTTGTTGAACGAGGAGAAAATGACCCGCTTCTCCATCCCGAACGCGCGGACGAGGGCGATGACCTTCTCCTCGAGCTGGGGGTAGTACTGGCGGTTGTTTTTGAGCTCCATGTTTACGATCAGCTCCGTCGGCGCGACGAGCTCCAGAAACTCGCACAGCGTGGGGATCTCATTTTTCCCGTACAGCCCGCGAAAGCCCGACGACGCGTCGAGCCGCTTGAGCTCACTGACCGTCAGGTCACGCAGATAGCCGTGATACCCCGTGACGCGGTCGAGCGTCTCGTCGTGAAAGACAACGACCTCGCCGTCGCGCGAGAGCTGCACGTCCATCTCAAAGCCGTCCACGCCCAGTTCAATGGCCTTCTGGAAGGCGAGCAGTGTGTTTTCCGGATAGAGGCCGCTCCATCCGCGGTGTGCAAAGTTCAGACTCATGCCCTGATAACCTCCTGCCGCGGCGGTCTGTGCCGCCGCACTGATACTGCACATTATAGCGGTAAAGCCCGTCCGCGTCAACGCCGCCGGGCAGAAAAGTGCGCCTTGCAATCGGCCGCGCGGGAGGGTATACTATATTTTATTGAGTATTTGAGAGGGGAGGGAACCGCCATGTTCGCCGTGATCGACACGGAGACAACTTATGCCGATGAGGTCATGTCCATCGGGATCGTGATGGCCGACGAGGAGACGTTCCGCCCCGTGGACGCCCGATACTATATCATCGCGCCCGCCTATCAGACCGGCGGCATGTTCTCCCATGTGCTCCAGCGCACCGAGCACTGCACGCTGCCGTTTGCGCAGCGCGTCTGTTCGCGGCGGGACGCGCTCGAGGATCTGCGTGCCTTTATGGCGCGGTATGGCGCGGACACGATCTTTGCCTACAACGCGAATTTTGACCGGAGCCACCTGCCGGAGCTGCGGGCGTATAATTGGGGCGACATTATGTGGGCGGCCGCCTACCGCCAGTTTAACCCGACCATCCCCGCGGACGCGGACTGCTATGCGACGGGACGGCTGAAGTGCGGCTGCGGGGTGGAGGCCACGCTGCGGCGGCTTCTGGGCCGCGCGGACTATTACGAGGTACATAACGCCCTCGCCGACGCGGTGGACGAGCTGCTGATCATGCGCCTGCTGGCGCATCCGCTCTGCCTCTATCAAAAGCCCGCCAAGGCCCCGCGGGCGGCGCGATAAACACATCAGGAACAGGAGATACCTATGACGGATTATTTTGCGATCACCCTGCCGGAGGACAGCATCCGTGCCATCAGTTCCATCGGCCTTGCCCATCTGGGCGACGCGGTGTATGAGCTGCTGGTGCGCACATGGCTCTGCGCGCACGGAAAGGCGACGGGCAAGGCTCTGCACCGCTGCGCGGCGCAGCTGGTCTGCGCGCCGAAGCAGGCGGAGCTCACCGAGCGGATCCTTCCCGAGCTGACGGAGGAGGAGCAGGCGGTCTTCCGCCGCGGACGCAACGCGAATGTCCACTCCATCCCCGCGCACGCGAGCCGCGCGCAGTATCAGCAGGCGACGGCGCTCGAGGCGCTCTTCGGTTGGCTGTATCTGCAGGGGCGGCGCGAGCGCGTGAACGAGCTGTTTTCGCGCATGATGGAGGAGGAATAACGCATGGCACTGGATGCAATTTGCCTGCAGAGCGTCGTGCGGGAGCTGAAGAGCCAGATCGTCGGCGCGCGGATCGAGAAGATCCAGCAGCCCGCGCGCGACCAGATCGTCCTGCTGCTGCGCGGGTCACGGCGGCTGCTTGTATGCGCTGGGGTGGGTCAGCCGAGACTGCACCTGACGCGCCTGCTGCGCGACAACCCCAGCCAGCCGCCCATGTTCTGCATGCTGCTGCGCAAGTATCTCGCCGGCGGGCGCATCGCGGCGCTGCGTCAGGCAGAGCTCGAGCGCGTGGTGGAGCTGGAGATCGAGGCACTCGACGAGCTCGGCGAGCAGAGCCGCTTCCGCCTGATTCTCGAGGCGATGGGGCGGCGGTCGAACCTGATTCTCTGCGCGGCGGACGGACACATCATCGACTGTCTGCGCCGCGTCGATTTTGAGATGTCGCAGGAGCGGCAGGTGCTGCCGGGACTGTTTTACCACCTGCCGCCCGCGCAGGACAAGCGCTCACCGCTGGCGGCGGAGCGGGAGGAGTTTCTGGAGCTGCTTGCGCAGGCCCCGGCGGAGCAGGCGCTCGACCGGTGGCTGCTCGATACCTACACGGCCATCTCGCCGCTCGTCGCGCGCGAGTTGGTCTACCGCGCCTGCGGGGCGACGGATGCGCGCCGCAGTGGGAACGAAAATGCGCTCTGGGAGAGCTTTTCCGCGTGGCAGAGCGCCGTCCGCGCGCAGAATTTCCTCCCGGTGCTCCTGCGCCGGGACGGAAAGCCCGCGGACTTCACCTATGGGCCGGTCTTTCAGTACGAGGGCGCCATGGAGCAGGAGACGGCGGAGAGCTTTTCCCAGCTGCTCGACGACTTCTACGCCGGGCGCGAGCAGTCTGACCGCGTCCGCCAGAAGGGGCAGGACCTCCTCAAGACGGCGACGAGCGCCCGCGACCGCGTGCGCCGCAAGCTCGCCGCGCAGGAGAAGGAGTACGCCCAGACACAAAGCCGCGAGCAGCTGCGCCTGTGCGGCGAGCTGATTACGGCCAATTTCTACCGTATGGAGCGCGGCATGACGAAGCTGACGGCGGAGAACTACTACGAGGAGGGCTGCCCGCCGGTCGACATCCGGCTCGACGCGCGCCTGTCGCCGCAGGAGAACGCCGCGAGGTATTTTAAGCAGTACACCAAGGCCAAGACGGCGGAGAAAATTCTCACCGAGCAGCTTGTACGCGGCCGCGCGGAGCTGCAGTACCTCGAGAGCGTCCTGCAGGAGCTGGCGCAGGCCGAGAGCGAGCAGGATTTCAACGACATCCGCGCGGAGCTGACGGACGGCGGCTATATCCGCCAGCGCGGCAGGAAGCAGCCGGGCTTCCAGCGGCAGTCGAAGCCGCGCGTGTTCCGCTCGTCGGCGGGTCTGCGGATCCTCGTCGGGCGCAACAACCGCCAGAACGACAAACTCACCACGCGCGAGGCTGACAAGCGCGACATCTGGCTGCACACGCAGAAGATCCACGGCAGCCACGTCATCCTCTGCACCGGCGGCGCGGAGCCGGACGCGCAGAGCCTGCTCGAAGCGGCGCAGCTTGCGGCGTACTTCTCACAGGGGCGCGAGAGCGCGAATGTCCCCGTCGACTATACGCCGGTGAAGTTCGTGAAAAAGCCCGCGGGCGGCCGCCCCGGCATGGTGATCTATACAACCTATCAGACGCTGTACGTCACGCCCGACGAGCAGCTTGCGCAGCGTCTGGCGTCGAAGTGAGGAGGGAAGATCGATGATCCGGACGGCGCAGCCACGCGACCTCGCGCGGATTCTGGAAATCTATGACTACGCCCGCGGCTTCATGGAGCGCACCGGGAACGCCAGCCAGTGGGGGAAGCACTTTCCCCCGGAGGAGCTCCTGCGTGAGGACATCCGTGCGCAGCGTCTCTTCGTGATTGAGGAGGACGGGGCGGTACACGGCGTGTTCGCCTTCATCATCGGCGACGACCCGACGTATCAGACGATCGAGCAGGGGAGCTGGCTCGCGGGCGGAGCCTACGGCACGATCCACCGCATCGCCGGGGACGGGCAGGTGCACGGGCTGCTGCGCCGGGCGGTCGATTTCGGCTGGGAGCGCATCCCGCACCTGCGCATTGACACGCACGAAAATAACCGCGTCATGCAGTACCTGATCGAAAAGTGCGGTTTTTCCTACTGCGGCGTGATTCACGTTGATGACGGCTCGCCGCGCCTTGCCTACGAGCGGGTGTAATGTAATCTCACTTCATAGAAAAAGAGGGCTTTGCCGCATGGCAAAGCCCTCTTTTTTTCACTTCTGCGGGAGCGTATCGATGATCGTCTGGATCCCCTTGCTGAAGAAGTTGATGTTCCGCCGGCTGATGACCTCGCCGCCGTCGGAAATTGTCACCCGCGCGAGCGCGATCTGGTCGCTCTCCGTCGGCTCCGTCCCGCCCGCGAGCGTCAGCCACTCCACGCGAATGTTCTCCTCCGTGATCGTCCGGTGATAGGGGACGTCATAGCTCAGCTGCTCAAAAAACGCCGAGTTGGAGTCGGCGCGGACGGAGATCGTCCCGTCCGCGTCCTGATAGATCTGAACGGTGTAGCGGACGACGTCCTTCTCGTCTTCTACATAGTTCTGATTGGGCGAAACCGTCTCCGCGTACAGCGGCTCACCCGCGGGCGCGGAATCGCCGGGCTCATCCCGCTCCCCGCAGCCGGACAGGGCCAGAACCAGCGCCAGCGCCGCACAGGCGAGCAGACGCAGATTTATCATTTTCACAGGCATCACCTCCAGCGTCAGTCTACAGGCAATTTATGAACATTTCCACCTCTTGCGCGGACGGAAAAAGTGTGGTATACTAAGCTAAAACCCAAGAGGAGAGGAGGCCCGCCATGGAAAAGCGCGGCATCAAAATCGCGGCGCAGAACCGCAAGGCGCACCACGACTATTTTGTCGAGGACCGCTACGAGGCGGGCATCGAGTTGTTTGGTACGGAAGTCAAGTCCATCCGCGCCGGGGCGCTGAACCTGAAGGACAGCTTCTGCGTTGCCAAGGATGGCGAAATCTACGCCTACAGTCTGCACATCTCCCCGTATGACCACGGCAACATCTTCAACCGCGACCCAGACCGGCCGAAGCGCCTGCTGATGCACAAGCGCGAGATCCGCAAGCTCCACGACCGGCAGAAGCAGGACGGCTATGCGCTCATTCCGCTGTCGGTCTACTTCAAGGACAGCCGCGTGAAGGTGGAGCTGGGTCTGTGCAAGGGCAAAAAGACCTATGACAAGCGCGACGCCATCGCCAAGCGCGACGCCAAGCGCGAGATGGATCGCGCCATGCGCGAAAAGAACCGGTAACGCCCCGGTTTCCCGCCGAAGTACCATCCGAAAAGGAGAAAATACCATGAACAATCCGATTGTTACGATTGAAATGGAGAACGGCAAGAAGATCGTTGCCGAGCTCTATCCAGACATCGCGCCGCAGAGCGTGCGCAACTTCATCAGTCTCGCAAACGCCGGTTTTTATAACGGCCTGATCTTCCACCGCGTGATCCCCGGCTTCATGATCCAGGGCGGCTGCCCGGAGGGGACGGGCATGGGCGGCCCCGGCTACTGCATTAAGGGCGAGTTCTCCGCTAACGGCGTGACGAACGACCTGCGCCACACGCGCGGCGTGCTGAGCATGGCCCGCGCGCAGGCACCCGACAGCGCCGGCAGCCAGTTCTTCCTGATGCACGCGGACGCGCCGCACCTCGACGGGCAGTATGCCGCCTTTGGTATGGTCATCGAGGGCATGGACGTCGTCGACGAGATTGCCGTGCAGCCGCGCAACATGATGACCAACAAGCCCAAAAAGCCGCAGGTGATGAAGTCCGTCACCGTCGACACGAAGGGCGTGGAGTACCCGGAGCCGGAGAAGCTGCCGGATCCGTTCCACAGATAACCAAAGCAAGCAGAGCAGCCGGGCGGGTGACCGCCCGCCCGGTGCTTTGATATTTCCGCGCTTCATCCTTCCAGATACGGGGCTGTACCGGTTTCGACGGGGGTGTAGAGGCCGGATTAGCGGGCGGTGGCGCCTGGCCACCATAAAACGGGCAACTTAAAAATTAACTGACAACAATCGTATTGCTGTCGCTGCCTAACTAAAGGCAGCCGTCTGAACCGGGAGGGCCGCAGACCGGGGAAGGCGTCGTTTATGCGGCGGACGTGCGGCGGGTAAGAGTTGCCCCGCCCATGCATCATGACTCTACCAACCGGCAAAGTCCGTCAGGTGTCTTTGCCGCGCGGGAATGTTGAATCCTGACTGCGCCCGGAGAATATCTTGTCAAAGCACTTTCGGACAGGGGTTCGACTCCCCTCAGCTCCACCAAATCAGCCGGATGGTTTTGATACAAAACCATCCGGCTTTTTATTTGCAATCAGCATGATCATCTGATATAATTAATTCGAAGTCGGAGTTTGTGGAGGTGTTTTATGAAACTATTATTTATAATCGGCGATACTGCTGTTGGGAAAATGACAGTTGGTCAGGAACTAATGAAAATAACGGATTTAAGGCTCTTTCACAATCACATGACCATCGAACCGGTGATAGAGATTTTCGGTAGATACGACGGAAAGACAATCTCAGAAATGCGTGACACTATTTTCAAGAACTTTGCAGCTTCCGATAACTATGGGATGATTTTTACAATGATGATGGATTTTGATCTACCGTCAGAATGGGAGTCTCTGGAGCATGTCAAAAGTATCTTTGAACCATACAAGACGGATTTTTATTATGTTGAACTGATTGCCCCGCAAGAGATCAGACTGAAAAGGAACATTTCTGAGAACAGATTAAAACACAAAGCTTCCAAAAGAGATATAGAGGCTTCCAATCAGCGTTTAATCAATGCTGACAAAAACCATAGATGTGTTAGTTGTGAAGGCGAGATTACGTTTGATAACTACCTCAGGATTGATAATTCGGATATGGAACCCGATAAGGTTGCAAGATTGATCAAGGAAACCTTTAGACTATAAATTCCGGTTTGCCGAACGGATAAGCATGGTTTCGCTTCCACTGCTATGGTTTCCTTTTCGGGTGCAACCTTCTGAAACCATCGGACTTTTTTATCGTAATAAGTAAAATCATCTGATATAATCAATTTGATAAATCGGGATCTTGCGAAAAAGGAAGCAAAATGGTCGAATTAAAGAAAATGACAAGAGAACTCTGTCATGAGTTGTATAAGGGCTGGAGCAACGATGCATCCATCTATATGGATATGTCCCTGTTTAAGCCGTACTTTTATAATAAAGCGTCCGTTGACCGGTATTTTGATTCAAAAAATGAGCCCTCGCGTATCATTTCTGCCATAATGCTTGACGGCAAGCCTATTGGAGAATTACAGCTGAAACAGATAGACTTGGAAAAAGCAGAATGTACACTGAGTATTCATATGCAGAACGACGCAGTGAAAGATAAAGGTTATGGAACGCAAGCCGAGCGATTGGCGGTAAAATATGCTTTTGACGAGCTGGGAATGGTTGCAGTCAATGCAGATACCATTATGAAGAACACCCGAAGTCAGCATGTCTTGGAAAAGGTGGGCTTTCACCTTATCGGAGAAGATGGAACATTCAAATACTACCGCATTGAGCGATAACTTCAGTTTGATGAATGAGTCAATATGGTTTCACTTCCACCGCCATGGTTTCATTTTGGGGTGAAACCAAATGAAACCTGTTGAAAGCGTATCAATATTATCAGCTCCACCAAATCATCCGGCTGATGGATTATGATAGATTTCACAATAATCCATTCGTTAAACTGGGATTTGCCTGACAGGAGAGATCAGATTTTGCAAAAAATAATAGAGAATATGTCTGCAAAGCCCGCCACGTGCGTAATCGCTTCTGTGCTGCTCTTTTTCTTCGCTGCGCTTGCGAACTATACATTAATGGATGGCTTACTGGAAATGCACAGAACTAAATCGGCCCTGAAAAAATTAAAGAAACAATATACATTTTTTCAAAAAATACGGCTTCTGCATTTCAAGGGCAATTGTCGTCATGCAGTCAAATTTTGTAACGGCATGATAATATATCAAAAGATTGGCTGGCTTTGCTTTGCAGTTTATCTGCTT
>OLRF01003167.1_pt1 | contig 13197 bp, 8 predicted proteins | sample 1672061 | NCBI WGS metagenome assembly OLRF01 (sample SAMEA3136641, study PRJEB25190) | human gut metagenome | reverse complement strand
CTTTGTACCGCCCTGATAGCAAGCCTCAATGCCTGTTACAGATGCTGCAGTCGGAACTTCTACACTTATGGTTTCATCAGATGCTGAGCTGCTTGGTGCTGTTGTCTCAGCTGTATTACTTGTTGTATTTCCCTCAGAAGATGCATCTGTTGATGGCTGTGTCTGAGTTTCCTGTACAGACTCTGCTGCTGCGGAGGATTCTGCTGCTGCCTCGCTTGATGCTACTGATTCTGCAACCTGAGTAAAGTAGCCGGAATCTGATGCTAACTTATATGCTGCATCTGCAAGTGCAAGTGCGCTTTCCTGCTCCTGCTTTGAGGTTGCTGCCAAATCTTCTAATCCAGAATCTGCTGCAAATTCGCTGTAGTAACCAAGAAGCTCTGCTGCATAAACGATAGCTGCATATGCACGATAGTAGCCTTCGCCTGTTCCCTCTGCCATTGCCTGCTCGTATACGTTTCTGGAGTAGTTGATATCGATCATGAAGTTCTCCAGCTCCTGAGATACAAATTCATTGTCTACCTTCTGAGCCTGAGCGAACTGAGTCTTAATGGTGATGCCGGACTTTGAAACATATCCAACCTCATCATTTGCAATATGTATCTTTACGAAATCACCCTGATCCTCGATGATTGCGTACTCTTCATCCTTGTATACAGTTCCAACAACATTTGCGCTGTCAGATGCACTGTCGCGAACATTTAACTGATCTGCTGTAACAACTGCATAGCGGTTCTGGATATTGTCCTCAGCAGTCTTGGCTGCTGTGCCAACTAATACGTAGGCTGCGCTTACATAACCTTCTACATCGCCGCAAGTGATACGATACCAGCTGCCTTCGCTGTTGTTTACGGAACTTTTGATGTTAACCTGGCAGTTACTGAAAAGTCTTCCGACTGTTACACTGCCTGTGGATGGCTGTTCACGCACGTTTAAGTAACCTGCTGCGCTTACCAGTCCTACATTAGAAGCATCTGAAGTGACAGCAACAGTAGCGGCCATAACGGTTTTTGGCTCTTCGGTTTTTGGCTCTTCGGTTTCTGTCTCACTCTCAGCCTCAGATGTTGCCTGAGCCTTAGGAACAAGATAATCTAAGATTGCCTCATCCGGAGTTTCCTCTCCTGCGTAGTAGTTATTCAATGTAACAGCCATGCCTGCGATTGCGCTCTCACCCTCAAGCTCACCTGCGGATGCCGGAACAAAAAATGTACCAGACAGCATAGACGCTGCTAATATTGACGTAACAAATCTGTTTCCTTTGATCTTCATATATACCAAGCCTTTCTTTATAAAACCTCTTTACATTCTTATCTGCGAGCGAGTAAGCTTGCACTCCCTCGCTAGTTTCGCAGTAACAATTCACGAGTGAACTATTACTAAATATTACAAAATTATTACACTTCGAGGGGCATTATAACAAAATTATTACGAGATGTCAAGTGAAATCGGGATAACGATTAAGAAAGAGAGCGCGTTTTTCGCCAAAAAAGCCACCTGCAATCGGGAAAATGACACTTTACTGTGCCTTTCCCGATATTAGGCGGCTCTTAATTATTTACTCTCTTCCTCTGAAGAAGCTTCACTTACCACTTCCTCTGACTCATCAGACTCACTTGATTTTTCTTCTTTTGTTGATTCTTTCTCGCCAGTTTCACTTTCTGATGTTTCCTCACCACTAGTTTGACTTTCTGATGTTTCTTCCTCGCTTGGTGCCACGTAAACCGGAGTTGTAAAGCGGATTGTGTCAATCACATCCTCATCTACCTTAAACTTGGAAGAATCGTCCTGAATCTCGGCATATTTCTCTGAGAACAATGCTGTCTTTCTGCTTTCGATCTCTGAATCTATGGCACTCTGACGTGCCTCCTCATCGTTATCATCAAGACAGCGGATGATGTAGATGCTGCCGTCATCGCTTCTATATACAGTGCATTCGTCTGTTGCCAGTGCCCATGCAGATGCATTATATACAGCAGTTCCATCCTCACTAATGGAAATCTCAGAATTTGTTGCAGTAAAGTGACTGTCATTTTGATAATCACTGATAAAGTCTGCTGCATCATTTCCTTCCTCAAATTCCTTAAGGATCTTGTCTGCTGCATCGTTCATCGCATCCTGACGTTCCTGCTCTTCTTCTGAAAGTGTTTCTGCCTCAGTTGAATCTTCAGTGGATGCCTCAGAGGAAAGTTCCGAAACATTCTCGCTTGATGCTTCCTCAGTTGATGCTTTTTCACTGCTTGCTTCTTCTGTGGAAGTCGTTACATCCTTGGATGCACTTTCTGATTCTGCTTCTGTATTCTCTATAGAAGATGCCTCTTCGCTGCTGTCTTCATCACTTGACACTTCTGTAGTTGCCCCATCGGCTGCTGTCGTCTCTGTCAGTTCACTTGGCGTCAGCTTTACATATGCGATCTTTTTGCGAAGGAACTCATCATCACCAACTGTTGTATCAACATCAGCAACAAGATCCATATAAACAAGATTTGCAATTGCATTCTCTGTATATGTCTTTTCAATCAGCTCATCTGTTGCGCCGACTGCTTCCAGATAATCCTCTGATTCTGTCTGAAGCTTTTCAATTGCCTCATCTACCTTTGCTTTTTGATCATCACTTAACTCAATGCCATTTTTCTTTGCATACTCATTTAATACAAGTGTCTGGCGAAGCTGTGACAGAGACATCTGCTTGATGTAATCACCAACTGTCATGCCTGAACCATCGCCCATATCGTTGCCGCAGATGTTTGATCCAAAATAGGATTCATAGGTATACTCCATGGAACGTATCATATAAGTAATCTCATCCAGCATGATATTTGTATCGCCAAATGAAACAGCAACTGTATCCTCTGGTGCCTTTTTCTCTAACTGTTCGCATCCGCCTAATGTACTAACGGCAGTAGCTGCTGCGAGGGCTGCTGCTGCATACTTCATAATTCGGTTCATAAATTTACCTCACTCTATTTCTATATTCTCTATCAACGCTCCGAAGTGCATCTTCTTTATCGGGCGCCTCGTGAACTTTGCTTTTCATTTTAGCATGATTTTATGAAACAATCAACGTTTTTATATCGCTTAACAGTTTTTTCAATGTTTTCAATGTCAGCGTTTTTTCTTTGACTGCGCCATCTCCTGCCCTCAATAAGAAATAAGGATTGTCTTTGTCAAGCAGACGAAGTGCACCTCGGTAAGACTGTATCAGATCCGGCACACGCATCGTGTCAAATTTTGCTCTTGGATGCATGAACAGGCGAATCTCTGTTGACGAGGACTTGATTTCTTTAATATAAAGAGAATGCGCATCCGCACGAAGGATTGACACCTCAAGCAAGTTGGTGACTGGCTTTGGAACACTTCCAAAACGGTCGATAAGCTCGTCGATCATATCCATTGACTCTTCCTCTGTCTCGACTGCTGCAATACGCTTGTAGATTTCCATCCTGTCTTCTTCGTTTCGTATATAGCTGTCTGGAATGTAAGCGCTGATTGGAATGTCCACCGTTGTTTCAAAGGTTTCCTCCATCTCAAGCTCACCCTTTTCTTTTTTGACAGCCATATTTAACATCTTGCAGTACAGATCATAGCCTACTGCTTCCATATGACCGTGCTGCTCACTGCCAAGCAGATTTCCAGCGCCTCGAATTTCCAGATCACGCATGGCTATCTTAATACCAGAGCCAAGATCTGTATACTCACGAATTGCCTGAAGACGCTTTTCAGCCTCTTCTTTTAAAATCTTGTTTCGCTGATACATGATAAAAGCATAGGCAGTGCGGTTTGAACGGCCTACACGTCCTCTTAACTGATACAGCTGTGCAAGTCCGTAGCGGTCGGAATCGTGGATGATAATAGTATTTACGTTTGGAATGTTTAAGCCTGTCTCTATAATAGTTGTGGAAACAAGCACGTCTATATCACCGTTAACAAAGTCCATCATGATTTGTTCTAGCTGACGCTCTGACATTTGACCATGTGCAAAGGCAACATTTGCATCTGGCACAAGCTTTGCTATCTGTGCCGTAATCTGATCAATATCCTTGACACGATTATACACATAATAAACCTGTCCGTCTCTGGCAAGCTCTCTGTTTATTGCTTCGCGAACCATTTCCCAATTCATTTCCATTACATATGTCTGAATCGGTCTTCTCTCATACGGTGCTTCCTCCAACACACTCATATCGCGCACGCCTATCATACTCATATGAAGTGTTCTCGGAATCGGTGTTGCCGTTAGTGTCAGCACGTCAACGTCTTTTTTAAGCTGCTTAATCTTTTCCTTGTGTGTGACACCAAAGCGCTGTTCCTCATCAATAATCAAAAGGCCTAGATCTTTAAATACAACATCCTTTGACAGCACACGATGTGTTCCTATTACAATATCGGCAAGACCCTTTTTTAAGCGCTCAAGTGATGCCTTGATCTGCGCTGACGTGCGAAAGCGTGATAAAAGCTCAATTCGAATTGGATAGTCCTTCATTCGCTCAACAAATGTATTGTAATGCTGTTGAGCAAGAATAGTTGTCGGCACAAGAAATACGACCTGCTTACTGTCCTGCACAGCCTTAAAGGCAGCTCTGATGGCAATCTCTGTTTTTCCGTAGCCTACATCACCGCACACTAAGCGGTCCATGATTTTCGTGCTTTCCATATCAGCTTTTGTCGCATCAATTGCTGCAAGCTGGTCTGCCGTCTCATCAAATGGTACAAGCTCTTCAAATTCTTTCTGCCATACAGTGTCTGTTCCATACTGATAACCGTGACCACTCTGGCGCACTGCATAAAGCTCCACAAGCTCCTTTGCAATGTTGTTGACTGCTTTTTGAACACGGCTTTTTGTTTTTGTCCACTCCTGGCCGTTCAATTTGTTAAGCTTTGGCTGCTTAGACTCTGAATCAGCATACTTTTGTATCATATGAAGCTGTGTGACAGGAAAATACAGCTTTCCGCCATCACCATATTCTATCTTAATATAATCTTTTGTTACCTTATCCACAATCTGTCGCTCTGTTCCGCGATAAATTCCCAGTCCATAATTTTCATGCACCACATAATCACCAGGCTTTAGCTGCGCAAAATCACTTATTCGCTGACCCTGATAGTGGCTCTTTTTTTCTTTTTTCTTTTTCTTAACACCAAAGATATCGCTCTCTGTGATAACAGCAAATTTTAGCATCGGATATAAAAAGCCACGGTGAAGGTTTCCGTAAGTAACCATGATCTCACCTGGATTTATCTTTTTATCCTCGTCCTCGCTGTAATATGCCAAAAGATCATACTCTATAAGCTGATTGACAATGCGGTTTGCGCGAGTTCTTGACGGACACAAAAGGACAACGCGGTACTTTTCCTTCTTCCAGTGTGTCAAATCCTTAATTAAAAGTTCAAAGCCTTCACGGTATGTGTTCATGTTCTGAACATTTACTGCGTAGCTGTTTACCACAGTAAAGTCAGCCAGGCGGCTGTCAAGTGAAGACAGTGCTGCAACCTGACCGCGCTCAAAAGCAGCAAGCACATGTTTTGCCGGTGTTAAAAGCGCTGTCTGACCTGGCAAAAGAAAGCCCTGCTCCAGACGATTTTTCATGCTTTCCTCAAACTCAGCCTGCACACCATCACCGCGCTCTTTAAGACGCATCGGCTCATCAAGGAAAACTAACGTGTTCTTCTCATCAAAATATTCAGAAAGTTGAACAGTGCGCGGATAAAAATAGCTTATATAGCTGTCTGGTGCCTCTAATACAACATCTTCGCCAAGTGCCTCTAATATGCGGTTTGTCTCCTCACGAAGACGCTTCGCCTTGTCTGGCTCCTTTACTTTTTTAAAGACAGCTAACTGGCTCTCAAGCTCATTTTGAATCATTCCCACAGCACGCCGTCTTGCCGTATCATCTGCGATCACCTCTGCCGCTGGAAAAACAGATACGCACTCGATCTGATCCATTGAGCGCTGGCTCTGCGGTTCAAAGCAGCGAATCGTATCTATTTCATCTCCCCAAAGCTCGATTCTAACCGGAACCTCCATTGTCAATGGATATACATCAGCAATACCTCCGTGAACAGTAAACTGTCCTGGCTCCTCCACACGTCCTACACGCTCATATCCCATCACAGTCAGGTCATGCTTTAGCTTTTCAAGATCAAGCTCATCACCTTCTTTTAGCTTTATCACATGACTCATCAGCTGTTCAAACGGCACTGCCGCGCTCATGAGCGCATCCATTGTCGTGATGATAACCTTCGCCTCGTTTTGATAAAGTGCTGCAAATGCCTTCATGCGCTCTGCAATGATGGCATTTCCCTGCAGATCTGCGCTAAAAAAGATCAGGTCACGCGGTGGAATCACATAGACCTGACTGCAAAATAATTTATAATCTTCTTCAATTTCCCTTGCCCGCTGTTCATTGTACGTCACAACAAGCTGCACTTTTTTCTCTCCAAGAAAGGTGCTCATAAAATGCACCTTCTCGGAGTCAATACAGCCTGTCATGCCCACTGGATCTGTTCCCTTCAAAAAATCTCTTGAAAAGTCTTCATATTCCAGCAGGTCCGTCAGCGGATTTGCAAAAATACCCACAATTGACCCTCCTTATCATTATTTTGTTTTCTTCTGGTTATAATGATTCATGGTTGCCTCTAGTCCGTTGTTCATTAAGGAGCATACTGCATCTGCTGCTTCTTTGTAGCCGTCTTCCATTGCCTTTTTTTCTTCGCCCTGGAAATGGCTGAGTACAAAGTCTGCTAAATCCATCTTTGGCGGCTTTGCTCCGATTCCGACACGCACTCTTGGAAAATCCTGTGAATTGCAATGCAGAATGATATTTTTCATACCATTATGACCGCCTGCACTTCCTTTACCACGCACGCGAAGCTGTCCTGGCTCTAGGTTAATATCATCATATACTACAATTAAATCAGAGATATCTGTTTTGTAGTAATTCATGACCTCCTGAATACACTCTCCGCTTAAATTCATGAAGGTCTGAGGCTTTACTAGAACAACCTTTTGTCCCTCAATCGCGCCTGTTCCAATTAAGCCCTTAAATTTTTTTGTTGTTACATCAATATTGTATTTGTCAGCAAGGTAATCAATAACCTCAAAGCCAACGTTATGTCTTGTTCCTCTATACTGTGCGGTTGGGTTGCCCAGACCTGCTATGATATACATGTTTTTTCCTCCTTCTGCCACTGGGGACAGGGACGGTGGCATTAAAAAAGCAATTGCCGCGGCGTCCCTGTCCCCGATGGCGCTCATGTTAGTTCAATTTATTATACGGTCACTCATTCCAAGCGAATCGGCAAGTGCCTGCAGATCAAAATCTTCTGGCACTGTTATTCCATTTACAGGAAGCGGTCTGCGTCTGTCAAAGACATCATATACGTCAAACAGATCACTTGTGAGTACCTTCTCTGGATAAACCATCTGCTTAAACATCATCTGACCATCCATGTTGCGGCGGCCCTGACGCATGTAATTTGAGCCATACTGCAGCCAGTACTGAGTACTGTCTACGTTGCAGAAATATCTAAAGCCTACATCCCAGAGCTTTTTGAATTTTTCATTTTCAAATGTATACTGTGATGGTCTCCAGTCTCCTACATCTGCTCCTAACGGATATAAAATAATATCTGTATCTCCGATTATAGATTCTACTTCGCGCTCCCACATATCTGTGTCCCATACAAGATGTTCATAGCTTGTACTTGTCATATTCAGATGACCCCAGCTGTGGCTGGCAAGCTCCCAGCCCAGATCGCGAATTGCCTGTGCAACTTCTCGTGCTGTCTGCTTGTCCTGCTCAATATTTTCATTTGGTGACGTATGATCTTCGCGCTTTTCTTTATCGTTTGCAGGTGTAGAAACGTAATAGTCACAATTTTCATTGTACCAGAAATCACTTGTGCGATAGCCTAAAATACCATCATATCCCGTAAATGCCAGAATACCCTTTGAACCCTGATAAGAAAAGTCAGGATGTGTTTCAATAAAATCCTCTAAAACAGTCAAAACGTCATAAGAACCATATGATACGCTTCCATCACGCTCAACATACTCATTTACAACCTTACCGTTTTCATCAAGACAGAGCTTTGTTGCAAATCCAGTTCCTGTCATATACTCATAATAGCATACATCGTCTTCGGAAAGTACAAATGGCTTTTTTCCTCTCGGAAGATAAATTGGCTGCTGCACCATCTGCACGGTGCCGTCTGGCTGCGTTTCCATCTTTGCAATCTTATGAAGGCTTATCAAAACATAACCCTTGTCATACATAGACTGCATTATATCCTTAAATTCTTCGATGGTTGTCATTACCTGATCATAATCACTGCTCTTATAGCTTTCAAATGCAAGCTCACTGTCAACAATAAGACTATGGAAAAAGATATGTGTAATCTTATCATAATCTGTCCACTGTACAGCCTGTGATTTCAAACTCTCATAGCTTTGAATGCAGCTAACATATGTTTCATTATCTGCATAGCCAGGTATTGACTGAATCTGTGCAATTGCACCGTCATAATCGTACTGCATTGCCTTTAAATTAGCAGCCTGTACGACTGGATCACTGCTTTGTACAAGAGCACCATCCGCAGCCGCCTCTGTTGCCTTCCATGTTTCGTATTCCACAGGTACTTTCGTCGATGATGCCTGATCTGGCTGCACATGTGGAAGCGTCACTGGGCGCAGGCATACCCATGCCACTACACCAAGACCTGCACATGCAATTACAAGCAGCACCAAAAGTATGACAATAGGCGCACCTGATTGGCCTCTTTTTATTTTCTTTTTCTGATAGTCTTCCCAGCTGCGTCTTTTCTTTGCCATTTGTTCCTCCATTTTCTTTGTTTACGGCACTGGAACGGTCATTCCCTGAAGTACATATTTTGTATCAGTCTCAAATACATACGCATTCACAATGTATGAACCGTGCTCGTTTTTATGCTCACTTACTGGAACATAACATGTCGCTGTGTTTCCAGATACGGTCATGTTATGCCATACCAGATCATCCTGTCCATTTGCTGCTGTCCACACTGCAGTTGAAACCTTTTTATAGCCTGCAGGTGCATTAAATTGAATCGTAACACGGAAACCATTTGATGATAATTCTGTTACATACGGAATCGCCATCGACAGCACACCTGTACCGCTGCCATTATTATTTCCTGAACTGCCTCCAGGATTTGCACCTGATGGAACAGTTACATTGACCCCCTTTAATGGTGCTAATTTTCCGGCTTTATCATATAGGTAAATATGAGTCGTGTATGCTCCGCTCTCTCCCTTATGGGCACTTGATGACACATAAAATGTAGCTGTATCGCCGTTTACGCTTGCCTGATGCCACACTAGATCATCCTGTCCATTTGCGTTTGTCCATGTTGGCATCAATACTTTGCTTACTCCTGACGGTGCATTTATTTTTGCCGTAACTCGGTAGCCCGATGCACTAAGTTCCGTAATAGAAACGTCACCAATTGAAAGGCTTGATGACGCAGATGTCGATGCTGGAACTGTTACATTTTCGCCCTTTAGCGCAAACTGTCCCTGTCTGTCGTATACATAAATATGCGTAATATATGCACCGCTTTCTCCTTTATGGGCACTGACTGGAACATAGAATGATGCAGTATTACCACTAACACTTGCCTGATGCCACACAATGTCATCCTGTCCGTTTACCTCTGTCCATGTCGGCATCATAACACGACTCACACCTGCATCTGCCGAAAATGTTACATTTACACGATAGCCTGACGAAGACTGTTCTGTTATGCTTGTTGATACAATTCTCACAGGTGCCGCATTTGTCACCACCGGCGCTGCTCCTACTAGCAGTGATGCCGCCAATAGTCCCGCTGCTGTATTTCTCCTTTTCATACTTTAAAACCTCGCCTTTCCAAAAATAATTACGTTACATTTTCCCTCAGCCACATTATACCGAATGAAGACGACAATTGCAAGAGAAAGAAAGACTGCCCGAAGGCAGTCTTTCTTTTATAAGTATTCATATATCTTTGTCGAATTGTTATGAAATCAAAGTTTATGCTTCCTGCAAAGCCTCCTCGTATTTCTCGAGAATAATCTTCTGCACATAATCTCTTGTCTCTGAGTTAATGGGATGTGCGATATCTCGGTATTCTCCTGTCGCCGATTTACGGCTTGGCATCGCAACAAATACTCCCTTTTCTCCTTCGATCACCTTGATATCGTGAACCACAAATTCATTGTCCAGCGTAATAGAGACGATTGCTCTCATCTTACCATCCAGTGCAACTTTGCGCACTCTCACATCTGTAATTTCCATCCCAGTATTGCCTTTCCGTCCTCTGCACGCCTTTGTGCAGCTAATTTTTATTCTTCTTTTATAATAATATAGATATACATTCGGATTCGCTTCGCTTCATCCTCATGTTTTTGGCAGGGATCAAGGTCACAAGCTTTCTCATGCAAGCATGATTCGCTTGTGACTTTGATCCCCTGGTATTATCAAATGATGAAGCGGTCTTTTTTCTCTACAACGATGCGAATATCACCTGGCTCTGACTTATAGCATGCATTTGCTTCGATGGTTCCTCTGCTCTCTACGATGCAGTTTTCAATGACTGCATTGTCTCCGATATAAACATCGTTCATGATAATAGAATTTTTGATAACACAATTGTTTCCAATATATGCCTTCTTAAATACAACAGAGTTTTCAACTGTACCGTTTACAATACTTCCACATGCGATCAGGCTGTTTGAAATATTAGCACCCGGATTATATTTTGCCGGCGGCAGATCATCTACCTTTGTGAATACACTGTTGCCTTCCTTGAAGAAATAACTGCGGACATCTCTCTTTAAGAAATCCATATTTGTTCTGTAGTAAGCCTCAACTGAGGAGATGTTGTTCCAATATGTTTCAAGCTGGTATGCATAAATTCTCTTGATATCCTTATAACGGATCAGAATATCCTTGACCAGATCATATCTATCTTCCTCTGCTGCACGCTCAATTAACTCAATCAAAAGACGTCTTCTGATTACATAGATACCACATGAAACATTTCTGGAAGTCTCAATCATTGGCTTTTCCTCGTAGCCTCGGATTCTTCCGTCATCATCTGCCTTCACTTGTCCAAAGCGGCTTAAATCCTCTCCCTCTGGCATTTCCTTGCAAACAACAGTGATATCAGCACGCTTCTGAATGTGGTACTCCAGAATCTTATTATAATCCAGCTTATAAATTCCATCGCCAGAAGCCAGAACCACGTATGGTTCATGGCTTCCTTTGAGGAAATGCAGGTTCTGATACAGGGCATCGGCTGTACCCCGATACCAGTTACTATTTTCAGCGGTTATAGTAGGGGTGAATACATATAAACCGCCCTGCTTTCTTCCAAAATCCCACCACTTTGAAGAGTTTAAATGCTCATTCAAGGATACGGTGTTATACTGTGTTAAAACTGCTACTTTCTGAATACGGGAGTTTGACATGTTGCTCAGCGCGAAATCAATGCTGCGATAGGTTCCTACCATTGGCATAGCAGCGATCGCACGGTTATATGACAGCTCCTTCATTCTCTTGTTGTTTCCACCGGCTAAAATTATACCAATCGCTTTCATTCTTCCTCGCCTCCCTTGATAATGTATCCGCCGCTTACAAGATTTCCATCCGGATAATCTTCAATAGCGGTCTTTCCGGCAATTGCTACGTTCTTTCCAATTGTAACGCCATCCGGAATTTCGGAGCCTTCTGCAACGGTTACAAGATCACAGCAGTAAACCTTCTTATTATACTGGCTGTCTGCATACTCACCGACACCAATCGTACAATTTTCTCCAACAACTGCATCCTGTGCGATGATTGACTTGTAAATCTTTGTTCCCTTCTTGATTACAGCACCCTGCATCAAAATGGAATCATAAACTTCCGCACCTTCTTCAACAATAACTTCCGGTCCAATAACGCAGTTTCGTACTCTTCCATAGATTTCAGAGCCATCACCTATGATACAGCGCTCAATCTGTGCCGTATCTGCAATATACTGCGGCGGCTGGTTATCAGATTTAGTATATATCTTCCAGAACTCTTCATACAGATTAAATACAGGAACGATATCAATCAGCTCCATATTTGCTTCCCAGTAGGAATGAAGTGTTCCAACATCCTTCCAATATCCATTAAATTCATAGCAGAATACTCTGTCACCACGCTTATGGCAATATGGAATGACATGCATACCAAAGTCGCAGTTTGGAATATCTTTATTTGTGATCAATGCCTCACGAAGCACAGACCATGTAAATATGTAAATACCCATGGAAGCTAAATTGCTTCTTGGATGTGCAGGCTTCTCTTCGAAATCAGTGATACGGCCTGTATCATCTGTGATCAGCACGCCAAAACGGCTTGCCTCTTCAATCGGAACAGGCATAGCAGCCATCGTAACGTCTGCATTGTTTGCCTTATGATAATCAAGCATCACTTGATAATCCATTTTATAAATGTGATCACCGCCTAAAATCAATACATACTCTGGATTAAAGCTGTCGATATAGCGAATGTTCTGGTAAATTGCATTTGCAGTACCAGTATACCAATCACTGTTCTCGTTTGCTTCATATGGAGATAGTACTGTCACTCCGCCATAATTACGGTCGAGATCCCACGGAATACCTATGCCGATATGGGTATTCAAACGAAGTGGCTGATACTGTGTTAACACACCTACTGTATCCACCCCTGAATTAATGCAGTTACTTAATGGGAAGTCAATAATGCTGTATTTCCCGCCGAAGGATACAGCTGGCTTCGCTACTTCTGAAGTCAAAACTCCAAGACGGCTTCCCTGTCCGCCCGCCAATAACATGGCGATCATTTCCTTTCTAACCACAAAATCACCCCTTTGTTCTTTAATTGTTGTGTTATCAGTTCACCAAGCGCCTGTCATCAAGTGAAATAATCTGTCTAACAGTGAAGGCACATAAGTGCAGTCTTGTGAATAGGCGTTTGGGGAACTGTAATCTTTTAGTACTTGTCGTTATTATAGCACATCTCTTTCAAAAAGTGAACAATTTACAGAAAAAAAAATATGCATTTTTATTTATTTGTTACAGTTCACGCAACCTGCTAGATCTGGACAAATTTCATGCTTGCATGGAAATTTGACAGATCAGCAGGATGTGGTGAACGCCTGTTTATGAGC
>OLRF01003137.1_pt1 | contig 13323 bp, 5 predicted proteins | sample 1672061 | NCBI WGS metagenome assembly OLRF01 (sample SAMEA3136641, study PRJEB25190) | human gut metagenome | reverse complement strand
CTTCTGCTTCCGTTCGGGCAAGATCATGACCTTTTCGGGTCTTTTCTGTTGCCAGGCGGCTGTTCGTTATCATATTCTCGTAAGTTTTGACCTCTGCCCGGTTGCTGTTTAATGCTTGTTCCGCTTCCTTGTATTCTTTCTCTTTTGCTTCCAGCGACTGCCGGATAGGGGCAAGCATCGACTGAAAATCTTCGTCCTTGCTGAGCACCTCTATCTTCTGGCCGCATACCGGACACATATCTCCTATGGATAGACGGGCACGGGCTTCTTTGGCCCATTCCTCCACAGCTTCTTTTTGTTTGTCATAAAGCTCTTTGAGGTCATCGTACGCCTTCTTTTGAGTGTCGAATTCGTTTTTAAGTTTCCCGTTCCGGTTCTTGCCGGCTTGCAGATTGGTTTCCAGTGATTTCTCGTTTTCCTCTGCTGTGGCCAAAGCCGCCTTTTTATCTTCCAGTACTATCAGGGCATTTTGAGCTTTCTGCAAATTCTCTTTGATAGTCTCCAATGTACTTTTCTTTTCTTGCAAGGCACTTCGGTTCATGGAATCAAGCTGTGCGTTCAGTTGGTTTATTTCCTGTTGCCTGATCTGATTCTCTTTGCTTTTCAGATTGAAGTCATTCTCCTTATTTGTGCGTTCTTGCTCTTGGGCAGGTTGCTGCCGGACTAATTCCACTATCTGCTTTTCGTAAATGGAGATGCGGGAATGTGAGGAGAGCACGGCATTCAAATCGGTGATGATAGACTGGCTCTGCTCGAACATAGGCAGGAACGGTGCATGGGTTTGCAGATATTCTTCAGCAAGAATTAGTTTTGCCTGTTGCTCTTTCATATTCTCCTTCAGCCAAACGCAGCCACTGCTGAGGCGGATGAAACTTTGCTTCAAGCTTTCGGTTTGTTCGGCATTGATTTCTTGTTGCCACTGCTGCTGTTTGAAAGAGGAGAGCCAATTGCGGGCATCCGCAGTGTGATTCCAATCCTTTATCAGTAGTTCTTTCTGCCGGAAGTCATCCGATTGTAACTGTTCTTTCTTCACTTTCCAGATTCTCTGTTGACTTTCTTGAGTAAGGGTGAGTTCAGTATTTCTTTTCAGCCAGTCACGTTTCAGTGCTGCTATGTTCTTTTGCCTGGTATTTCCGTTGATTTCGCTACTTAACGCAGCCATTGTTTCGTTAATTCCGGTCATTTCTTCTTCAGTCAGCACATGGATTCCTTCCAGTTTCCGGTTCTGATTCTCATAGTCTACGCGCTTTTCTTTCGTTATGGCATAAATCCCTGCACCTATTTCAGAATAAATTCCGGTACCTGTCAGTTTCTCCAGGATGTCCGATTTCTCACTTTCTTTGCTCTGAAGAAACTTAGTGAAATCTCCTTGAGCCAATAGGGTGGTGCGGCAGAATTGCTCGAAGTTCAACCCTACGGCTTCTTGTATTTCCGCTTTGATTTCGTTTCTCTTGGTGAGTTGGAGGTTGGTTTTGCAATTCTCCAACGTCCATTTAGTGTCTTGAATGGCACCGGATGCTTTCCGATGTGCGCGGGCTACGTACCATTTGGCGATGTAAGGGATTTCGTTTGATCCGATAAATTCCAGTTCTGTCCAAGCTTCACTGGTATTTCGTCGCATCAGTTGGCGGCTGTCGTTTATAGCCACATCTTCCTTTTTAGAAGAAAACGTTTGCCCTACATCCCGGTACTTTTCATTTGCTGTGCGTTCCATGCGGGGCGTTTCATTATAGAGTGCCAGGCAAATGGCATCGAGTAATGTTGTTTTGCCGGCGCCTGTTTCGCCACAGATCAGGAACAGGGATTCTTCACTTAAGGGGCCGTTCTCAAAATCAATGACGGCATCTTCTATCGAGGCCAGATTCTTTATAGTCAGTTTTTTAAGTTTCATAGTTCACCACAGATTACACGGATTAGCGCAGATTATTCTTTTCTCTCACTTTCTGTACGACACTGCTCATCAGTTCACAGAGTTCCTCGTCCATCTCTTCTCCTTCTGCCTCCTGATAATAAAGTCTGGCTATTTCCAGCGGAGACATTTCCTGCATTTCCTGGATGGAGATGTGCCGGGCTATGTAGTCTGAAGTTTGTTTTTCGCGGTTGGATTTGATATAGCAGTATTTACAGCTTTTTCCTCTTACGGCATTCGATGCCCGTTCATTGCAGTCGGGTGCCAGATAGTCTTTTATCAGAACATTCAGGCGGATATAAGCCGGCTTATCGTCCGGATATTCTTCCAGTAACTTTATGGCTTCTTCAAAGACTACCGGTTCCTTGGGGAGGGTGACGAGTGGTATTGGATTTTCTATTTCTATTGCCCTTATCTGTGGCGCTTCCCGTCCTTTTAATTCGACGATAGATACGGAGTGTGGATAAGCTTCGTCGAAACTGACGGGTAAGGGGGTACCGCAATAGCGTGCATGCCGTCCGTTTCCTTTGATGTTCTGCGGACAATGAATGTGTCCGAGTGCCAGATAATCGTATCCTTCGCCCATGGAACTGATGGGGACGTATTCTATTCCACCCACGGTTTCGTCATGCCCCGTCCGGTCGCTGCCTTCTATGGAGAGGTGTGCCATTAATACAACGGGCAATCCTCCCGTGTTCATTTTTCCTACTTCGTCCAGCAATGCCTGGAAGAAGCGTGCTTGCCGTTCTTCGCGTGGCGTTTCAGTGTCCAGCATCGGGAAATTCTGTGGATAGACGTGGGGGACGGCAATGATATATCCTTTCAGTGTTGCCGCTTCATCTATTACTTCCACGATGTGTTTTTCCAGATTCACCTCTTCCCGGGTGCGTTCGATGTTTCCCACGACTTTCACACCAAAATGGTTCCATAGACTGCTGTCTATTTCCAGTTTAGAACTGCTGTCGTGGTTTCCGGCAGTTACCACAATCGTCATTCCGGGACATGCCCTGTGAATTTCGAGCATACCATCCGTGTACATCTTTTGTGTGGCTGCCGATGGGGTGGAGTAGTGATAGATGTCTCCGCTCACTACCATTGCATCCGGCATTTCTTCTGCTACGATGCGGGTTAGTTGTTGCAAAAATGCTTGTTGCTCGTGGCTACGGTCATAGTTATATAAAGTATGTCCCAGGTGCCAGTCGCTGGTATGAAGTATTTTCATTGATTTTATTGTTTTATGCTTTCAAAAGTAGGTAGAATATGGAAAATACGCAAATAATAATCAATAAACCCATTGTACGAGTTTATACCCTCTAAAAATAATTATCATATTTCTGTGAACAAAGAAATCTCGATATTCGTTGAATCGCAAAATTGAAAAATCATGAAACCAATTTCCCAATAAATAGCCATGAGAAAAGGTACTCAATATGGTACGGTAACCATCTTTACCGGATGGAAAAGTCTAGGGATATTCCTTCTACTCTTCCTTCTCGCATTTGTTTCTTGTATCAAGGAAGATTCTGAAGTATGCCCGCCTTTGCAGGTGAATATTATCGTGAAAGATAAAAATTATTTTAACATTAGCAATGTGCCGTTGGAGACCCGTAAGAGTGAAATGCTCCCTTTCCGCGAGTATATTCCTACGTTACATTATGTCTTGCGTGATGCCGAAACCGGTAGTGTTGTAGAGGAACAGGGGCTATTCAGCGTTACCGGTTCCGAAGCAACCTATTCCATTACCTTTTGCGAATGTCTGCCCACCGGGAAGTATGTGCTGACAGTATGGGGAGGGATGCCGGACGACACTTCGCTGACTGACGCTGCCTTAACTCATATCATACACGCCAACGGAAAAGAAGGCAGCGATGTCTATCTGACCAATGACACCATTGTGTACGATTATCAGAATAATCATTTCACGGTAGATATGGAACGTGTCACCGGTAAGCTCTTGGTACAGGTGGTCGACCTGCCCGCTACCAGCAGGTATATGGATGAGCGTATAGACCGGATTTACGAACGGGTAAATCATCTGTTCAACTATCTGAACCCTATCAGTGTGGCTAAAATGGCCACTTGGGAATCGGCGGAGGAGATTGTGGTAAGCTCCATTCTTGCCCCTTCTACTGGAAGTGCGCAGTCTGTGTTGCATCTGGGTTTTTATAATGCCTTGACGCGGAGCGTGCCCGACTTTACGCCCAAAGATGTAAATATTACCCTGAAGCGTAATGAACTGACCACCTTGAAATACGCGTATAGTGAAGAACGGAATGATTTCTTCATCTATATATTGATGGGAGATACATGGGAAATGATTTATGACCTGAATATTAATTGATATTGTTTTTTCTCGAATGTTTAACTCAAAAACTTAACTAAAAATGAAAAAGTATGTTTTAATGTCTGCTGTCGGCATGATGATGCTTGCAGCTTGTAGTGATGACGAGTCAGTTGCTATGGACAAGCAGGACCCTCCGTCCCTGTCCGAAATCACATTGTCTCTAAACAGTGGTGGAGATGGCTTGAATACCCGTGCCAATCGTCCCGTAAACAGTTCCGAAGCTGCCAATAACGTTGCTAAAGTGCAGATTTATATTTATAACCCGAGTGGAACGGATGTAACTGCGGCAGCCTTGAGTGCCGGAACCGCCAATCCGCTTGCTTGGACAGCCGGTCCCTCGGATGCCGCGACTCCCGGTACGGATGAGCATAAGGCGAGCCAAACCATTAAACTGAATAAACTGGCGGCTGATGGTACTTATACCATTGTAGTGTATGCCGACTATACAGTGAGCGGTGGTGGCAATACTGCGGATGCTTTTACCGCTACCCTTCCGGGAGCAACCGTGTCCGAACTGTTTGCCGGTAGAGCTACCTTTGAAGTGGAAAACGGTAACCTCAAAGCCGGAACTGCCAGCGAAGTGGAACTGAAACGTCAGGTGGCAGGTTTGCTGGGATATTTTAAGAACATTCCGGTGAAGTATCCTGACCCTAATGCTTCGGGAGCCATTACTACTGTGAAGTACATACGCGTCTATGCGTCTTCTGCATCCAGCGCATTTACCTTTCCAAGCGCCATGTCGGTGAACGCTACCGGAAACGCTACGAAAACGAAAGTGCTGGAATATGACCTTTCTATACTGTCCGATTATGCTGCTCAAGTCAGTGCTGCCGGTTCTGATCTGACCAAGAAATTCACGATTGCTGCCGGAACAGGTTCCGTAGCTACGGTAGCCAATTCATTGGTAAGTGGCAAATTCCTCATTCCTTTCAGTGCCGTTACAAATACTCCGACCTTTACCATTCAGCTGGAAGCCAATGAAGTAAGTGGTAGTAGCCCTGTGTTGAAATCATGGAAAGTGGTGAACAGTGCTGTCAGCTCCGGAGATAAATCGGTATATGACGTTCAGCGCAACTACTTCTACTCCATAGGTACAAAGAATCTTTCTGCCACAACAGATGGAGGTACAAGTGATCCGGGAACTACGGGAGATGATGACCAGCCTATCGACCTGTCTCAGGAAACGGTAATCACCGTTACGGTAAACGATGCCTGGGATGTGATTTATAATTTAGGACTCGAATAGTAGATTCAGACCTTGGATATATAGCGAGGGTGTTGCAAAAACACCCTCTAAAAAAATACCTCACGCATCCTAAAATGATACAGAGATGAAAACCATTCATACACTTCTGACTTTCACTCTCCTCCTTAGTCTTTCAGCCTGCCAGGATGAAGAGTTCCTGTCCATTCCCGATGACACAACGTTATCGAGAGCGGTTTCAGCAGCATCCGCCGAAATATCCGCATTAACCTCTACCGATGGTGGACAGACATGGACAGCCAGCCGGAGAGTTCCTTTGGTGGGCGATGGACGTATCGTAGACGATATGTCGAATGCCTTGGTCGAAGTACTTACCAATAACCAGGGAATCAGTAATATTCTGGATACTGACATCACGAACTCCGCTTCGTTCAGCGGTGTAGTTACGGCCAATTTGATTGGGAATCAGATAGCTTCCGTACGTGATGTAAACCGCACTTACGCCGGTGGGCAGACAGCAGGATTTGTATATAAAATCAGCAACACTTCTTTGCTGAATGTCAATGTACTGAAAGGTTTCTGGCTGAAAACCTTCCTGAAAGGAGTGGAGCAGGAAATGAAAGGAAGCGATGTGCAGGAAGTACAAACATTGGAACTGAACCTGCTGAGTGCCGCTAACAATGACGGTCAGCAAGCCATTTCCATTACTACCCAACTGACCAAACCCTTTGATGAAATCAAGATCGGTATGTATGGCATTTCTGCCGACGTATTGAATGCCCTCAGTCTTTATTACGCTTTTGTAGGCGAAAATCCTATTCAACCCGCCATCACGGGAAGCAGCTATTTCACCGGTGGTGTGGAGGTTCACAACGATGCTCTCTTCGATACCGGATGGACCAATATGCTGAACAGCGCCCAACTTATCAATACGAATCTGACCGATGGCCCATCTTTCGGACTGATAGGAGCACTTACTCAGCCACACGTCACTATCAATTTCAAAAAAGAAATTCCCATAGGAGCGGAGGTCGGCTATTTCCTTTCTTATAACGGTTTGTTAACCATCAGTGCATTGGGAACTACCATACTGACCACCTATAATGCCGCCAACCAGCAACAGGAACAGGTTACCATCAGCAGCCTGTTGGGAATTTCGGCCATTGCCGGAGGAGGAAGCCAGGTGAGCATGATCCTGAAGAAACCTTGTACTCAGATAAAAATACAATTTGCAGGTGTAAACCTGAATGTACTGAGTGCCACTACCATCAATTACGCTTATGTCCGCAATCAGGTGTTGGTAGACGCTTCCGCTTATTTTTCGTTGGGAAACGCCACTGTCACGGGCAATTTCTATCAACTGAAAACCCCTGTCACGGGAAGCGTGTCGTATGCCATTACGGAATCTCCTACAGGCTCTTCTCCCGTCATCAGTAACAATAAGATTACAGGCATGACCGTGAACGGGACATATAAAGTGATGGGTACCTATGTCGGAACCGATGGGAAAGTATATACCCAAACCGCCGTAATCACCCGTAATGCCAGCAGTATCAGCGAAACTGATGCATGCAATACCATGATTACCAATGCCGGCAATGGCGCCGCTGTGTATGCCCCTTTGGGAGGCGGATGTCTGCTTTGTGTAGGCGAGGGCACCAACTTCACGGGAAAGAATAATCTGATAGATAGTAACCCCGACAATTTTATCACTTACAATAATCTGGCAAGTATTGCCGCCAACACCTCTATCGTAGGAATCAGGACAGCTTCGGATAAGCCTGTCAATGCGTCGAAGAGTCAAATCCGTACAGGTTTCGTCATTCAGACTTCTACCAGGCTGTTGAGCGCTGATGTGCTGAAATTCTTTATAATCCGCTTGTATCGCAACGGTGTGAAGGTGTTTGAGAATGCTGCGGATAATAATAATGCCGTTTCTGCCGGGCTGATAGGTGACAGCGGAAATAAAATACGTATAAGTGTAAATACCAATCAGGAATTTGATGCCATTGAATTGTGGACGGGCGGTGTGCTCAACCTCAATCTCAACGCTTTCCGCATTTATTATGCTTTCTGGGAGAGTGCCAGTGCCGGTTGCTACAGCGCCAGTATCGCCAATGCCTGTCTGCAACTGATGACATCTACCACTTATGGAGCCAGCACCAATTATGCTGCCATCCGTAGCACCGGTGTAGCCAACGTTGGAACTTCGTTCAATAATCTGGGCAATCTCATAGATTCGGACATCAACAGTTATGCGCTTGTAACCACCACTAATGTACTGGGTGTAGTTACCGTAGCGGTAAAATTCAATCAGATACAACAGAAACAACCGGTAGGATTCATTGTTGTAGATCCTACAGGCGTGACCGGAGCGGAACTTATCTCCTGGGCTACAGTCAGCGTATATAACGCAGGTGTGGAAGTGGGACGTACCGGGACAGGCGGACTACTGGGACTGGACGTCATAGGTAGCGGAGGCAAGCAGTTTGTTGAAACCACGCCTGTAACCACGCCGTTTGATGAAGTGCGTATCACCTTTGCCGGAGTGGCGGATGCTTTGAAGAGCATTCAGTTGGCAGGTGTCTATACTCGTCCCGACAGTAACGGTGACGGTATTCCCGATTGTGCCGAAACGACTACCGATCCCGGTGGTTCGATAGACGTGATCAGCGTGACAGAGCATATTTGCCAGGGATCGCCCATCCAGATACAGATACAAGGCGGAACGAACGGTAACAGCTATCTGCTGCGCTGTTACAATGTGGCTAAGAATAATGAAATAACGGAGCGCACGGCAACGCTGGCAGGACAGACATTTATCCTTTCCGCCATGCCCGTGGGCGATTATTATATCGCTATCTATGACCCCACGGGTACGAATCTTTATTATAACGGCATCCACTCCACCGTGCATCCGTTGCGTACTACCTGGAAAGTGAATGCAGCATCAAGCAATTGGAACGATTGGAACAACTGGAGTGACGGCAGTCCATGGCAATGTACGGATGTCATTGTTCCGTCCGGCTGTGTTCTCTATCCCGTTCTTCTTCAAGGTAGTGTAAATTATTGCAATAATCTCCATTTCGCTCCGAATGCAGAAATAGTGAATACGCATTACCTCAATTACGCTCAGGCATGGGTGGAAATGGCCTTACAGGCAGGGCGTTACTATATGCTTTCTGCCCCCTTGAAAGCCACGTATACCGGGGATATGTTTATTCCCGCCACTATGAACGGTACTCAGAATAATGATTTCTTTGTGACATTGAACGAAACGACTTCACCCGAAAACCGCTTTAATCCGCGCATCTACCAACGGCTGTGGAGCCACGATGCACCGGGACAGAAGATTAGCGGCGGTACGCTTACCGCTGTTACCGTAATACCGGATAAGACGAACTGGACACCACCGTTCAATGCTCTGAATCAGGTCTATCCTGTGGGGAGTGGTTTTTCGCTTTTAGCGGACCGTGAGGCGGTAAGCAATACAGTACTTACCTTCCGTTTCCCGAAGGTGCATACCCGCTACAATTATTATAATGCGGCAGGACAGGGAACGGCTTACAGCGAAACCGTCACCCGTTCGCTGCCCGGGCGCTTTATTTACGAGAACAGCAGTGGCAGTCTTACCTTTCCTTATGTGGTGACTGTGACTAATAAGGTTGCCGGAACTACCTTTCTGGTAGGGAACCCGTTCATGGCTCATATCCGGATAGATCAGTTCTTTGCGGATAATCCTACGGTGACTTCAATCAAGGTGTACGATGGCAACAGCAATAATTCCGTCATCAGGGCGGATGGAACGCTGCTTACCAATGGAGATGATTTCCGCTTCATAGCTCCGATGCAGTCGTTCTTTGTTACGGTGAACAGTGCTTCTACTACGTTGGGGGTGAAGTTTACCGAGTCTGTGCTGACACAGGCGGTCGGCAATGCGGGATTGATGAGAAGTACCCGTTCCGTGACTTCCACCCGTTCGGATTTGTCGCGTCCGGCATTGTTCCTCATGGCAAGTGTTGGCAATGCTTCTGCCCATAGCCTGTTGCGCCTGCATCCGTCTGCTTCGACGGCGTTTCGTTCAGGCGAAGACTCGGAATTATTATTGGATGATGATATGCCTCCTGTGATTGCTGTCTTCAGCGTGGCCGGGGAGAAAATGCTTGATATTCAGCAGCTGAGTGATACCAATCGTATTCCGGTAGGATTTAGTTTGCGTAATCCCGCCCGGGTGACTCTGAAACTGACGCATGGACAGGGAGACGCATGGCGGAACTGGTCATTTGTGGATACGGAAACCGGAAAACGATATGCGCTGTCGCAACCGGAAACCAGCATAGACGTGGGAATCTTGTCTACTAATGTCGGTCGTTTTTATCTGGAAAAGAACAAATAATATCCTTAACTGATATGCATAATGAAAAATCTACGAATTAAAAAATATGTATGTGGCACTTTTCTGGCATCAGCGTTGCTAATGGTAGGATGCCAGACAGACGAAGCCGTTGATGAATGGGGGGAACCCGGTCAGCTGCCTGGTGATGCAGGCGATGTCACACTTTTATTAAGTGTGGCAGGCGAACTGGCTACCCGTACCATTCTTCCGGGATCGGAAAATGTACAGCATGTGACGTATGTGCAACTGTATATTTTCGATGGAACAGATGAAAATGCTCTGTGTGTCGCTTCTGAGAATATTGGTTGGTCGGCCTACTTTGGCAATAATCCGCCCACAGTAACTTCTACCATGAGATACCGGGTGAAGTATGAAGGACTTGCCAATGGGAAACCTTATACTTTCCTTGCAGTTGGACTTGACAACCAGTCCGGTGCTACTTATGGATATCCCGCTGCCATACAGACAGGCAGTTCGGTATTGTCCGGCGCGGTCGCTACCCTTTCCGGTAGTGAGGCAAGTACGTGGACCTCCATCCGGCAGTCCGAACTATTTGCCGGAGCAACAGTGCTGACTCCCAGTAGTTACGGCACTCAGGGGAATGTAGACCTTTGGCGTCGGGTGGCAGGTGTGATGGGATGGTTCACGAATGTACCGGCACAGATAAGTGGCACGAATGTTTCGGCTATCCGTATTTCTCTGTATGCACAACAGAATAAGCAAGTCCCATTACTTCAGCGTAGCCAGACACCTATATTTAAAGATTACATAAGTAGTCCGCTAACTTCCGTTTCCGGCGGGCGTGTATTGGTGGAAATCCCGGTCCCTGTAGGGACGGCGGCTTCTACTGTACTGTCTAAAGGCTCGTACGTGTTGCCTGCTCCTGCGCCTGCGCCGGTAGATGCGAATGACTACACATTGAGAGTAGAGCTTGTGGACGGAAGTGGCAATATATTACGCACTTTACGTGTTATGCTGTCCGACAGTGACGATACCAACTCTTCTACCGGAAATGGTACGGGAATCATTGATCCGGAGGGGGCATATCGCTTTCCGATTGTGGCCAATCGATTCTATGGTGTAGGGACAAAGAATATCCCTATTGATTTGGGGGCGACTTCCACTCGGAGTGTGATAACCGCGAAGGTACTTGATAGAGGTTAGTACCTGCTCTTAAAATTGACTTATATGAAAATCTCTTTTCCAAAAACTGGGAATTCTCTGATTTTTAATTAGTTTTGCAGTCTAATTTCTCTATGATGTAGACCTTTTGTTCCTTGTGTGGTAAAGAATGGGTACACTTGGAGACTAAACTGTAATTTCGATGAAATATTTGCAAATAATAATCAGAGTGTTTATTATATTAGTTGTTTTTCTTTTAAATGCTGTTAATGTATTTGGCGAAGTATCTTCAGTATTTAAACCGGGCAATGAAGATAGAATATTGATTCTCAACGCATACAGTGGCTCTTCTCGATGGAGCAACGACTTTATTATCCCTATTTATAATTCTTATCAGCATAAAAATTCTCCTTATGTAGTGGATGTGGAGCACATGGGCAGTCAATTTATGCATTTACAAAATGCAGAAGAATTATTGGAATATGAAGAAAGTCTCTTCGGAAAATATGCAGACAATCCTCCAAAACTCCTGATTCTTTTAGGTAGTGCTTCCTGGGGTTTGCTGAGAGATGATATAGAAAAAAAATGGAAAGATGTCCCTGTGATTCTTTGTACGGAGACGGATTACGTCGGTCCGCAAGAGGCTTATCTGGAGAGGCGCGCCATTCCGGTAGAAGAGAGAACTCCCTTGAAAGATTATAAAGGAGATTTGTCGCTGACTGTATTCTATGTACCTGCATATCTCAAAGAAACAGTTTCGCTGATGCAGGATTTGATGCCTGAAATGGATGAGTTGATATTTCTGTCGGATGCCCGGTATATAAGTGCCCAATTCCGTTCGGATTTAAAAGAGATTGTGAGCAAGGACTTTCCCGAACTTGAAATAAAGGATTATGTTGCCGGTGTAATGACTACCGATGCATTGGCGGATTCATTGAGCCATGCAGAGGCAAACAGCGGAGTTCTCTTTTGCTCATGGTATCAGGATACTCAAAAAGGGAATGTCGTATTAACCAATAATATTTCCAGAATTCTGAGCTATTATTCCTCTTCACCTATCTTCTCATTAGATAATACCGGATTGCAGCGGAACGGTCTGGTAGGCGGCTATTTCTTTGATGAAAAAACTGTTGGAAGAAAAGTGGTTGAGATTACCAACGGTGTTTTATCCGGTGTCAACGAGAAAGGAGCCCGTATCGTAGACTGTGGTATGCCTACTCCCATGTTCAACTATTACGACCTTATGGAAGCCGGATTATCGCCTGGTTTGTGTCCTCCCAATTCAGTCTTTTATATGATGCCGCCCTCTTTCTGGGAACAGCATAAATATAGTGTCATAATTGCTATTGTAGTCATCATGCTCTTGTTTATGTGGCTGCGGATGGGGTGGCTGTCCAGAGCAAGAAAAAAGCAGGAAGAACAGATCAGACTGATGACCAGTTATCACAGTTTGTTTGAGAATATGCCTATCGTTTATTTGAAACAGCAACTGATTTACGACTCTGCGGGAAAGATTGTGGACTATATCACCGTGGAAGCCAATCCACGTTTTGAGAAATACTTCAAATCCATGGGTGAGGTCATCGGCAAAAAAGGAAGTGAGGCGGATCCGAAAGGTTTTGAAAGAATGTGCCACCTCTATAGCATGGTTACTTCCACTCAAAAGGAACTTTCTTATCAATACTATTACGAAAATATAGGTAATTATTTCAATGTGATTCTGACGCCTTCCAAGCATAAGGGATTCATTGATGTTTTCTGCGTAGACAATACCGAACTGGCCGAGACACAACAGATGTTGCGTTCCGCTAATCATAAATTGTCAATGTCGCTGGATGTGGCGAATATCGTTCCCTGGAAATGGGATCTGGAAAAGGGTACCATGCTCTGTGATGTGAATCGTCCGGTGGAGCTTAGCCATGACGACAGCATGATGAACGAAGATCAGCTTTCCGTACCCGATTACCAATATTTCGCCAAAATCTGTAAGGAAGATAGGGAACGGGTAAAGAAAGCCTATAAGGAACTGACGGAAGGTAATGTTTCTAAAATTAAGGAAGAATATCGTGTGATAGTCCGCAAGAATGGAGTGGCGCGTTATGAATGGGTTGAGGCTCAGGCCACGGTTGATAAGCGGGATGAAAAGGGCAATCCGATTACTTTGATCGGTTCTTCTCTCGTGATCACCGGGCGAAAGAAAATGGAAGAAGATTTGATTACGGCAAAAGAAAAAGCAGAAGAATCCAATCGTCTTAAATCAGCTTTCCTGGCTAATATGAGCCATGAAATACGTACGCCGCTCAATGCTATTGTCGGTTTTTCCAGTATTCTGGCGGATGCGGAAGAGC
>OLRF01003134.1_pt1 | contig 13356 bp, 12 predicted proteins | sample 1672061 | NCBI WGS metagenome assembly OLRF01 (sample SAMEA3136641, study PRJEB25190) | human gut metagenome | reverse complement strand
CTTCGGCGTCATCAAGCCGCGCGTCGCGGCCTATATGGCCGACCTGAACGACGAGCTCTGGAAGCTCGGAATCCTCGCCAAAACCGAGCACAACGAGGTTGCTCCCGCGCAGCACGAGCTGGCGCCGATCTACACGACCACCAACGTCGCCACCGACCACAACCAGCTCACCATGGAGATCATGCAGAAGGTCGCCGACCGGCACGGACTGGTCTGTCTGCTGCACGAAAAGCCCTTTGACGGCGTCAACGGCAGCGGCAAGCACAACAACTGGTCCATTGCAACCGACACGGGCGTAAACCTGCTGACCCCCGGCGAAACGCCGCATGAAAACGCCCAGTTCCTGCTGTTTCTGTGCGCGGTAATTCAGGCCGTCGACGACTATCAGGATCTGCTCCGTCTGTCCGTGGCCACGGCCGGCAACGACCACCGCCTCGGCGCGAACGAGGCGCCCCCCGCTGTCGTGTCCATGTTCCTCGGCGATGAACTGACCGGCATCCTCGACTCCATCGAGAAAGAGGAGCCCTACAGCGCCGCGGAAAAGACCGTCATGAAGCTCGGTGTCCATGTCCTGCCGAAGTTCATCCGCGACACGACCGACCGCAACCGCACCTCCCCCTTCGCCTTCACCGGCAACAAGTTCGAGTTCCGCATGCTCGGCTCCTCGAACAGCATCGCCTGCGCAAACATCATGCTCAACGCCGCCGTGGCGCAGTCGCTGAAGATCTACGCCGACCACCTCGAGTGCGCGCAGGACTTCGACGGCGAGCTGCACCTGCTGCTGCGCCAGACGATCGCCGCCCATAAGCGCATCATCTTCAACGGCAACGGCTATGATGACGCCTGGATCCACGAGGCAACCGAGGAGCGCGGCCTTCTGAACCTGCGCACCACCGCCGATGCCATGCCGACGCTCCTCAAGCCGAAAAACGTCGCCATGCTGACGGGCCTGAAGGTCATGACCGCAGCCGAAATCCAGTCCCGCTACGACATCACCCTCGATAACTACTGCAAGACCGTGAACATCGAGGGCCGCACGATGGTCGACATGGCCCGCCGCGAGATTCTCCCCGCCGTCGAAGCCTATACGCAGAGCCTTGCCGCGGCGCTCTCCGCCAAGACGGCCGCCGTCCCGGCGCTGCCGTGCAGCTACGAAAAGAGCCGCATCGCCAAGCTCTCCACCCTGACCGACGCCATCAGCTCCGCCGCCGACGAACTCGACAGCATCCTGCGCGAGGTACATGCGTTCGATGACGTAACCCGCGCCTCCTGCGCCATGCGCGACCGGGTGCTGCCGCAGATGAGCCGCCTGCGCGCCGTCTGTGACGAGGCCGAGACGCTGACCGCCCGTTCCTTCTGGCCGTTCCCGACCTACGACGACCTGCTGTTCGGTCTTGAATAAGCATCCTTCGTTTCTCCTTTACATACAGCCCGAGGGCGCCGCGAGAATTCTCGCGGTGCCCTCGGGCCATATCCGCGCAAAAAGCAGCCCCCGTCCATCTCAGACAGGGGCTGCCGGTATATCTGGGTGTTATCTCTTGTTGTTATTGCAGAGAATTTTTATAACGTCTCATATCGTGCGATACCGTATTATATCGTAGAAAACGGCCTTTAGCTGCCCTGTTCACGGGCAGAAATTACGGTATTTCGCGCCACCCATAACGTCATACAGAATGTCTTATCGTTGTATAGTGTCGCATATCGTGGAACGTTGGTTTTCTGTTGGTTTTTATATGATAGGGGCCGGGGGATATATGGTTTCCCCATAGCTGGCGGTAATGGTGAAAATATCTCTCAAAAACAAAAAGAGCTTTATTGATAGGCTTGAAAATAAAGTTAGCTTATATAAATATAGATGGTCAATTTGGTCAATTCATATTTTATTATAAAAGTGATAACTTTTCCTATTTATTTATCAATGTTATCGCTCCATTTTTTACTGTTTTAGTAACTTCACCTCTGACCAAACATTTGGTCAAGGCTTGGTCAATTTGGTCAATCGTTTGGTCAATTACGGGTGATAAGTGTGATGCGCTTTTTACTTGCCGTCTTCTTCGTTTGGATTGTAACCGTAATATTCAGGCCGATCTTTAGCGGAGTCTGCTTCATACTCTTCTGCACTTGCATTATACCGCTTGATTTCCAAAAGCTCCTCTGCGCGTTCATTTAGCTTTTTTAATCCTTCCGGGGTTAGATTTAGCGCATTGTTTAACAGCTCCAATACGTCATTTCCAAACTGTTCCCTAACGGCTTCTTTGGCTGCAGTGCTCTTTTCAAAACAAAGATTAACCCGAAAATTGTCATAGATCATTAAGGATTCTCCCAAATTTGATTCTAATGCTTTGATAATCTTAATCCATGTTTCCCGACTTGGTAGCGCATTCCCCGAAACATACATGCCAACTGTCGACCTCGCTAAGCCGACCCGATTGGCGAGTTCCTGTTGGGTAATCTTTTCTTCCTTCATGATCTGCTTTAGATGCTGACCCGGTGTAATAGACATAGTGATTCCTCCTCTCAAAAATGTCGCCGACATCGCAGAAAAGCTATTGACATATGTGCTTGTGATGGTTATACTAATCGTAGCGATAGTGTCGGCGACAAATGTACCATTGTCTGCGACTACTACTATACAATACTATTTTAGAAAAGTCAAGGAGGAAACACATGAGAAAACGAGTAAATCAGGCAAACGCAGATATTAAGTCTCTGCTAAAATGCAACGGTTTGTTCTATTGGCAGGTTGCCGAGCAAATCGGCGTGGCAGAATCTACCCTGCTTCGATGGCTGCGGGTCGAGCTGGATACAGAGCGGAAAGCACGGATCGAGCGTGCTGTCACGGAACTGACCCGGCAAACGGTTTAAATTCAAGGGGGTATAGCATTGCAAAATACGACTGCTGAAACGCCCTTCATGACCATTCGCGCCGCCGCCCGCTTTACGGGACTATCTGAGAATTTTCTAAGAACCATGCAAAAGAACGGGCAGCTGCCGGGTATTTCGTGCGGTGTCTCTTTCAAGGTCAATGTTCCCGTTCTGCTGGCTCAGTTGGACAATGAGAGCGCAAGGGGGCAAACGAGTGAGTGAGAGAAAATACCGGGTTAATATTCAGGATCGTTATTTTTCAGATGAAAGGGGAAACGCCTTTTACCGGGAGCCGCTCAAGGACGCCGCCGGGTTTCAAGATATTCCTTTTATGAATTTCTGGCCGGAGCTTGTCCAGCTGCGCCGATTGGATGACGGTTTTACTGTTTCTGATAAGATCATCTTTTCCGCTTTTAGAAACGGTGTCCATGAATCGCCTGTTGAGCTGGAAAAGCGGGATATGATCGGCAATCAGCCGCAGGCAAAATTCAGCGCCGGTTGTCGGGTTTTCAAGGGAAAATCGAACATTGCCCGATGCGGTGAGCTTCTGGAAATGCAATGCGAGGACGCCGAAACGCATACTTGCTATTCCCACACGGGATGGAAAATCATCAACGGCGAACGGGTGTTTCTGAACGGTGAAAACAGTGTTACCGCTGACGGGCTGACAGACCATTATACCGTGGAGCTTGATTCAGATTTAAGGCGCTGTTACCGCTTTACTGCGGGGAACATTAGCGAAACTGGGGCATTTGACGCCTTGTTAAACAGGATGCCGAAAGCCGTTCCTGATTGGCTGCTTGTCCCGTCTCTTGCCTATGTCTTCCTAAGCCCGCTCAATTCGATGCTGCGCGAAAAGGGTGCCGAACCGTCTTTCTGTTTTTATCTGATCGGTAAAACAGGCTCCTATAAAAGCTCTTGGGCGAAAGTGATGCTTTCGTTCTTTGGGCAGTTGGGCTATGCGGAAACCGCACCGATTACGTTTCTTGACACACAAAATGCCATTGGGCGCAAGTTGGCCTTGGGCGCGGATATTCCGCTTCTGCTGGATGACCGCCGACCCACCAACAACGCCGCCGATAAAATGCGCTACGAGGGTATTGAAAAATATGTATCGTCCGCAATCGGTGACAGGGCGGCAAGAGGTCGGTTAAACGCCGATGCAACCGCCAGAGCTTCCTATATTGCCCGCTGTAATTTGATCGTAACCGCGGAAGAAGCCTTTCAGAATATCGGTTCTTCTTCTATCGCCCGTTCTGTTTCTGTTGAGCTGAAACCCGACAGCATTTGTTTTGACGAATTACGGGAATTGCAAGCCCGTGCCGACCAGCTCAATAGAGTAATGGTTCTGTTTCTGCAATGGCTGATTGCAAATTATGAAGGGGTAAGCGATAGCGCAGATGCCAAACTTATGCAATACCGGGAATTTTTCACCGGAGCAGGCCACCCGCGGCTTGCTACTGCATTTTCTCAATTGATGTTCGGTTACTCTGTTATGCTCGCGTTTCTTCAGGACAAGGGACGGATTGACCGAAACAGAGCCGCTGAAATGCGCAGTAGGGCAAAAGACATTTTCCTATCCATGTGTGAGCAGCAGAGCGAAAAGGTGGACGGGGAGCGCCCCACAAAGCTGTTTTCCGATCTCCTGACGGAAATGCTGTACACCCGACAAATACGCATAGAGGATTTGAGCAACACAGAAGGCACGGCAGGAAACTTGTTTATTTCAGACAAGACCGTCGGTTTTCAGGATGGGAGTTATTTGTATCTCATTCCAAGGGCTGCTTATTCCGCTGTACTGCAATATTACAGCCGTTCGGGGTACACTTTCCCGGCGTCTCCCGCTGCACTCTGGAAGCAGTTCAAGGACGAAGGAAAGCTCATTTGCGATGGTGACAGACTGGACAAGCGAAAGACCATTAACGGGAAAACCCGGCGTTATGTCTGCTTGCTTGTCAGTGTGATAGACAGCGAAAGTGAAAAGGAGTAAGTATGGACGAAAAAGAAATGGTTCCTATGCAGGAAAAGCGGCCGGTTGGCCGTCCAAAGGGAAGCAAGGACACGCACCCTCGCCCCGGTCGACCTGACCGGTCATGGAAGGGCAACGAGACTTTGCAGCCGGGAGACAACGCCCGTTATCTGCAACAAAATTTGGTTATTGCGCAATGGCCGCAGATCGACACTGCAGACCCGAAACAGGTGCAGGAGCGCATAACGCAGTATTTCCAGCATTGTCTTGAAAATGACATGAAACCGGGAGTTGCGGGAATGTCGCTCGCGCTGGGTGTTGACCGCCGGACTTTTTATAGCTGGTCTGTCGGTGCTTCACGGCAGCGCACGCACACGGCAATTATTCAGCACGCAAAACAGACACTGGAAAGTCTGTGGGAAACCTATATGCTGAACGGGCGTATAAACCCGGTTTCCGCGATTTTCATCGCAAAAAATCATTTTGGCTACCGTGACCAGAGCGAATTTGTTTTGTCTCCGCCGACTGCCGCCAATGATGATGATGGGCTAACCCCCGCTGAACTGGAAGCGAAGTATCTCGCTGACGTGGCCGGTTCTGGTTACGAAAAAGAATAAAAATTGGACATTGTCCCCGAATAATGTGTGGAGGACATCACGAACGAAATTCTTTCCAACTGCCCCGAGCAGTACGGCGCAATCTACCGCAACTATAAGGTCACCGGCGAAATGCTGGATCTAAACGAACCTATGACGGAGTAAGCATAAAAGAGCGGAAGGGCGTAAACCTTTCCGCTCTTCTTGAAAGAGAGGTTTTTATGACAGTTGGTTTTGTCTACACGCGGCAGGAACTCTATGAACTATGGCTCAAATTCCGGGATAACGCCGACGCGGTTCAAATACTGTCCGACTTTATCGGGCGCGGAGATAACCGCCAGCAAGCCGCCCAATTGATACGCGACTTTGAGAGAAAAGCGGGCAAGCTCGGAAGAGTCCGTAATATTCAGCTTATTCTTTAAAGCCATGCTTTATCCCCTCCTGACGGCCTATATCGGCTTCTGCAACGTCGTTGTCGCGCTCCATAGTTTCTGTAATGGCACGGTTGATAAAGCCGTTTACGCTCTCTTTATGAGCTTCTGCGTGGGCTTGAATGGCGCTCCTGCGTTCGGCATCCATTCTGATTTCAACACGGACAAATTTTTCCATATATTTCTGTTGGGCTTTTTTCTGAGCTTCTGTCTTTTCTCCCATTGGCTTACCTCCTTTAGCAGCGAAACTGTTATATTTTATTATACCATGGCCTGAAATCTGACGATAGATACATTTTGCACAAATCTACCGTTAGATATTTTGTAAGTATCGCTATTGCTATCTACCGGTAGATATGATAACATAATCACAACAAGGAACAAGAGAGCGCGCGAAGGTCGAAAGCAAACGCGACACCGTAAGAGCGGGAACGGAGAAGATTGAAAGAAATTCCCCAAAGGGATAGATACTCAGAGCCGCCCGCCGCCGATCTCTTTTCCAAAATACAAGGAGGTTATACCATGAGCATTAACGAAATGGACAGCAAAATTAAGGAGCTGCGAGAGCTTCGCCGTATGGCGGACGAGCTGGCCGCAGAGATGGAGAGCATCACCGACAGCATCAAGCAGCACATGACCGCCGCAGGCATCGACAGCATCAGCGGAACAGATTGGAAAGTAACCTATAAGGCCGTCACGTCTTCCCGCATCGACACTGCCGCGCTGAAAAAGGCGCTTCCCGATCTGGTCGAGCAGTTCACAAAAACCACCACCGCCCACCGTTTCTGCGTAGCATGATAGAAACGATCGTAACCGTTGTCGGAGCCGCACAGCTTGCGCGCTGTTTTATAGCGCTGATTGAGACATTAGAAAAGCCCTCTGCACCGCCCGCCAAAGCAAAGCGCAGAGAGCCGTAAACACCCACCACCCATAGCGGAGGTCGGTATCTTTATTATACCGACCTCCCATCTGAAAATCAAGATAGGAGAATTTACAATGAAAATTCGTGACATGATCCTCAGCAGCGAGAGCCTGAAAGAAATCGTTGAGCGTGAAAAAGAGTCGCAGAGCTATGCTGCCTGGTCGGGGGAATTCGCCGAAATTACCGCCACCTGCAGCGCTGCCATGCCGCCCGAAACCCGGAGAATCGACCGCCTGTTGTTCCTGACGAGACAGTGCTATCTTGCAGGATTTCTCTATGGTCTTACGCTTATGAACGATACCATCAAATCTTTCGCCGAAGATGAAACGGAGTCCGATTAAATGTCGGTTACAAAACGTGCGCTAAAAGACGGGCGGATCGTCTATGAACTGCGCGTATCAAGGGGACGTGATCCTATCACCGGAAAGCAGTTGACCCCATATAGTCGCCGCTGGGAACCACCTGCTACATGGTCAACGAAAACCGTCGACAAGGAAGCCAAACGACAGGAAGCTATTTTTACCGCAGAGTGCAAAGCCGGTAAAATCCTGACCAAAGCGGAGAAGCGCCAGCAGCTCCAAAAGCAGCAGGAGACAGAAGCTCTGCACCGGCAGGAGGAAGCGGCAAAGCCCACATTTGAACAGTATGCCGCGCTCTATCTCAAGCGCAAAGAAGGAATCGGATCAGAAGTTACCATTTCAAGCTACCGAACCATACTGCGTAAAGCGGGCGGCACTCTGAATCATTATCGTATGGAAGATATTACATCAGCCATTATGAAAGCCTATATGCTGGATCTGCAAACCAACGGCAGGAACGAAAAAAACGGCTCCCTGTTAGGCCATAAGACCATTTTAAAGCATTATACTGTGCTCCACGCCCTCTTTCAATCAGCGGTTGACAATGAGATTATTCCCATTTCACCCATGCAGAATATCAAGCGTCCCAAACCCCGCAAAGGAGAAACTGTTCGTCAAATGAGTGCATTTACAGCCGAAGAAGCGCAGTACATTCTGAATTGCGCTCGCAAAGAATCCACCATGTGGAAAGTCTTTATTTTCCTTGCTCTCGACAGCGGCTGCCGCCGCGGTGAGCTTGTCGGCCTGAAATGGGAAGACATTAATTTTAGCAGTGGAAAAGCGGTCATTTGCCGCAACGCGCAGCATACCAAAGAAAAGGGAACCTACCTGACGTCTCCGAAGAATGGTAAAAGCCGCTCTGTTTTTATCAATCGTCAGGTCTTGCAAGTCTTGAAGGAATGGCGCAGAGAACAGGCGCAAATACTGCTTAGACAAGGCTTGTCGCAAGCTGAATTTGTATTCACAAGCAATCAAGGTGTCATGATCCATCCGCAATCCCCTACGGCGTATCTGCGGCGCTTCGGCCAGAAATACGGAATAGAGGATCTGCACCCCCACAAGCTGCGCCATACTATGGCCACACTGAGTATCGCGAATGGCGCAGACGTGAAAAGCGTATCCGATAAGCTGGGACATTCCAATGTATCTATTACGCTGGAGGTTTACACCCATGCCAACGAAGAAGCGCAGCAAAGAGCGAATAATGCTCTTGCAGAAGCTATTTACAAAAATGTATCTTTGGGGTAATATTAGATTGCGGAGGTGATCGGATGTATATTCTTTTGCTCTTTTTGCTGTTCCCGTTCTATGTCTTAGCTGAGATACTGAAAATGAATAAGTGACAAAAGCCCTGTAGATCGTGAGAGCGTTTTACAGGGCTTGCTTTTTCCCTTTATGCCCACCTGCGTCTTCCCTCTATAAAAGGGTAAAAATTCGATCAGGCTTGCCGTGTAGTAACGATACCGGGTATTCTATGCCGCTTGACCTTTGATTTGGTCAAGATTGACCATGGCTTGACCATGTCAAATGGTCAAGTTTCCCGTTGCATATCGTTTTATAGTGTTGCATATCGTAGTATATCGTTTCGTTGACCAAATTGACCACCTATATTTATATGGACAAGACAATGTAATACTTTCGCAGATAGGGTAAACAGCAGCTTCATTTTTTCAGGCTGTTGGTTTTTTGTTGGTTTTCTATGAGAATCAGGCATAAGAAAAAGCCTGTAAACAGGCGGAAAACCGCTTGAATACAGGCTTTTGCAAATATAGGTGTTATCTCTTGTTGTGCGGATACCAGATCTGCTGCTGCTCGGCGGCGCGGATCAGCTCCTCGCGGAAGTCGGGGTGCGCGATGGAGATCAGCTTCTCCGCGCGCTCCCACACGCTCAGGCCCTTCAGGCACACGCAGCCGTACTCCGTGACGACGTTCATCGTGTTCACGCGCGTATCCGTCACAACGGAACCGGGCGCAAGCGTCGGACGGATGCGGGAATGCACGCCGCCCTTCTTGTCCTTGAACGTCGAGGACAGGCAGATAAAGCTCTTGCCGCCCTTGGACAGGTACGCGCCGAGGACGAAGTCCTGCTGGCCGCCCGCGCCGCTGATCTGCTTGGTGCCGGCTGTCTCGCCGTTGACCTGTCCATAGAGGTCGACATCCACGGCGTTATTGATGGAAATAAAGTTATCAATCGCCGCGATCGTGCGCACGTCGTTCGTATAGCTGATGGGCGCGGACATGCAGGCGGGGTTGTCGTCGAGGTAGTCATAGAGCTTCTGCGTGCCCGCGGCGAAGGCGTAGACCTGACGGCCGCGGTCGATATTCTTCTTCATGCAGCTCACCTTCCCCGCCATGGCGAGGTCGACATACGCGTCGACATACATCTCCGTGTGGACGCCCAGATCCTTCAGATCGGACTCACAGAGCATCGCGCCGACGGTATTCGGCATGCCGCCGATTCCGAGCTGCAGGCACGCGCCGTTCGGGATCTGCTCGACAATCAGCTTCGCGACCGCGCGGTCCACGTCGTCGGCCGCGGCGCTGGGCTGGATGCCCATCGGGTCATTGCGCCCCTCGACGATCATGTCGACATCGCTGATGTGGATGGCGTTGTCGAACCCGCCGAGACAGCGCGGCATGTTTTTGTTGACCTCCACGATCACGACCTTCGCCATCTCGCACACGGCCATCACATGCGAGGCGGACAGACCGAAGTTGAAGTATCCGTGCTTATCCATCGGAGCCACCTGAAACATGGCGACGTCCGGCGGCGTGATGTGGTCGTAGTAATAGCGCGGCAGCTCCGAATAGCGCATGGGCTCATGAAACGCGGCGCCGCTGGCAATCTGGTGGCGCTCAACAGAGCTCATGTGGTGGGAGTTGAAGATGATATGGTCAGCGGGATTCTCGATGTCGAAAATTGCGGGCTTCCACAGGCTGATGCCTCCGCGGACCTTCACGTCCTCCAGCTCCGGCGCGCGCCGCGCGAGCGCCTCGTCGAGCACACGCGGGTGAATCGCGCAGAACCCATAATCGACCCAGTCGCCGGACTTGATGACCTTCACGGCCTCGTCCGCCGTCCGCAGCTTCTGACGGTACATTTCCTCGTAATTTTCAAAAGACACAACCATGCGCCCCCTGCTCTCAAATTTATACGCTCCCTGCGTACATTGTTAATTTTAGCGCAATTTATCCCGTTCGTACAGTTAAATTTTGCCTAACAGGAAAATTTCGGCGCATTTGACAAATTTTTCACACATTGTCCGTATAATCCGTACAACTTTTGCGCGCGTCGGTGCTTTATTGTGATAAACTATCTTCGGGATAAAAAAGTCTCATAAAATCGGGCTGTTTTTGACATGAAAGCTGCCTTTGGCCGGAAAGGATTGGGTCGTTGAATCGGCGTGTCAGCCGATTCCCGGCCACTTCGTGACCGCCAATCGGGACACTTCCTCGAAACCGCCTCGCTTCATCCGCCGCTGGCGGCGCTTCGGCGATTTCCAAAACCTTGGTTTTGGCGGCATTTTTTGCATTCTTTTTGCCGCTGCTGGCAAAAAGTATGTCGCCGAAGGCCACACGCCCCCGCAATCATTCCCTCCGCTTTTTCGCGTTACAAGGAAAAATTGTAAATTTTCTGAAACAAACCCTAAAAGGGATGGACATTTCCCGGGAAATCAGTATAATACAAGTGTTATTTTATCGGTACAGATCAGATTGCGCAAGCTGCGCAGCACTATGTAAAGGGGAGGAATTATGCGGAATATCTGGCGAATTTTTCGAACGGATATACGGTCGCTGTCCCGGCATTTTTTTGCCATGGTGGTGGCGATCGCCATCGTGATTCTGCCGAGCCTGTATGCCTGGCTCAACATCTACTCAAACTGGGATCCCTACGGCAACACCGGCGGAATCTCAATCGCCGTGGCCTCGCTCGACGAGGACTACACAACGCCCGAGGGCGAGACGGTCAACAAGGGCCGCGACGTGCTCGACGATCTGCGTGAGTCAACGAGCATCAACTGGGTCGTTGTCGACACGCAGGACGAGGCCGTCGAGGGCGTCCGCGCGGGTGACTACTATGCCGCGGTCGTGATCGGTGAGGACTTTACATATAATATGTATAACATGCTCACCCAGTGGACGGGCAAGCCCACCATCACCTACTACGAAAACGACAAGAAGAACGCCGTCGCGACGAAAATCACCGATACTGCCGCCTCGAACCTGAAGCAGAGCATCACCGAGAACTATCTCGAGGTGCTTATCGGAAACATCTTCCGCGACGCAAGCGACCTGTCGCAGGCACTGACGGCGGACGATCCTGTCGGCTCGGCGCAGGGTCTGCTGACGCAGGCGAACACGCTGCTGCTCTCGCTGAACCAGACGCTGCAGGCGTATGCCAACGCCGGCGCGGGCGGTGGCATGGACAGTGCCCTCTCGCAGGAGGTTTCGGATCTCGTCTCGTCCATGAACAGCCACACTCCCTCGACCGGGGATCTGACAGCTACCGTCAGCCAGATCAGCCGCGAGATCTACGCGGCGCTGCAGAAGGCGGACTCCGCCCTGCAGCAGGCGTATCAGGCGCTGGAGACGGCCGCGAACGGTGGGAACAACGAGGCGGCGCTTGCCGCCGACCGCGCCCTCTCCGCCGCCGCGCAGGAGCTGGGCAAGGCCGGGCAGGCCGTCTCCGACTGGGGCCACCGCTTTGACGGTCAGACCGGCTCCGCCGCGCAGGCCGCCCAGAAGGCCGCGCAGGAGCTGAGCGAACGACTCTTCGGCCTGCAGGCGCAGCTTAACTCCCTGCCCGGTCTGGTCGAGAGCAAGGATGACGCGCTCGCCGCCGTGAAGAGCTGCGTCGACACGGTCGACGCGCTCACAAACCGCGTGGGCGACCTGCTCACCCCCTCGCAGAGTGACCTCGCGCAGGACATCAAGGACGTCGCCGGGCAGGCCGAGGGCATGCTCGACGGCCTGAAGGGCACGGCCGCGGACGTGCGCACGCTTCTCTCTCAGGCACAGGGTCTGCAGGGCAGCCTTGACTCCGTCCTCGCGGACGGGCAGGCGGCCATCAGTGATGCCAGCGCCAAGCTGACGGAGCTGATCGAAAACCTCGACCTCTCCGGTACGCAGACGCAGCTGTCCACCCTCGTGGACATCCTCGGCGGCGACCCCGCCGTCTACGGGCAGTATTTCTCTGAGCTCGTGCAGACGTCCGTGGAGCCGATCTATCCCATCGCGAACTACGGCTCGGCCATGGCGCCGTTTTACTCGGTGCTGGCCATCTGGGTCGGCGGTGTCATCCTCGTGGCGCTCATGAAGGTACACGCGAAAACCGACGGCCTGCTCGATCCGAAGCCGTGGCACCTGTATTTCGGCCGCTACCTCACGTTCCTGCTCTTCAACGAGCTGCAGGCGGCGGTGATCGTCACCGGCGACCTCTTTATCCTCGGCGTCCAGTGCGAGAACATCGGGATGTTCTACCTCACGGGCGCGCTGACGAGTTTCGTGTTCAGCCTGCTGATCTACTCGCTCGCCATCTCCTTCGGCGACGTCGGCAAGGCCGTCGTGGTCGTCGTGATGGTCCTGCAGATTGCGGGCTCGTCGGGTACGTTCCCGATCGAGCTGCTGCCGCAGGTTTACCGCAAAATCTATCACTTCTTCCCCTTCCCCTATGCCATCGACGCGGTGCGCGAGTGCCTGTGCGGCATGTACGGCAATACATGGCTCGTGCAGATCGGGTATCTGATGCTCTTCGCCGTGGCCGCGCTCATCATCGGCCTGTTTGTGCGAAAGCCGTTTATCGGCCTGAACGAGTTCGTCGAGGAGAAGCTGGAGGAGTCGGAGCTGTTTTGAGAGGAGGCGCTTATTTTGCAGAATAATCAGGAATTTGAACAGATGTATCAGCGCCTGCTCGGCGAGGTTTCGGATCTGCGGCAGGGCAACCGCCGCCGCATCCGCAAGGGGCTCTGGGCGCTGGTCGGCGTAACGGTCGGCCTGCTGGCGCTGGTGTTTATCTCCCAGGGCTCGAAGGTGATCTTCCTGCTGCTGTGGATCGTCTCCATGTTCGGCGTGGCGGCGTATCTCATCGGCGTGGAGTATATGGACTATCAGATGCAGCATAAGGTCGGCCACATCGCGAACATGCGCGAGGGGGAACTGAGCGAAATTCTCACCCTTCCGGAGAGCGGCCCGAAATCCCGTCTGGCCGCGAGAC
>OLRF01003120.1_pt1 | contig 13412 bp, 10 predicted proteins | sample 1672061 | NCBI WGS metagenome assembly OLRF01 (sample SAMEA3136641, study PRJEB25190) | human gut metagenome | reverse complement strand
GCTCCAATACAGGTGGTTATCGTGCCTATCTATAAGAACGCAGAGATGCTGCAGAAGATTAACGAGAAAGTGGCAGGCATTGTTGCTAAACTGAAGTCTATGGGTATTTCTGTTAAGTATGACAATGCTGATAATAAACGTCCGGGCTTTAAATTTGCGGATTATGAACTGAAAGGTGTGCCGGTACGTCTTGTTATGGGTGGTCGTGATTTGGAGAACAATACAATGGAAGTTATGCGTCGCGATACATTGGAGAAAGAAACTCATTCTTGCGACGGCATCGAAGAATATGTAAAGAATCTGTTGGAAGAAATCCAGACTAATGTCTATCAGAAAGCCCTTAACTACCGTAACTCTCATATCACGAAAGTGGATAGTTATGATGAATTCAAGGACAAGATTGAAGAAGGTGGATTTATTCTCGCTCACTGGGATGGTACTGTTGAAACAGAGGAGAAGATTAAAGAAGAAACAAAAGCAACTATCCGTTGTATTCCTTTCGAAACGTTCTTGGATGATGACAAAGAACCGGGTATCTGTATGGTGACAGGCAAACCTTCTGCTTGTCGTGCTTTATTTGCTCGTTCTTATTAAATATAGGATATCTTAAGATCTAAAGTAAAGGGCTGCACTTCGCACAAAGAAGATGCAGCCCTTGCTATTTTTACATCATTGTCATATCCTATTACATAATTCTCTTGAGGTCATGTCCGCGTGAGCAGACATGACTTTGTGGTTATAGAGAAGGTTAAAAGAGTTGTGTCTTCAGCCCGAACGATAAGCTGAGATAATCTTTAGGCTTCAGATATTTGTTGGTGAATGCACTTACTACATACAGATCACAGGTACTTATTTCATAATAAAAAGTAACGGCTCTTGCTCCCAGACGCCAACGTGGGGGAATATTATAGGTCAGACGTTGTCCCAGGAATACATGAATGCGTACCTTGGATGAGAAGCCGTAATAACCTTTTGGATAACGTTCGGGCTCATGTGTCCAAAATTCATCGCCGAATACTGTATTGAAATACATACCGCATGCAAGTGGTTCTACAGCAAATTCTTTTCCAAGAGCGATACTCCAAGGCATATAGTTTTGTTTCAGAGTCATGGTGATTTTGGTACGTTTGGAGTCGTACTTGGGCAGAATACCGAAAAAGATATCCGTTTCCCACTGGTTCCGTTTCCCATAGTCCCATCCTGTGCCCAAAGACAGCAATCCCATGTTACCGGCAAATTGCAGTTTTGTATGTGTTGGTATCAGGCTTTCCCAGTGTTTACGATAGCGATGGACACGCTTATCATAACGGCTGGAACGTTTATTACTGATATCGGCACTGTCTATTTTTACTTTTTCTTTCTCCAGCCACACGGTATCATGTTTTGTAATGATAACGGTATCTCTGAATACCCGGCGTGGCTCTATGGTTATTGTGTTGGCTTCTTGCGCATAGCCGGTTGATGAGCATACAAGAAGGAAGCACGTCAGTGCTTTAATAATAGACCACTTCACGCTCATATCCATCAGGGGTTACAGTAAATATATAATAGCTGCGGTGCTTCATGCAGTCGCTCATGTAGTACATCACGCCATCCTCAAAAAGATCCTCTTCGAATAAACGATGTTCATGGGCAGCTGTACAGAACAACAATCCAGGAAATTGCTTAATGGAATATTGAAAAGCTTGGGCTACATTGTTGTTGAATTCAAAGCAGAACGGGCGTATATGCATGGAGAAGATAGTGCGGTCGTACTCGTCGCGGCGATCATCTAACTGGGCATTAATGAATTCAAAGTCAGGGATGGGGCGGGAGTAGTCGAATTCGATAGCATTGGTGTTCAGACAAACGAACTTGATGCGACCGGCTATGAAAGAAAAATTAGGGTCACCGAATACAATACGAAAAGTTTCTTCGCCTGTACCGAGGCAGTCATGATTACCGATCAGACCGACATAGGGAACTTTTAGCTTATTCATGATATCACGTTGCCACAGGAACTCGTCTGTAACGCCGAAGTCGCTGTAATCTCCGCCATGAATGACAAAATCTATATCATCCCTTTTATTAAGGTGATTGACAAAGTCCAGGGTCTCATCATACCAACGTTGGGAGTCGCCCATAGTGACAAAACGAATAGTTGCCTTATCCTTGCAATTGGCCTCTATCTTTTCTATATTACGATTATTTATATCTGTCTGACCACTGATGCGGACATCATAAGGATGGTAATCTATCATATCGCAACCGCCCATAAACAGGCCGGTAAGCGGAATGAACAGGAGTTTAGATAGTTTCATGTGTATGATATTAATATTATATAATCTCTTTGATTGAAAACTGATTGCAAAGATAGAGTTTTCTTTTAGATAAATGATTGCCTTATTTTCCTTTTTTCTGTTCCTTCGTGCTGTACTAATTTCCATAATTGTCCATTTTTTAGACGGAGGTGTCTAATTATTAGACACTATTTGTATACGTTTAAAAAGATAAATTGTTGATAATGAGCGAATATTAAGTTTTGGCATGCTTTCTGCATTTATATAAACAGAATATTATATAAGACTTTAATAATAAACATCATGATTGAAATTAATGACATCAGCAAAGTATTCCGTACAACGGAAGTAGAAACAGTAGCATTGAACCATGTGAATCTTGAGGTGAAAGAGGGAGAATTTGTAGCCATCATGGGACCGTCAGGTTGTGGTAAATCAACCCTGTTGAATATCTTGGGATTGCTGGATAATCCGACGGAAGGTTCATATAAACTTCTGGGACAGGAAGTCGGAGACCTAAAAGAAAAAGAACGTACCCGTGTGCGGAAAGGTAAACTAGGTTTCGTATTCCAAAGCTTTAACCTGATAGACGAACTGAATGTTTATGAAAATGTGGAATTGCCTTTGACGTATCTCGGCATTAAGGCTTCTGAACGTCGTCGGATGGTGGAGGATATATTGAAACAAATGAATATCAGCCATCGTGCCAAGCATTTCCCGCAACAATTGTCCGGTGGTCAGCAGCAACGTGTAGCCATTGCCCGTGCTGTGGTAACTAATCCTAAATTAATACTTGCCGATGAGCCGACCGGTAATCTGGATTCTAAGAATGGTGCGGAAGTCATGAATCTGTTGACGGAATTGAATCGGGAGGGAACGACGATTATTATGGTAACACACTCTCAGCATGACGCTTCGTTTGCACATCGTACGATACATTTGTTTGATGGTAGCGTGGTGGCCAGTATTGCGGCACAAGGAGTATAAGTTTATAAAGAGATTGAACTATGAAACAACTATATTATGTCATACGTACCCTGTTGCGTGGGCGCGGTTCGAATATAATCAAAGTCATTTCCCTTGGATTGGGATTGACGATGAGTATTCTGCTGTTTTCACGTGTGGCTTTTGAACAAAGCTATGATACTTGCTACAAGAACTATGATGATCTTTATCAGATATACTCCATATTCTCGGCTGAAGGTGAACAATTTGAACCGCAAAAACAAAACTGTGGTCCTGTGGCAGGTGCCATTCTGGAGAATTTTCCCAAAGAGGTAGAGTCGGCTACCAGCATTGCGTATTTTGTTTCTTCACCACTTTACAATGGCAGTGTACGCATCGATGCCCGGAAAATATTAGCCGATTCACTTTTCTTCAAGACTATGGGTATTGAGGTACTGAGTGGCAATCCGGAAAAAGATCTGATGCAGAACGATGTCATATTTTTGAGTGACGATTTGGCTCAGAAAATATATGGTGGTGAGAATCCTATTGGAAAAGTCATTAGTTATAATAAGGAGTTGCAACTGACGGTAAAGGGCACTTATGTCGATTTGCCCGAGAACGCTACTATGCGTCCGGAGGCTGTTATTTCCATGCCTACGGCTTGGAGTCGTGGCTGGGGGAACTATTCCTGGCGTGGTGGTGACAGCTATTACGAATATATCCGTTTTCGTCCGGGAGCTGATAAAGAAATCGTGAATGCCCGTCTGGATGCCATGATACAGAAATATCGTCCGGAAGAAGATAAGAAAGCATACGGTTATACAGCCTTTGTGAAACCTATCCGTGATGTGTATCGTGACGAAGATCAGGTGAAACGCATGGATAGCATTATGAGTATCTTAGCTTTGGCTATTCTTTTTATCGCGTCACTGAACTACGTGCTGATATCTATTTCTTCGCTCACTTATCGTGCCAAAGCGGTGGGTGTGCATAAGTGCAGTGGTGCAAGCGGAGGTACGGTGTTCTCGATGTTTCTTTTGGAAACGGGAATTATTATTGCGTTGGCTCTGGTGTTGATGGGCTTGATATTACTCAATTTCCAGGAGTTCATAGAAGATACTACCGCAGCCAAGTTGAGTGTACTTTTTGCTCCGGACCGTATCTGGGTGCCGCTTGTTGTGGTGCTGGTTCTGTTCATTGTAGGTGGAATTCTGCCAGGCAGGCTGTTTGCCCGCATACCTGTGTCTCAGGTGTTCCGCCGCTATACGGAAGGTAAGAAGGGGTGGAAACGTCCGTTACTTTTCGTTCAGTTTGCGGGTGTGGCCTTCATTTGTGGACTGATGTATGTGGTGATGGCGCAGTACAATTATGTGAAAGATAAAGATATGGGCTATAATCCGCAGCGTGTAGCCATTGGCAGTATTTATTTCGGTGGCGAAGAGGAGAGTGGTCCTGCCTTGCAATTCTTTCGCGGACTGCCTTATGTGGAGGAGGTATCTTCTGCTGTCAGTACCCCTGTATGGAGCTATAGCGGTTCAATGATTGAAGGTGAGGGTGGACAATCGCTCTTCTCGACCCGATTCAGTTATGCACTTGAGGACTACTTTAAGATGATGGGGATGACGATGAAGGAAGGGCGTCCGGCGCGTGCATCGGACGAAATAGTCGTGAATGAGGCTTTTGCGGAACGGATGCGTTGGGGAGACAAGGCGCTGAATCATCCGTTGCGTGCCGAAGGTCGAAATTTGAAAGTAGTAGGTGTGCTGAAGAATTTCCATATAGGCTCTTTCTATCAGCCACAGGATGTCATTATGTTTGGCTATACCCGTACCTTTGGTAATACTGTTCATGTACGTCTCAAGGAACCCTTTGCTGAGAATTTGCGTCGTCTGAACAAGGACGTCTCTGAGGCTTATCCTGACAAGACGGTTGACTTCTATAGTATGGAAGATCAGATTTTGAACAAGTATAATCCGGTTCGTGTCTTCAGTAACGCCACGATATTGGCGGCATTGACTATGTTCTTTGTCATGCTGATGGGCCTGATTGGTTATACTACAGACGAAGTGCGTCGTCGTTCCAAGGAAATCGCTATTCGTAAGGTGAATGGGGCGGAATCTTTGGGAATATTGGAGTTGCTTTCGAAAGATGTCCTTTATGTAGCGGCTCCGGCTGTTATTATCGGCATTATATCTGCAGCATATATCAATGGAATGTGGATGGAGCAGTTTGCCGAACAAGTGCCGCTTTCCTGGCCGGTATATATATTGATAGCATTAGTTATCCTGTTACTTATCGTCGCTTGCGTCATCTGGAAGTCATGGCGGATAGCGAACGAAAATCCGGTAAACAGTATTAAAAGCGAATAAACGTATGAAGCAGATCTACTATGTAATTCAAACACTGCTCCGTGGTCGCGGCAGCAATATCATCAAGATTGTCTCTTTGGGCTTGGCGCTGACGATGAGCATCCTGCTTTTTGCCCGTGTTGCCTTCGAGCAGAGTTATGATACTTGCTATCGTGATCCGGACCGCATCTACCAGCTCTTCTCCATTTTTACCATCAATGGTGAACGGGGCGAACCGGGTGAACTGAACCTGCCTCCTGTGGCAGGTGCCGTTTTGGAGAACTTTCCCCAGGAAGTGGAAGCAGCTGTCTGTGTTTGCAAATACATGGCTTTCGGACCGCTTTATAACGGCAGTGTGCGCTTCAAAGACTATACTGTAATGGCTGATTCACTTTTTTTTCAAACACTGGGCATCGAAGTGCTCAAAGGCGATCCGTTGCATGAACTTCAGCAAAAGGATGTAGTCTTTCTGAGTGACCGCCTGGCACGGAAAATGTTCGGTGACGAGGATCCTATCGGTAAAGTGATAAGCTATGATAAGCAGTTACAACTAACGGTGAAAGGAGTCTACGCTGCCTTGCCTGAGAATTCAACCATAAATCCCGAAGCTGTCATTTCTATCGTCAGTGCTTGGAGTCGCGATTGGGCGGAGAATTCTTGGGAGGGAGGTGATTCTTTCTTTCAGTATATACGCTTTCGTCCGGGCGTGAAAGTAGATGTGGAGAAATTCAATGCCCGACTGGAGGCGGTTATTCAAAATTATCTTCCTCAGGATGGAAAGGATAACTCCAGTTATACATCCATTGTGAAGCCGCTGCGCGATGTGTATCGTGGTGATGACGCAGTACGGCGTATGAATGCCATTACGTTGATCCTCGGTCTGGCCATTCTTTTCATTGCTGCACTGAATTATGTGCTTATTTCTATTTCTTCGCTCTCATACCGTGCTAAAGCAGTGGGAGTACATAAATGTAACGGTGCATCGGGAGGTACTGTATTCTCCATGTTTTTGTTGGAGACAGGTATTATCATCTTGTTGTCATTGATATTGGTGGCGTTTCTGTTGTTGAATTTCCGTGAGATGATAGAAGAAATGCTGGAAGTCCGGCTGACGTCACTTTTTGCACTTGGCCGTATCTGGGTACCGTTGTCGGTGATAGGAATACTGTTTCTTATAGGCGGAGTGATACCGGGGCGAATGTTCTCACGGATACCCGTGTCGCAGGTTTTCCGCCATTACACGGAAGGAAAGAAAGGGTGGAAGCGTCCATTGCTTTTCATTCAGTTTTTGGGTGTAGCCTTCATCTGTGGGCTGATGTGTGTCATTATGGCTCAGTATCATTATGTATTGAGTAAAGATACAGGTTACGATGCCCGCCGTATAGCTACGTCCGACATTTACTTTGAGAGTGACTCTGAGCGTGATGCTGCACGTCAATTCTTTCGCGGACTGCCTTATGTGGAGGATGTGGAATCTGCCAGTTATCCGCCATGTATCGGAATGAGCGGCATGAGGATCTTGAACGAAAGCGGACAGTCACTTTTCTCTTCGCGCTATTGTGTGGAAACAGAAAACTATCCGAAGATGATGGGCATGACGATGAAAGAGGGGCGCATGGCACGCGAGCGCAATGAGGCGGTTGTGAATGAAACATTTGCCAAGACGATGCGCTGGGGTGATGATGTAGTGGGGCGTATTGTGCACCAAGGGAATACAGGTCTGGGAGATCTCCGTGTTGTAGGAGTGCTCAAAGATTTCCATACCGCATCGTTCTATGTGTCGCAACAACCGCTTATTGTTCGTTGCGGACGGTTTGGAGGCTCTATCCATGTTCGCCTCAAAGAACCTTTTGCGGAGAACCTACGGCGACTGAACACTGAGGCAGCTACTGCCTTTCCCACAAAAACGGTTGATTTCTACTCTCTGGAGTTTGAAATGCAGGACGCTTATGGCGTTGTGCGTGTCTTCCGGGATGCCACCATACTGGCAGCAGTTGTGATGTTCTTCGTCATGCTGATGGGATTGATAGGTTATACCACGGATGAGGTACGTCGCCGTTCCAAGGAAATAGCTATCCGTAAGGTGAATGGTGCCGAATCGTCTACAATATTGGAAATGCTTTCGCGCGATGTACTTTGGGTGGCGACACCGGCTGTCATCATGGGTACGATAGGATCATGGTATGTAAATGGAATCTGGATGGATCTGTTTGCCATACAAGTGCCGCTGGGATGGCCGGTGTATGTACTGGTGGGTATTGCTAATCTGCTGATTATTACAGTGTGCGTCATTTGGAAAGCCTGGCGCATTGCCAATGAAAATCCAGTACAGAGCATCAAGAGCGAATAGAGGTAATTTAATACTTTAACCTTGCCTACAGTTATCTGTAAAGCAGAATAAAAAGGGTGTAGCCTTTCAGGTCGGATGGCTACACCCTTTGATAAGGATGGTGTAGCCCTTTGGTGCTTAGGGCTACACCCTTTTTAGTTGAAGGTTATACCTTCTGTTTGAGTGGTACAAATTACTTACGCGATACTCTCTTTGTTTTTCTTTCGAATATACGTCCATAACACTACAAGTGCCGTTAGGAAAGCGAAAAAGTCAGCCACCGGCATACTGGTCCAGATACCATCCAATCCTATAAAGCGGGGGAAGAAGATCAGACCGGGAAGTAAGTATAAGAGTTGCCGGGTAAGTGAAAGGAAAATACTTATTTTAGCCTTTCCGATACTCTGGAAAAAGTTACCGATAACAATCTGCGCACCCACCAACGGGAACATCAGCACGCAAATGCGAACACCGCGTGAAGCAATGTCAATCAGTTCCTGATCGTTTGTGAAGATAGCGGACACTGCATGCGGGAAAAGCTCGCAAATGAGGAAACCACTGCTCGTGATGCACACACCGGTCAGAATACTCAGTTTTAAGGTTTGCTTCACACGGTCATGCTTCTGTGCCCCGAAATTATATCCCACAATGGGCTGCATACCCATGGTTAATCCTAATACAATCATTATATAGAGAGTGAGCAGGCGATTGATGATGCCATAAGCTCCGATGGCCATATCACCTCCGTGGCGTTGCAGAGAGTTGTTGATGATAATCACAATGACACAGGCGCACACATTCATCAAGAAAGGTGACATTCCGATCGAGAAAATACTGCTGATGATGCGCTTCTTTAGTTTCCAGAAGTCCGGGCGGAAGCGCACAAAGCTGTCTTTATCAAGGAAATGTTTCACTACCCACACCATACCGATAAACTGCGAAATAACGGTTGCCGTGGCAGCTCCGCGAATACCCCAGTCAAAATGGAAGATAAAGATAGGAGCAAGGATGATGTTACAAACCACGGTTACCATGGAAGTCAACATTGCCTTTTTAGGATATCCCGTGGCACGCATGATATTGTTCAGTCCGATCATCGTGTAAGTAATAGGTGTTCCTGCAAGAATAATTTGCATGAAATCCCGGGCATAGGGCAGTGTATCCTGGCTGGCACCGAAGAACCTTAATATTTCATCCAGAAACAAAAAGGCGAGTCCGCCGAAAACAACAGCATTGATCAGACAAAACATCAGCGTATTTCCCAATACCTCGGTAGCTCCATCCAAATCTTTCTGCCCCAAACGGATGGATGAGATTGTAGATCCACCTGCCGACACCAATGTACAGAATGCTACCACAAGATTCATCAGCGGAAAAGTAATGGCCAATCCGGCAATACCCATTGCACCCACACCGTGACCGATGAAAATGCTGTCGATGATGTTGTACAGTGAAGTAATCGTCATACCGATGATGGCGGGTATAGAATATTGTAGCAGCAGTTTACCTATACGTTCGGTACCTAATATGTGAGGGTTATTATCCATAACTATTAATCTAAAGAAAGTAATGAATCCGCGTTCGTCCGCTCTGGTCCGTGCCGTCCGCGTATCTGTATTTGCAGCAAAGTTACTCATTTATTTGCTCTGTTCAAGGATTATTCAGACCTTTGTATCGTAATTGATAAGGTATTAACATAATAAGGTAAAAGGAAGTTTATATGACTGAAACAAAAAACATCGCCGTTCTTTTCGACTTCGACGGTGTCGTTGTCGACACAGAGACGCAGTATAGCATCTTCTGGCATAAAATGGGAGTAGATTACTTGGGTATGGAAGACCTTGAAAGCCGCGTAAAGGGACAAACTTTGGTGTATATCTATAACACCTTCTTTCCCGGTATGATTAAAGAACAGGAAGAAATTACCGCCGGCCTCGACCGCTTTGAGCAGGAAATGACATTCGAATTTATTCCCGGTGTAGAATCTTTTATTGCCGATCTCCGTCGCAATGGTGTAAAGATGGCTGTGGTCACCAGTTCCAATGATAAAAAGATGGAAGCTGTATATCGTGCCAAACCCGAAATAAAAACTATGTTCGACCGTATTCTTACGGCCGAAATGTTCACAGCTTCCAAACCTGCACCGGATTGCTTCCTGCTTGGCATGAAAGTATTTGGCACCACACCGGAAACAACTTACGTTTTCGAAGACTCTTTCAACGGACTGAAAGCGGGTATGGCTTCCGGAGCTACAGTAATAGGTTTGGCCACTACCAATTCACGCGAAGAAATTGCTTCGTTGTGTCATTATGTTTTAGATGATTTCCAAGGGTTCACTTACGATAAATTAACAGAATTGCATAAGTAAAGGGAAAAAGCATTACCTTTGCGGCGATTTCACCACAGATTACACTGATTTACACAGATAATATGCTGAGGATGATATTCCTCTGTGCCAATCTGTGTAATCTGTGGTGAAAAAGCAATCAATAACTAAATAATTAAAATTATGGCTGGTTATATTTCAGATGACACTCGAAAAGTGACTACTCATCGCCTTGTAGAGATGAAGCAGAGAGGCGAAAAGATATCTATGTTGACGTCTTATGACTATACTATGGCACAGATTGTAGACGGTGCAGGCATGGATGTAATCCTGGTAGGCGATTCTGCCAGTAATGTGATGGCAGGTAATGTGACTACGCTTCCGATTACCCTCGACCAGATGATATATCATGCAAAATCCGTAGTTCGTGGTGTGAAACGTGCTATGGTGGTAGTAGATATGCCTTTTGGATCTTACCAAGGTAATGAGATGGAAGGTCTTGCTTCGGCTATCCGTATTATGAAAGAGAGTCATGCAGACGCTCTGAAACTGGAGGGTGGTGAAGAAATTATTGGTACGGTGAAACGTATCCTCAGTGCCGGTATTCCTATTATGGGACATCTCGGACTGATGCCGCAATCTATCAATAAATACGGTACTTATACGGTTCGTGCGAAAGATGATACGGAAGCTGAAAAACTGATCAGTGACGCTCACATGCTGGAAGAAGCCGGTTGTTTTGCTATTGTACTGGAGAAAATTCCTGCCGCTTTAGCCGAACGTGTGGCAAGTGAACTGACCATTCCTATTATCGGTATCGGTGCCGGTGGTGGAGTAGATGGCCAGGTGTTGGTGATTCAGGATATGCTGGGGATGAACAATGGTTTCCGTCCTCGTTTCCTGCGTCGTTATGCCGATCTGCATACTGTGATGACTGATGCTATCAGCCGTTATGTATCTGATGTCAAGAACTTAGATTTCCCGAATGAGAAAGAGCAATACTGATAATCTTTGGTCACTGGGCTTTATGAGGATATGCTTTGCCAATTTCCTGCTTTTTGCATCCATCTACATGCTTTTCCCGGTGCTTCCCTCGGTGATGATGTCCCGATTGGGCATTTCCACAGGGCAGGCTGGCAGCATGTTTCTGGTATTTGCAGCGGCGATGTTCCTGGTGGGGCCGTTCCATGCATATCTGGGAGATGAGTATAAGCGGAAACGTGTACTTGTCTATTCCATATTTGTGATTTTGGGAACGACTTTAGGCTATATCTTTGTCGATACTTTTCCGAGGTTGCTGATGCTTGTTGCTGTGCAGGGTGGAGCATTCGGATTGGCTGCGACGGCAGGCATTACGGTGGCCATCGATATCACTACTGCTTCGCGCCGTAGTGCCGGAAATCTGGGCTTTGCACTGGCAGCCCGCTTGGGTATGCTGGTAGGAGTGGTAGCGGGAATATGGATGTTCCAGCTCAAAGGTTTCAGTATGACGGCATATTTTTCTATATTATGCAGTATATTCAGTATTCTATTTGCATTGCGGGTATATGTAGCTTTCCGTGCACCGATAGGAGTGGGGCATTGCAATCTTGACCGTTTCTTGTTGTTGCGGGGTTGGCTTCCCGCCCTCAATTTGGTACTGATTGCTTTTATATCATGAAAAAAATATTAGGATTAGATTTAGGTTGCAATAGCATTGGTTGGGCATTGGTCAATGAGGCTGAAAATACTGAGGAAATATCGTCTATTATCAAACTTGGTGTAAGAGTGAATCCTTTGACTGTGGATGAAATGCAGAATTTTGAAAAAGGAAAAAGTATTACCACGAATGCTGACAGAACTCTTAAAAGAAGTATGCGTCGTAATTTGCAACGTTATAAATTGCGTCGTGACACTCTCATTGAAGTGTTAAAAGAACACGGTTTCATAACAGATAGCACTTTACTTTCTGAACATGGTAATAAAACAACATTTGAAACATATCGTCTAAGAGCGAAAGCTGCAGTTGAAGAAATTTCATTTCCGTGTAAATCCCCATTATCGAAAATGGGATTCCATAGAGGGGGTTATCACAGGAGTCCGGGAATGGGAAAAGAAGCGTCGTGAACTGGACTATGATACTGACGGAATGGTCATTAAAGTAAATGATTTCCGGCAGCAGGAATTATTGGGTGCTACGGGGAAAGATCCGAAGTGGGCTATAGCATATAAGTATCCACCGGAGGAAGCGGTTACAAAAGTAGAAAAGATTGTTGTTTCTATGGGGCGGACCGGCGTACTGACACCGTCGGCTGATTTGACACCTGTCCGCTTGGCCGGCACAACGGTAAAAAGGGCAACACTTCATAACCTGGATTTTATTCGGGAAAAAGATATTCGCGAAGGAGATACCGTTATCATTTACAAAGCCGGTGAAATTATTCCTGAAATAGCAGCTGTCTTAAAAGAAAAGAGAAATGGCAGTGAAAAGGAATTTGAGATGCCCGAAAATTGTCCGGTATGTGGAAATCCCATACGAAGGATCGATACGGAAGCGGCATTCCGTTGTATAAATCCTGCCTGTGGCGGTGTGGTTCGTGAAAAGCTCATTCACTTCGCTTCTCGTGATGCGATGGACATAGAAGGCTTGGGCCCCGCGGTGGTAGACAGTTTGCTTGCATATCGGCTGGTTGCGGATGCGGCGGATTTCTATGCGTTAAAAGAAGATGATTTGCGGCAGATTGAGCGAATGGGTGAAAAAAGTGCAGCTAATCTAATTACTGCTATTCGTGCCAGTAAAGAACGAGGACTTGCCAAATTGCTTTTCGGTCTTGGGATACGTTTCCTTGGAGAAAAAGGCAGTGAGCTGGCAGCTCATTATTTTCATACGATAGATGCTATTATGGCTGCTGATGTGGAAACGATTGAAGAAACGGAAGGGATCGGTAAAATAACGGCAAAAAGTTTATATGACTATTTTCATGATGAGAAAAACATAGAAATGATTAATAAATTAAAAAATGCCGGCGTCTTAATGGAGGAAATTAAAGAAGAATCGGAAAGCGGGATGTTTTCCGGGGAATCTGTTGTACTTACAGGAAAACTTGCAGTTATGGGAAGGCGTGAGGCATCAGAATTGATCAAGCGACTGGGGGGAACGACACAAAGTTCTGTGACGAATACCACTACTCTCGTTGTGGCGG
>OLRF01003118.1_pt1 | contig 13414 bp, 8 predicted proteins | sample 1672061 | NCBI WGS metagenome assembly OLRF01 (sample SAMEA3136641, study PRJEB25190) | human gut metagenome | reverse complement strand
GCAGGACTGTAAAACGTAAAAAAAAGGTTGTGCCAACGTTTTGACACAACCTCCTTTGGGATTGATATGTTACATATATGTAACGATTTGTTCCTCGTTGTTTATTATGTACTATAGTATGGGGTAACGAAATGTGACTCCATGTTATAAGGGGTCATCGTTTTTTGGACGCCCCGTTACAGGGCCTCCCTACAATTCCATATATTTCTAAAAGCACCGTCGTGATTTGCGACACTGGTTCAAGGTTTGGTGAAATGTAATAGATGATGTCCTTTGAAACGACCCCATCTTGTGATTAAAGCAATAAGCAAACAAAAGAAAAATATCAGGGAGAGGTCGCAATTCAAGGGGTAGCCGAAATGGACACCCCTTTGATGGGTGACATATGCATAACGATTTGTTCCTCATTTATCATTATTGCTAAGGATGTACTTTGAAAGTACCCCCTTACACTTAACAAGTAATCAAACAAAAGAAAATATCAGAGGCAAAGCCTCTTTCTTCTTTTCCCTCTTTTTGAATATAGCTTTACTTTATTATCCGTATATGTAGGGTACGACATTAAAGTAAAGTCATTCTATTTTTCTTTTGTCAGCAAATCTCTTTAAGAACATAAAAAGGAAAATGCGCTATCCCTCGTGGAAATCTATCAAAAACACCACATTTCCACGACTTATAAATACTTTTTTATTAAAATCAACAATGGCACTTAGTCAATTTTGTGCGACTATTCAAATTAACCTGAAAATTATTCGCCCATTACGATAAATTTTAATATGTTTGCATTAAACTATAAACAAATTCAGTCATGAAGCAACTAAATAGGATTAAAATTGTATTGGTTGAAAAAAATAAAACAGCTCGCTGGCTATCTCAGCAGGTAGGCAAGAATGCATGTTCAGTGTCTCGCTGGTGTACAAATGCTTCACAACCAGACTTGGAAACACTGTTTCGCATCGCAGAGCTCTTGAATGTTGATGTGAGAGAGTTGATTCATGTAGAAAAAGATAAATCTAACTAAGTAATCCACATGGCTATTCCAGTTAACATAGAAGATCTACTTCACAAACGCAAAATAGAATCCACCCGCATTGAATTTAAAAAAGGTTGGAATCCTGATAAAATCTATCGTACTATTTGTGCTTTCGCCAACGATATTGATAATCTTGGAGGAGGATACATTGTTGTAGGTGTAGAAGAGGAAGATAATACAGGCATCGCAAAACGCCCTGTAACAGGAGTTCCTGTTGAAGAGCTTGACAAAATCCAGCGTGAAATGATTGGCTATAACAATAAGATTGATCCTTATTACATGCCAAGAGTTGATGTTCAGGAGGTAGATGATAAATATGTATTGCTTATCTGGGTACCAGCAGGTGTAAATCGTCCGTATAATGTGCGTGAACGTGTTACAGCGAGCAATCAATCACCATGTAAATGGTATGTGCGTAATGGTACCAATACCATAGAGGCAAAAGGCGAAGTATTGGATGAATTGCGTGAATTGGCAAGTCGCCTTCCATTTGATGAAAGAGGGAATGAAAATATTGAACAGACAGATATTTCTAGAGCATTGGTTCTGGATTATCTACAAACTGTAAATAGTCGCTTGGTAGCTGATTTTGAAAAGCTGTCAATGTCTGAGATATTGTCTCAAATGGACTTATTAGTTGGACCAACTGAATGTCAGCTAGTGAAGAATGTAGCTGCTATGATGTTCTCTAAAAATCCAGCCAAGTTCTTCCCAACCACGCAGGTTGATATTGTAATCTTTCCAGAGGGCTGCATCAAGAATCCCAATAATATGATTGAGGTTCCAAAGATCGTAGGTCCTGTACCTGAAATGATTAAGCAAGCATTGGACTATATCAAAACAAATGTTATCAAGAAGAGAATCATCAAACCTAAAGATAAAGCGGAGTCTATAACCTATTTCAACTATCCTTACCAGGCGATTGAAGAGGCTGTAGTTAATGCACTATATCATAGAGATTATCAAGAGCGTGAGCCAGTGGAGATAACAATTGAACCAGATAAAATATCAATTCTTAGCTATACTGGCCCAGATCGCTCTATAAGTTTGGATGCTATTCAAAAGGCAGAACGTCTAAAGTCACGTCGATATCGTAACCGTCGTTTGGGTGATTACCTTAAAGAGTTGCAGTTGTCGGAAGGTCGTGGTACTGGCATCCCAACCATTCAGGACGAATTACGCAGAAATGGCTCTGCTCCAGCTGTGATTGAAACCAATGAAGAAAGAAGCTACTTCTTGATAGAAATCCCTTGTCATGAGGGCTTTGAGGGTTCTTTAACTATAGGTGAAGCGAAAAATGAGGCTATAAATGAGGCTATAAATGAGGCTATAAATGAGGCTATAAATGATAATGCACAAACTGTCTTATTGGCAATATCAAAGTCGCCTCTTATTAAGCGCAAATCATTATTGGAAAATATCGAAATTTCCAAAGCAACTTTAGAAAGAACCATTAAACAGCTATCATCAGAGCCTTTAGCTTTGATAGAGTATCAAGGATCTTTAAAGACTGGTGGTTATGTGCTAACAGAGAAAGGCCAAGCTTTTGTTAAATCATTGGAGGAATAATAATGGCTAGAATAAAAAAAATAATAGGATTAATAGATGCTGACTTGCTTGACAATGGTACACGTCATCCTAATCTTGTGTTGCTTAAATTAGCAGGATTCTTCCATGACAACGGAATTCAATTTGAGTTGATACTAGATCCCAAAGCAGATACATCGCATTATACAAAAATATACATGTCTCGTGTATTCACATATACCGAGTTACCTGAACTGTATATACGTGCTAAAGGTACATCTGAAGAGCGAAAATTCCATTGTGGAGGAACAGGTTTCTATGCTAATGAAGCAAATGTAATGGAATATCGCAAAATGCGTGAAGATGACATGAATCGCTTAGAAAACGATGAATTCCTAAATTCGTTGAGAAACTTCCATGGAGGCAAAGAGTATGGTATAAACATGGCTAGGCAAATGCCATACTATCATCTGTATGACTCTTTTGTAAATCAACAAGTTGAAAAAGGTTTTAAACGAGAGAAATATAAGGATTATCAGAAATATTCGATCGGATTTTTAACTCGTGGATGTGTAAGACATTGTCCTTTTTGCGTAAATAAACTTGAGAATCATATATTGCCATATTCTAAACTACAATGTTTTTTAGATGAGGAACGGGATGATAATGGTAAACTTATTCGTCCATATATATATCTATGGGATGATAATTTTCTAGCATCTGATCCATCAATATGGCGACCACTATTGGAACAACTTATAGAGACAAAACGTCCATTTCAATTCCGTCAAGGTCTTGATGAGCGTATGTTGGCAGAAAGTCCTTATGGTGAAGAAATGGCAGAAATGTTATCACGTTCACGTTATCATGGAGATTTTATTTTTGCGTTTGATAATTGGAAGGACCATGAACTAATTGAAAAGTCACTCAAAATTTGGAAACGTTATAATCCTAAAAAAGGAACAAAGTTTTATTTGTTTTGTGGATATAAGCAAGCTGAGCATAGTCAAGATAAATTCTACAAGGATATATGGGAATTGTTCCAAAGAATAAAGATACTTATGTCCTATGGCTGTGTCGGTTATGTAATGAGGCATGAAGATTATCATAAGGCTCCAATTCCTAATTTTTATATTCAGATAGCTCGATGGTGTAATCAGCAGGCATTCTACAAAAAAATGTCATTTTGGGAATATTGTTACAGAAATCAAACTTACTGGGAACAGCACTCTGGTTTTGAGGTTTTAGATGAAATTAAATCGTTTGATGCTTTCCAAAAGGACCTTAGTGCAGGTTTCTATGCACATCCAAATAAGAATGGCAAGGTCCGAAAGATTTGTAGAACTTTACAAACAGCCCTAGATGTACTAGAAATGTTCCCCAATCACTATGATGAGTTAATACAGATGTACAACTATAAAATGGAGGATCTTATAGATCCAATCCTTTGGCAAAATAGAATATGAGCAAGATAACAGACATATTTAAACAACTGAGCCATGGCTCGTTAGGCGCAGTTCAGAACGGATGTCAATTAAATGAATTGGCTGAATATCTGAATGTTGATAGAGACTTATAGAAGTAAATCTTAAGAAACACATGGATGCCATCAAACAAAACGGAGGTGGCTTAGTGTTACTTATTGGTAATGCTGGTGATGGAAAGTCACACATTATAAGTAAACTCAAAAATACGAATGACTACAATGATTTTGAGTTTTATAATGATGCTACAGCTAGTTGCTCTCCAAATATGTCTTCTATAGAAACGCTTAAGATCGCATTACGCAACTATGACGACCAGCATATCAAGACTACTTCAACTAAAACCCTTCTTGCCATAAATCTTGGTAAACTTAATGATTTTGTTGATGATGAAAACTTTTCAGAAATTGGGAATTTAGCAAAGCAGGTTCTAAGTGACCACTATGAAAGTATAAATCAAACAGATTACCTAAGATTTGTCTCGTTCAGTAATCAGCAAAATTTTGAGCTCACACAAGATGGCTCTGAATATCCTGTAGAATCGTCATTTATAAGTGAAATTCTGAATAAAATCACAAAAGCAGATTGCTGCAATCCATTTTATGCTGCGTATGAGGAAACAAAAAAGGATAGCCATTATGGGGCAATGTATCCAGAAGTATTAAACTTCGAGATACTTTCTTTGCTTGTAGTAAAAAAGAGTATTGTAATGCTCATAATAGAGTGCATGGTACGTTTTCAGCTAATCTTTACGCCAAGAGATTTCTTTGACTTTGTATGTTCTATAATTGTATTTCCATTCTCCGAAAAGTACAATGAAGGCCGTCATTTATTTGAATCGTTATTGCCAAGTCTTATATTCTCAGGTAATTCTAGTAAGATTCAAAAAATGGTATGTCAATTAGATCCTCTTCGAGTGAGTAGTCTTGACCATAATAAGTCTTTGGCAGTTATGTTTACAGCCTATAAATTGCATGATGATATGCTAGATAAAAACAAGCTGTCATGTGTCTATGAATCACTGAAGGAGAAAATTAATTTTTACTACAAAAATCATGGTAAAGATACAGAGAGAATCTCAAAATTTATATTTCGAGTTTCTCATCTTCTTGATTATCATAGTGAATCTGATGTATATCGCCAGTTCCTAAGGAATCTCTCATTATATAACAATGAAGAATCTAGAAATGAAATAATCCTTGAATTAGAAGAAAAAGTCGATTTGAGTATTCCACGCCATTATGGAGCATACACCCAAGTGAATGATCTAATTCCTCTCAATATTCAAGGAAGTAAATACAGACTCTTTGCAAGAATAGACAAGTCAATGTCAAGTGTAGACGCACCTTATATCGGACAATTTAGAAATGAATTCCTATTATATATACCAATGCAATGGGATGTTAAGAATAATCCAGTTGAACTTAAAATGGATTACCAATTGTTCGAATACATCTGTTCACTTGAGAAAGGGAAACTTCCAATTACCTATGAAAGTGAATTGAATATGGAATTCAGCCGTTTCATCCGTGAGTTAATTAAATATAGTTCAGGCGATAAGGAGGTAGTAATCATATCATCTGATGAAAAAACAGTTTGTCTTAGATCAAAACTTAACAACGTCGTAACGCTATCATGATTAATACAGAGAATTTCTATAGTTCCTATTATAAGGATACCACAAAAGATAAAGCATTGCCTACAGCGTCTCGAATTCGTTTTGAAAACGGTGTTGTGGAAAATGTATTGTTAGAGGATAAAGAGTTTACAGATGCTTTTAGATCGTCTGTGCAAGTATTGCCGTTTACCAGTAATCCTTCAACTTCTAACTATGATAGAAGTTGTGGCTTACGAGGTATAACTGGAGAGTTTTTCAGAAAAAGTAAAGACAGACAAACAAAAGCAATATCAGATTTTGAAAACAATGCTATTCAACCTGTACGTAACTATCTATTACAACAGAAGCATATGAAAGAGAAACAGGTTGAAGAGTTTATTGAGATAATGAAGGATGTAATGTATTCAGATGGTTCATTAACGATCATTGACCCTTCTTTTTTGAAATTTCTACCTCTCACTGATGGTAATACAAATTCCAAGAAATATGAACATGGTCAGCGATCCATTGCAGAATACCTCTCTTCTATGCTTTGTCCAAAAGATCTACTTGTCGATATGTTATCAAAGAAGCCTAATCTCTTCAATGAAATTATTATATCTGCACTCAGTAGCTCAACTGGCACAGGAGGTTCAAATGAAAATGAATATATTATTCTCCCTTTTATTAAGGAGGCTTTTGGTGAAGACCTTAAATGGTTCTTGAAACGTGATGATAGCATTGTTGTGAAATATATTCATGTATTCCTCCACTTCTACCTGTGTTATTCTCTGTCTCAGACACTTGTGTATCTTGATTATCGCAAATACAATATAGTTCCTGAGAAACCACAAAAGATGTATTATATCCTTACTTCTGAGCATGCATCTGAAGGTCGAGAGGCTGTCACTAATGGCTGGAATAAATACGTTAACAAAGAAGCTTTAGAGAAATCGTTTGGAAGAATTGAGGCATTAGACATTCTTAATAGTTTACTAGATGGCAACATAGGTTTTTATAATGATGTATACAATAAACTTAAAGAACAGGATTTCAACGATGAAATTAAAATGCTGCTTGAAGATGTCATATGTTCTTATCAGCGTGATAAACGCGAACAGCTCAAAAAACGTGAAGTAGCAAAGTTTCAATTCCCAGATGAGGTGTCTACCGAAGTCAATTCCTACGATGATTTTATTCTTAAGCTAGGACTGCTTTGCACAACTTTACAATCCAAGGAGTATGAATCAAAGATGAAGATACGCGTCAACAATATAATGAAAATAAGAATGCTATCAACAAGACGTGGCAGGGAGATTCTAAACCTTGATGACGAAATGCTATTTTTTCTTATGGCGATGATCTCAAAAGGTACCCGTATGAAACTTGAGGATCTTTATGAAGGTTTTGGTAAATATGGTGTAGCCTTTGACTACGACACAAAAGCCGCAATTGAGAATTACTTACTGAAATTAAACTTATTAGAGCGCAAAAGCGACTCAGGTGAAGCACAATATGTTAAAATCGTTTTATAAATATCTCGTTGATGAACTAATCACAGATTATTTCACAACACACAAGCCTGGTTCATTTGGATTAAAATATTTTTATGTTCTGTTTGAAAATGCTGAACATAGAAATGGCTTATATAATGCTATTGCAGAAAATCTGACAGCTCATGATATAACTGTTACAGGAATTTTCGAAAACCGTCAGGAATGGATGGATGTCGATGTGCTTAATACCAAGTGCTTTCAGCCAAATGCTGATGGGGCAGAAATTATTGTTGGTAACGAAAGTGTAATAGATAATGGTTATTTAACTACGCTTAGAAATGCTGTAGTTCAGCCTGATTCTCAATATAGTGACAAAACTTTGTTTTGTATTCTATGCAATAATAAATTAGAATCCTTAACATCAACTGGAGTAAATCTACTAGCAGAGGGAGGACCTTTACACCAAGATACCATTTTCAAGAATATGTTGACCCAATTGGACAACCTAACGATTCTTGATTACGATAGAATGTGCTTAAAAAGGTATGCAGAAACTATTCGTGAACGAATTGCTCACCATGAAGCTGACCTATTTATGTTCAAAGATATTCTTGGCGTTTTACAATCACATCCAGTTGAACTTTCGGGTAAGTATGACAAGTTTGGTTATTTCCCTGACAAATATTGTACAACCCCAAGTCTGATAACAATTGACTCAAAAGATATGGAGGCTCGTATAAAAGGAAACTCATATCATTTTGAGCAAATAAAGACTATCCTTAATTCATATTCAACTGAGGCATATACAGAACTTATTAAAATATATGACAATGCCTTAGCAAATAAGATTGTTAAGAATCCAGATACGTGGATGCAGATTGACTACGAAGAGATCAAGAAAAGTGTCGAAAAGAAAGCTGAGCAGGCTAATTATAAATTTGTGTCTCTTCAAATAGCTAATGATCATTCGGCTGAGTTAATAAATAGTCCTCTTCCTAAAATGACGCAAAAATCTAAGAAAGTCTTTGCGATCATTTGTGATAATACCGACCATATAACAACAAGCGTTAGAATTGATTTTAATAAACCTATCTCTGATTGTACGGTACTCAAGGATATAAATGTGAAGGGCAATCCTACAACTCAGTACAAGGTTGTAGGTTCATCAGTACGAATAGAATTAGCTGATAATGCTGTAAAATGTGAAATAGGTAAGGATAGTAATAAATTTACTTTCATAATGATGAGAGTAAAAGCTCCTCATGGTACTTTTGAAGAAATCAAACCATATTTTTCTATAAGTTCAAAAGCAAATATCGTAATAAAAACACCTGAAGATATTGATTCTATCTCTATTGGAAGAGGATCAAAGAAAATCGACTTTACAAATACTCTTGGAGATATTGAATGGGATGATGACTATAGTGTTAAAGTTGACCTTAACGATTTCTGCGATGGTGTTGACTTACCAATCACATTTGGGGATAAAAAGATTATATTCAAAATTGAAGTTGATGAGCAAAGAATTGTTCCAGTTAAACCGCCAAAATTGATTGGAGAGGTTTGGAGTAATGGTACTTCTGCTAAATTCCCTGGCGGAAACAAAGTAAGAGTTGGTTCAAACGAATATAATGCTGATAAAGAATTTTTTAGCTATCTTGAACTGGAACGAAAAATGGCAACAGAGAACATATACTGCATGAAGCGTTGTCTTACAAGTTTTGATAGCAAGTTAGAGCCAGTAGAACTCCAACTCCCTACATTAGTAAAGGAGAAAATAGATGCTATCTATGTGTACTACTCTGAAAAAGGCTATGTGCCTACATTGAGTTATATAGATGATGAACTCTTCAAGTTATACGAAGAGTATGTTGATGCGGTACATAATGTAATCATGTCAATTACTCCAAATGAATTGATGGATGAAAAGGAGTACTCTCTTACGAAATTGGGGACTATTGAAGATGGTGACAAGGTAATGCTAACTCCTTATCATCCTCTACTGATTGCCTACATGATGGAATATAAAAACAGGTACAAAGGACAAATGTTTGAGAATCCCAAAATACTTAAACTAGTTTCGCCATTCTACCTGATGCCATATATGTCCTATGAAAATTCAGATAGGCAGCCATATTGTGATGAATTTACTGATGACCTTAAAACATGGTTGTTTTATGAGAAGGCCAGCAATGCACAACAGGTTCGCACATACAATATCACCACTAAAATGGTGACAAGTAAAATAAAGGAATTTAAGAAACATTTCAGTTATCTATTTCAGGTTGCTGATAGTCCTATTATAATAAGTACTATCGGTATTTATGACGATACTAATGTTGTCAAGGGGCTTTTTGAATACGTTAAAAGCGAAATGAAGAATTCTCCTGAAGCAATTCAGAGAGTAGAAGTTCATGAGTATGTCAAGAATCTAGCTGTAGAAACATTCTTTGAAAAGCTTAATAGATTAAATTCAGAAGAATTGATTTGTAAAGAGCTCGACAAAGTTGATACATATTTAGATATGGGCAATAAAGATATCAGCCCATTACAAATTATAAGACAGTTTTTTACAAGAATTGATTTCTATAAGCATGATATAAATGAATGTAATAATGAAATTGATTATTGTCACATTTCTTTCTATCAAATGGATACAGGCTTGGAATTCTCTAAGTCACCAACGTCTGCACTTCGAAGTGAATTATCTTTGAATGGGTTGATTTCTATCCCATCAACTAACAACCAAAAGGGCAAAACATATACAGTTGGATTTGGTACACGTGGATTTGCAACAGATCTCAGCAAGTATGGAAAGGTTTATCCAATTGCTATCGACATGAATAGTCTGTATGCTAATGAGCGCACTCATTGGGCAAATAGTTATTCTCCAGATACGTGCTTCGCCAAAAGCTATGTGTTTAAGGACGACTTGCTTTTACAATCTATATACGACAAGTCTAATTGGGTAACATTCTTAAATCCTGAAGTTGATATAGATTTCTTCTATCGTCAGAAAGATCTTTATGTCATTCACTATACGGACCAATATACGATAAATGCAAAATATGATAGTATTACTGTAACCAGACAGACCAAGCAATATGACAATATGTTGGCTGGTTATTATGACAGCTGTGTTACTAATACAAATCAGCGTGAATTGTTCATGAGTACTATGATGAACTATTTCAATAGTTTGAATGGAAGTTGGTTACTAGATGTTATCAGAAAAACTGATGTGCAGATTCGAGAAAAGATGAGCATAGTATCTGCTTGCATTATGATGAAGAGGTTTTTGTCTAGAAACCAAAATGTTGTATGGGTCCCTATTTCGCTCGAAGAAATACTTCGTGTAACAGGGAATATAGGTCTTGAGCAAGATTCTTTGTTCTCAAAGAAAGCCCTAGGCGTGAAAGGCCAGATGTCTGATGATTTGCTTCTAGTCGGTGTTGAAGATGTTCAAGGAGCAATAAAGTTGTATTACTATCCTGTTGAAGTTAAAGCTTCTATAGGAAGCAACTTCACACATACCGCCAGTGAACAAGTTGTTAAGACATATAACGTTCTCAAGAAAACATTGATGGATGAAGGTGGTTTTGCAAATGATATTTATAAGACGTTTTTTGCATCACAGATACTTACTAACACAGATAAACTTTGGGCAAATGGTCTATTAGATGAAGCTGAATATCAATTCATAGATAATTGCCGATTCCGGTTACTCAATTTGGATTATACCATAGCAGATGAAATGAAGTGTCGTGAAATGGGTTATGCTGCAACTGTTGCGTTTTCTGGCTCTAGTGCTCCTGAAGCTTCTGTTGATATGATTAATGATGATATCCTAGTTTGTCATATTGAGGTTTCATTGAATACATGTAACTCTTGTATTATAAGCGATGATGTTTCTGCAATTAACCAGCTTATACAGTCGCCAATAATCGTTGCCGATGAGGTAAAGGCATTTTGGAAGAATAAAGATTTAGGAATCCTTGATTCACCAACCACGATGCCATCAGGTACTATACCAGTTAAAAGTTTTGAGAACCAAAATTCTTCTGCTCAAGCTCAGGACATAGATATTACTGAAACCAAAGATCAACATAGTACATCGAGTAACGTGGCAAAAATTTCTTCTGATACACAGGAGGGTGAACAAACAACGGATGAGATCATTGAAGTAAATTCTCCAGACTCGGAGATTTCGTCGAACCAACCAATTCAGATTATAGTTGGCTATTCAAAGGTGACAAGAGAGAATATCCTTTTTGAACCCAATAATACCAGAATGGTCTCACATCCTAATATGGGAATTATTGGTACAATGGGTACTGGTAAGACCCAGTTTGCTCGATCTGTTATTGCGCAGTTCGCAAAGGAATCTGTGCATAATGTGGGAGGTAAACCTGTTGGTATGCTTGTGTTCGACTACAAGGGAGACTACAAGGATAAGGAATTCTTAGATGCTGTTGGCGGAACGTCATATAAATTCAACTATCCATTCAATCCTCTGAAGCTAGTAGTAAATGATGAGGTTGAAGGCATGAATTTGCCCGCTATTACAGCAGATAGAATAGCTGATTCGTTTGCAAAAGCTTATGGGCTTGGATTGAAACAACAGAGTAACATCAAGCAGGTTATTATTGACACATATAATGATGCTGGTATTACAAGGGATTCAAATACGTGGGATAAGCCTGTTCCAACAATGGAGCAAGTTATTGATAAATATTTTGAAACATATGATGCCAATGATAAAGCTTATGCTCTATTTGATAAACTTCAAGATTACACAATATTCACAACCGACAACAGTAATTGTGTATCCTTGTTTGAATGGCTAAATAGTGTTCGTGTAATTGACCTTACACTATATCCAGACGACACAAAGAAAGTAATAGTATCCCTAATACTTGATCTTTTCTATGCTGAAATGCGTCAACTTGGTGGTAGTAAGCAAGAGGATGGTTACCGTGAATTGCGTGCTATGATCATGGTAGATGAAGCACATCAGTTTTTGAAGAAAGACTTCAATTCGTTTCGTAGCATTATAAGCGAAGGACGAATGTTTGGCGTTGGTATGATACTGTCCACCCAAAATATCAGTGATTTCAAGACTGCGCAGGAAGATTATTCTCAGTTTATTTTGAGTTGGGTAATTCATCACGTTAATTCTATCAGCAAAGCAGAAATTGCCAGCATATTTGGTGCTAGTGATCCTAATGGAGAACGCTATATGGACTTTATTAACAAGGCTAAGCTCTTCGAAAGTGTTTGTAAAATAGGTTCAAAGGTAGATGGTATTAGAGATTTGCCATTCTTTGAGTTAGTGCAGAAGGATGATAGGTTTAAGAATGACAATTAACGAATCAACCATGTTAGACGAAACAATAAAAGATAAACTTCGTTCCATTTATCAAGCAATGGACAAAGTCTCATTACCTGAAAAAGGTGATGGGGTGGGTGAGCATGTTTGACTTCCAGCGAGAAGTTTGGAAATCACGAATCAATTTCAAGAATTTGGGCTATGAGTGGTTCAATGAGTTCTTGAATGATTCGGAATTGTTCTTTATTTGGACAGATTTCTCGGGAGAAAAACCCACAAGGTATGTAATTGAAAAAGCTAAACCAAAATCTCACGAAGAGCAAAGAAGACCACAATACAATCGTGCAGCAACCCAATACGTAGATTACGAGGAAGTCATTAAAATTAAACGCAGATTGCGTCTTGATAACAATCAGTTTATTGGTCAGTTCGCGCCTCAAAGAAATGAAGGTCGGTTTACGATAACAGATATCCGTAATACTGATTTTACAAAGATTGAAGATAAGGAACGTGGTGTAAAGAATCTGTCAATCTCATTCAGAAGCAACAAGGAGTTCAACCGCTATGCATACTACAAGTTCACTTGGGTATTGCTTGAAACCGATCCTCTCAAGTTTGGTATTGACTTGCATGAGGAAATAACACCAGTTTACCCCAAAGACATTGTGAGCAGTCTTTATGAGGGCATTATGCGTTATCCTGCAGGTGCTGCAAAGAAGATTGTTCGTTCGCTTGATACTCTCAAAAAGCAGCTTACACAAAGCGGTAAGGAAGTATTCATCTATGAGTTGTTGCAGAATGCTAACGACTATCCTCGTCGTACAAAAGTTGATAGCAAGATTCAACCTTTGCCTGTTGATGTGGAGTTCCATATTACCAAGAACTACTTAACCTTCGAGCATACAGGTGAATATTTCAATCCGAAGAATATTGCAGCTATTTGTGATA
>OLRF01003116.1_pt1 | contig 13415 bp, 6 predicted proteins | sample 1672061 | NCBI WGS metagenome assembly OLRF01 (sample SAMEA3136641, study PRJEB25190) | human gut metagenome | reverse complement strand
GGATGCCATCGAGTAACAAAGTCAGAAAAGTCACCTCCGAGAACTATCCTACAGACGCAGGGCGTGAAGGCGAACTGATTTTCCGGCTGGTTTACGAACAGGCTGGGTGTAAAAAGCCTGTTTCCCGGCTGTGGCTGTCCAGCATGGAGGACAATGCCATCCGGGAGGGCTTTGCAAATCTGAAACCGTCAACAGAATATGATGCACTGTATCAGGCTGCACTCTGCCGGGAACGTGCCGATTGGATGGTCGGCATCAACTGTTCCCGGCTTTTTTCCTGCCTGTATGGTCGGCCTTTGGCAGTCGGCAGAGTAATGACCCCGACACTTGCCATGACGGTGGAACGAGAAGCCGCCATTGCTACTTTTGTCCCGGAAAAGTTCTACACGGTGGCTCTGGAGCTGACAAGCGGTTTTGTGGCATTAAGCCGCCGCATTTCTGAAAAAGCGGACGCGGAAAAGCTGCTTGCGGAGTGCAGAAAGGAGATGGTGTCCACGATCCAGAAAATCACGCGCAAGGAAAAGGCCGAAAATCCACCGCCGCTCTATGACCTCACTACGCTCCAGCGGGATGCCAACCGCTTGCTGGGCTTTACAGCACAGCAGACCTTGAACTATGCACAGAGCTTGTACGAGAAAAAGCTCATCACTTACCCGCGCACGGACAGCCGTTTTCTGACTGAGGATATGGCGGCATCGCTGCCGGGGCTGATGTCGGCTGCTGCGGGAGCCTTTGATGTGCATGAAGCCGTGCCTGTCCATGCAGAGCAAGCAATCAACAACAGCAAAGTCAGTGACCACCATGCACTGCTGCCCACGGCGAGTGTGGCACAGGCAGACTTTTCGGCTTTGCCCGCCGGAGAATTAAGCATCCTGCGGCTGATTACGGTGCGTCTGCTCTGCGCTGTTGGCGAACCTCACCGCTATGCGGAAACCACCCTGACCACCATTTGCGCCGGGAAAGAATTTTCGGCAAAAGGCAAGGTGGTTTTGGACGAGGGCTGGAAAGGCATCGAGCGCAAAATGCTGGACGATCTGCTGGACAAAAAGAAAGAGCCTACTGCTCTGCCGGATGTGCAGGAGCAGAGCGAGTGCGGCATTGCTGGTGCTGAACTGAAAGAAGGCCAGACCTCACCGCCGAAGCATTTCACAGAAGATACGCTCCTGCACTCTATGGAAACGGCCAGCGCGGACAGTATGCCGGAGGATGCAGAACGTCAGGGCATTGGAACTCCGGCTACGCGAGCGGCTATTATCGAAAAATTAGTGGCAAAGGGCTTTCTGGAGCGCAAAGGCGACAAGAAAACCAAAGTGCTGCTGCCTACCGACAAGGGCAAAGCCTTGATTACAGTGATGCCCGAAGAAGTCCAGTCCGCTGACATGACTGCCGACTGGGAAACAAAACTGCTGCGCGTGGAGCGCGGCGAGATGGAGCCAAAGACATTCATGACTGAAATCAACGATATGATCTCCTCGCTGGTAAACACCACCGAGGCCGTGAAAGGAGCGAGTGCGCTTATGAAAAATAAAGTGATTGGTATCTGCCCGAACTGTGGCAAATCTGTTGTGGAGCGCGAAAAGGGCTATTTCTGCGAGAACCGGGAATGCCGCTTTGTACTGTGGAAAGACAACGCCTTCTTCAAGCGTCTGGGCAAACGGATGGATGCTCATGTAGCCGACAAGTTGCTGCGGGACGGCCGTGTCCGCCTGAAAGACTGCCGTAGTGCCAAGGGCAAGACCTACAATGCAACGGTTTTGCTGACCACTGAAGCCGATGGTCGCAGCAAATTCTCGCTGGAATTTGAGGGCAGTTGCTGATGGAAAAGCTAAATGAAGCGGTCTACCTCATCAACGATGAACGCTATCTGCACCTCCGAGAAAATAGCGCAGGTGTTGGCTTTGCCACTTATAATAAGGTAACGGGCGAACCGCTGGAAAGCGGGCAGATTTCCGAAAAGAATCTGCCGCCGGATGGCAGGAACATGATGGCTGCTGCTCGGAACTGGTATCTGTTTGTACTTTCGGAAGATGAGCGCAAGGTCATCCAACTTGAAAGCATAAAAATTCTCGAAAGCGTTCCCGCATCCGGCATCCACAAACGGCGTATTTGGGAGCCTGAAACGATGCCAAAAGATATTCGGCTCATCAACAGTCACTATGACGATCTCTACCGAATTCCTGATGGTGGTGTGATTCAAGTGGACTACCCGGATGGCCGCAGTTTTACGGCAAAGCTGGAACATTTGGATGATTACCACTTTGATATGGGCGGTCTGGGCAATGTGTTCCACATCTGCCAGTTTGCAGAGGTCATGGAGCGCAATGGAGCCAGCTATTACCCGGAAATCCAGACACAGGATGAAGTAGGTGCATGGGAACTGGGCGGAAAAGGCTATATTGCTATCCAGTCCTGTGACGATGGCTGGGATTACACCCTCTATCACAGCGATTACTCTGTGATGGACAGCGGCCAGATTGACGCGCCGGAGCTGACGATTCAGGACGTCCGGGAAGAAATTCTGGAAGCACATCACATGGAAAAAGGTCGGCGGCTGATACAGGACTACGATTTTATCATGGACAGAGCCGCCGAAGCCGAAGAACTGGGCGCAAACCATCGCCCTTCCACGCTGGAAAGGCTGGCTTCACTGGCTAACGCAAAAGAAAAATGCGATGCCCCGGAGTGCAGCCCCGTTGGGTGCCGGAAAGTGAGGGATGCTCGTGAACTTTAATGGCGAAGAATTGATGCTGATGATGCTCTACAATTCCGGCTCCCGGCTGGGTTTGATGCAGGAGCTGCGGCTGATGCAGTGTTACCTGATGCCTGATGAAACTGCCCTGAGAGAACTGTCCGAACAGGTCATTGAAAAGCTGAAACTTATGACCGATGCCGAGTTTGCCGAACTGGAATTTCCGCTCAACTGATTTTTACCGCCTATGGGCGGAATTACATACTATTTCTCGTCATTACCTTGTCAACATAAAGAAGAATCGGTATAATTAAAATAAAAGTAATAGTTTCCACTCAACCAAGGAGGAATAAATGAGTGTAACATCAAAAACTGGGCCTTGTCCCATATGTCAAACCTCAGTAGAAGTTATAGAAGATTTGACAGAGTACAGACGAGTATTTAGTTGTCCCATCTGTGGACGATTAGAATTCTATCCTGCTGTTTCTACCTTTAAGGATTTTAATTGGAATCACTTATCTGTTTATTTGGCATACAATGGTTACCCGCAAAATGATCTGCGCTATTTTTCAACACGTTCAAAAGAATACTGCGCCGAAAAAAAGCACGAGTTTGAAACGAACAAATCCAACTTTGGCTATCCTGTTCATTTGACTCCTCTTGATGTTGAAAATTGGTATCCTAAACGTTTTTCTGAAAAAGTCGATTTCATTTTGCAATGGATAGAGTCTCATACACCTTATTGGGGGAGTCCCGTTCTCTTGGAAAATGACAGAGTTTATGCAAATTTCTTTGTCGAACAATTTGAGTACATTGATGATAGGTGGGTGCCACGTCCTACAGAATTGCGTAATGAGCAGCTAAAGTACATCGTTAACTGCCTTGTCAAACAAGAGTATATTGAAAGTCCTACATCGTATACGGGAAGAAAGCGTCCCATAACATTAACCCCAAAAGGATATTCAAGACTTGATGACATTAGAATTGAACTAAATTCTCAAAAAGATGTGCTTGTTGCAATGAAATTCGGCGACGACACTCTCAAGTTGCGTAATTCTATTAGAAAAGGCATCCAAACTGCTGGCTATCATCCGATTTTTATTGATGAAGTAGAGCACAACGACTTCATAACCCCCGAATTGTTGAAATATATAAAAAACAGTAAGTTTATTGTTGTCGATTTAACTCACCAAAATAATGGTGCATATTTTGAAGAAGGGTATGCAATGGGACTTGGTAAACCTGTAATTCAGCTCTGTAAAAAAGACGTGAAACTTCATTTTGATATTGCCCAAAAGAACACAATATTCTGGACGACTGAGGATGAGATCACAGACAGGCTTCCCAAAAGGATTTTAGCTACAATCGAATGATTTTTGTTTTTGAGCGGGCAGTGGCTGGAGCTGCCCGCTCTTTTTATACCCTGAAGCTGAAAGGAGGAACGCAATGCCAAACAAAACGCAAGAATATCTTAATCTCGCCCAGCAAACGGCAAAAGAGCTGACTCGGTATTGGGAAAACTGGACGGACTACCTGACCACTGCATCCCGGCTGTACAAGTACAACTATGCAGACCAGCTCATGATTTACGCCCAGCGTCCTGATGCCACCGCCTGCGCCAGCTTCGACCTCTGGAATGATCGCATGAATCGTTATGTCCGGCGCGGCTCCAAAGGCATCGCCTTGTTAGACCAGTCCAGCAGTGTGCCGCGTCTGCACTATGTTTTTGATGTGAGCGATACCGGGGTGCGCCGCAATTCTCGTGACCCGGAGGTGTGGCAGCTCGGCCCCGATCTGATGCAGCCTGTGTCGGAAATGCTTGCCAGAGAATACGGTGTCCATCACGAAAACCTCGGCCAGCAAATCGCGGATGTTTGCGGCAAGCTGGTGGATTCCTATTGGGATAACAACAGCGGTGACATTCTCGACATCGTTGACGGTTCTCTCCTGATGGATTATGATGAAGCCGGACAGGAGTTCCAGTTCAAAAGTGCCGCCGCAATCAGTATCACCTACACTGTTCTCGAACGCTGCGGCTTTGAGCCAGCGGGACATTTTGACCGGGACGATTTTCAGGCCATCTTCTCCTTTTCAACTCCTGCCGCCGTGTATGTGCTGGGCACCGCAGTCAGCGAATGTAGCCGGGACGTGCTACGCAACATTGAAAGAACCGTAAAAACAACAATCCGCCGCCGCAATGTAGAAAGGAGCCAGTATGAATATGAACAGCCGGAACGTGACCTACTCGACCATCGGGGACTACCAGCTCCCGAACCTGACCCTGCCCCAGCAGGAGAAAGCACTGGGCAAGTACGGACGACTGCGCCGGACTTACCTGATGAAGCATCGCCCGGTGCTGTACAACTCGATGCTCCTGTCGGGGACTCTGCATCCGCACCTGCTGGAAGTGGAGCAGACCGCAGAGAGCCGGATGCACCAGACCATGCAGGAACTGCTGAAACAGAACCCGGCTCCGAACAAGGAGCAGCATCAGATGGAGTGGGTGCAGCACATGAACAGCCTGAAAGCACAGGCCGAGGAGCTGGTGATGAACGAGCTGATCTACAGTTAAGTTTCTTCGATGCCCACATTCCCACCGAAGCCGAACAAATTGAATCCATCGACCAAGCGGAGAGCGAAAAATCGCCCTCCGCTTTCTCTTTGTCACAGGCCGAGATCGAAAATGCGCTGCGGAGAGGTTCTAACTTTGAAAACAGCAAACTTCGCATCTGGAAAATTTATCAGCTCCAGCCTGACCGAAAACTCCGGGCAAAAGCTCTTGCGAAAGAATATGCCCCAAACGGACCCGGCGGCTCCTCGCACACCTATCTGGACGGAAGCAGCGGTTGGCTCGATCATGACAGCAAGGGGCTGACATTTGAACACTATCCCGACCATCAGAAAACGCTCCTCCGCTGGAATCAGGTTGAAAAGTATATCGACCTGATGATTCAGTCTGACCGCTACCTGTCGGACAAAGAGAAAAGAACCATTGAGTTTCCCCTTGAGCTGAACGCCGCCAGTGCTGCCGAATACACGGCATTAAAGGAACAGTACCCGGACACTCTTGTTGGATTTGAAGCCGGCGGCAATTTTATGTTCTATGGAGAAGATGCCGTAAAGGTTTCCAAAATCATCAATGGTATCTTGCTCACTGAAAAGACTGCACTAGGTGAAGTTAAGGTTTCCGGCTTTTCACCTAGCTTATGGGCGAGAAAATCAAAAGAATTGTGGTCTGCGGGCAACAACGTCTACCTTGCCGGGTTAAGCGAGAATGGCACTCACCATCAGACCAAGTACCTGCGCAAAGAGGATTATCTTCCCATCGGCTCCGTTATCAATATGGATGGCCGGGAATTTCGGGTTGACGGGGTGGATTTTGACAAGGGCAAAGTTTCCTTGCAGGATATGGCTCTGGCCGATGTACGGATGCCGATTTTCCGAGAAGAATCGCTGTCTCTTGTCCGGGAATTGTACGAGCAGCAGGATGAAGCCCTTGATGCTGCTCCCGAAAAGGCAGTTGATTACAAGGTTGGCGATTCCGTTGTTGTAGACCTCCCCACCAAAACCATCGAAGGTACAATCGGCTATGTTGGCGAAACCGATGTGCGCATCGACACCAGTGCGCAGGGCTATTCGTGGAGCAACGAGGTGCTGAACAAGCAGCAGTTCGAGGACGGTTTGCGGCAGGATGAGCCTACGTCTGATGAATCACTGGACAAGTTGCCTATCTCTGGGGAGGTCAACGGCGAATGGCAGACCTTCCCGGATGCCGCTGCCTTGGATGAAGCCCTGAATGCCGAACCTGCGCCGGAGCCTGCCGGGAACTTCCACATCACGGACGACCATCTGGGCGAGGGCGGCGCAAAGCAGAAGTATGCCCGGAATATTGCAGCTATCCGCACCCTGTTTCAGTTGGAACAGGAACACCGTGGAGCCACCGCCGAGGAACAGGAAGTGCTTTCGCAGTATGTGGGCTGGGGTGGTCTGCCGGATGCCTTTGACCCGGATAAGAGCAACTGGTCAAAAGAGTACACGGAACTGAAAGGGCTGCTCTCCGAGGACGAGTATGCCGCAGCCCGCAGCTCCGTGCTGAATGCCCACTACACCAGCCCCACCGTAATCCGTAGTATTTACGTTACTGTGGAGCGCATGGGTTTCCGCAGCGGTAACATTCTGGAACCTAGTATGGGCGTAGGCAACTTCTTTGGAATGCTGCCCGAGAGCATGGCAGACAGCCGCCTGTACGGTGTGGAACTGGACAGTATCACGGGCCGGATTGCCCAAAAGCTGTACCCGGAGGCCAACATCAAAGTGGCCGGATTTGAAACCACGGATAGGCGGGATTTCTACGATTTAGCGGTCGGCAACGTACCGTTTGGCAATTACAAAGTCAACGACAAATCGTATAACAAGCTGAACTTCAGCATCCACAATTATTTCTTTGCGAAAGCCATCGACCAGGTGCGGCCGGGCGGCGTGGTGGCTTTTGTTACCAGTCGTTACACGCTGGACAGTAAAGACTCTTCTGCCCGCAAGCACATGGCAGAACGAGCCGATTTGCTGGGGGCCATTCGTCTACCCAACAACGCTTTCCGTGCCAACGCTGGTACGGATGTTGTCAGCGACATTATCTTCCTGCAGAAGCGTGACCGCCCCATCGACCATGAGCCGGACTGGATACAGCTCGGCAAAACGGAAGATGGCCTTACCATCAACAGCTATTTTGTAGACCACCCGGAGATGGTGCTGGGCGAACTGACCACCGAAAGCACCCAGTATGGCCGTGAGGAATGCACCGTGCGCCCCATTGAGGATGCAGTGCTGGCAGACCAGCTTGCCGAAGCTATCCAGCATATTGAGGGACTGTACACGGAAGTTGAGGTCGAAACACCAGATATTGCGGATGCAGAAAATGAGCGACACATTCTCCCTGCTGACCCGGATGTGAAGAACTTCTCCTACACCGTGGTTGACGGTGAAGTGTATTACCGCGAAAATTCTGTTATGACACAGGTGGAGCTTTCCGACACCGCCAAAGGCCGTGTGACCGGGATGGTGGAGCTGCGGCAAATCGTCAATGAGTTGATTGACCAGCAGCTAAACGACTACCCGGATGCCGACATTCAGGCTACGCAGGAAAAGCTGAATGCCGCCTACGATGCCTTTTCTGCAAAATACGGCTTGCTGAATGACCGCAAAAACGGCAGATTATTTGAGCAGGATTCTTCTTACTATCTGCTGTGTTCTCTGGAAAATTTGGACGAGCAGGGGCAGCTCAAGAGCAAGGCGGCGATGTTCACCAAACGCACCATCCGCCCGGAATGTACTGTCACCAATGTAGACACTCCTACGGAAGCCCTTGCAGTTTCCATCGGAGAGTGTGGCCGGGTGGATTTGCCCTATATGGCAGAGCTGCTTGGTACTCCCGGCGAGTATGAGCGCATCACCAGCGAACTGTCCGGCGTGATCTTCAAAGACCCCGGCACAGACCCTACCGACCCGGAAACGGGCTGGCAAATGGCGGATGAATACCTGTCCGGCAATGTCCGGGCAAAGCTGCGCATGGCACAGCTTGCCGCCGAAACCAACCCAGAGTTTGCGGTCAACGTCACCGCGCTGGAAAAGGCACAGCCGAAAGATCTTGAAGCGTCTGAGATTGATGTTCGGCTGGGGGCGACATGGCTCGACCCTAGTATCATCCAAAAGTTTATGGCAGAAACATTTCAGATTCCCTACTATCTGCGTCATGCGGTCAAAGTGAGATATTCTCCCTATACCGCAGAATGGCGCATTGAGGGCAAGTCGGCCATGGGCAGAGGTGACATTACCTCCACCGAAACCTATGGCACATCCCGCACCAACGCTTATAAAATTTTGGAAGACACGCTCAATCTGAAAGATGTGCGCATCTATGATGCCATCGAAGATGAGAAAGGCAGGCCAAAGCGCGTTCTGAACAAAACGGACACTATGCTGGCACAGCAGAAACAGCAGGTCATCAAGGATGCCTTTACCAACTGGATTTGGAAAGATCCCCAGCGGCGCATTGCGCTGGTGAAACAGTATAACGAACTGTTCAACAGCAGCAGGCCGCGAGAATATGATGGTTCCCACATCCACTTTGTCGGCATGAACCCTGAAATTTCGCTCCGGGAGCACCAGCGCAACGCCATCGCTCATGTGCTTTATGGCGGTAATACGCTGTTGGCACACGAAGTGGGCGCGGGCAAGACTTTTGAAATGGCAGCATCGGCAATGGAAGCCAAACGGCTGGGGTTGTGCCAGAAAAGCCTTTTTGTCGTTCCCAATCACTTGACGGAGCAGTGGGCTTCGGAGTTCCTGCACCTATACCCCAATGCAAAGCTGCTGGTGGCACGGAAAAAGGATTTTGGAACTGCCAATCGTAAAAAATTCTGTGCGAGAATTGCCACCGGGGACTATGATGCAGTCATCATCGGCCACAGCCAGTTTGAGCGTATTCCGCTGTCCTATGAGCGGCAGGAACGCATTATTCAGGAGCAGATTGATGAAACGCTTGCCGCCATCAATGAACTGAAAGCCAATGCAGGCGAAAATTTCAGCATCAAGCAGATGGAAAAGACTCGCAAAACGCTGGAAACGAAGCTGGAAAAACTGCGCTCCGATGCGCGCAAAGATGATGTTATTACCTTTGAGCAGTTAGGCGTTGACAGGCTCTTTGTTGACGAGAGCCATTTTTACAAGAATTTGTTCCTCACCACAAAAATGCGCAATGTCGCTGGTTTGTCCACATCGGAAGCGCAGAAATCGAGCGATATGTTCGGCAAGTGCCGCTACTTGGACGAGATCACAGGTGGACGCGGCGCAGTGTTTGCTACGGGAACCCCGGTCAGCAATTCCATGAGCGAGCTGTACACGGTCATGCGCTATCTGCAATACGGCACACTCCAGCAGAAAGGGTTAACGCATTTCGACTGCTGGGCATCGACCTTTGGTGAAACCACTACCGCCATCGAACTTGCCCCAGAGGGTACGGGCTATCGTGCGCGCACCCGGTTTGCGAAGTTTTTCAACCTCCCGGAACTGATGTCGATGTTCAAGGAGGTTGCCGACATTAAAACCAGCGACCAGCTTCATCTACCTGTGCCGGATGCAAAGTTTGAAACCGTGGTGGCGAAACCGTCCGAAATTCAGAAAGAAATGGTGCAGGAACTGAGCAAGCGCGCTGCGAAAATCCACTCCGGCGCGGTGGATGCGTCCGAGGATAATATGCTCTGTGTCACCAACGATGGCCGAAAGATCGGTCTGGATGTTCGCCTGATGAATCCCTTGCTGCCGGATGACCCCAACAGCAAACTGAACACCTGCGTTCGGAACGTGCTGCAAATTTGGGAAGATGGCAAGGAGCAAAAGCTGACACAGCTTTTGTTCTGCGACCTCTCGACACCGAAGAATGATGGCAATTTCAATGTCTACGATGATATTCGCAAAAAACTGGTCGCCGCCGGGGTGCCGGAAAGCGAAATTGAGTTCATCCACGATGCCGATACCGAAGCAAAAAAGGCTGCATTATTCTCCAAAGTGCGCTCCGGCGATGTGCGGATTCTGCTCGGAAGCACGGCAAAAATGGGGGCAGGAACGAACGTGCAATCGCGGCTTGTGGCGGTGCATCACTTGGATGTTGGCTGGAAGCCCAGCGACATGACCCAGCGCAATGGACGCATTATCCGGCAGGGTAACCAAAATAAGCAAGTCCGGATTTATAACTATGTCACGGAGGGTACGTTTGATTCGTACTTGTTCCAGACCCTTGAGAATAAACAGCGATTTATCAGCCAAATCATGACCTCCAAATCCCCGGTGCGTTCCTGCGATGATGTGGACGAACAGGCTCTTTCCTATGCAGAAATCAAGGCATTGTGCGCAGGAAATCCGCTCATCAAGGAAAAGATGGATTTGGATGTTCAGGTCGCAAAACTCAAGGTGCTGAAAGCCGACCATCAGAGCCAGAAGTTCCGTCTGGAAGATAAGCTGCTCACAAAGTTCCCGGCTGACATTCAGGAAACCACCGCCTATATTGCTGGCGTGAAATCGGATGCCGAACTTGCCGCCGCACACCCACAGGTGCAAGAGGGATTCTGCGGCATGACCATCAGGGGCGTGGCCTACGATGAAAAAAAGACTGCTGGCGAGCGGCTTCTTCTCGCTTGCTCCGAGCTGCCTAACAGTGAGGAAAAAGTGATCGGCAGTTATCGCGGCTTTGAACTGTCGTTGCGGTTCGACACCTACCACAGCGAATATCAGGCTCTTTTGAAAGGTCAGCGGAAATACCCGGTAGCACTGGGCAAAGACCCTCTTGGCTGTATCATCCGTCTGGATCATTCTCTGAACGATTTCCCGGAACGCATCACTTCTGCTGAATATGAACTGGCCACGCTGAAACAGCAGCAAGCGGCGGCGCAGATCGAAGTGGAAAAGCCGTTCCCGCAGGAAGAAGAACTGGCTGAAAAGTCGGCTCGTCTTGCCGAACTGAATGCCCAGTTAGATGTGGACGAAAAGCACCATGAGCCGGAGCAGGATGAGGAAGAAAGGGAGGATGAACCTCGCCGCCCCTCGGTGCTGGCAGCTCTGGAAGAAAAGGCAGACAAAACAGAAATCGTCAAGCCGTTCAAGAGCTATCTCGACAAGGATGGTGATGCCCGATGAATGACCGCCGCGACCAGCAGCTTCATTTCCGGGTCAGCAAGCAGGAGCTGGAACGGATTCGGAAGAAGATGGAATCCAGCGGCATTTTAAGCATCGGTTCTTATCTGCGCAAGATGGCACTGGATGGCTACTGTTTGCATCTCGATTTGCAGGAGCTGCGCCGCATGGCCTATCTCCTGCAAATGTGCAGCAACAATCTCAACCAGTATGCCAAAGCCGCCAATGAAAACGGTCAGGTCTATGCCGCCGATTTGGAGGATTTGCGCACTCGGTTGGATGAACTGATTGATATTGGCAAGCAGATTCTTTCCCGGCTGGCTGACCTCTGATTTTTTGCCCTGCGGCTTCGGCTGTGGGGCTACATATTATAAAGATAAAACTGTGGGAGGTGGTGGACATGGCCGCAACACGTTTGATTGCGCTGCACAAAAATAAGGGGAAAACCGTTGTGGCCTGCTTGAAAAGCCGCACGGACTATGCGCAGAATCCAGACAAAACCAAGCGGGGCGAATTGGTCAGCAGCTACGAGTGCAGCCCTCTAACAGTAGATGAAGAATTTATGCTGTCCAAGCGGCAGTATGAACTTGCCACGGGTCGTAGGCAGAAAAGTGATGTGATCGCCTATCAGATTCGGCAATCTTTCAAGCCCGGTGAGATCACCGCCGAGGAAGCCAACAAGGTGGGCTACGAACTTGCGATGCGGTTTACCAAAGGCAAATATGCTTTTATCGTTGCCACCCATACAGACCGGGAGCATATTCATAACCACATTATCTACAACTCCACTGCACTGGACAGCACCCGGAAATTCCGGGATTTTTTATTGTCCGGGCTGGCCGTGCAGCGATTGAGCGACTTGATCTGCTTGGAGCATCAGCTTTCTGTCATTGAAACAAAGCCCTACCGGGAACGGCAAAAGCGGACACTCTACCCGCCCAAAGAAAGCAATCGTGACCGTCTATGCAGCGTGATCGACACCATTCTGGCCGGCAAGCCTAAAGGCTACGAAGATTTTCTGCAAAAGCTGGAGCAGCAGGGCTATGAAGTCAAACGCGGAAAATATACTTCCGTCAAGGGAAAGCGGCAGAAACGCTTCATCCGCTTCAAAACGCTGGGTGCAGGATACAGCGAAGAAGAAATGAAAGCTGTGATTGCTGGAGAAGCCGAACATCGTCCGCGCCAGAAGCAGACGGTGAAAGAAAAACCGTTCAATCTTCTGGTGGATGTGCAGGCAAAGCTGGCCGAGGGCAAGAGCTGCGGCTATGCGCAGTGGGCGAAAAAGTACAATCTGAAAGAAATGTCCAAGACGCTGATTTTCTTGCAGGAGAAGAAAATCGGCAGCGTAGCGGAAATGCAGGAGCGCGTGAACGCTGCTACTGCCCGCTATCACGAGCTGGGCGGTTCCATCAAGACGGCAGAAACACGCATGGCAGAAATTGCGGTGCTGAAAGCGCACATTGTCAACTATGCCAAGACCCGGCCTGTTTATGATGCCTACCGCAAGGCCGGATACAGCAAGCGGTTTCTGGAAAGCCATCGTGCGGAGATCACACTGCACAAGGCCGCAAAAGCGGCTTTCAATGAAGCCGACCTGAAAAAGCTCCCCAAAGTGAAAGAACTGGACGCAGAATATTCCAAGCTGCTGACAGAGAAGAAAGCAGCCTACCCGGATTACCGTAAAGCGAAAGACGAGATGCAGGAACTTCTTCGTGCGCAGCGTAACGTAGATTTGTTCTTTGCCGAAGAAAAGAACCCCACCGAAAAAGCACAGTCCCGATAAACGATGACAGCCTAGGATTCTTCCTTGTGGGAGAGTCCTAGGCTGTCCTTTTTGTTATAGAAGTGTTTGGAACAAACGCGCAGCCTGCATCGGCACGATGCAGATCGAAAGGGGTTTGGGCACAGCCCAACAAGCATTTTGAATTTAGATTTGAAAAATCCGATTCAAAAATCGCAAGTTGGTACCAACTTGCCCTGCTTGCCACAACAATGCGTCCTTTTTGTCCGCAGTTTGAAATTTTTAGATTGGAGAAAAACG
>OLRF01003101.1_pt1 | contig 13470 bp, 10 predicted proteins | sample 1672061 | NCBI WGS metagenome assembly OLRF01 (sample SAMEA3136641, study PRJEB25190) | human gut metagenome | reverse complement strand
TAAAAAAAGCAAAGGCTTCGCCCAATTACGGGCAAAGCCTTTCGATCGTTTTGTATGTCGTTTTATTTTGTAAGGACCATAAGGATATCGTTGCTTCTCTTTACAAATTTTGTCATTTCTTCAGGAGAAAGCTGTTTATGGCTCATCATTGCAAGATCATAAAGCTGTTCACAGATCACCGGAACATACTCTGATCCCTGATTTTCTGCTATAAATCTTACAAGAGGATGATTTGCGTTCAGTACAAGTACTTCCTGACCACCGAACATATTCGGATCCATTCCGTACATATTGTACATTTTCATCATATCCTGCATACGGCGACTCTCCTCAGGAAGAGTGATCATCGCTGCAGTTCCCTCATTTTTCAGCTTCTCTACTTTTACTTCAAGTTTATCCTTGCCAAGATTCTTACGGAACACCTCAGTAAGTGTCTTGACTGTTGCTTCATCCGCTTTTCCGTCTTCACGAAGCTCTTCTGTCAGATCTGCATCAATTCTCTTGAACTGGATCGTCTGATCCTGCTGTTCAAGATGGGAAATAAACTGTGAATCGATCACATGCTTCAGCAGTACAGCATCTTTACCCGCTTCACGGAACATATTAATGTACTGGCTCTGCTGTACCTCATCGGTCACATAATAGATCACCGTTTTTTCCGGTTCCTCATTCTGGGATCCTTCAGAAGCTTTCTCCTCTGTCTTCTCCTCTTCAGCTGCTTTTGTTTCTTCTTTTTTATTTTCCTCAATGCAGTCTTTCAGGGTAAGATATTTGCCATCCAGATTCTTAAAGAGGATATAATCGTTCATCTTCTCACCAAATTTCGCATCCTTGATGCATCCAAATTTGATAAACGGGCTGATATCATCCCAGTACTTCTCATAAGACTCTCTGTCTGTCTTGCACATTCCGGTGAGCTTATCTGCTACTTTCTTGGTGATGTATTCAGAAATCTTTTTCACAAAACCATCATTCTGCAGTGCAGAACGGGAAACATTCAGTGGAAGATCCGGACAGTCGATCACGCCTTTCAGAAGAAGAAGGAATTCCGGGATCACCTCTTTGATGTTATCTGCAATAAATACCTGATTATTATAAAGCTTGATGGTTCCCTCAATGGAATCATACTCTGTCCTGATCTTCGGGAAATACAGGATACCCTTCAGGTTGAACGGATAGTCCATGTTCAGATGGATCCAGAACAGCGGTTCCTTGTAATCCATAAATACCTTACGGTAAAATTCTTTATACTCTTCATCCGTGCACTCATTTGGGTGTTTCATCCAGAGCGGCTGTGTATCGCTTAAGGATACCGGCCGTTTATTGATCTTTACTTTATCTTTGGCAGGAGAAACTTCCACAACTTCTTTCTCGCCTTTATCATTCTCCTTTTCCTCTGTCTTGGCATCCTCATGGATATGCTCAACTACCACATCATCTTCACGGAGATCTGCCTCATCGATCGTTTCATACTCCTGTTCAGCATTTGCTTTGGAAAGATAGATATTTACCGGCATGAAAGAACAGTATTTCTCAATAACCTCTCTCATACGATATTCATTGGCAAACTCCAGGCTTTCCTCATTGAGGAAAAGAGTGATCTCTGTTCCCGGTTCTGTTTTGTTTCCGTCTGCCATCTCATACTCCGTACCACCGTCACAGGTCCAATGTACCGGTGTGGAACCCTCCTTGTAAGAGAGAGTATCAATATGAACTTCATCTGCAACCATAAATGCAGAATAAAATCCAAGTCCGAAATGACCGATCATCTGATCATCCGTTGTTTTATCCTTATATTTCTCAAGAAACTCTGTGGCACCGGAAAAAGCGATCTGTGTGATATATTCCTCTACTTCATCTGCTGTCATACCAATACCGTTATCGATAAACTTCAAAGTTTTCTGATCCGGATCAACGATAACATTTACAGCCGGTTTGTAACCTTCCGGGAATGTATAATCTCCCATAACTTCCAGCTTTCTCAGTTTGGTGATCGCATCGCATCCGTTGGAGATCATCTCTCTTACAAAAATATCATGGTCGGAATATAACCATTTCTTGATAATCGGAAAAATATTTTCACTGTTGATTGATAAACTGCCATGTTTTGCTGACATATATGTCACTCTCCTTTTGTTTTTATTTTTATTTCTGATGTTCCGACAGAGCCGGAAACCTGTTGTTTTTTTCAATAAATATATACTAATACGACTTTTTACAAAAGTCAAGAAAAATTTAGCACTCATCATTATAGAGTGCTAGTAACAGCATATAAAACGGATCTCTATGTGCAAAAAAATCCCTCCGTACATTTTTTGTACGGAGGGTGCTGTAAAACTATCTTCTACATTCTGTTCTTATTTTTTCTTTCTACGATATACAAGGATTCCTCCAATACATACCACAGCCACGATCAAAATGATCACAAATGTCATGATCGGTGTACTGTCTCCCGTCTGCACTGCAGATTTCTGATTTGTCTGTGTCACTGCCGGACTCGGAGTCGCAGTAAGAACTGCTGCCTGTGATACCGTAAAAGTAACCGTACTTTCTGACTGTGTACCGGTATCCTTCCAGCTGGAGCCGTCGTATTTCTGCTGTCCAAAGGTAACTTTCAGAGTATATTTTCCCGGCTTGCTGACACGGAATGTTGCAGTATAAGGCTCTCCATCCCAGGTACGGGTCTCTGTGATCTTCCAGCTCTTCGGCTGATATCTGGTATCTCCCTTACGCGGGTTTGTATTATCCATTCCTGCACCAGCTGCTGTAAAGGTGATCTTTGTATTGGTATCATACTTGCCATTGGAATCAATGCCTGTGATCTTATTGTCCGATGCAGCGGCTTCCGTGCCCTGATATCCGTTTACTGTAATACTTACTGCGATCACTGTACTGATCTTGTTGGGATTCTTAACCCCCTCCGGAAGAATGACGGTACCTTTTACATTAAATATCTGACGTTCTGCAGAAGACGGATCATAAGAAGATCCCTTAACATCCCATTTAACAGATGCCTTCTGCTCTCCCTTTGTTGTAGTGATCTTTACTGTTCCCGGAAGCTTCAGGGCTTTCTGGGTTTTCTGGGTTCCATTGGGAAGATCTTTGATATCGGATGGCTTTTTGATACCTGTAAGGTTATTCGCCTTCTTACCGTTATCTGTTTTTTTCTTTGTAACGCTGAAATGGACATTTACATAAGCTTCCACATTTGCATCATTGGCGATCACAATGTCTTCCAGATATTCCCCCTGTGAAAGTCCGCTGACCGGCTGTACGCTAAAGGTTGCATTATCTCCTGCTTCCAGCTCTGTGGCGGAAAGTGTACCAATTGTATATGCATTTGATGAAGGCTGTTTCAGAACGATCTTTGTATTTCCGGTGTTGGTAACTGTAACTGTCTTCGCATCAGGAAGTTCCTTATAGCCTTCTTCTTTGGTTCCAAACTCCAGACTATCTGTTACCGAAAGACCGGGATTGGGTTCCGGTTCCGGTTCCGGCTCCGAAACTGTAAATTCCAGCCGGACTTCAGCCAGTGTGTTTCCGGTATTCTGATCTGTCACAGAAATCGTATCGCTGTGATCTCCGACCTGAAGACCGGTCTTGGGCTGTACGGTAAAGGTTGCCGCCTTATCTCCGGGATTGAGCACTTCCGCAGAAGGCTCTCCCACCTCATAATCCTCCGGAGCAGAAAGCTGGATCCGGATAGCCTCTGTACCTGTATTCTCTACGGTTACAGGCTGTGCATCCGGCGCAGTCTCATAGCCCTGTTCCAGTGTTCCAAACTTCAGAGGACCTTCCGGTTTCACTGTTGCAGTAACTGTTTTTGGTGTTTCTGTCTTTACCATAACCGAAGCCGTCACTGTAGCAGATGCTTCCGTGCTTTCATCAGAAGCAAATACAAGCTCTTCCACGTATGGATCATCTTTTGCAGAGAGTCCAAGCTTAGGCTGTACGGTAAAGGTCTGCTCTCCTCCCTGCGCCAACTGGATATTTCCGCTACTCTCCACTTCACTGACCGGCGCAATATCAAAAAACTCCGACTCAGGCTGTACTAACGTCACAGCTTCTGTACCTTCGTTTTTGATCGTGACTGTACTTGTTGTTTCTACCTTTTCATAACCGGCAGTCAGATCATCAAAAGGCAGTTCTGTCGGATCCGCAGTTAGCTTGTATATTTTTTCCGCTGCAGGGTCCGATGTTTCCCCGGGATCTGTCTGCTCATTATTTTCATGATCTTCGGCTTTTTTATTTTCCGGTTCTTTTACTGTAAAGTCCGCTTCAAAGAAGACATCGGCACCTTCTTCTGTCTGATACGTGATCAGATCTTTGTATTCTCCAGCCTTCAGACCTTCTCGTGGTTTTACCCACACAGTAACACTTTCACCACTCTTTAATGGCGCATCATTAATATCTGCAGCCATGAAATTCTCCGGGGCGATCTCTTTAAAATTAAGATCGCCGGTTCCGTTATTTTTGATAGTAACCATCTGTGCTTCCGGAATTTCCGTATATCCTTCTTCCACGGAACCAAAATCCAGAATTCCACTTCCATCTTCCGTGTATGCAGATGCCGAATATGTCGGTTCCTCATTTTTTTCGGAAGCGTCTGCTGCTGTATCTGCGGAATCCGGTGTCTCTGTCTGACTATCTCCAGATGTATCTGCCTCATCGGTATTCTGAGGCCCTGACTGTTCTCCGTTTACTTCTATAACAGAGTTTTCAGCAGGCTCCTGGGTATCTGCAGGTTCCTGTGCATCTGTATTTTCCTGTACATCTGTATTCTCCTGCACATCCGCTGACTCCGTTTCTTCTGCCGGCTCTATGGTTTCCTCAGGCTGAGCACTATCAGGCTCCTCTGACGTTCCAGCTTCTGTATCCGGCGTGTTCTCTGAAGACTCCGAAGCTGCCGAAGCTTCACTTTCCTCCGCATCCGGATCTTCTCCTGCTGCTTTGGCTTCTTCCTTTTTCTTTTCTGCCAGTGCTTTGGCTTCCTCCTCTGTTTCGGAAACCTCCTGGGTCGTCACCGTAAGCTCACCACTAACTCCCGTCTCTTCTTTTCCGGTAATCTTCAGAACGATCGGAAGACCCAGATCTTTTTCATCGATTTTATAAGTCTTGTCAGTTCCTACCTCTGTAAGAAGGTCTCCGTCCTTTAATGACCAGGAAAAACTCACATTATCATCTGTGATCCCCTCCGGCTTGACCTTTGAGTAATCTGCACTTAAGGTAGACCCGATTGCAAGTGTTCCTTTGACCTTCAGCTTTCCATCAAGAGTTCCCGATGGAGCTGCAGTGGCAAATACTATCGATGGAAGCAGCGTTACCATCATAAGCACAGCCATGACGACTGCCAGCACTCTGCTTTTTTTCATATCCCATCCTCCTTTACATCATTTTATTTTCCCCACATTTACCCTTTCTACGCAGGGCTTTCTTTTGCTGATGCAAGTTTATCATATTTAATTTTCAGAGGTGTAATCCCTGCTTTCCGTCAGCCTTCTACGATCATATATTTTCCGTCCGGGAGTTTAAATACTTCGCTTTCTTCTTCCAGCTCCTTCAGGGAAATCCCCTCCACATCTGCGCCCATTCCATCCAGATATTTTTTAACATCCTTCAGGGAATCCAGCACAACTGCCATGCAATCCTCGAGAAATTCCTCTGCCTCCTCAAAATCCTCTGCTACCGGCTCATCAAAAAGCTGACACTGTTTTTCCAGAAATGTCTGGACATATTCTTTCTTGTACATATTAAAGTACCTCCTTTATATCTCCGCCCGCCGCGATCAGTCTGCGAAGTACTGGTTCCACCTTCTCTGTCTCGTAGAAAGCCGCCGCCTTTACCCCTGGCTTCGCATGCTTCATGGCAAAGCTGTATTTTACAGATTTCATCATTTCAATATCATTGTATTCATCCCCGAACGCCATGCATTCATCCGGTCCGATTCCCAAAAGTTCCTGGTATTTACGGATCCCTTTTGCTTTGTTCGTGGTAAATGGAACAAAATCCACCCACGCAAATCCGGATGTCACAACAGTACATCTGTCTTTGAACCGTTCTCTCCAGTACCGGATGGATTCCTCCGTCATTCCTTCTCTCTCATAAACTGCAACCTTCATACAAGGCTCTGTGATCTCATCAAAACTCTTTATGATCTTACACTGATTTTTCACTTCTTCGATCATCAGATGGCGATAATGTTCTGTCTTGGGCATGATATAATAAAAATCCTTTGTAGAACAGGAAAATTCCGCTCCGGGCTTTTCCCATATTGCCTGAATGATCTCTCTGACCAGTTCTTTGTCAAAGCTGTCGCAGTACAGAAGCTTCTCATTCTGGACAGCAAGCCCGCCATTTTCACTGATAAATGCCATCTCGTCCTTTACCGGCGCAAAAAGATTCCTCATATTGGCATACTGTCTGCCACTGGCTGCCACAAAGAGGATTCCCATTTTTTTCAGTTCCTTTACCAGCGGAAAGATCTCTTCCGGCAGCGTCTGTCTTCCACCGATAAGCAGCGTTCCATCCAGATCACTGGCAACCATCTTAATCATGCTGCTTCTCCTCATAGATAGTAAACAGATCACCAGGTACAGCTGCTACAATATCTGCACCGTTATTTTCAAGCTCTTCTCTGTCACGGAATCCCCATAGTGCACCAACGGTATACATTCCAGCAGCACTTCCTGTCTGCATATCTGTCTTTGTATCTCCGATATACATACATTCTTCCGGCTTTACGCCGAAATCTTCTGCAATCTTCAGCGGACCATCCGGCGCCGGCTTTCTGCGGATTCCTTCCTGCTGTCCCATCACCTCATCAAACAGATCGCCATAGATCGCCTTTACCACTTTCTGCGCCGCAACATGAGGCTTATTGGAGCATACAGCCATCTTAAGGCCTGTATGTTTCAGCTTCTGAAGGGTTTCCGGCATATCTTTATATGGCACAACTTTATACAGCGGATCTTCATCAAATTTCCTGCGATAAAGTTCCCTGACTTCTTCGTAGTGTACCAGCTCCGGATCTCCTGCATCGATCAGGCATCTTCTGATCAGCATATCTGCACCTTCACCGCTGTAATAACGAAAATTATCTGCCGGCTGTGGTTTCAGGGAAAACTTTTCCATGATCTCATTCGCCACATATGCCATAGATTCCAGTGTATCCGCAATTGTTCCATCCAGATCAAATATACAAGCTTTTATCATTTTGTCTTTCATCCTCTCAGGTTCATTCCCAGTTTTTTTGTCTCATAGATCAGTCTTGCCACAGGCAGTCCCACCACGTTGTTATAATCACCACGGATTCCCTTCACATAGGCTCCCCAGGCGCCCTGGATCCCATAGCTTCCGGCTTTGTCCATTGGGTCTTTGCTGTTTACATATTCCTTTATTTCTTCCTCTGTCACCGGATAAAAGCTCACATCTGTGCACTCATGGAAGGTATGAGCTTTCCATCTCCCTTTTTCTCTTATCAGCAAAGTTACACCGGTATATACCTGATGTGTATTCCCCTGCAGCATAGCGAGCATCTCTATTGCAGCTGTCTCATCTGCCGGTTTACCTAAAATCTTACCCTCATAAGATACAACGGTATCTGCACCGATCACAACCACATCTCTCAGATCTCGGTTCTCCTCTTCCTCCAGCGCGTATGCCGTAAACATAGCTTTCTGACGAGAAAGTTCCTCCACCACTTTCGCAGGCTCTGCACTGGTGATCCGTTCTTCCCCGCTGGCAGGCTTCACTTCAAAGGCGACTCCTACCTGGCTTAAAAGTTCCCGCCTCCTAGGAGATGCGGAAGCAAGCACGATTTTCTTCATGTGTAATTCCTCTCTTTCCTGTGTTATCAGTATAACCGTTTCTGTAAATGGGCGCAACCGAAATCGTTGCAGGAGCATTTTGTACTTATCCATTTATTCCTGATGACGATAAAACAAAACAAGCAGTACACCCTGATACCTGTTCACGGTGTACTGCTGTCATATGTTTCGTATTCTTTTTGACAGTTTTTATGCTTTCGGTAATTTGAAAGAGCTCTTCAGAGATACAATGCGGTTAAATACCGGTGCTCCCTCCCTGGAGTCATGGATATCTGCGCAGAAGAAACCGTTACGTACAAACTGATAGCTGTCATAACCTTTTGCTTTCAGAAGCTCCGGCTCTACATAAGCACTTGTTACTGTAAGAGAATTCGGATTTACATTAAGAGAACCATCTTCTTTATTGTAAACACCTTTTTCTTCATCTACGATATTCTCGTAAAGTCTTACCTCAACTTTACCTGCATTGGATGCTTCCACCCAGTGGATCGTTCCTTTTACCTTACGTCCGTCCGGTGCATTTCCGCCCTTGGTCTCCGGGTCATAGGTACAGTGGACTACACGGATCGTTCCGTCGTCATCTGCCTCATAACCTGTGCAGGTTACAAAATATGCATTCATAAGACGAACTTCATTTCCAATATAGAGACGTTTGTATTTCTTAGGAGGCTCTGCCATAAAATCATCACGTTCAATATAAAGTTCTCCACTGAACGGAATCTTTCTGGTTCCAAGTTCCTCATTCTCCATATTATTCGGAGCTTCAAGATACTCAACCTGTCCTTCCGGATAGTTATCGATCACGAGCTTGATCGGATCAAGAATCGCCATCATACGCGGACGTTTCAGCTTCAGGTCCTCACGGATGCAGTACTCGAGCATTGCATAATCTACAGAACTGTTCGCCTTTGAAACACCACAGAGTTCTACAAATTTACGGATAGACTCCGGTGTAAATCCACGGCGGCGAAGTGCGGCGATGGATACTAGTCTCGGATCATCCCATCCATCTACGATGCCGTCCTCAACAAGCTTCTTGATATAACGTTTACCTGTAACAACGTTGGTCAAGTACAGCTTTGCAAACTCGATCTGCTTCGGTGGGTGCGGATATTCCAGTTCCTTTACCACCCAGTCATAAAGCGGTCTGTGGTCCTCAAACTCCAGAGTACAGATAGAATGTGTCACACCCTCAATGGCATCCTCGATCGGATGAGCGAAGTCGTACATCGGATAGATGCACCATTTATCTCCTGTATTGTGATGTGTCATGCGGGCTACACGGTAAATGACCGGGTCACGCATGTTCATATTCGGTGATGCCATATCGATCTTGGCACGGAGAACCTTCTCGCCATCTCCGTATTTGCCCTCACGCATCTCTTCAAAAAGCTGAAGATTCTCTTCTACAGTACGGTTTCTGTACGGGCTCTCTTTACCTGGCTCTGTAAGAGTTCCTCGGTACTCACGGATCTGGTCTGCAGTCAGGTCGCAGACAAAGGCCTTGCCTTTCTTAATAAGCTTCACTGCTGCCTCATACATCTGATCAAAATAATCAGATGCAAAGAAAAGTCTGTCTTCCCAGTCTGCACCAAGCCATTTCACGTCAGCCTTGATGGACTCTACAAATTCGGATTTCTCCTTTGTAGGGTTGGTATCATCAAAACGGAGGTTGAATTTTCCGTTGTATTTCTGAGCCAGTCCATAATTTAAAAGAATGGATTTCGCATGTCCGATATGAAGATAGCCGTTAGGTTCCGGTGGGAAACGTGTATGCACGGTGTCATAAACGCCTTCTTCAAGATCTTTGTCTATAATATTTTCAATAAAGTTTTTGGAAACTGTTTCGTTCTCCATTGCTTTCCCTCCTAAATATCATCCTGATGTTTTATCTTATCATAAATCCGGAGTTTTTGAAACCCGCAAAACCTGTATCTAAACAAAAAATTGTCTGTTTTTAGACACAAAAAAAGCTGCTGACGGGAATCGAACCCGTGACCTCCGCCTTACCAAGGCGACGCTCTACCGACTGAGCCACAGCAGCTTGTTTCGCGACGTTTGTGCCGCTCACAGTTGTTTATATTATCAGATGATTGTCATATTGTCAATACATTATTTTTATTTTTTAAAAATTCATATTTTCATGATTATAGCACAAAAAATCCTGTGTGCTGTCGCTCGCAGACACAGCACGCAGGATTCTCTTTTTACTCTTCTGTCTTTGTCTCTTCTGCTTCTGTCTCTTCTTCCGCTTCGGCCTCCGATTCATCATCTGCAGGTGTTTCCTCTTCTGCTTCTGTTGGTGCCTCTTCAGCATCATCTGCCTCTTTGGAAACTTCTACAGTCTCAGATGCAGTCTTGTCCCAGTCCTGGAAGACTTCTTTCTCTTCTTTTTCTTCCTTCTTCTCGTCATCCTTGAAATCATCAAGATCTTCGAAATCATCCTCAAAGTCTTCTTCGCATACAGATCGTCTGGATACAAGTGCTGCGATAGCTCCTGCTGCGGCAGCGGTAAGCGCTCCTACTGCAACAAGTCCCCAATATTTATTGATCTTTGCCATAATTTGGTCTCCTTTCTTATTCTGCTCCTTATGAATATTATTTTAATACTTTTATATTCAAAAGGAAAGAGGTATTTACTCTTCTCAAAAATAGCTTTTAATTTTCCCACGGATCCTCTGCAGTGCATTATCAATGGATTTCGGTGTTTTTCCAAGGATCCGGGCAATATCCATATATCCATTTCCATCCAGATACAACTGCAGTACCCTGTTTTCCAGAGGGCTCAGGCTCTTTTTCATTTCATTTTCGAGAGCCGCCACATTTTCCCGGTCGATCAGGATCGATTCCGGATTATCATGCTCCACACAGGAATCTCTGAAGTTTTCCTCCGCCTCTCCGTCGCTTAAAGACACATAAGTGTTCAGTGGCTGATGTTTCTGGCGGTTTGAACTTTTAATTGCAGTATATATCTGTCTGTCAATACATATATTTGCAAAAGACTGAAAAGACGACTCCCTGTCTGGCTGGTAATCACGGACTGCCTTAAACAGTCCGATCATCCCCTCCTGTATCAGATCATCTGTGTCCCCACCTATCAGAAACATGGCACGGGCTTTTTTTCTGACCAGACCTTTATACTTTTCCATCAGATAATCTGCAATTGCAGATTCCCCTGCACGAAGTCTTTCGATAAGAGCTTCATCCGTCATCTCATTATATCGGCACATTTTTTCTCCGAACAGCTATGGCTGTATTTGATGTATTTATTTTGACAGTCTCTGTCTCACGATCTCAAAAGCAAGCACCCCTGCTGCTACAGAAGCGTTAAGGGAATCGATATCCCCCTTCATCGGGATCGCGGTAGTAAAATCACATTTCTCTTTTACAAGGCGGCTTACACCATTTCCCTCATTTCCGATCACAAGGCCAATAGGTCCTGTCAGATTCTGACGGTACATCACCTCTCCGTCCATATCTGCACATACGAACCAGATGCCTTTTTCTTTCAGTTCATCAATAGTCTGTCCCAGATTAGCAACCTTGGCAACCGGTGTATAATTCAATGCGCCTGCCGACGTCTTGGCAACCGTAGCAGTCAGTCCTACTGCTCTGTGTTTGGGAATGATCACACCATGAGCACCTGCGAGATTTGCGGTACGGATGATAGCTCCCAGATTATGAGGATCCTCAATATTATCAAGAAGAATGATAAACGGAGGCTCTCCTTTATCTTCTGCTTTTTTCAGGATATCTTCCACTGTAGAATAATCATAAGCCGCAACCTGTGCGATCACACCCTGATGTGCACCTGTCTCGCTCATGGAATCCAATCGTTCCTTTGGAACAAATTTTACAATGGTATCATGTTTTCTGGCTTCTCTTGCGATGGTGCGGACCGGTCCGTCCTGACAGCCATCCAGAATAAACAGTTTATCAACACATTTACCGGAACGAAATGCCTCAAGGACCGCATTTCTTCCTTCTATCATTTCAGTCAATTTAAATTTCCTCCTTCTCAAGTCCTGCATGGACCAGCTCCAGTATCCTTGAAAAATCCTCTTTCAGGTAAAGATATCCCATCAGCGCCTCAAACCCTGTGGCACGCCGGTAATCCGCCATGGTGGCATGTTTGGCCATGGTAGCGGAATGCGCATTCCTTCCTCTTCGATATACACTTTTTTCTTCTTCTGTCAAAAGTGGTTCGAGGATCTCCATCATACCCGACTGTGCAGATGCTTTTACAAGGCTGCTGGCTTTTTTGTGGAGACGATTTACCGGACAATTCGCTTTTTTCACAAGAATAGTACGGATCACCAGCTCATAAACACCATCCCCGATATAGGCCAGCGTCAGCGGCGAATAAGTCCGAAGGTCTGCGTCTTTCAGATCAAACAGCTCTTTCAGTTTCTTTAAGCTCTCTGCCATTTCACACCTTCTCTTGTATCTTTAAGGATGATACCTTTTTTCAGGAGCTCATCTCGGATCTCATCTGCTCTCTGGAAATCCTTTGCCTTTCTTGCAGCCTGGCGCTCCTGGATCAGATCCTCGATCTCTTTGTCAAGAATCTCTTCTTTTTTCTCGATTTTCAGTCCCAGCACATCACTGAGCTTAAAAAGTTCCTCATAAAGACCACCGGCAAACTCCCTTGAGCTGTTCTCGTCTACGTTTGTGTTGGCAAATTTTACAAGCTCAAAAATTGCCGCAAGTGCATCTGCAGTATTAAAATCATCATCCATGGCCGCTTCAAATTTGGTAACAAAACCTTCTGCCTCTTTGAGAAGCGCAAGCTCTTCCTCTGTAATATTCTCTGCCGCCCCATTGTCTTTACGGTCGCTGAGCTTGCCTGCCGCCTCAAGGATACGCTCCAGAGAGTTCTTTGCTGCCTCCATCAGATCTGCGCTGAAGTTCAGCGGACTTCTGTAATGTGCGTTCAGCATAAAGAAACGGAGAACCTGAAGATCATACTGTTCACCGATCTGACGAACGGTACGGAAATTTCCGAGAGATTTGGACATCTTGCGGTTGTCGATGTTCAGGAAACCATTATGCATCCAGTATCTTGCAAAAATCTTACCATTGCAGCACTCACTTTGTGCGATCTCATTCTCATGATGCGGGAAGATCAGATCCTCACCGCCTGCATGGATATCAATCTCTTCTCCGAGATATTTCTTGGACATAACAGAGCACTCAATATGCCAGCCAGGACGTCCGTCGCACCACGGTGATGGCCAGGACGGCTCGCCCTCTTTCTTTGGTTTCCAAAGCACGAAGTCTAACGGATCTTCCTTCTGATCCTCACCGGATACCTTAAGAGAACGGAATCCTGACTGGAGATCATCCAGATTCTTATGAGAAAGCTTGCCATACTCTTTGAATTTCTTTACACGGAAATAAACGGTCCCGTCAGCTGCCGGATATGCATATCCTTTATCAATAAGAGTCTGGATCATGTCGATCATGCCCTGGATCTCCTGTGTAGCCTGAGGTGCAGTTGTAGCAGGTTTTACATTCATATCTGCCATATCCTTCTTGCACTCTTTGATATAACGGGTAGAGATTTCCTCTGCGGAAACGCCCTCTTCAATTGCCTTCTTGATGATCTTGTCATCTACATCGGTAAAGTTGGATACATAATTTA
>OLRF01003087.1_pt1 | contig 13509 bp, 9 predicted proteins | sample 1672061 | NCBI WGS metagenome assembly OLRF01 (sample SAMEA3136641, study PRJEB25190) | human gut metagenome | reverse complement strand
ATCGTTTTGAATTACTTATTCAGAACTTTCGAGGATGTGTTTCATTGTTTAATTATCAAGGATCTTTGCCGTTCCGACTCGGATCAGCTCGTTTATTTTACCACAGAGCTTTTCGTTTGTCAAGAACTTTTTTGATTTATTTTTTTGAAGTTTTTTAACTTCTTCGCCGTTCTTTCGATCAACAACTCGTTTATTTTATCAAACTCATTCGCTTTTGTCAAGAACTTTTTTAATTTATTTTTTGGGATTAGTTTTTTCAAACCCATCACCAACTTTGCTATCTTATCAGATGTGAAGCTGTTTGTCAAGAACTTTTTCCACAAAAAATATCATTTTGTTTTTGGCTTTTAAACGGAGAAGGAGGGATTTGAACCCTCGCGCCGGTTACCCGACCTACACCCTTAGCAGGGGCGCCTCTTCAGCCACTTGAGTACTTCTCCAAATGCCTAAATATAAAATGATATGTGCGGTCACTCATTCGTGACGCATGGTTTATTATACAAAAACCTTACGTTCTTGTCAACCCGTTTTTTCGATTTTTTTGTTTTTTTCTTACTATTATAGAAAATATGCCTTACAGAACCCAAATCAGCCCCCAGAATAGCAGAAAAGAGCGCATATCACGCTCTTTTCTGAAACCGCTACGCGGTTACGACGGCTTCAATTCTCTTCTTTACCATCTCGGCAATCTCTGTTGTCTTCATTCCCTGGTATTCCTCATATGGGATCGGGTCGAGAAAATGGACTTCTACCGTTACGGGACGGACGGTATTGGAGTCAAACGGAACAAAACAGTTTTTTAACGCAACCGGCACGATCGGGCATTTTGCTTTTACTGCGATCTTGAAGCTGCCGCTTTTAAACTCCAGCAGCTGGTTTCCCTTTCTGCTCCTCGTTCCTTCCGGAAACAGAATGACGTTTTTGCCTTCTTTTACGACATCGGCCGCCTCATTGATAACCTGCATTGACTGCCGCAGATTCTCCCGGTCCATAAACAGCGCGTGGATGCACGCAAAGACCTGTTTTAAAAACGGAATATGCTCTACCTCTTTTTTGGCAACAACTGTAAAGGTACGCGAGCACGCTCCTGCGATCGCCAGCACATCGTACAGTCCCTGGTGATTCGGATACATCACAAAACCGTCCTGCTCCGGAAGATTTTCTGCTCCATAGGATTCCACAATGACGTTTCCGCCTTTGTTCGCCCGCTGTACAACAAAGCGCAGCATTTTAAAGTGCTCTTCCAGACTGTACTTGTCCGGATGCGCTGCATGGTAACAGAGCCGGCACCACATCCACGGAACCAGAAGCAGATTCCGCAGCACCATCAGTAAAATTCGTTTCATGTTTTTCTCCCCTTCCCCAAACGAGCAAAACGTGCCTGAGCTTTTTTCTCTCAGGCACGTTTTGCGACGCTGTATTATTCCTGCGTTTTCTCAGAAGCCGTTTCGTTCTCTTTCTCCGAAACCGGAGTCTCCTCGGACGCCTCTTTGTCTCTTACTTTTGCAATGCTGGCAACCTTGATTTCGCCGTCCACATCCATCAGCTTAACGCCGGATGTGATCCGTCCCATCACAGAAATGCCGGAGCATGGCGTACGGATGATGATTCCCTCTGTGGTGATCATCATGATCTCATTATCCTCGTTGACCGCCTTGGAACCGATCAGGTTTCCGGTCTTTTCGGTAATCTTATAGCATTTGACACCCTTGCCGCCGCGGAGCTGTACGGTAAACTCTGCCATCGGCGTCCGTTTGCCCATGCCGTTTTCGGATACGACAAGGAGATAGTCTCCCTGCGTGCAGATCTGCATGCCGACTACTTCATCGCCGTCCAGAAGGTTGATGCCGCGTACACCCATAGAAACACGGCCTGTCGTACGCACATCGTTTTCCTTGAAGCGGATACACTGGCCGAATTTCGTTACCAGAATAATCTCTTTCTCGTTATCAGTTGTCTTAACTTCAATCAGTTCATCATCATCGCGGAGCGCAATGGCAGCAAGACCCGTTTTTCTGACGTTCTCGTATTCTTCGAGCGGCGTCTTCTTCACCAGTCCCTTTTTCGTTGCCATAAACAGATAATGGCCCTTCTCATATTTGCGCATTGGAATAACAGCGGTAATCTTCTCTCCCGGCTGCAGCTGGAGAAGGTTGACAATCGCCGTTCCTCTTGCGGTTCTGGACGCCTCCGGAATCTCGTATGCTTTCAGACGGTAGACTCTTCCCGTATTCGTAAAGAACATCAGGTAATGATGGGTCGTCGTCATCAGAAGCTCCTCGATGTAGTCGTCCTCGATGGTCTGCATACCCTTGATTCCCTTGCCGCCGCGGTTTTGGCTGCGGAAGTTGTCAACGGTCATACGTTTGATATAGCCCAGTTTCGTCATGGTGATGACAGTATTCTCGCGCGGAATCAGATCCTCCATGGAGAGATCGTACTCATCAAAGCCGATGGAAGTTCTTCTGTCATCGCCGTATTTTTCGGATACGGTCAGAATCTCCCTGCGGATAACGCCAAGAAGCACCTTGCGGTCTGCGAGGATGGCTTTTAACTGCTCGATGCGCGCCATCAGCTCTTTGTACTCGTTCTCGAGCTTCTCCCGTTCCAGACCGGTCAGAGCGCGCAGACGCATGTCTACGATTGCCTGGGCCTGGGCATCACTCAGATCGAAGCGTTCCATCAGGTTCTTCTTCGCCTCTGCCGCATTCGCGGATGCACGGATGATATGGATCACTTCGTCAATATGGTCAAGCGCTTTTAAGAGTCCTTCCAGAATATGGCTTCTCTCCTGCGCTTTGTTCAGGTCGTATTTCGTTCTTCTCGTCACAACCTCTTCCTGGTGCTGCAGATAATACGTCAGCATCTCCAGAAGGTTCATGACTTTCGGCTGATTGTTTACCAGTGCAAGCATGATCACACCAAAGGTATCCTGCATCTGAGTATGTTTGTACAGCTGGTTTAAGATGACGTTTGCATTGGCGTCGCGGCGCAGTTCGATACAGATGCGCATACCCTCACGGTTGGAGTGGTCCGCAATGCCGGTGATGCCGTCGATCTTTTTATCTCTTACCAGCGCGGCGATGTTCTCGATCAGGCGCGCCTTGTTTACCATGTACGGGATCTCGGTTACGATGATCTCGCTCTTTCCGTTCGGCAGTGTCTCGATGTTTGATACCGCACGAACACGGATTTTACCGCGGCCGGTACGGTAGGCCTCGTCGATGCCGCGGGTGCCGAGGATTTCTGCTCCGGTCGGGAAGTCAGGGCCTTTTACAATGCCGAGAATCTCCTCGAGATCTGTCGTACGGTCCTCCTCGATGATATTATCAATAATTTTTACAATGGCACTTACCACCTCGCGCAGATTGTGCGGCGGGATGTTCGTTGCCATACCGACTGCGATACCGGAAGTACCGTTTACCAGAAGGTTCGGGTAGCGGGCCGGCATAACAACAGGCTCTTTTTCGGTTTCATCAAAGTTCGGGGCGAAGTCTACGGTGTCTTTGTTGATATCCGCCAGCATCTCCATCGAGATTTTGCTTAAACGTGCCTCGGTGTATCGCATAGCCGCAGCGCCGTCGCCGTCGACGGAACCGAAGTTTCCATGGCCGTCCACCATCGGATAACGGGTTGCCCAGTCCTGTGCCATGTTGACGAGTGCTCCGTAGATAGAGCTGTCGCCGTGCGGGTGATATTTACCCATCGTATCACCGACGATACGCGCGCACTTACGGTGCGGCTTATCCGGCGTATTGTTCAGTTCACTCATGGAGTACAGAATACGTCTCTGTACCGGCTTTAAGCCATCGCGGACGTCTGGAAGTGCACGGGATGCAATTACGCTCATCGCGTAGTTGATGTAGGATTCCTCCATCGTGTCTTTCAGATCGACCTCGTGAATTTTATCAAAAACATTATCTTCCATCTTTTCCTCCACTTCAGTTCACAGGACTTTTTAGATATCCAGGTTGTTTGCGTATTTTGCTCTCTCTTCGATAAAGTCACGGCGCGGTTCTACCTTGTCGCCCATGAGCGTATTGAAGGTAAGATCAATTTCAGAAGAATACTCTTCATCGAACACAACGCGGCGCAGAACACGGCGTTCCGGGTCCATGGTGGTCTCCCAGAGCTGCTCCGCATCCATCTCTCCCAGTCCTTTGTAACGCTGGATCTTATTATCTCCGCGTCCGATCTCATTGAGGATCTGATTCATCTGATCGTCGTCGTATGCGTACCATACTTTTTTGTTTTTCTCAATCTTGAACAGCGGCGGCTGTGCCAGGTAAACGTGGCCCTGTTTGATCAGCTCCGGCATGAAGCGGTACAGGAACGTCAGCATCAGCGTGTCGATGTGCGCGCCGTCGACATCGGCATCGGTCATGATGATGATCTTGTCGTAGCGCAGTTTGGTAATATCGAAATCGTCGTGGATTCCGGTTCCGAATGCCGTAATCATCGCTTTGATCTCGGCATTGGCATAAATTTTATCGAGACGTGCTTTCTCTACATTCAGGATTTTTCCACGCAGAGGCAGGATCGCCTGCGTTGCACGGCTTCTCGCGGATTTTGCGGAACCGCCCGCGGAATCTCCCTCGACCAGGAAGATCTCACAGTTTTTCGGATCCTTGTCGGTGCAGTCTGCCAGTTTTCCAGGCAGGGACATACCGTCCAGTGCGGATTTTCTTCTCGTCAGGTCACGCGCTTTTCTTGCAGCCTCTCTCGCACGCTGGGAAAGCAGGGACTTTTCAACGATCGTTTTTGCGACAGCTGGGTTCTGCTCCAGGAACAGCTCGAGCTGGGTGCTCACGATATTGTCGACTGCTCCTCTCGCCTCGCTGTTTCCAAGTTTCTGCTTTGTCTGGCCCTCGAACTGCGGCTCCTCGATTTTGATGCTGACAATCGCCGTCATACCCTCGCGGATATCCTCTCCGGTCAGGTTCGGTTCGCTGTCTTTTAACAGTTTATTTGCTCTTGCATATTCATTAAAGGTTTTCGTCAGCGCATTCCGGAAGCCCACGATATGGGTACCGCCCTCCGGCGTCGTAATGTTGTTGACGAAACCGTACGTATTTTCCTGATAGGAATCGTTGTGCTGCATCGCAACCTCAACGAGAACGCCGTCTCTTTCTCCCTCGCAGTAGATGATGTCCGGGTAGAGCGCCGTTTTGCTCTTGTTCAGGTAGCTGACAAACTCTTTGATACCGCCCTCGTAGTGGAATGCTTTTTCCACTACCGGATCCGTGCGCAGATCGCGCAGAACAATGCGCAGTCCCTTGGTCAGAAATGCGGTCTCGCGGAGTCTTGTTTTTAAAACGTCGTAATCATAAACCGTCTCCTCGAACATCGTGTCATCCGGCAGGAAACGGACCTCGGTACCTGTTTTTTCGATCGGACAGGTATCGATGACCTCCAGCTTATTCATGGTTTTTCCGCGCTCATACCGCTGGAAGTAAACCTTTCCATCGTGATAAACGCGCACCTCAAGCCAGTTGGACAGCGCATTTACAACGGATGCACCAACGCCGTGCAGACCGCCGGATACCTTGTACCCTCCGCCGCCGAACTTTCCGCCTGCGTGCAGCACCGTAAAGACAACCTCAACGGCCGGAAGGCCCGACTTATGATTGATGCCGACCGGAATACCACGGCCGTCGTCGATGACGGTGATGGAGTTGTCCGGGTTAATCGTAACGTCAATATTTTTGCAATATCCTGCCAGTGCCTCGTCTACCGAGTTGTCGACAATCTCATAGACCAGATGGTGAAGTCCCCGTGCGGAGGTACTGCCGATATACATACCTGGGCGCTTCCGTACGGCTTCCAGACCCTCCAGAATCTGAATCTGGTCTGCACCATACTCTGTCTTTTCCATGTTCTCTGTACTCATTTAGATTCCTCCTGTTTCTTTGTGAAACACAGATCCCTCGACCACCTGGAATACGCTGTTTGCCTCAAAATGATTTTCGACAAACTCGTCCAGTCCGGTACAGGTAATCAGTGTCTGTATGCTGTGAATGCTCTGCAGAAGATAATTCTGCCGGCTGCCGTCCAGCTCCGACAAAACATCATCCAGCAGTAAAACCGGTGTATCGTGAATTTCCTCCTCGACCAGACGGATCTCCGCCAGTTTCAGCGAAAGCGCCGCCGTCCTCTGCTGCCCCTGGGAACCGTATTTACGGATATCAATGTCGTTGACCCGCACGCAGAAATCGTCCCGGTGCGGCCCGGTGTAGGACTGTCCGAAACGCAGATCACGCTCTCTTCCGGCTTTTAACTCTTCGGAAAACGCTTCCTCGGACACATTCGGTTCATAGATAATCAGAATCTGCTCCTTTCCTCCGGTCAGATTCTGATGGATCTCGGATAAAATATCATTCAGGCGGCTGATAAACTTTTTCCGCTCGGAAATAATGCTTGTTCCATAGCGGACCATCTGCTCATCCCAGATCTCGAGTGTATCCGCCATTCTGCCGGAAAACGAAATCTCTTTAAGCAGCTTGTTTCTCTGCGCCACCACTTTATTATAATTGGCAAGCTCGATCATGTATAGTCTTGACAATTGACAAATTTCGCTATCCAGGAAACGCCGGCGCTCCGCAGGACCGTTTTTGATGATATTCAGGTCCTCCGGAGAGAAAAACACAATATTTACAATGCCAAAAAGTTCCGACGCTTTGCGGATCGGAACTCCATCGATGGCGATTCCCTTGGATTTATTTTTTTTCAGATGCATATCGATTTTATGCGTGCTGCCGTTCCGCTCCACCATCATCCGGATATGGGCTTCCTCCCGGTCAAACTGGATGATTTCGCGGTCCTTGCTGCCGCGGTGCGATTTTGTCGTACCCGCGAGATATAAAGCCTCGAGAATATTCGTCTTTCCCTGGGCATTGTCGCCGTAGAGAATATTCGTTCCGGGGCTGATATTTATGCATAAACTCTCATAATTCCGATAGTTCTTCAGTTCTAAAGATTTGATATACATGAGCACTCGTCCGTGAAAAATCAGCTTAAGTTTTTAAGCCTTATTTTTTAATTTGTATCTCATTTCCATTGTAGCAGACAACATCTCCGTCATAGAGCTTGCGGCCGCGGCGGGTATCTACTTCACCGTTTACGGTCACGCAGCCGTCCTTGATGACGAGCTTTGCTTCCACGCCGTCTTCTACCAGAGCCGCAGCTTTTAATGCCTGGCCCAGTTTGATGTAATCTTCACGCAGCGTAATAATTTCCATTTTTTCCTCCTGCACTGCCGTGCCTTTTCCTCACGTAAGTTCGCAGTTTTCAACCTGTGTGGCTGTAAAACCGCTGAAAGTTCTTTCAGAAAAGGTTCCGGCAGATTTCAAACTTATGTGACTTATCTCACGGAATTGAAGTTTACCGGCAGAATCAGATAGATATAGCTCTCTTCTTCGTTCCGGATAAAACATGGAGCCTTCGGGTTGACCAGATAAATCGAAATTTCCTCGTCGTCAATAACACGAAGTGCATCGATCAGGAATTTCGGGTTAAAACCGATCATAATATCCTTGCCTTCTTTGTTGATATCGATCTCTTCTTTCATGGAACCCATCGCGGAGTTGATCTGCAGTTCCATCGCTCCATCCTGGATATCGATGATGATCGGTTTTTTGTCGCCTTCTTTGACAAGAAGCGTCGCACGGTCGATACAGCTTAAGAATTCTTTTTTGTTGATCGTCACTTTTGTCTCGTAATCACTCGAAAGCATCTGGTCGATGCGGAAATATTCACCGTCGATCAGTCTGGAAACGACCGTTGTATCATCGAACTTGAACATAATGTGGTTTTCCGAGAAGTAAATATCAATCTGATCATCCATCTCGCCGGACAGAATTTTGCTGATTTCGTTCAGGGTTTTTCCCGGAACAACGACTTTTCGGTCCGGATACGAATCTTTCAGCTCAATTCTGCGGATCGCAATACGGTGTCCGTCCAGAGATACGACGCGAAGTGTGTTATCTTTGATTTCAAAAAGCTCACCGGTCATCAGTTTGTTGTTCTCATTGGCTGCAATGGAGAAAATGGTCTGACGAATCAGTTCTTTTAAGGTGAACTGGGAAATTGAAACACAATCGGAAGTTTCGAGAATCGGCAGATAGGAAAAATCTTCTCCTGACTGTCCCGGAATGTTGAATTTTGCTTTTTCACACGTAATCGTGGTTACCAGATTTTCATCTGTTTCTATTGTAACCTGATTATCCGGAAGTTTTCTTACGATCTCAGAAAAAATCTTTGCATCCAGAGCAACAATACCGCGTTCCAGAATCATACCTGTGACGATGGTTTCGATTCCGAGTTCCATATCGTTGGAGGTAAATTTGATCACATTGGAAGATGCATCAATCAGAATGCATTCCAGAATCGGCATGGTTGTTTTACCGGAGACAGCTTTCATAGCGATACCAACGCTTTTTACAAGGTCTGCTTTGTCAAACACTAATTTCATAATTGTGGATAACTCTCCTTTCCTCACTGTTTGGTGAGTCTGCTTATAAAGAAAAAATATAGTAAAAATCCGTAGTCTTAGTCGTAGGGGCTGTGGATATGTGGAAAACCCCGTCAAGAATGCGGAAATACTGGAAAAATCGATCTGTATAACTCTGTGAATAATCGAACGTGAACCTGTGTATGAAATGTTGATAACTTCAGGCCCCAAATTTGTCCACAATTCATCCACAGGCTTTCCACATCGGTTTGTGTATAAATAAGGGCCTGTCAACCGATGAGTTTCTTCTTATATAAATGTAAATCGGTTTTAATCGTTTTGACAGAGTTACAAAGGCTCCGCCTATTTCGACGGGTTGATCTTCTTCTTTAAGATGTCTACCGTGTTGCGGACACTGTCTTTAGCACTCATTTCCTTTTCGATCTTCTCAATGCCGTGCATGACAGTGGTATGATCGCGGTCGCCCATCATTTTTCCGATTCCGGTCAGCGGGGCATCGAGCATTTCGCGGCACAGATACATTGCGATCTGGCGCGGGAATACGATTTTGCTGCTCCGCTTGCTGCCGACAATGTCGGACGGCGTAATATCGAAGTGATCTGCAACGGTGTCGATGATAAATTCCGGCGTGATCACCTTCTTCTCGTTCGGGGAGATGATGTCGCGCAGCACCTGCTCTGCAAGATCAATGTTGATTTCACGTTTTTCAAGGTTTGCGTATGCAATGATTTTATTGAGAGCGCCTTCCAATTCACGGATGTTCGATTTAATATTGGAAGCGATGTATTCGATCACATCGTCGCTGACGGAATAGCCGTCTAATTCCTGTTTCTTTCGGAGAATGGCGATTCGCGTCTCATAATCCGGGCTCTGGATGTCGGCAAGGAGTCCCCATTCGAAACGGGAACGGATGCGGTCTTCCAGGATATCCATGTCTTTCGGGGGACGATCCGAAGAAAGGATGATCTGTTTGTTGGCGCCGTGCAGCGTATTGAAGGTATGGAAAAACTCTTCCTGCGTGGATTCCTTTCCTATAATAAACTGCACATCATCGATGAGAAGTACGTCGATATTGCGGTATTTCTCACGGAATTTGGTCATTGCGGTGTTGTTGCTGTTTCGGATGGCCTCGATGACTTCATTGGTAAATTCTTCACTCGTTACGTAGAGAATCCGCGAAGACGGGTTCTTTTGAAGAATAAAATGTGCGATCGAGTGCATCAGATGGGTTTTGCCCAGTCCAACACCACCGTATAAAAACAGCGGATTGTAGATTTCTCCCGGGGATTCGGCCACGGCGAGAGAAGCTGCATGGGCAAATTTGTTATTGCTGCCGACCACGAAGGTATCAAAGGTATACTTTGGATTCAGGTTCGGCACATAGAGATTTTTCTGGACGGGAGCAGGCGCTTTTTCCTGTTTCACTTCTTCCGGAAGAATAAAGCGGATCTCATAGTTGACACCTGTGATTTCCGCGATTGCCACTTTAATAGGAAGAGTATATTTTTTGCTCACGTAATCGAGACCCATTTTTTCGGATGGAACCAGGATTGTGATCAGATTGTCCTCAACCGAATGGATCGTAAGTGGTTCAATCCATGTAGTAAAGGAGATCTCAGATAATTCGTGCTCGTCCCGCACTCTCTGCAGTATTTCTTTCCATTTATCTTGTACGATTTCCATGCTTTTTCTGTCGCTCCGCTTCTATAATCATTGCTTTTTGGGGATAACTTCTGTCTGGAAAACGAAATTTTCCCCGAATAGTCGCATTTTTACTTCTATATGATATAATAAAATGCCGTTTTATTCAACCCAAAAATGTGGATAATTATTTTTTATCCACAGAATGTGTAAAAAATTTTCCTGTTGATGAAATGGAGGATAGTTTGTGGATAACAGGGAATCTTATGTTGATAAAATTGTGGATAGAGGGCTGGAAAAACCGAAATGTGTAAAGTCTGGAAAACTTATATACACATTATACATGGCGTAAATACTGGAAAAATTGGAAATGCCCACAGGTTGTACACAGCAAAACCGAAAGTTATCCACAAGGTTATCCACAGATTGTGGATAATGTTGATTACGGTTACAGGATATCGTGTGGAAAGCGCAAAAATCGAACTGGTATTTGTACGCGTGCGGCGGACAGTGTGGATAAGTTGTGGATAAACCGAAAATCAGCACACGGAAGGCACGGGCAGCGGCAGACCGGAAAAGCGCGTCAGAGCGGCATTTTTCCCGAAAAAACTGCGAAAATTATTGATTTTAGGGTTGACGAAATGGGGGTTTATGAATATAATTGAAATGATGTTTTCTGTCATACATGTAGTGAAATACTGCCTTGCAGGCAGTTATTGATTAGAATTTAAAGGAGGTGCCTTATCTTATGAAAATGACATTTCAGCCGAAAAAAAGATCCAGAGCTAAAGTTCACGGATTCAGAGCAAGAATGAGCACAAAAGGTGGAAGAAAAGTTTTAGCTGCAAGAAGATTAAAAGGAAGAAAAAAATTATCAGCTTAAGACCGCAGACATGTGGTCTTTTCTTCTCTTTTCATTAAAAGGATGGTTTATGAAATATTCGGAGTCGTTAAAGAAGAACAGAGATTTTCAACTGGTTTATAAAAGTGGAACATCAAAAGCAAATCGATATCTGGTTATGTATGTAAGAGAAAATCAGTTAGAAAAAAACAGAGTTGGCATATCCGTAAGCAAAAAGGTGGGAAACAGTGTTGTGAGACACCATCTTGCGCGCCTCATAAGAGAAAGTTACCGGTTACATGAAGATATATTCAATAGTGGTTTGGATATGGTAATCATTGCAAGACCGGCCGCAGCTTCTATAGGATATGAAGAAGCGGAAAGTGCGCTGCTGCATCTTGCAAAACTTCATCATCTGATAAAAATCTATTTTTATCAGGATTAAATAAAATTTGTATATGAAAAAATTAGTTATAGCCATGATTAGGTTCTATCAGAAATATATCTCACCGTACAAAGGTACGAAGTGTCCTTATGTTCCCAGTTGTTCTCAATATGGTCTGGAAGCCATTGAAAAATATGGTGTGATCAAGGGAGGACTTCTGGCTGCATGGAGAATTCTTCGATGTAATCCTTTCTCTAAAGGAGGATATGATCCTGTACCTTGAGAATATCCGATAGAAGGTGGCAAATATTAGGAGGATAAATGAACGGTATTCTTTTGACACAGAATTCCACATTCATTATTGGACAGGTAGCCTGGCTGCTTGGTAAGATAATGGAAGGAATCTTCGAAGTTCTGAACATGATCGGTATTCCTAATATCGGTCTCGCAATCATCCTTTTTACAATTGTTGTGAACCTGTTGATGATGCCTCTTACCATCAAACAGCAGAAATTCTCCAAACTTTCTGCTAAAATGAATCCCGAGATTCAGGCAATTCAGGCAAAATACAAGAATCGTAAGGATCAGGATGCACAGCTGGCACAGAATCAGGAAATTCAGGCAGTTTATGCCAAGTATGGAGTATCTCCTACAGGCAGCTGTCTGTATATGCTGATCCAGATGCCTATTCTGTTTGCTCTGTATCGTGTAATTTATGCAATTCCGGCCTATGTAGGCAGAGTTAAGGAAGCCTTCTTCCCTCTGGTAGATAATATTATTGATACAGCCGGTGCAACAGAGCTGGTTCAGAATCTGAGTAATTCCGCTATGTACAGTAAGCAGTTCACGAATTCAGGTTTTGTAGCCGGCACTCACAGTGAATATGTACAGAATACGATCATTGACTGTCTGAACAAAGCATCTACCGCTGATTTTGCCAGTATCAGTGAGAAGTTTCCTTCTCTTGCAGCAGATGTGACCAATACGGTAAGCAAGCTGGAAGAGTATAATAATTTTTTAGGACTGAATATTGGCAACTCTCCTTCTTATGTGTTGAAGGAAGCATGGGCTAACGGAGCATGGCTGCTGGTAATCGGTGCAATCGCTATTCCGGTTTTGTCTGCATTGACACAGTGGATCAACGTAAAGCTGATGCCTCAGCAGGATACTTCTTCTAATAATGGTAATGATCAGGCTGCAGCAATGGCTTCTTCCATGAAGACCATGAATATGATCATGCCTTTGATGTCTGCATGGTTCTGCTTCACATTACCATCCGGTCTTGGTCTTTACTGGGTAGCAGGTAGTGTTGTTAGAAGTATCCAGCAGATCGTTATTAACAAACACATTGATAAGATGGATTTTGATGATATTATCAGGAAAAATTCAGCAAAGAGTGCAAAAAAGCTGGAGAAGATGAAAGAACAGCAGGATAAGCTGAATGCTTACGCTTCCATGAATACCAAGAACATTCAGAAGAAAGCAAATATTTCTTCCAGGGTCGATAACAGTGAAGTATCTGCTGACAGCTATTCCGAAGTAAAAGAAGCTAAGCCCGGAAGTATGATGGCCAAGGCAAATATGGTCAGAGATTATAACGAGAAGAACAGTCGTAAATAAATTTTCCTTATGATTAATTGAGGAGGTAAATAATATGGACATGATCGAAGTATCTGCAAAGACAGTCAGTGATGCCATTACGGAAGCTTGTCAGAAGCTGGGTGTTACCAGTGACAAGTTGGATTATCAGGTAGTGGAAGAAGGTTCTTCCGGATTCCTCGGAATAGGGGCAAAGCCCGCTGTAATCAAGGCTGCAGTAAAGAAAAGCTCTGTAGAAGAAGTTGCCAGAGTATTTTTAAATGATGTATTTCAGGCAATGAACATGGAAGTTGCCATTGATATTAAGTACAACGAAGAAGAGAAGAACATGGACATCGAGTTAAGCGGTAACGAGATGGGTGTTCTGATCGGTAAGAGAGGACAGACACTGGATTCCTTACAGTATCTGGTATCTCTGGTAGTCAATAAAGAATCTGAAGAGTACATTCATGTAAAGGTTGATACAGAGAACTATCGTCAGCGCAGAAAAGAAACTCTTGAGAATCTTGCCAAGAACATTGCATATAAGGTTAAGAGAACCAAGAGAAGCATATCTCTGGAGCCTATGAATCC
>OLRF01003082.1_pt1 | contig 13536 bp, 15 predicted proteins | sample 1672061 | NCBI WGS metagenome assembly OLRF01 (sample SAMEA3136641, study PRJEB25190) | human gut metagenome | reverse complement strand
TTGCGGAAAATACGGCCGATCTCGTATACGCGCTCCAGACCGCCTACGATCAGGCGCTTGAGGTGCAGCTCGGTCGCAATACGCAGATACATATCAATGTCCAGCGCGTTGTGGTGGGTGATGAACGGACGAGCCGCCGCACCGCCCGGAATGGTGTTCAGGCACGGGGTCTCAACCTCCATAAAACCGCGGGAATCCATAAAGTTGCGGATCTCGCGCACGATAGCGGAGCGCTTCTCAAAGGTATCGCGTACCTCCGGGTTGACGATCAGGTCAACATAGCGCTGACGGTAACGCATATCGGTATCCTTCAGACCGTGCCACTTCTCCGGCAGCGGTGCAAGGTTTTTGGAGAGCAGCGTCAGCTCGGTTACGGAAACCGAAATCTCACCCTTCTGGGTACGGAATACCTCGCCCTCGATACCGATGATATCGCCGATATCGAACTTCTTGTAGCCCTTGTATACGTCCTCGCCTACGTTGTCGCGCTTGATGTAAAGCTGCAGACGACCGTAGCGGTCGCGCATATCCGAGAAGGAAGCCTTGCCCATGATGCGCTTGGACATCATGCGGCCTGCCAGACGGACGGTCTTGCCTTCCAGCTCGTCAAAATGCTCGTGAATATCGGTGGTATAGTGATCGCGCTCAAAGCGCACCTGCTGGAACGGGTCCTTGCCCGCAGCCTGCAGCTCTGCCAGCTTTTCGCGGCGAATGCGCTTCAGCTCGTGCAGTTCCTCCGCGGTCTGCTCGTGCTGATCCTGCGCCTGATGCTGTTCTGCCATATCTTCCCCATCTTTCATAAAATTTTTGACGGCAGCGCCAAACAACTCGCCTTTATCAAATTGTTTGGTGTTACCTGAAATAGTGACTTCGCTTTTAAATTGCGATAAAGGTAATTTACTTCTCGATCTTGAGGATCTCGTACTTTACAATGCCGATCGGTGCCTCGACCTCAACAACATCGCCGACCTTCTTGCCCAGCATAGCCTTGCCGAACGGAGACTCGTCAGAGATCTTGCCGTCCATCGGATCGGCCTCCTGAGAGCCGACGAAGTGGTACTCCTCTTCCTCGTCCTCCTCGAGATCCTTAACAATAAAGCGGCAGCCGGGAGAAACCTCGTCTGCAGCGTAGCTGTCGCCGGTTACAACGACTGCGTGCTTGATGATCTCCTCAAGCTCGGCAATGCGGGAATACAGCTTGCCCTGCTCGTTCTTGGCTTCATCGTACTCGGCGTTCTCGGACAGGTCGCCGAAGGAGCGTGCTTCCTTCAGCTGCTCTGCAACCTCATCCGCACGGGTAGTTTTCAGATATTCCAGTTCGTCCTTATATGCGTCCAGACTTTCCTGTGTCAGTTTAATTTCTTTTGCCATGTTTGCAAACCCTTCTTACTCAGTGTCATCGGCTTTCGAGCCGTACAGTACATTATATTATAAATTAAGCACCAATGCCATGTCAAGCGATTCGACCATTTTCTGTCCGATTTTCTGCCGGAGCGCTCGATTATCCCACAGTTTCCATCGCTTTTTGAAGCTGCGGATCGGTTTCCGACGTCAGAAAGAAAAAGTTCTGTGTCTGCTCATCGGTCAGCTTCACCTCAATGTCCGGCGCAATGCCGACATCTGCAAGGCTTTTGCCCTTGGGCGTAAAGTATTCCTCAACAGACAGATTGACCGCCGAGCCGTCGCTCAGCTGGTAGGTGCGCTGAGCGCGTCCCTTGCCGGTGGTGTGCGTGCCGACGAGCGTCGCGCGGTCGTACTCCTGCAGGGCTGCCGCGAAGAATTCCGCCGCCGAAATGCTCTGGTCGTCAATGAGCACCGCGATCGGCAGGTCGATGCAGTCCGCATCCGAGGTATAAACGGTCTCCGAGCCGTTTTTCATGCGCAGCGTCATAATGGTGCCCTCGCCGAGCAGCGGGTCGAGTGCCGCGCTCATCTCCTTGACACGGCCGCCGCCGTTGTGGCGCACATCAATGACAAGCGACTGTGCGCCGCTGTCGGTCAGCGACTGCAGCGCCGTCTTGAACTGATCGGCACAGCCGTCGTGGAAATTCTCGATGCGGATGTAGCCGATTTTATCATTCAGCATTTTGCCCCATGCCATCTTCTGCGTGACAACGGCACGCTGCATGGTCAGCTCCTTGGCGGAGCCGTCCGCCTTCTTGACCGTGACGGTCACATCGGTCCCCTCTTTGCCGGAAATCGCACTGATAACCGCGCTCGAGCCGTCCTTTTCAGTCGTCAGATCTCCCGTACCGAGAATGTAATCGCCCTTTTCGATGCCGGCCTTCGCCGCAGGCGAATCATCGTACACGAGCGTAACGCGAATACTCGTCTCGGTGCTCGTCACCGAAACGCCGATGCCGCAGCCCTTGCCCTCACCGCTCATGCGGTAGGCTTCGTAGTTTTCCGCCGGAATATACGACGACCACTTGTCTCCCAGACCGGTAATATAGCCTGCCGCAGCGTAATCCGCAACATTGTCCGCATCCAGCTCACCAACGTATTTGTCCGACACCAGCCGGTCGATCTCGCGCAGCTTTTTTCCGACCTCGTTGGTGTTCCAGCCGGTGGAAATCAGGCAGATGACTGCCGTTATCGCGCCTGCCGCGGCACACATGGTCAGCGCCATCCGCAGAGAGACCTGTCTCTCCCGCAGTTTTTTCATGGTTTGTCCTCCTCCACGAGAAAAGGGAGAGCGTTACACTCTCCCCTTTTATATGATTGCGTCAGTTGAAGTAGCTCATCGGGTTCTGCGTCGAACCGTTTACATATACCTCAAAGTGCAGATGCGGACCGGTCGAGTTGCCGGTGGAGCCTACCAGACCGATGGTCTGACCGGCGGTTACCCTCTGGCCAACCGAAACATGGATGGCAGACTGATGGCCGTAAGCCGTCATGACGCCGCCGCCATGATTGATAACGGTATAGTTGCCGTAGCCGGAAACCCAGCCTGCGGTGGTAACCGTGCCGGATGCAGCTGCTACGATCGGTGTGCCGGTCGGTGCCGGAATATCCTCGCCCTTGTGGAACTTGCGGGTACCGTAGATTGGATGTACACGCCAGCCATAGGCACTCGAATTATTGGTGTAACCCGGAAGCGGCCAGGTGAACGTGCCGCTTGTCAGCGTTGCGCTGCTCAGATTGCCCGCCGAACTGCTGCTCGACGAGGACGAGCTGCCGCCCTTCTTCTTTGCGGCCGCTGCCGCTGCTGCTGCCGCAGCAGCTTCCTTGCGGGACTGCTCTGCGATCTGGTCACTTACGGTGTCCATCTCGCTGGTGATGCGCTCGTACTCGGCCTTCTGCTCCTTCTGGTACGCCTGCAGGCTCTTCTGCAGTGCCTTCTGCTGCTCCTCGCTGGATTTCAGCTCCTCAGCCTTATACTTCAGGTTTTCCTGATACTGTACCTGCTCGTCCTGGGTAGCCTGCAGATCATCGCGCTTCTGCTGAATATCCTCCTTGGCAGCGGTGTACTCCGCTACGATCTTCTTATTATCATCCATGATCGCGGAAACAATCTCCAGACGGCTGAGAAGATCAGAGAAGTTGGACGCGTTCAGCAGAACCTCCAGATAGCTGGTCTCGCCCTGCTCATACGTCGTGCGGACAGTCTCAGAAAAACGCTCCTTCTTGCTGTCCAGCGCCTTGATCGCAGCATCCAGCTCGGTCGTCTTGACGTCGATCTGGTCCTGCAGGCGGTCGATATACGCGGTTACCGTCGTAATTTCTTCTTTGGTGAGCTTGATCTCTTTCTGCAGGGCGGCACGGGTCTTTGCAACCTCATCCACCTTGCCTGCCAGACTATCCAGCTCCGCCTTGACCGATGCCTTCTGATCCTCCAGATCGGACAGCTTGCTTTTCAGTTCCTTACTGCTCACCGCACCGGCATAAACCAGACCGGAGGCGATCATCGAGAACACCATCGCTGCAACCAGGATGCCCGCAATAATGCAGGAGATCAGGCGCACGGTTTTCTTTTTCATCATATTGAAACATTCGCTCCTTTATGCAGTCGTTATACATCCATAAACTTGCGGATACTCGTTACCGAGCCGCCGATGCCGAACAACGCGCCTGCACCGCAGTACACGCCGAGCACCCACCAGCGCAGCACATCGAACGAGAGCAGATGAAACGAGGACAGCGAAACCGTACCTGCCACGTTGTACAGCTCGGTGTACAGACCCCATTCCGCGAGGAAGGCCAGTCCGCCGGCAACCAGACCGAGCACCATGCCTTCGATGACAAACGGCCAGCGGATAAACCAGTTGGTCGCACCGACCATCTTCTGGATGGAGATCTCCTCACGGCGGGCAAACATGGCCAGCTTTACCGTATTAGAGATGATGAAGATCGAGATAACAGCCAGACCGACGATCATAGCTGCCGCGATCATGTTGAACACGCGCTGAATCTGAATCAGCTTGCGGATAACATCCTCATCCGCACGCACGCTTGCAACGCCGTCAACCGCTTCGATTTCCTTGATGGTTGCGTCCGCCTGCATGGAATCACTCAGGGTGAACACATAGCTGTTGCGCAGCGGATTGTTGTCCGCGTTGTAATCATCGAGGATGTCTGCGTCGTCGCCCAGCTCCTTGCGGTACTGCTCCAGCGCGACATCGCGATCCTCGAAGGCGATCGACGCAATGTTGTCAATCTTCTCGAACTGCGTCTGCAGCGTTTTCGCCTCACGCGTGGTAAGCGAATCGTCGATCCAGACTACGATCTGGTTGGACTGCTGCAGTCTCGTAATGTTATTCGTAATGTTGTAGGCCACCAGCGTAACCGTACCTGTCAGCAGCAGGCTTACGACCATGATCACCACGGCCGCCACGGACATGAAGCCGTGCTTGAAAATGTTGCGCAGGCCTTCCTTCCAATAGTAAGCGATTGATCTCATATCTGATAATACCCACCTGTCTGATCACTGATGACTTCACCGTTGTCGATCACAACAACGCGCTTTTCAAATTCGTCTACCAGACCCTTTTCGTGCGTTACGATCAGCACGGTCGTGCCAAGCTCGTTGATCTTTTCAAACAGGGTCATCAGCTCCAGCGAACGCGCAGGATCGAGGTTGCCGGTCGGCTCGTCCGCGATGATGAGGCGCGGGTTGTTGACCAGCGCACGCGCGATTGCGACACGCTGCTGCTCACCGCCGGAAAGATTCATCGGCTTCTCATGCGCCTTATCGGCCAGACCGACCAGATCGAGCACATACGGCACGCGCTGCTTGATGGCCTTGCCCTTGGCGCCGATGGCGCGCATGGCAAATGCGACGTTCTCGTAAACGGTTTTGGTGTTGATCAGGCGGAAATCCTGATAGACAACGCCCAATGTACGGCGCAGATACGGAATCTGCCGCTTTTTCATTCTGCCGATATCGTAGTTGTTGACGATAACGCGGCCTTCGCTCGGCCGAACCTCACCGGTCAGCAGCTTGATGATCGTGGTTTTACCCGAGCCGGACGCACCGACCAGAAAGACAAATTCTCCCTCGTCTACACGCAGACTCGCCTTGTTCACCGCCCGGGTCCCGTTTTCGTAAACCACGGTGGCTTCACTCATTCGTATCACAGGCAATCCTCCTCGGTGCCAACGCAGAAGGCGTGCGAATACCCCGGATTGGGCATTTTCGCCTTCCAGCAAACAAAAAAGACAAAGGTGTAAACATATACACCTTTGTCTATTATAACAGATATCATGTTTATGCGCAAGCCGACAAACTGTGGCATTATTGCACAATTTACGTTTTTTCTGTGTAGATTTTATGAACAGACAGCGATTATCTGGTACCTTCTTCGCGGCTTGCAAGGTATTTTCGAACCATGAGCGCTACCTTAAATACGATCGCGTGATCGAACTCACGCAGGTCCAGACCGGTCAGCTTTTTGATCTTCTCAAGGCGGTACACCAGCGTATTGCGGTGTACGAACAGCTTACGCGAGGTCTCGGATACGTTCAGGTTGTTCTCGAAGAACTTCTGAATCGTGAACAGCGTCTCCTGATCGAGCGAGTCGATCGAACCCTTGCGGAATACCTCGGACAGGAACATCTCGCACAGCGTGATCGGCAGCTGATAGATCAGACGGCCAATGCCCAGATTCTCGAAGCTGATGATGTTCTTCTCGGTGTCAAATACCGCACCGACCTCGATTGCGGTCGTAGCCTCCTTGAAGGACTTTGCGATATCCTTCATCTGGGAGGATACCGAGCCGATGCCGATCAGGCACTTGACCGACAGCTCGCTGAGCAGCGTCTCCTCGATAGAGTCTGCCAGCTTGATCAGATCCTTGATCTCACTGCCTGCCTTGACCTCCTTGACTACAACGATGTCCGTCTCGGAGATATGCAGCACGAAATCCTTCTGCTTGTCCGGGAACATGCCGTTTACCACGTCGATCGCGGCAACATCGGCCGGCGCCTGCTGGCGCACGAGGAATACCACGCGCGGCACATCGTTGCCGAAGTGCAGCTCGCGGGACTTGATATAAATATCGCCCGGCAGGATGTTATCCAGAATGATATTCTTTACGAAGGTAGCCTTGTCGTGCTTTTCGTCATACAGCGTCTTGATATTGTTGATCGAAACCGCAACCAGCGAGCAGATGCTGCGCGCCAGCTCGTCCTCGCCCTGTACGAATACGGCGTATTCCAGACGCGACGCACGGTCGCCCGTTGTATGATAAGTATAACCGCCGAAACGAACGATCTCGCCGGCGAAGCCCAGCTCAGTGATTGCTTCCTCCCGCATTTCACCGATACGAGGCAGATCGGTACATGCTACAACCGCACCGCTTGCGTCAACAATGCCGATCGTACGATCCACCGTATCCTTCATCTGCAAAACAATCGACTGGAACAATCTCGAAGCCATTTCCATCACCTTTCCCGTCTTTTTCACGCGCCCCGGCGCTTTACTCCGCATCCGTCCGCCGAAACGCTTACTCCTTATGGTGTTCTCACCGCTAATGGTGATTCTGCCTATGACATTCTTCACAAGAACACCAAAAGTTCCCTATACATTTTAAGTCATTATATCACATGTCCGCGCATTTTTGTACAAAAAATTCAAAAAAATTTGTAGATTTTTTAAGTTTTTCAGGTTTGCGAGGTAAGTTTTTCCAATTCTTCCTGTGTCAGTTCCCGAAATTCGCCGGGCGCGAGTGTTTTATCCAGCCAGAGGCCACCCAGCCGCAGGCGTTTCAGCGCCGTTACCGTGCCGCCGACTGCCGCAATCATGCGCTTGACCTGATGATATTTGCCCTCTTTGAGCGTCACACGCACGCGCAGTTCCGGTTCGGTCTCGAGGATTTCCAGCTTCGCCGGCTTGCATTCCGTGCCGTCCCGCAGGGTCATGCCCTGTTCAAAACGCAAGACTGCATCCGCTGCCAGCGCGCCGTCCACGACCGCCTCGTACTCCTTTTCGACATGGCGGTTCGGACTCATCAGCGCATGGCTGAGCGCGCCGTCGTCCGTGATGAGCAGCAGTCCCTCGGTGTCCTTGTCCAGCCTTCCCACCGCAAACAGGCCGCGCCGCAGCTCGTCTGGAAACAGCTCGAGCACGGTATCGTGGCGCTCATCGCGGCTTGCCGTGATAACGCCCATCGGCTTGTTGAGCATGTAGTACCGCTGTGCACGGTAGCGCTGCACGGTGCCATCCACCGCCGTCTGCGACCGATCAGGATCGACCTTGAACGCCGGATCTTTTTGCACAGTGCCGTCCACCGAGACGCGTCCCGCACGAATGAGCGCCTGCACTTCCTTGCGGCTGCCGCAGTTCAGGTGGGACAGCAATTTGTCCAATCGCATCTGTGGCATTTTGTCCCCTCCGCCAATACATTTCTTTTATAAGGATAACACTTTTTCGCAAATTGCACAATAGCTAAATGCAAAAAAAGTGCAATCCCCCGAAAGTTACCAATAGATACCATAAACCTATGATAACTTTTTCGTTGAATTGCACAGTTATGCAGTTTCCGGAAGTCATTGCCCGCCGCTGTCAGGTCTGCGGCATATCCAGCAGGCCATGCACAAATCCATCCGTCTGTGCGGATGTGATATCCGCTGCGATCAGGCGGTTTCTGCGCACCAAAAGGTTTGCGGTCACGCCCTGCTCTCCGGTAGGATAGGCGGTCAGCGCGTAGGTGTACAGCATAGCGCGCTTGCCCTGATACGGCGTGAGATCCAGTCCCTGCGCCTGCTGGATAGCGTTGTACTGCTCATATACCTCGTCGAAGTTGTCGGGTATCTGTACCTCCTGTGTGCCGACCGGTTCACTCTCCACCGACCAGCCGCATGCGGTCAGCAGCGCTACTCTGTCCTCGTTGGTTTTCAGCTTTGCACTAAGCGCTGCACCTTCAGCGCTGACCGCAGTATCCGCCTCTGCCGTTTTCGGCAGCAGCGCTGCCGCGCCGACCAGCACCAGCCCGACCGCCAGCACGCCCACTACGATTTTCCTCACCGACACCTTTGCCGCAAAAACGATCATGGCATTGTCCCTCCTGCTTTTGCTTCATTCTATGCGTACAGAAGGCAAAAAAGAACGCCTCCGAGTATCTCTCGGAAGCGCAGCTTGTATCAGTCCAGATTTTTCTTCTTCAGCATCCACCATGCAAAGAAGCAGCCGACCACTGTAATGGCCAGCGGCATCCACCAGACCCAGTCGCCCGGTATCTGTCCTTCACCGATATTCATACCGAAGAAGCCGAACACGATATTCGGAATCGTCATGATGATGGTCAGGATGGTCAAAACCTTCATGATGATATTCAGATTGTTGGAAACAACGGAAGCATAAGCATCCATCCCGCCATAATGTTGGAATAGATATTCGCCATCTCGATGGCCTGACGGACCTCGATCAGCGCGTCCTCCAGAATGTCGCGGTCGTCCTCATACAGCTTGAGCACGCGGCCGCGCAGCACCTTTTCCATCGTAACCTCGTTGCCCTTGAGGGACGAGGAGAAGTAAACCAGCGATTTACTCAGTCCGAGCAGCTGGATGAGCTCCTCATTTTTGAGGGAGTCGTACAGACGCTTCTCGATGCGGGTAAAGTCGCGCTCGATCATACGCAGGTTTTTCAGGAACCGGCCCGCTATGCGGAGCAGAATCTGGAACACAAAGCGCGTCTTGAGTGAGGTATGCACGCCCTTTACCGCGCCTTCCGCGATGGAGCGCAGGATGATGCTGTCCTCCAGACAAACCGTGATGACCGCATTCTGCGCCACAACAATGCCCATAGGAATGGTAGTGAACATCTGTCCGCCGTCCTCGACCGAACTTTTCTCCACCATCGGGATATCGACGATCATGAGAAGCTGCTCGTCCTCGGTATCGACACGCGAGCTTTCCTCCGGGTCGAGCGCCGCGCGAACAAACTCTTCCTCAACCTGAGCCGCCTGCGCGATCTGCTCCAGCTCGTCCGAGCTGGGATGCACCATGTTGACCCAGCAGCCCTCGGTGAACTCGCTCACTTCTGTGATGCGGCCGTCCACCGTTTTGAAAAATTCAACCATATTATACCGCCTTTCAGCAGCGGCACTCCTCGAAAATGCCACCGCGAGTAATATTCATCTGTCTACTTCCAGGGTCCGTACTCACGGTGATCACTCTCCTTTAATATGGATTTCATTTAAAATTAACCTTCCCATACCTGACAAAACAGCCCTGTTACGGGCTGTTTTGAATAGCTATCGGTTAGATTATCGGTTGTCCTTATCGAAGATGCGCATCAGAACATCAAATGCAGCATCGTCAGAGCCAACATCGGACGACGGCTTGGAAGCGGATGCGCGAGCCGGCTTCTTGTCAGCCGCTGCGGTAGCAGCCTCGGTGAACAGGCCGGTAGAGCCGGAATCCTTGTCCTTATTGCCGTCCATGCTCATTTTTGCGGAGTTCGGAACATTGTCGAAACCGGTTGCGATTACAACAACGCGGATCTCGTCGTCCATGTTCTCGTCGATGAATGCACCGAAGATGATGTGTGCATCCGGATGAGCCGCCTGCTGAACCATGGTAGCCGCAGTCTCAACTTCATCGAGGCCGATATCGTCAGAGCCGATAACGGAAACGATAACGCCGTGAGCCATGTCGATGGAGGTCTCGAGCAGCGGGCTGGAAATTGCCTCGCGTGCAGCCTCTGCAGCCTTGTCCTTGCCTGCAGCGGAGCCGGTGCCGATGTGAGCGAAGCCTGCGTCCTTCATGACGGAGGTAACGTCCGCGAAGTCCAGGTTGATGAAGCCCGGAACGGTGATCAGCTCGGAAATATTCTTAACTGCCTGACGCAGAACGCCGTCAGCGATCTCGAATGCGTTCTTGAAGGTGATCTTCTGCTCGGATACATACTTCAGACGCTCGTTCGGGATGATAACGAGGGAGTCTACGTTCTTGTTCAGCTCTTCGATGCCGCTCAGCGCCTGCTCGAGACGCTTCTTGCCCTCGAATGCGAACGGACGGGTAACAACGCCGACCGTCAGGATGCCCAGCTCACGAGCGATCTGTGCAACAACCGGAGCTGCGCCGGTGCCGGTGCCGCCGCCCATGCCGGCGGTGATAAATACCATATTGGTGTTAGCGAGAGCCGCTGCGATCTGATCCTTGCTCTCCTCAGCAGCCTTGCGGCCGATCTCCGGATTTGCGCCTGCGCCCTGACCCTTGGTCAGCTTCTCGCCGATCTGGATCTTCGTGGTGGCCTGCGAATAATTCAGAGCCTGCATATCCGTGTTGATGGAAACGAACTCAACACCCTGTACACCGTTCTCGACCATGCGGTTTACAGCGTTGCCGCCGCCGCCGCCGACACCGATGACCTTAATGTTTACTACGTTATCCAAGCCCTGTTCAAACTCAAAACCCATTGTCGTTGTCCTCCGTTTTATGATAAAGAATCGTTCTTTGATTATCAATTACCGCGTTTGAGGGCACTTCGCCCCTATTGTTTTAATTTTACCTCGATTTATTCTATTTTGCAACAGGAATTAGCGAATTCCTCAAAAAAAACTTAATCTTTTCCGTGTCTTTCCCGCAAACCGGCGGGCGATACGGAAAAAGGCTGTATTTTTTCGCGTTTTTCCCTGTGTTTTCGGTTATTTTCGCCAGTAGAAGCAGAAAAAACTCAGCCTTCGCCATCGTAGCTGTCGTCATAATAGCTGTCATCGTAATACGATTCGTCGTACGAATCATCGTAGCTGCTGTCATCGTAGGATTCGTCATAGGACGAATCGTCCGAGTAATCCGAATCATCGGAATAATCCGAGTTATCCGAACTGTCCGAGCTGTCGCTGCTCGAATCGGTCGAGTCATCGCCGTTCGTATTGTCAGTCGTACCGACTTCGCCGTCCGGATTGTCGGTCGTACCGACTTCACCGTCCGGATTGGTGTACGCCGGCGAGGTCACCGGATTGTCACCTGCCTGATCGGTACCGGAGCGTGCTACATCCTCCGCCGTCTCCGGCACAAAGTGCAGACGGTTCTGTGCATCCCAGTACAGCCGCCCGATATCCGATGCCGAAAGGCGATCGCTGATAACGGTCTGTGCAAACCGAAGACGGTACGTCAGATCGTCCAGTGAGCCTGCGCGGATGTCGAACCGCTTGTCATAGCCGATGCGCACATCGGTCAGGTCGTTCAGATTGAGGAAGCTCATCTTTTCGAGCAGCCCGGCGGCATCCATGTTCTCCAGCACGTTCAGCATAGCGTCAACGTGTGCATCCGTGCCGGTAGCAAGGAAATCCCCAATCTGCGCATTCAGCGTAACGCCGAGCACGATCGGCAGACCGCCGTCCGCGGCGTTGTTCTCGAGCACCTTGCCGCCCGCACTGATATAAGTGAACGTGTTATCCTCATTCCTCACGGCAGCCGCCGCTGAGCACTCGGTGACAGTCAGCACCAGTCCATCCGGCAGCTTGCGGCGCAGCTGTGCGCTTTCCAGATACGGGAAGCTGTGCATCAGATCGGACAATACGCGGTTTTTGTTCCACAGATAGAGATTATCGCCCTTTTGAACATCCATACCGGCGATCAGCTCCTCCGAGCCGTACTGCTCGGCACCTTCCACCGAAATGGTCTTAACTCTGAAGAACACGGTCATCGCCACCACGGCAGCCGCCAGCACAATGCCGGTCAGCAGCACGCGTCCCAGCACACGAAAGATTTTCCTGCCGCGGCGCTGCTGCTCCATCTGGTCGGGCGTGTGCTTTTTTCGCCTTCTGCGTCTCATCACAGCATCCCTTCTTTGTTACTTCTTGCCATGGTTTTCGATTGCCCAGAGGATCTCCTGATAGATCTTCTCGCTTGCATCGTGCGCCGCCAGCTTTGTCGCGTCATGCCCCATCCGGTGCAGACGGTCGCGGTCGCTCAGCAGATCCTGAATCTCGTCGTACAGCACCTGCGGATTGGCGTCCTTCTCGAGCAGAACACGGCAGCCGCCCTCCTTTTCGAGGGCGCGCGCATTCTTCTCCTGGTGATTCTCCGCCACATACGGAGACGGCACCAGCAGTGCCGGACGGCCGAGCATGCACAGCTCACCGAGGGTAGCCGCACCTGCGCGGCACACGATCAGGTCAGCCGCCGCCATGCGGTCTGCCATGTCGTAGATGTACTCGGTCACTTCGATGTTCGGGTGCGCGTCAAAGTCGGCGCCCTGCTCCTTCGCCATCCTGGGCAGCCACTCACGGGCCGCCGCACCGGTTGCGTGAACATGGTGATAAGGCACGCCGTTTTTGCATTCGAGCGCCAGCTCACCCGCCATGTGCTCATTCATGTACTTTGCACCCATCGAGCCCCAGAAGGATACGACCAGCTGGTCATCATCGGTCAGGCCGAACTTCTCGCGTGCCTTTACGCGGTCCGCCGCCAGAATCTCACCGCGCACCGGCGCACCGGTCAGAATGATCTTATCTCCGCCGCCGAGCAGCTCCTTTGCCTGTTCAAAGCAAACGAGTACGCGGTCCGCGTCCTTTGCGAGCATCTGCGTTACCTTGCCGGGCAGCGCGTTGACCTCGAGCAGCACGGTCGGAATGCCGAGCTGCTGTGCCGCGCGTACCACCGCGAACGACGCATAGCCGCCGCAGCCGATCACGCAGTCCGGCTTGGCCTGCTTCAGCAGCTTTTTCGCCTTGCTGACCGCCGAGACAGCCAGCTTTGCCGCCTTCAGATTGTGCAGAATGCCCTTCGGGCTCATCGAGCGCGACATGCCGATGATCTCGATGGTGTCCAGCGGGTATCCCTCACGCGGGACCAGCTTATTTTCAATGCCGCGTGCCGAACCGGCAAAACGCACCGTCGTCTGCGGCTGCTTTTTTTCAAAATAGCGTGCAATGGCAAGACCCGGTGTAACGTGACCGCCCGTGCCGCCTCCCGTAATGTACAGTTTCAAAACTGAGTTCCCCTCTCCTGTTTGTTACTTTTCAAATGCAAGGTAGGATCACATGGTCCGGCAAATCCTGTTTACCGGATCATGTGGTACTGCCTGACAGTTTGCTGTCGCGAAACTACAGTTTCGCCGACAAGCAGGAACGGACCGCAGGCCGTTCC
>OLRF01003072.1_pt1 | contig 13547 bp, 13 predicted proteins | sample 1672061 | NCBI WGS metagenome assembly OLRF01 (sample SAMEA3136641, study PRJEB25190) | human gut metagenome | reverse complement strand
AAAAGCATCGGTTGTAACTGATTTAGGGTATTTTGATGATTATGTGGTTGATAATCTGACAGAATCTGATATTATGCTTGTTGAGGCTAATCATGATATCAATATGTTACAGGTTGGTCCTTATCCTTTTTATCTTAAGAAAAGAATATTAGGTAATAAAGGACATCTCTCTAATGAGACATCTGGACAGCTTGTCAATTCCATGCTTCATGATAAGCTTAAGAAAATATATCTTGGTCATTTAAGCAAAGAGAATAACTATGATAAACTTGCTTATGAGACGGTGAAGTTAGAAATTGATATGTCAGATAACTCATTCAAATCTTCGGATTTTGATATAGAGGTTGCAAAGCGTGATGTTTTATCAGGTATTTGCGAAATATAACAGGCGCTTACAAGGTGCAGAAAGAGGAAAACTATGAAAAAATGTGTAATTACTGTTGTAGGAAAAGATACTGTTGGTATTATTGCCAGAGTATGTACTTATCTTGCTGATACAAAGGTTAATATCCTTGATATCTCACAGACTATTGTTTCAGGATATTTTAATATGATGATGATTGTTGATATGTCTGGTTCTACAAAGAATTTTGATAATGTTAATGAAGATCTTAATAAGCTTGGCGAAGATATTGGTGTTGTAATTAAATGCCAGCGTGAAGAAATATTTGACATGATGCACCGTATCTAAGAAAGTGAGGAGACTTAAATACTATGATTAATATTATGGAAGTTACAGAGACTAACAAAATGGTCGAGAAAGAGAACCTTGATGTAAGAACTATTACTATGGGTATTAATCTTCTTGACTGTGCTGGTCCTGATTTAGCTGAGGTAAATGAGAAAATATATAACAAAATCACAACTCTTGCTAAGGATTTAGTTTCAACCGGAGAAGAGATTGCAAAGGAATTCGGTGTTCCTATTGTTAATAAGAGAATATCAATTACACCTATTTCTCTTGTTGGTTCTTCTGCATGTAAGACACCTGAGGATTATGTTACTATTGCGAAAACTCTTGATAAAGCGGCTCATACTGTTGGTGTTAATTTCATTGGTGGTTATTCAGCAGTTGTATCAAAAGGTATGACTAAGAGTGATGAACTTTTAATAAGATCAATTCCACAGGCACTTGCACAGACAGAGCTTATATGCAGTTCTGTTAATGTCGGTTCAACAAAGACTGGTATTAACATGGATGCAGTAAGACTTATGGGCGAGATAGTTAAAGAGACAGCAGAACTTACTAAGGATAAAGATTCTTTAGGATGTGCCAAGCTTGTTGTGTTATGTAATGCCCCTGATGATAATCCTTTCATGGCTGGTGCATTCCACGGTGTGACAGAAGATGATGCAATTATAAATGTTGGTGTCAGTGGTCCTGGTGTTGTTAAATACGCACTTGAGAGTGTAAGAGGAAAGAGCTTTGAGGTTCTTTGCGAAACTATCAAGAAGACAGCATTTAAGATTACAAGAGTTGGACAGCTTGTTGCACAGGAGGCTTCTAAGAGACTCGGTGTACCTTTTGGCATTATTGACCTTTCACTTGCGCCAACTCCTGCTGTTGGAGATTCAGTAGCAGAGATTCTTGAAGAAATCGGACTTGAGAGAGCAGGAGCACCTGGTACTACAGCTGCACTTGCAATGCTTAATGATCAGGTTAAGAAGGGCGGTGTTATGGCATCTTCTTATGTAGGCGGACTTAGTGGAGCATTCATCCCTGTATCAGAGGATCAGGGAATGATTGACGCGGTTAATGAAGGTTCACTTACAATTGAAAAGCTTGAAGCCATGACATGTGTATGCTCAGTTGGTCTTGATATGATAGCTATTCCAGGTGACACACCTGCAACAACAATTTCAGGAATTATTGCAGATGAAGCAGCTATCGGTATGGTAAATCAGAAGACAACAGCAGTAAGAGTTATTCCTGTTGTAGGAAAGGGTATTGGAGAGACAGTTGAATTCGGCGGACTCTTAGGTTATGCGCCTATTATGCCTGTTAATAAATTTGACTGTTCTGCATTCGTGAACAGAGTGGGAAGAATTCCTGCACCAATCCACAGCTTTAAGAACTAATTAAGAATTAATATAAAAAATGCACCGGTTGAATCAGATTAATGGTTCAGCCGGTGTATTTTTATATACGTATTATATTCTGTTGCAGTTCATTCTTCATTACATACCCATACTTTTCATATACAGCCTGTGCATATATGTCAGAACATGCAAGGTCAAATATAAGTTCTTTTTTATAATCAGCAGCCTTGGTAATGAAAGGCACATCAAGTTCTTTCTTGATGCTTCCAAGATACTGCTGTCCGGTTTTATTAAAACCTAATAATCTTATATATGGTATATTATTGTATGAATCGGACATGGATTTTCTTATTTCAAGAATTATATGCATAATGCAGCGGCATATTCTTGAATATACTATATTCTTTGATTTGACTTTCATTGCAAATTCTGTGATAGTGTCACTTCCTGTAAATGTACCTGCAAATCTGTTTGCGATGTCCGGACTGATATCTTCATATTCAGCAAGTCTGTCAGCAAAGTCAGTATTATTAATGTTACATATCTGCTTAATAAATAACATTTTATGATTAAATATATTACTGAAATCATCAAGAAATAAAGGACAGCTCTTAGAATTGCTTATTTCTTCATACATACCGGCAGTAAGGTATGTTTTTAATCTGTCATGTTCATCTGACATAAGCATTTTTCTTATTCCAAATGCACTTGCATACTCAGCGGTATCTGTGTCGTCATTGTAGCCAGCACCTTCACGAAGCACCGGATAATATGTCATGTTAAGGTTGTTGTAAAGAATTGCTTTTATATATTCAATTGCAAGAATGTTATTAGAACCTGTAATTATGTCTTTGCATTCAGGCAGATATTCCAGAAGAGCAGTCTGTCTTGCCGCAGGGTATGAGAGCCCCTCTGCAAGAGCTTTGTTAAGAATTGCCTTATATTCAGGCGATTCTGATATTATAGTACGGCTTATCTTTGCCAGACAATCTGCATTATCAGTTTCAGCACCAAAACAGATTGAAGCGGCTTTCATTGTATTAAGTGTAAGAACTGCACCTTTAGCAAAATTCTCTGCACTTGATAATGCGTAGTATACAGGTAGTTCAACAACGATATCAGCACCAGCTTTTAATGCAGCACTTGTTCTTGCATACTTATCAATTACTGCCGGTTCACCACGCTGCACAAAATTGCCGCTCATAACAACGATAATACAGTCAGCCTGCGAAATCTGTCTTGCTTTATTCATCTGATATACATGTCCTGTGTGTAATGGGTTATATTCTGCAACAATTCCGCATGCTTTCATGTAGTGTCTCCTTTATGTTTTTATTATATTTTACTGAAATCGTACATTTATGTCAAAATTATTGCTGAATTTAGTCAATGTATCGTTTTTAAAACATTTTTAAGTGCCAGACGACCTTGTTTTCGACTAAAAATTGGTATATAATTTTTGTCAGAGTTCAGTATGTTTACTGAAAATTTACTTTTTTATAAGGAGGAGTCATTAATCATGGCATTTATTGACACAATTAAAGAAAGAGCAAAGGCAGACAAGAAGACTATCGTATTACCAGAGTCTATGGATAAGAGAACTTATGAAGCTGCTGAGAAGATTTTAAAGGAAGGCATTGCTAATTTAGTTATCATTGGTACTCCTGAAGAGATCGAGAAGTATGGTAAGGGCTATGACATTTCTGGCGCCACAATCGTAGATCCATTTAACGATCCTAATAAGCAGAAGTATATTGATAAATTCGTTGAGTTAAGAAGCAAGAAGGGTGTTACACCTGAGATGGCTAAGGAACAGATGGAGAAGGATTACATGTACTATGCATGCCTTATGTGTAAATGTGGAGATGCTGATGGAGCAGTATCTGGTGCATGCCACTCAACAGGTAACACAATCCGTCCAGCTCTTCAGTTATTAAAGACTAAGCCAGGTATCAGCTCAGTTTCAGGTTTCTTCCTTATGGAAGTTCCAGACTGCGAATTCGGTGAGAACGGTCTTTTTGTATTCGCTGACTGTGCTGTAAGCCCAGATTATGATTCAGAGAAGCTTGCTGAGGTTGCTAAGCTTTCTTCAGATTCATTCAAGAGCTTTGTAGGAAAGGACGCTAAGGTTGCTATGCTTAGCTTCTCTTCATACGGAAGTGCTAAGCATGACAGAGTAACTATGGTTGCTGATGCTGTTAAGATTGCAAAAGAGAAGTACCCAGATATCACTGTTGATGGTGAGCTTCAGTTAGATGCTGCTTTAGTTCCAGAAGTTGCTGCACTTAAGGCACCTGAGAGCCCGGTAGCTGGTAAGGCTAATACACTTGTATTCCCTAACCTTGAAGCTGGTAACATCGGTTATAAGCTTGTTCAGAGACTTGCTAAGGCTGGAGCTTATGGTCCTGTTCTTCAGGGACTTTCTATGCCAGTTAACGATCTTTCAAGAGGATGCTTCGCTGACGATATCGTTGGTGTAGTAGCTATGACAGCAGTTCAGGCTCAGAATGCATAATTAACATTTTTAAGGAGAATTTTTGTAATGAATATTTTAGTATTAAACTGTGGAAGCTCATCTCTTAAGTATCAGCTTATTAACATGGATGATGAGAGCGTAATCGCAAAAGGTCTTGTAGAGAGAATCGGTATAGAAGGTTCTGTTCTTACACACAAGCCAACAGGAAAGGATAAGTATGTTGTTGAAACACCTATGAAGGATCACAACATTGCAGTTAAGCTTGTTCTTGATGCTCTTCAGGATGCTGAGCACGGCGTAATCAAGTCTACAGATGAGATTGCAGCAGTAGGACACAGAGTACTTCACGCAGGTGAGAAGTATATCGAGTCTTGTCTTGTAACAGAAGATGTTAAGAAGGTTGTAAGAGAGTGCTTCGACCTTGGTCCTTTACATAACCCAGCTAACCTTATCGGTATTGAAGCCGTTGAGGCAGCTATGCCAGGCAAGCCAAATGTAGCTGTATGGGATACAGCATTTGGTGGAACAATGGAGCCAAAGGCTTATCTCTATGCTATTCCTCGTGAATATTATGAGAAGTACGGCGTAAGAAGATATGGTTTCCACGGAACAAGCCACAGCTTTGTTTCTAAAGAGACAATCAAGTTTGCTAACCTTGATCCTAAGACAGCTAAGGTTATCGTATGCCACCTTGGTAACGGTGCTTCAATCTCAGCTTCTATTGGTGGTAAGTGTGTAGATACTTCTATGGGTCTTACTCCACTTGAAGGACTTATCATGGGAACACGTTCGGGTGACCTTGATCCGGCTATCTTAGAGTTCTTATGCAACCATGAGAACCTTACAATAAGCGAGATGCTCAATATCCTTAACAAGAAGTCTGGTGTACTTGGTATGTCAGGCGGAATCTCAAGTGATTTCAGAGATCTTAATGCTGCAGCTAACGACGGTAACGAAATTGCTAAGGTTACACTTGAAGCTTATGCTTACAGAGTAGCTAAGTATATTGGTGCTTACACAGCAGCTATGAACGGTGTTGATGCCATTACATTTACAGCTGGTGTTGGTGAGAATGCTGCATGGCTTCGTCCAATGGTAGCTAAATATCTTGGATACCTTGGTGTTGAACTTGATGAAGCTGCAAGCGAGAAGGCTTGTGGAGTAGAAGGAATTATCTCTACACCAGAATCTAAGGTTAAGCTTTGCGTAATTCCTACTAATGAAGAGCTTGCAATCGCAAGAGAAACATTAGCATTAGTAAAATAATTGACATATTCGCGAAAAATATTGAATTTAAGTGAATTTGTTGTTGACAAAGACAGGGAGCATGCGTATAATTGACAAGGTGTGGATTAGCGCATGCTTTTCCTGTGCATAATAGTATGAATTGGAGACAATTATGCTAATTGATTTAAGAGAGCTTTTATCCGGTTCACAGGATGAAAGAATAGAAAAGGTTTCAATTGAATCAGAAAGCTTTGATACTGGAATCGCTAAGTATAGTATACTTGAGAAGCCAGAGTTTGAATTAAGCATTACCAGAATTGGTAAGAATAAGCTTGAGATTAAAGCTGAGAGCTTTGTTGTTCTTGATATTCCATGTGACAGATGTTTAGAGTCTGTTCCTACGAAAGTAGAGTACAGTGTTGATGAAATCGTTGATTTCTCAGACAATGCTGCCGGGGAAGAAGCAAAGGAAGAAAAAGACTATATTGGTGGATACGAACTCGACGTGGACAGATTAGTTTTCGGCGAAATACTGATATCCATGCCGGGAAAGACCTTATGTAAGGAGGACTGCAAAGGAATTTGTCTGATTTGCGGTGCGAATCTGAACAAAGGAGAGTGCGGTTGTGACAGGGATATCCTGGATCCAAGAATGTCTGTTTTCAAAGATATTTTAAAGAATTTTAAGGAGGTGTAACATATGTCAATTTGTCCAAAGAATAAATCTTCAAAGGCAAGAAGAGATAAGAGAAGAGCAAACTGGAAGATGGCTGCTCCAAATCTTGTAAAGTGCTCAAAGTGTGGCGCTTTAATGATGCCTCATAGAGTATGCAAGTCTTGTGGTTCTTACAACAAGAAAGAAATCATCTCTGTTGACTAATTACTAACATGAATTTTGATAGGCTGTCCCGTCTGGGGCAGCTTGTTTTGTTTTATAAAGAAATGTGTTATACTATGTGGTATTTTGATAAAGGGAAGGCTTTTAATTATGAAAGTGAATAAAATACTTGCATTTATGTTTATATTAGAATTATGTATTATCCCATTACAGGGATGCGGTGCAAAAAGTATTACTGCAGATTCAACCGAAACTCAGGAGACTCAGGCACAGATAGATGATGCTTATGGCAAAGGTCTTAGTTTTACATACAATGATTATGCTGATAATGTGTTATCTTTAAGTTATAATCTTAAGCAGAATGCGGATGGAAGCTGGCAGCTGTCTGTCAGCGGACAGAATGCCCATGTAAATGGAACAAAAGTGATATCTGATAATAATGCCAATGGATTTTTCTATTATCTTTTGCATGAAACTAATATAGCCACTTATAAAGATTATAATAAAACAGATGATTCAATAACTTCTGATGTTGCGTGGTGGTTTAATCTTAATATATATTACGACAAGGATTCTATCGTTGCATATGGTTATATGATGCATCCGTCTGATTATGATGATATCAGAGTTCAGATTACTGAATATCTTAATGATTTATTTAAAAATGCTTAAGGTTGCGTTAATTTGATATTCGTAGTATATTTTACAATAGTGTTTTAATGATTAATATGAAATGGAGTTTAATTTATGGTAAAAATCGCACTTGACGCTATGGGAGGAGATAATGCACCAGCAGAGATTGTCAAAGGAGCAGTACAGGCTGTTGCTGCTGATAAGGACTGCTTTGTATATCTTGTAGGTAAGGAAGATAAGATTAAAGAATGTCTTAACGGACAGCAGTATGATTCATCAAGAATAGAGATTGTTAATGCTGATGATGTAATTGAAACAGGTGAACCTCCTGTTATGGCTATAAGAAGAAAGAAAGAGTCATCTCTTGTTAAAGCAATGTATATGGTTAAGAATAAAGAAGCTGATGCATTCGTATCTGCCGGAAGCTCAGGAGCAATCCTTGTTGGTGGTCAGACTATAGTTGGAAGACTCCGCGGAGTTGACAGACCACCAATGGCAGCACTTATCCCTACTAAGGATGGTGTTTCACTGCTTGTTGACAGTGGTGCTAATGTGGATGCAAGAGCAACTATGCTTGTACAGTGGGCTGTTATGGGTTCTATATACATGGAGAATGTTGTTGGAATTAAGAATCCAAGAGTTGCAATTGTCAATGTCGGACTTGAGGAAGAAAAGGGTAATTCACTTGTCAAAGAAACATATCCAATGCTTAAAGAGTGTTCTAACATTAATTTTATAGGAAGTATTGAAGCAAGAGAGATTCCTAACAGCTATGCAGATATCATTGTATGCGATGCATTTGTTGGAAACTGTATCTTAAAGCTTTACGAAGGAGAAGCCAAGATGATACTTGGCAAGATTAAGGGCGTTATGATGTCATCATTAAAGACTAAGATTGGCGCACTTCTTATCAAGAAGTCATTAAAGACACAGCTTAAGTCAATGGATGCTTCAGAACACGGTGGCGCTCCTCTTATCGGTCTTAACGGTCTTGTTGTCAAGACTCATGGAAATGCTAAAGCTAAAGAGGTTAAGAATTCATTAATTCAGTGTGTAACATTTACAAAAATGAATATAAATGATAAAATTATTGAGGCGCTCGGTCAGATTCCAGAGCAGCATAATTAAAGATTGAAAGGATAGATATTATGGAATTCGAGAAGTTACAGAATATTATTGCAGATGTACTTAACATTGATAAATCAAAGATTACTCCAGAGACAACATTTGTTGATGATCTTGGAGCAGATTCATTGGATGTTTTCCAGATTATTATGGGCTTAGAGGAAGAATTTGATATTGAGATTCCAAATGAAGAAGCTGAATCAATTGTAACAGTTAATGATGCAGTTGTTCAGATTCAGAACGCAACTAATAAATAAACCATACAGATTGTGATGAAAACTAAGAGCATAAGGAGCAAATATTCTTGCATAATTTGTTCCTTATGCTCTTGTTTTCAAAAGTTCGCAGAAAGGTGTATTATGCATAATAAAAATTTATCTGTGTTTATGCAGACTATTGGTTATGATTTCAAAGATATAAGTCTGCTTGAAGTTGCTCTTACTCACAGTTCTTATGCCAATGAGCAGAAAAAAGTAAATTGCTGTGATAATGAAAGAATGGAATTTTTAGGTGATGCTGTTCTTGAGCTTTCATCAAGTGATTATATATATAAGAATCACTCTGAGATGGCTGAAGGAAAGATGACAAGACTTCGTGCCAGCATTGTATGTGAGCCTACACTTGCTTTATGTGCAAGAGCTATTAAGCTTGATACATTTATAAGACTCGGTAAAGGAGAAGAGCTCACCGGAGGAAGAAGCAGGGATTCTATCGTATCAGATGCCTGTGAAGCTGTTATAGGAGCCATCTATCTTGATGGTGGTTTTGCTAATGCAAAAGAATTTGTTAATAAGTTCATTCTTAATGACCTTGACAATAAGAAACTCTTTTTTGATAGCAAGACTATATTACAGGAAGTTATTCAGGGACTTGGAAAAGAAGTTGATTATGAATTCATCGGTGAAGAAGGTCCTGAACATAACAAACAATTCGTTGTAGCTGCTGTAGTTGACGGGCTTTTTAATATTAAAGGAACAGGCCACACTAAGAAATCAGCATCTCAGAATGCAGCATATGCTGCACTTATCGAGCTTAAGAATAAAGGCTACGATATCAACTCTGATAAGAAATAATAAGTGAGGGGTTATGTATTTAAAAAGTATAGAAGTACAGGGATTTAAGTCATTTGCTAATAAGATAGTATTTGATTTTCATAATGGTATTACAGGTATTGTAGGGCCTAATGGTTCAGGTAAAAGTAATGTCGCCGATGCTGTGCGCTGGGTTTTAGGCGAACAGAGTGCCAAGCAGCTTCGTGGTTCTAAGATGGAAGATGTTATATTTGCAGGAACTGAGAACAGAAAGCCGGTTGGTTTCGCATTTGTATCTATAACACTTGATAACAGCGACCATGCACTTCCGGTTGATTACGATGAAGTTACAGTATCAAGAAGAGTATACCGTTCAGGTGAGAGTGAATATCTTATCAATGGTAACTCATGCCGATTAAAAGATGTAACAGAAATGTTTTATGATACCGGTATTGGTAAGGAAGGATATTCTATTATCGGACAGGGACAGATTGATAAGATTCTTTCTGGAAAGCCTGATGAAAGGCGAGAGCTTTTTGATGAAGCCGCTGGAATTGTTAAGTTCAAAAGAAGAAAAGCTACTGCAATCAAGAAACTTGAAAATGAGCGGGCTAATCTTGTCCGTGTTAATGATATTTTATCAGAGCTTGAAAAACAGGTCGGACCATTACAGGTCCAGTCTGAAAAGGCCAAGGAATATCTTGACTATAAAGCTGATTTAAAGAAATATGATGTTAATGCATTTCTTTTGGAATCAGACAGGATAAGCAAAGATCTTGAAGAACTGACAGGAAAGATTGGCATTGCTGATAACGACCTTGCTAATTCAAGAGCTGAGTATGAGAGTACCAAGGCTGAATATGAAGAGGCAGAGGAACAGTTATCTAAGGTTAATTCTGACATTGAGAATGTTAATTCACTTTTATCAAACACTGAGCTTGAAAGTCAGAGACTTAACGGTGAGATTAATGTTATCACAGAGCAGATTAACAGATTCACTGATAATGAAAAACATTACAGTGACAGAATTGCAGCTATTGATAAAGATAAAGCTGCAAAGCAGACCAATGTAGCTGATTTTAAGAAACAGCTCAATGAGCTTTCAACATCTGTAGAAGAGTTCGAGAATAATCTTAAAGCTAAACAGGATACTGCTGATGTTATAAAGCAGGATATTGACGGAGTGTCAGATCAGATTGAGAGCCGTCAGAACGATATATACGACAGACTTAATGCCAAGTCATCTATTAATGCTGAGAATCAGAAGTTTGCGACTATGTTGGAACAGCTTAATATAAGAAAGGCTGAGCTTAACAGTCATCTTATTAAAGATAAGAGTGATGAAGCTGAACAGAATATTAAGATTAATGATATCAGTGCAAGATTAGAAACTGCACAGAAAAATGCTTTGGATATAGCTGAAAGAATTGCAGCTAACAATAATGAAGTTACAGCTATTAAGAATGAGAATGCTGACCTTAATGCACAGCATGATAAGATTGTACAGAATTATCACAGAGAGAAGTCAAGACTGGAATCTCTCGTTAACATTACTGAAAGATATGACGGGTATGGCAACAGTATCCGTAAGATTATGGAATTAAAGGACAGCAATCCGGGAATTCTTGGTGTTATTGCGGATATTGTCAAGGTTGAGAGAAAGTATGAAACAGCCATTGAGACAGCCTTAGGCGGAACAATCCAGAACATTGTTACTGATAAAGAATCTACAGCCAAGGAACTGATTGCATATCTTAAGCAGAATAAGCTTGGACGAGCTACATTTTTACCTCTTAATGCAATATCAGGAAGAAATACTCTTGAGAAAGAGCCATGTATTAAAGAAAATGGTGTTATCGGAATTGCAAGCAATCTTGTAAGAGTTTCTTTCGAATATGAGAACTTAGCTAAGTATCTTCTTGGAAGAATTCTTGTTGTTGATAATATTGATAATGCGCTACTTATTGCCAAGAAATACAAATACAGCTTAAGGATTGTAACTCTTGAGGGTGAGCAGCTTAATCCGGGCGGTTCAATGACCGGTGGTGCATTTAAGAATTCAAGTAATCTTCTTGGTAGAAGAAGAGAGATTGAAGAACTTAAGAAATCTGTGTCAGAACTCAGCAAATCATCAACTGAGCTTAAAACTAAGATTGCAGATAACAGAGCTAAGATAGCGTCTATAAGAGAGCTTATTGATGCAGATAACAAGGCTAACAGAGAGGCGTCTTTAGCTGTTAACACAGAGCAGATGAATCTTAATCAGGCAAAGCAGAAGTTATCTGAAATCAAAATTATATATGATAAAGATAAGACTGAAACTACTGAAATTGACAGACAGATTAAAGAGATTGATGAGAATAAGAATCAGGTAAGCGGCAGTCTTAGTGCGCTTGATATACAGAATGAAAGCTCAAGAAAAGAGATTGAGAATCTTAACAAACAGCTTGAAGCAAAGAAGGCTGAACTTGATAAGGCTAATGATGATATTGAGAATCTTAAGATAAGATTCAGTTCGGTAGAGCAGAAGACAGCATTTATTCAGGAAAATATTATAAGAATCAATTCTGAAATTGCTGCTCTTGAATCAGAAGAAGCTGATATAAGACAGAGAAAAGAATCTTTATCATCAGAAGTTGAAGATAAGAATGCACAGATTGAAAAGTTAAGAAGTGATATTCATAAAGCTAAGAATCAGATAGAAGACTGCAATACTAAGATTACAGCTCTCCGCAAGGATAGAGATATTATTAATGCAAGCCATAAGACATTCTTTGATAAACGTGAAAAGATTAATGAACAGATTGTTCTTCTTGAAAAAGAAAGTATGCGTCTGCATAACCAGCAGGAAAAGTTAGAAGAAGAGAATGACTCTATAGTAGATTACATGTGGAATGAATATGAGCTTACATACAGCTATGCTGCTGAATTAAGAAGTGAAGAGCTTACTGATATATCTGATATTAAGAAGCAGATTAATATTCTCAAAGCTAATATTAAAAAGCTTGGTGTTGTTAATGTCAATGCTATTGAAGAATATAAGGAAGTAAGCGAACGATACAACTTCTTAAAGACACAGCATGATGATATGATTAAGGCTGAAGAGGCTCTTGTACTGGTTATTGATGAGCTTGATAATGGTATGAGAATTCAGTTTAAAGAGAAGTTTGAGGAAATTAAGGTTGAATTCGATAAGGTATTCAAGGAATTGTTCGGTGGTGGACGAGGCACAATAGAGCTTGTTGAAGGTGAAGATATTCTTGAGGCAGGAATTGTTATTATTTCACAGCCGCCAGGAAAGAAGCTTCAGAACATGATGCAGTTATCCGGTGGTGAAAAGGCACTTACTGCAATCGCACTTCTTTTTGCTATTCAGAACCTTAAACCTTCACCATTCTGTCTGCTTGATGAAATTGAGGCCGCACTTGATGATTCTAATGTAGGAAGATATGCTAATTATCTTCACAAGCTTACAAAGCATACACAGTTTATTGTTATCACTCACAGACGAGGAACAATGGCTGCAGCTGACAGACTCTATGGTATAACTATGCAGGAGAAGGGTGTATCTGCACTTGTTTCTGTAGACCTTATAGCTAATGACCTTGACAAGAAGAAGGAGTAAATATGGGATTTTTCAGTAAATTAAAAGAAGGTTTAACCAAGACAAGAGATAATATTGTTTCCGGAATTGATTCTGTTTTCTCAGGATTTTCGTCAATTGATGACGATTTCTATGATGAGCTTGAAGAAACCCTTATTATGGGTGATATAGGTGTTGTTGCAACTGAAGAGATTCTTGACGACCTTAAGAATAAGGTTAAAGAAAATAAGATTAAGAATCCTGCTGACTGCAAGCAGCTTCTTATTGACAGCATTAAGGAAAAGATGAATCTCGGCGAAAATGCATATGAATTTGAGAATCGCAAATCCATTGTTATGCTTATCGGCGTTAATGGTGTAGGAAAACTACATCTGTAGGCAAACTTGCCGGTCTTCTTAAAGCACAAAACAAGAAGGTTATTATGGCTGCAGCCGATACTTTCAGAGCTGCGGCTATAGAGCAGCTTACAGAATGGTCTAACAGAACTGGTGCTGATATTATTGCACAGAGTGAGGGTTCTGATCCAGCTGCCGTTATATATGATTCAATCGCTGCATGTAAAGCAAGAAAGGC
>OLRF01003071.1_pt1 | contig 13549 bp, 15 predicted proteins | sample 1672061 | NCBI WGS metagenome assembly OLRF01 (sample SAMEA3136641, study PRJEB25190) | human gut metagenome | reverse complement strand
GCGGTACACCCCGCTATGTCGCTTCGCCGGACATCAACACCGAGGATTTCTGCGCTGCGGTAGACTTTCTCTCCGTGCAGGAGAATGTGGACTCCGAGCGTATCGGTATCATCGGTATCTGCGGTTGGGGCGGCATGGCGATCAACGCTGCTGCCATTGACACCCGCATCAAAGCTACCGCTGCTATGACCATGTACGATATGACCCGTGTAACTGCCAACGGATATTTTGATGCTGAGGATTCTGAGCCGGCACGCTATGAGAAGAAAAAAGCCATGAATGCACAGCGCACTGTAGATTACAAAAACGGCGCCTATGCTCTGGCAGGTGGTGTGGTCGATCCGCTGCCGGAGGACGCACCGCAGTTTGTAAAGGACTATTACGCCTACTATAAGACTCCGCGTGGCTACCATCCCCGCAGCCTGAACTCCAACGGTGGCTGGAACGCGACGTCTTCGCTGTCGTTCCTGAATATGCCGATTTTGCAATACAGCAGCGAGATCCGCTCCGCCGTACTTCTGGTACACGGAGAAAAGGCGCACTCCCGCTATTTCAGCGAAACAGTGTACAGCAAGCTGACCGGCGATAACAAGGAATTGCTCATTATCCCCGGTGCAAACCACACGGACCTTTACGATCAGATGGACATCATTCCGTTTGAAAAGCTCAACGCATTCTTTACGGAGTATTTGAGATGAAGCGGCATATTACGCTCGTCCTGTTGCTGGCGGCTGCGCTGGCCTACCTCAAAACCCAGCGCCCCATGCTGTACAACCAGATGCTGCTGAACGGTACGCTCTGGCCGCATTTGCAGGATGTCCAGAAAACGGCCTGCGCGTGATCTGGATACGCTATATACAGAAATCATTCAGGCTATTTCGCCTATTCTTGCATTGTTGAGCGAAAAAAGAGCATCTGCGATCCGTCAATACCTGAAATACCGTCTGCACTACCTGAAAGTCGCTATGGGGTGATAAAATGGCCTATCTGAAATTGATGATGGATGAAAAAGAAATCGCACACCTAAGCGAAGATGGGCAGTCTCTTTGCGCCAATGAAGGCGTTCTGCAGTATAATCTCCCTCTGAACCTTTTCATCGGTGACAAACGAAAAGTTCCATTAGTCGATGTGGTTGTTTGGGCAAAGAAGCGTATTTTCCCAAAAAATCGGATGGACTGCAAAGAGATTTTGAAATTGATGGGGCTGCCCGACTACAACGCTTGGGAAATCGTCAAGCGCACCAACGCCTGCCTGATGGAAGACCCCTATTGGCTACGATTCAGCGAAGATGAAACCTTTGAGGACACCACGCGCGGACGGGCCAGAAAAATCATGAAGGAGAATCAAAAAAGAAGCTGATGCTAATTGATATCAACCTATATCAATTAGCATGTACAACAAAGCCCACAGGTTGGATGGAATTCCAGCCTGTGGGCTTTTGCTAATTTTTCGCTTTGTTAAATATTTCCAATACCATCGTCAATCGCCACGGATGTAGCAATACCATTGGTAGATACAGATGCCGTATCAGGCAATGCAGGGATGGCCGGAACCGGGAGCGTTCCGATTGCCGGTGTATCGTGTGTTTGCTGAGGGATAAGTAGGTGTTGTCGCCGCCGCACTTGTATTGCTGTGTGCAGCACTGCTATGCGCCGTACTTCCACTGCTGTGACTACCACTACTATGACTGCCATGCCCGGAACTATGCCGACTGGAACTATGCGATCTATGCGAACTATGTGACCGATGTCCGGCCTCAGCATCCAAAGCAAAAAGAACGCTCATACCGCTTAAACCTCTCTACAGTCGTTCCACCTGAAAAAGTGGTATACTCTGTTTTGACAAAATGTGCATCTCTTGATATAGAAAACCCACCGACAGGAAATTGTCTGCCGATGGGTTTATGTTAACTTTACTTATTTTTTCGATACATTACCTCAAGCCCTTGTTTTGGGTGGTATGACCAAGAAACCGTCACATTATCAAACGTCTCTTTTTGCTTTCCGTCAATTGCTCGAGTTTCACACATTTCTCCATAAAGCCAAGTGGGTAATCCCAGAGCACTATTTATAGACTGAATGCACTCATTTGCATAAGTTTGATAGGTTAGGTCATTCATAGAGTCGTTGAGTTCTTTTGTATAAGACAGATAGACCATATCATCATCTGTCGCAGATATACTGGATTGGTCTATATTTAGCGGATTAGAGTCTATTGACAAATACGAACCATCTTCTGAAATGGACAGAACTGTTATTTGCCGTTTTTCTTGTATCGGTTCACGGTATATGTCATAAAATATCGGTTCACGGTATATGTCATAAAAAGCCTGCAAATTTGGTGTTTCGTCATTCTCCCAGATGTTAAGATTCCATAGGTAATTTTTTATTTCTTGCTCCTTTTCCCCCTCAATCAGATAACACGGATTCAAAACAGGTGTACCGTCATCTGTATTTCCTTTATACTTTCCTTTCAATACTAATGATTTACCATAAAATGCGTTCTGGTAGTACTGCATCTGTCTCGGATTAACTGCGGCATACCATTTTGTTCCATCTTCTGCAAGTATAGTAAAGCATTCATAGGTTAATCTTCCATCAATAATGTTATATGGAGCATTCCATGTATACTGACTGTCAAAATCGGTCTGCCCTGAAATAGTCACCATATCATCTCGATTGTAGTCTGATGCTGCAAATACAGATAATGACATTGATAGCGCAACCATGCAAATTGCAACAAATGCCAGAATTTTCCTCGATGTATTCAAAATCGTTTGATTCTGCTGACCGTTCATTTTTTTCACCTCTTTTCTTATTTTAGCTACCGAAAACTAGATAAGTATACTGTATTCCACCGTAAATTGCATTTTCTAGTGTCACCAAGCAACAAATTTGTCCAACGTTAGAATTGACAAAAGAAGGGTAAATGATGATGGTTTACGGCTATTGCAGAATCAGTACCAAACAGCAGAGCATTGAACGGCAAGTGCGGAACATCCTTGCAGAGTACCCCAAAGCAAAGCTCTACAAGGAAGCATTCACCGGAACAAAGCTGGACAGGCCAGAGTTTAAGAAACTTTTGGATTCTGCAAAGAAAGCCCGGAACAAGGGCGAAGATGTTACCATTGTGTTCGACAGTGTATCGAGAATGAGCCGTAACGCCGATGATGGTTACAAGCAGTATCAAGAGCTGTATAACATGGGAATTGAGCTTGTGTTCTTAAAAGAACCGTATATCAACACGGCAACGTATCGAAGCAGCGTAAAGCAGCAGGAAGATGCAGCACAGGCAGCAGCACAGGCCAACAAGTGCAGCGATGAGGACACAGCGGCCTTTGTCGGCGGTTTAATGACCCTTCTGAACAACTATATCAACAGCCTTACTCGAAAGCAGATTAAACAAGCCTTTGAGCAGTCACAGAAGGAAGTAGACGACCTTCACGAACGTACCAGAGAGGGCATTCAGACGGCCAGACTTGCCGGAAAGCAGATTGGACAGCGAGAGGGCGCAAAGCTCACTGTGAAAAAAGCAGCCCCCGCAAAAGCTGCTATCTTGAAGCATTGCGCAGATTTTGGTGGTACACTCAGCGACAAAGAGTGTATGCAGCTGGCAGGGGTTTCCCGCAATACCTACTTCAAGTACAAGCGTGAATTGAAAGAACAGCAATAAGCCATAGCACCCGAAAGGGTGCTTTTTTGATGCTCAAAAATCTTACTATCTGAATTTCCAAATTTTGCGTTTTGATTTTTTGGAAATGACCCCATAGCCGCTATGGAAATCTGTATCAAAAAAGCGAATAGCGATATACCATTGTTTGACATTATCCCATATCGTGCTGTTTTGGTGGAAATATGTACCAGAGCAACAAGAGCCAGACAATGCAGGGCTTTTCTTTGTTAGATTAGGCAAAGAAGTGTTTTGACATCTTCAACAAGATACATATTCAACGTTCACAAAACACGAAAACACAGAACGATAAACGATATAGCACCGATTGGGAATCTAACAAAAAGGGAATAAAAGTAAAATTTCATCCCCTATATCTTGAAAGCCGCAAAACAACAAAAAGCTGCTGCATGGGCTTTCAACCTCATGCAGCAGCCTTTGTATTCCTTAAAGTTAATAATATTACTGATATGAAAAGATGCTCAACAGTCCGTTTTCCTTTAGTGTGCTGACAGGAACAATCCGCATTCTCTTTTGGCATTTGTCAGTATAAGAGTAAAACTTCACATACTTAAAGCAGTTTTCCAACGAATCTTTGTTTTCTTTCAGCTTGCGAAAATGCACCATGTACAAGTTCTTATCAGCAGGACTCACAAAAATCAGGAAGTCGCATTGTGAATAATGATAGTAGCCCTCTCGTGTTTCTGTCTGTCCTGTTTCCTTATCTTTAAGATAGAACACATCTTCAAAGGCAATGTTCTGTGTTTTAGCTAACCGGGTATCTAGCTTGACTTCAATTTTGCTTGTGCGTCCGTCTTTCTGCACAATAAAGTCAATGTCATTTTGGTAATTATCCTGTTCTTCACTCACATCCTGCACAGTATAGTCCCGGCCTGTCAGATAGTCCTTTACAATCTGTTCAGCCTGTTTTCCTTCCTTGTTCTTTAGTACAAAGTAACTGCTGTGCATCTGGCTTACCTCCGCTTTGCTGTCTTTGTGATAGCAGTACGCCGCTTTTTCTGCAATCCATCCAGTGCAGCGTGGCTATCAAATCCTTCTCGCAAGTCGTTTGAATACAGGTTAGCATAATGCTGTGTCATGGTCAAGGTGCTGTGTCCTAACACCTTTTGCAACTTAAATACATTGCCGCCAGACATACACCAGTTCTTTACAAAGGAGTGCCGCAACAGGTGAACACTGGTCTTTTCAACGCCACGGCTGCGATTGTAGCGGGCTTGACTATGTTTCAGTGCGTTTGTGGATAGCTGCTCGGCATAGAAAGAAGGGAACAAATACGCTGTTTCGTCTGCATCCTGCCGCCAAAGGGAAATGTATTTCTTTAGGCAGCTTGCCAGAGCTTCCGACATGGGCAGCAGTTGAACGTGTTTATTCTTTAGATGTCGAAATGTAATCGTTCGGTCATCAAAAGATATATCCTGCATCTGCATTTCACAGACTGTTGCTTCTCGTGCCGCTGTTCCCAAATAGCCCAACTGCGCCAGACAACAAAGCTGTCCTCACGTTTCGGCGGCTGAATCAGTGCACAAAGTTCTTCCTGCGTGTAAACGTCCTTGATGGTTTCTTGTGCCTTTACCATCTTGATTTTGAACGGTGCTATTTCGTCCTGCTCCATACACCAGTAAAGGAACACTTTCACCGAACGGATATAGTGGTTGACGCTGTTTGCAGTCATTCCGCTATCCGTCAAGTGGATAACATACCGCTTGAATCCTGCCTCATTCACGGCTAACTGTTCATCTGACAGGAACTTCAAAAACCGTGTAATATCATACCGATAGCCGTTCAACGTGGCTTCTGCCGTGCCAGAATACTTCTTATCGTCCAAAAAATCTTGCTTTAGATTATCAAACCGGACTGCATTCTTCTGAATCTTCTTCATTTTTGTACCTCTGACCTCTAAAATTTTTGAAAAAATCATAGGTACAAGCTCAAAAAGCCCGTATAAAACAAAAAAAGACGACAAACCGTTTCTTTCAACGATTTATCGTCCTTTTGGTGCGCTCGAGGGAACTCGAATCCCTGGCCCTCTGATTAAAAGTCAGATGCTCTACCGGCTGAGCTACGAGCGCATACAATATTTGTACAATATCAAAAATATTGCCGTATAATATTACCACAACTGCGGCCAAAAAGCAAGGCTTCGAGGCAAAAAACTTTCTTTCACAAAAATGGGCCGTGCCGGACGCAAACTTTCCCTTTACAAATCCGGTAAGAATCAGTACAATCAAATCAAGTATCGTTCACGATGGTCCAGGCCGTACCGTGCGCCCACAGGCCGCACACAGGCCGCTGCGATAGGAGGTCTTTTTCTGATGAAAATTTCTCGACGGTCCGTACTTCGTTACACAGGTCTGACTGCGGCCTGGCTGACCCTGACCGGCTGCGCCCCCACCGGGAATGCGAGCCTTGGCGGCTGCCTGCCCGGCTGGATGAAAAAGGTGCTGCGCGTGCCTTCGTCTGACGCCTCTTCGGCCAGCTCCTCGGCTGCGTCTTCGGCAGCCTCTTCGGCAGCGTCCAGCGAGGCCGCGGCATCGTCTGAGCTGGCGGCGTCCTCGCTGCCGGGCGTCGAACAGCCGGAGGCCGCGGGCAGCGCGCTGCCTGCCTATGACGCCGACCCGCTGACCGGCGAGGCCCGCAGCACCGATGGCCGCATCGTGGGCGTCATGGTCAACAACATCTGCAATTCCGAGCGGCAGAACGCCCGCCCGCAGCGCGGCATCGGTTCGGCCGACCTGCTCATCGAGAGCAAGGTCGAGGGCGGCATCACCCGCTTCTGCGCGCTCTATTCCAATGTAAACAACATCCCGGAGATCGGCCCCATCCGCTCCGGCCGCGACCAGTTCCTGCAGCTGCTCATGCCCTGGAATGCACTGTACTACCACGACGGCGAGAGCATCTTCTGCACCCAGTTCATCCACGTGTACAACTACTCCGGCCTGAACATCGGCGGAAAAAATTACTTCAACACGCCGGTCCATCCGCATGTGGCTCACCGCATCAAGCGAAATGAGAACGTCGCCTACGAGCACACCGAGTTCACCTCGGCCAAGGAGATCAAACAGGCGGCTGCTGACGCCGGCATCGGCCTGACCTATCCGTACGAGGGCACCTTCTTCCGCTTTGCCGACTACCGCACCGATGCCGTGAACGACCTGGCCGACGCGCCCTCGGCCCGGAGCATCCTCATCACCCACTCGGCCAGCTATAAGACGAGCTTTGCCTACAACAGCTGGAACCGGAACTATAAGATGTCCATGTACAGCAACCGCACCAAGAAATTCGAGGCTGCGGTGGACGAGCTGACCGGCAAACAGCTGACCTTTGCGAACGTCGTGGTCTGCTTTGCCAACATCGCTGCCTACGCAGGCGACTCCCACGATGTGCAGGAAGTCCAGTACGTCGAGGGCGGACAGGCCTATCTCTTCACCAGCGGCGGCGTTCAGACGGGCCGCTGGGAGAAGGATCATCCCACCCATCCCATCCGGCTCTACACCGACGCGGGCGAAGAGATGACTCTGAACCGGGGCAAGACCTACTTCGCTCTTGTGGACAACGATGAGTGGAGCAACTTCAGCTATCAGTAAGACCAGCCCCGCGCTGCGGGACAGAAGAGGAACAAGATGAAATTTTGGAAGCGGACTGCTTTGTGCCTTGCGCTCTGCGCCGCGCTGCTGACCGGCTGCGTTCCCGCTGCGGACACCGCCTCTTCGGCGGCTCCCACTGACCCGCTCACCGGGCAGGAAGCGCTCTGGCCGGGGCAGCGCCCGGTGGCCGTCACGATCGAGAACGAGACGTCCAGCACCACCCAGTGGGGGCTTTCCTCGGCATCTCTGGTGCTGGAAGCTCTGACCGAGCCCCAGAGCGCCACCAGCCTGTGCCTGGTCTATCCGGCCGTGGATGCCGTGCCGCAGGTCGGCCCGGTGGCCGCCGGGCAGGACCTTTACTGGCGGCTGCTCGTGGGGCAGCAGGTGCTGCCCATCCAGCGTGGCGGCGGCGCCTTTGACCAGAACTATCTGGACTACTACTCCCTGCGCGCGGTCGATGCGCTGGAAGTGGGCACCAACGCCTTCACCTGCGACACCACCTGGACCAGCCGCCCGCTGTGGCGCACCAGCGGCAATGCGCTGGCCGGGGTGCTGCGCAGCCTGAACATCTCCTCCGCCCTGTCGGAGTCCCGCCTGACCGACGCCGCTTCCAGCGCCGCAGGGGAGAGCGAGAGCGAAGCATCCCCCACCCTGTCCGTTCCGCCGCTGCTGCCCCAGCAGACGGAAGGCAAGCTGCCCGACGCCTCCGCTGCCGATGCCGTCCGCGTTCAGGTCCAGTTCGGTGCGGACAACGCCACCGGCTTTGTTTACGACGCTGACAGCGGCACCTACAAAATGCTCCATGCCGACGGCACCCCCCAGCTGGATGCCAACAACAGCCAGCAGGCCGGTTTTGACAACCTGCTCATCCTGTTCAGCGCCTCTTCCCTGCGGGACGACGGCCTCACGCTGGACTACGACCTGAGCATGGGCGGCGGCGTCTGGCTCAACGGCGGGCATCTGTGGACCCTGACCTGGACCCAGGGCAGCGACTCTACCTTCGCCTTTTACGATGCCGACGGCCGACCCTTCAACCTGCTGGCTGGCCGGAGCTATCTGGCCCTCGTTTCCAGCCTGACCGGTCAGGAACTCACCGTGACCAATTCCGCCGGGGAAGCCCTGACCTCCGCATCGGCCCCCTGACAGACAGCAAAAAATCCCCCGTGCCGTGCACGAGGGATTTTTTTGTGTCATCTCATTATAAGTCTACGACGCTGCCGACCTCGGCAGGGGTCGTGGGCACCGCGCCCAGCTGGACTTCGTCCATGTCCCGGCGCACCACAAAGTGCATCGTCTGGCCGGAGGCAAAATCGGGCTGGTAGGTCAGCTCCAGCGTGTTCCAGTCCTCCGGCGTCTCGCAGAAGCAGTGGAGCATGGCCCCGCGCCCTGCGGCCAGATTCAGCGTAAAGGCCGATGCATCTGCCGCGTTCTCGCCATAGAGCGGGGCTGCAAAGCTGCCGCAGCGCACGGGCTGGCCGTCGCAGACGGCCGTTAAGCCGGTGCCCAGGCGGTACAATTCTTCGGTCGTGGTCATCTCGCGGCTCTGCAGATAGCTCGTGCCCACGGCCAGCGCCTTTGCCGAGAGGTTCTCCACCGACAGATACACCAGGGTGCTGCCCAGTTCCGGCGCGGGGGCATAGCCCAGCAGCTCCACAGCGGCCTTGCCGTCCAGCAGGGCCGGTTCACCCTCGTAGCAGGGGGCCAGCGCCGCAGCCGAAACACCGGTGAGCAGAGCAGCCGCCAGACTGACTGCACCAGAGCCGGCACATTTCAGGAACGAGCGGCGGGACAGAGATTGTGACATCGGGGATTCCTCCTAACAGCGGAAAAATAGTTCTCTCTATACAATAGTAAATTCCGGACAGCCTGTCAAGGTCTTTGCCCGGAATTTTACCGTGTATTTACTCGTATGCCTCGTTTTCCTCGGACTCCGCCTGGCCGCGCAGGGTATCGGCGTAGCCGAAGGGCACGATGTCGATGGCCTCCACCAGACGGTCCCGCATCCAGAGCTGAACGTCCGTCTGGACGGTGTAGCCGCAGCCGGGGTCTGCCATCCACTGTTCCGGGTGGCGGGAGGGCAGGGCCCGCTGGCTGAGCATGCTCATGATGACGCCGCCGTGGGTCACGCAGGCTGCCTCAGTAACGTCCATCCGGATCATATACTCAAACAGTTTGAGCAGGGTCTCCGAGCAGCGGGCATGGAACGCTTCGGTCGGCTCCGCGCCTTCGGGCACAAAGCCGGAGCCGGGGGTGATCCACTTCTTGAAGTTTTCGTCCTTGACCAGCTCCTTCACGGGGTGGTTCTCAAAGACGCCGAAGCCCGCCTCCCGCAGGTCGTGGACCGAGAACTGATGGGCCGCGTTGGGGAAGAGGATGTTCGCCGTCTCCACAGCGCGCATCAGCGGCGAGGAGAACACGGTGTCCACCTGGGGGTACTCGAACCGCTCCTTCAGGTCGGCCAGCTGGGCGCGGCCTTCGTCGCACAGGGGGATGTCCGTTCCGCTGCCGATGTACAGCCCCTGGAGGTTGCCCGCCGTGATGCCGTGGCGGATCAGATGCAGTTTGAATGTTTTCATGGGTCAAAACACCTCGATTTTCGCAAAGATCGTCTCATTGTGCCCGTTTCTTTACGCCGGGCGCAATTTTCACGACCCCGGCGCGGCACAAAATATATACCAGTTACCCCTTAGTTTAGCATAGATATGGTAGTCAGAGCAAGAGCTTTGACAAAAATGACGAAATTCGTCAAAAAATTCCGTCATTTTGCTTGCTTTACAAGTCGTTTTCCGTTGTGTATAATCAACATGCTGTAAACCAAAAATCAAAGAAGTCTCATTTTTCACTGAGGAGCCAAAGATCATGGAATTCAATCGTATCATCAAGCTGCTGCGCAAGGAGCGCGGCATCACCCAGAAACAGGCAGCGGAAGACCTCGGCGTCTCACAGGCGCTGCTCTCCCACTACGAAAAGGGTATCCGCGAGTGCGGTCTGGATTTCGTGGTCCGTGTTGCAGATTACTATAATGTGTCCTGCGATTATCTGCTGGGCCGCTCGGCCGAGCGCAACGGCATGATGCTGACCGCCGATGAGCTGCCCAACCCCGACAAGATGAAGGATAACATCTATCACGGCAGTGTGCTGCCCACCATGAACAAAAAGCTGATCTCCAACAGCCTGAACGTGCTGTACGCCAAGATCGGCGAGTGCCACAGCAAGGCTCTGACCACCGAGGTCAGCAGCTACCTGATGATGGCCGTGGCCAAGATGTTCCGCCTGCTCTACTCTGCGGAACCTCACAACGCCCAGAGCCTGTTCAGCGTGGAGGCCCGCCGCTGGCCCGGCTATGCCGATGCCGTGATGCGGATGAACGAAGCCAATGTGGAGGCCCTGCTGGCCGGTGAGAACGTCGGCGTCGGCGAGGGCGTCAAGGACCCGGCCTGCCTCTCCATGACCACCGAGAGCCTGACGCGGGAGTTCCCGCTCTATACCCCCAGCCTCTTAAATCTGGTCAAGACCAGCGAGACCCGTGTCAAGGGCCTTGGCCCGGAGCAGTAAGCCCCTGTGTGAAACTCGTGTTAATTTTTCCGCAAAAGGCTTGCACTTCCTGACAAAAGATGTTATAAACGAACCATAGAAGAAAAAGACTATGCCAATTAAGGAGGCAGTTTTATGTCGAACAAGATTTCCCGCCGCGCCTTTCTGAAGGTCACTGGCGTTTCTGCGCTTGCACTGGGTGCCGCATCCATGCTGGGCGGCTGCCAGTCTTCCAGCGGCTCTGTCGAGGTGAAGGTCGGCGATAAGGTCAGCAACTGGAACAACCTGGGCGTCCAGCTGTCCAGCGTCTTCACGCTGTCCGATGCACCCGATGTGGCTGGCCACCAGTATGTCGCCGTTCTGGTCACGGCCGTCAACCGCTCCAAGACCGACAGCATGGCCATCGGCGCACAGAACATCGCGGAGATCGACGCCGCCTATCCCCTGACCGATGAGGCTTCCCGCGCCGCCAACACCGCCCCCTACTTCCACGCGCTGTCCGCTTCCACCACCGACTTCACCGTCACCGTGGACGGCCAGGCTGCCGAGGCCGGCGCTTACGTCTCCCTGTACGATGCCGCCACGGAGAGCTTCTCCGATGTGCCCAGCCTGCCCCCGCAGGGTACCGGCTACATTGAGCTGGTCTGCATGGTGCCCGCCGGCTGGCAGCAGATGACCGTGACCTACAACCCCACCTTCGCATCCGGCAAGAGCATCACCTTCGTGATGAGCGCTTCCGACCTGAAGAACAACTGACCTTTTTGGGACGAAATTTCGTCTCACCTCTGTTTTTTTCGGGTGAGATCTTCTTAAAAAATCTGTGAAAAGCATTGACATCCGCCCGGTTTTCGCCTATTGTATAGGCAAGGCCGTTTTGGCAAAATGATATGTGATCCCATACAAAGGAGGAACCATCATGTCTTTCGCATTTTCCCGCCGCTCGTTCCTGAAATACACTGCCGTCGCCGCTGTCGCCGTTGCCGGTGCCAGCCTGTTCACCGGCTGCAAAGTCGATACCAGCGACTCCTACAACGCGCTCCGCACGACACCCGGTGAGCTCACGGTCCTGCAGGTCACTGCCGCCATGGGCAAGTATGTGGAGGCCAGCAAGAGCTACACCGCACCGGATGTCACCGGTACGACCATTGCTTTCCCCTTTAAGATCACCAATGGCCGCGCCAACCCCATCTATGTGAACCCCAACAACTTCAAGGCTACCGTTCTGGACGCGGAAGGCAAGGTCATCCTCGCCAAGTATACAGCGATCAACGGCCTGACCCTGGATGCCCCCCTGTGCGATACCAACCTGAAGAAGGGCGCCTCCGTGTCGGGCAATGTCAACCTGACTCTGAGCGCTGCTCTCGAACCGGGCCAGTCCGTTGTGCTGACCTACTGCCCCGACCTGCAGTACAACGAGTACTCCCTGAACTGGAAGACCACCTGCCCAGAGGGCTGATCTTCCGCAATTGTTCCGCATCTTCCGCCCGGACTGGTTCCGGGCGGTTTTTGTTTGCCCGCGTTCTGGCAAGGTGTCACAATTTTCCCTCTGATTTTCGGCAGTTTTGTATCTTGTGTACAGGGTGTTTTTCCTTTACAATAGGGTCATGGAAAAGGATGGGAGCGCAGCGGCTCAGAACATGCCGCCGCGCTGTTTGTTTTCCGCCCGGAACCGGAAGTCCGGACTTTTGATGAACAGGAGTGTTGCAGTTATGATCAACATGGTAAAGCTACCCACCAATAAGAGCAGTCTGTTCCTGCGCGTGGCAAAGGGGCATTTTGCCACCAGCCACAGCCATATCAACTATTACATCGACGTGACCACCCAGAAATCCCGTCTGTCCGAGGCCAAGGCCGTGGCAAAGGAGCTGGTGGCTGCCTATCAGCATAGCACCATCGTGGATACCGTCCTCTGCCTGGACGGCACCCAGGTCATCGGCACCTGCCTGGCCAACGAGCTCACGAAAGACGGCTTCGCCAACATGAACGCCCACCAGACCATCTATGTCATCACGCCGGAGTACACCACCGGCAGCCAGATCATCCTGCGCGACAATCTGGCCCCCATGGTCAAGGGCAAGCATGTGCTCATCCTGGCGGCTTCCATCACCACCGGCTACACCGCACAGGCTGCCATCGAGGCTGTCAACTACTACGGCGGCATGGTCGCGGGCCTGTCGGCCATCTTCGCCACCGCCAACGACTGCCTGGGCATCCCGGTCACGTCCATCTTCGACCCGTCCAACCTGCCTGACTACGCCAGCTTCGATTCCCGCGACTGCCCCCTGTGCAAGGCGGGCCAGCGCATCGACGCCCTCGTCAACAGCTTCGGCTATTCCGCCCTGTAAGCTGCCCCCATCGTCCTCTTCTGCCCCGCCGCACCGGACACGCTCCTGTTCCCATGCGGCGGGGTTTTTCTGTGCGCAAAAATGCCCCCGGAGGGCCTTTCACAGCTCTCCGGGGGCATTCTGTGTGCGTTGTGCTTTGGCGCACACGACCGGCGTTTTACTCGATTGCAATCAGATTCGGGTTCTCAGGCAAAGCCTTCGTCTGCTGAGGAGCAGGCAACTCGACGTGCAGGACGCCATCCTCGAACTTTGCGTGGATGTCTTCCTTCTTCACATCGCCCACATAGAAGCTGCGGGCGCAGGTGCCGGAGAAGGATTCGCGCCGCAGATAGCGGCCCTCTTTGTCCTTTTCGTCATTGCTGTGGCTGCGCACTGCCTGAATGGTCAGGTAGCCGT
>OLRF01003063.1_pt1 | contig 13578 bp, 10 predicted proteins | sample 1672061 | NCBI WGS metagenome assembly OLRF01 (sample SAMEA3136641, study PRJEB25190) | human gut metagenome | reverse complement strand
AGTTCATACGTTACGGCCGCCACTTGCCGCCATCCTCTCTTCCGGAAAATATACGAAGATCCGAAAATCCCGTAATTCCGGATTATACAGGATCTTTCAAAAAGCGGCAAGCCCCAAGCGCGCACCTGCGTATTAAGAAGCGGTTCTTTGCTTTCTCCGTACGAGGATCACGGCGGCGGCAATGCCTCCGCCCAAAATCAGAACGACAGCCGCAGCAAATAAAATTTTACCTGCCGTATGGTCCAGAAGCTTTCCAAAAAAGCCCTTTTCATATATGAATCTGAAATTGAAGCGATCATTCGGCGCCGCGTCCCCCAGATCCATATATTCCATAATGTTTCCGTCTCGCGTAGAATTGTCCGTCCACTTAAAATCAAACCAATCGTTTTGCCTTCCTCCCAAAAGGCTTTCCGGGACCTGAACCGTCAAATATCTGCCGGATACCGTATACGGCGCGGAGCCCACCCGTTCGAACTCCCAGCTGTTGTTAACGAAACGTTCCACGCTCAGGAAGCCGTCCTCCCTGCTGCGGTTCAATATAAAGTCGTACCCCTCCCAGCCGGTTTCCGGATCGCCGTCATAGTCAATCAGGAGATTCATCCAGGCTTCGTCATCTGCCAGGACAAGATCGTCCACGGCGGCAGCCAGAAAATAAAGATTTCCGTCCCAAACAGATACCTTGGCATAATCAATGTCGTTTCTGCCTGTTGTATTGATATACTGATATTCTCCGCCGAAGGACTGTGCGCTTCTGTACATCGTATCTCCGATGGTATCCCGGAATTCCGGTCCTACGCCGTCCCATTGCAGGATGTCTCCGTCCAGCGAAATCTCCTTCTGTCCGGACGCCTGCTCAGGCTCTTCAATTCCTTTAAAGCGCCTGATATAGTCCGTCATCTGATAATAAAAATTATCCCCAAAGCCTACGCCGTCTCTGAGCTTCATTGCTTCGGCATCCCGGCTGAACTCCGGATTAAACTGGTCCACAAACGTAAAATCCACTGGCGTATTCCCGACAATCTGGTTTTCGGATTCCGCCTTCCATTTGCCCGCCGTCCACTCATTCCAGCCGGTAATCATCATCACGGACGGGTTTCCCTCCATTTCCATAGCATGCCGGAACTGACTTTCGAAGCCCAGGCCGTACCTGGCGGTATCCGAAGAAAATTCAAAGTCATCCTTTCCGTTGTCCGGCTGCACGCCGTCCACATAGCTGCGTCCTTTGCTGGTAGAGGCATGATGACCGATGGCAACCGAAATCTGCTCAACGTTGCCCTCAAAATCCGTCCCCGGGCTCTGCGGATCCATCAGCCAGGGCCAGTAGCCGGGATCCGTTTTCCATGCCCAGCTTTTCCGGATCGTAAACTGCTCCAGAACGCTTTCATACTCGTTGTTGTAAAAGTCCAGCAGTTCCGCGTTGCTTTTTATGGCCTTCTGCGCGTCAAGATTTCCATCTACATCAAACGGATTTCCGAGCAGCAGCGGTTTGCCCTCCCACAGGAAATGCAGCTCGTCATATTTTTCGTGCTTGTAAATATTTTCGTACAGCGTATAGAAGTCTTTAATAAAAACGTCTGCCCGATCCCCCGTAAAGCACACGATCTGCGGCGTCTGTCCGCCCTCTCTGCGGATCTGCAGCCATGTCTCAAACAGGGGAATATGCGCCTCAGGATACGTCAGAGCGTTTGACATGTCCAGGAACACGAAATCAACGCCCGCTGCGGTCAGCTGATATGCGTGTTTCCTGTAAACCCACGTGTCGCCGTTGATATAATATCCAAAATACGGCTCCGCCCAATATCTGCCGTAGCCAACAGGACCGGATTCCAGCTGCTCCCACAGGCCGCTGAGCCCGCCCTCGAGATAAGCCTTCGTGTGATCGTAGATTCCTCCGTCAAGCTGATCAAACGAAATAAAATAGAAAATCCCGACATATTTATCCTCTTTCGGATCTCCGGCCTCGGAATTGCCCGCGACAGAGCGCCCCAGATCATCCGTCGCGACCCAGTTGTTATAAGAAACGATTCTTTGCTCTCGCGGCGGAAGGCTGCGTTCGATCTCCGTATGCTCATACTGCAGATTGTCGAACGTCCCGATAAAATCCCTGCTGCCTCCGATCCTGAGATATCCCGCGGCCGGGATGTCTCCCGTCTCCGCTTCCAGAAGCGGATTGCCCGCTCCGTCCTTCACAAGAATCCGGTCGGAGGAATAAAGGATCTGCATCAGAAGCGTTTCTTCCGCGCCGGCACGGATCGTGATCTCATCGACAGAATCGCGGATCACAAGCGTTTGCTCCTGCGCAAATTCGACGGAATGCTTTGCAGAAGCCGTTTCCTTGCCGGGCTGCAGCTTTACCGAGATTTCCTCGGAACCGATTGATATCCATATGCCTTTATAAGAACGCCTCGCGCTCTGCACAATCGTACGCAATCCGATATCTACCGTGCCGTCCTCCAGCACCAGATCAAATTGTGCGCTTCCTCCGGACAAGCCGTAATCGTCGCCCAAACGGTACTCTGTGCCGAACAGAAAGAGCTTGTTTTGCGGGATCAGCTTCCCATCCGATACCGAAACCGCCGTATCCATGCCCGTCAGCCCCGGCGCCTCCAGATAATACGCAGTGTCTTCTTCGAAATCGTACTGGTATACCGTCGTTTCCCGTTTCTCCAAAGTAACCGGGCCATCTTCTGAGGTCGCAGCCGTTGCGGCCGTAAGCAGCGAGATGCCGGCAGCCGCAACGAACGCCGCAGCAAAAAGAAGCAGTCTTTTTCCCCTCATAGTTCCTTCCCTTTCCGCCGATCAGTCCGCTTCTCTGAACACATAGGTAAGACGCCCGATCGGCGCCGCGTCTCCTTTTTCGTAGAACGACCAGATATCATCCTCCGTATAATTATCCGCCCATTTGAACTGCAGATTTATAAGTCCTTCGTTCGCTCCGATAAGGTTTCGCGGAACGCGCAGCATCATTTGATTGCCCTCCGTTTTCAGTTCGGCAATTCCTACGGTGCGCCAGTTCCAGCCGCCCTCGCACGCTTCGATCACGGCGCCTTTTCCGCCGGGAAGCACGCGGTTTACGGCGTAATCAAAGCCGTGCCAATTCGGATTTCCTGCACGGCCGCTGCGCAGGAACAGCGTCATCCAGCTTCGGTCCGGCGGCGTGATCGGATCAACCGTTCGCACATAAAAATATATGTTCTCTTCATCTCGTGCGACCTTCATCAAATCAAAGTCATTGCGTCCCGAATTGTCGGTATAGTGGTATTCTCCAAATCCCTGCTGATCTCTGGGGAGCGTATCGCGTTTATAGTCCCGGTAGCATGCGGTCACCGAATCCCATTGCGAGAAATCGCCCCCTATAGAAATTGTTGTGTTCTCTCCGACCTCCACGCGCGGAGGAGCGCCCTTATAGCGGCGAACAAACTCGCAGAGCTGCATATAATAATTATCTCCGAATCCGCCGCGCATCGGTTCTATGTCACGGCTGTTGTTCGGATCGGCCAGATCTACAAAAACGATCGGGTGGCCGCCCATGGGATCCATCCTCATTGCAAGCCATTCATTCCACTGCGTTACAAAAACCGTTTCCGGATCCTGTTCGATCGCCCACTTCCATTGATCGGCAAAATTGTATCCCCACAATACGGCGTCCTCCGCAGGATCGTTTTCTCCCGTGTCCCGCCTGTAGCTTTTCGTTCGATTGCGCTCTGCATACCAAGCGCTTGCGCTGAATACGTTGTAGCAATGCTGCGCCGAGGAAACGCTGATCACTTCTTTGCGTCCGTTCCTCCCATATACCGCATCCGGCGAATAAATCCCTCCGAATTCTACCCAGGGCCACTGATCGTCGCTGCTTCTTTTCTCCGTTGGCCAGTAGCTGATCTTAATCCGGAAAAAGCGTTTTGCTTCTTCCTCAAGCTCCGGATCGTCCGGGTGTCCGATCGCGAGCGGCCTGCCGTCCCAGCAGAACCAGAGGTGTTCGTATTCGGGATATTTTTGATAAATATGATGGTAAATATGATTGATGGTCTTTCCTGAAGCCGAGTTCGTGTAATAGGCAGCTTTCGGAACATTTGTGATTCCCTGCCTGTAAAATTCATCCAGAATCCGGAAAACCTTCAGTGCCGTTTCATCATACGTTACGGCGTTTGTCGTATCAAAAATAAGATAATCGACGCCCGCATCCGTCAGCATCTGAATATGCTTCCGGATAACCCATTCGTCATGCATCGAATAATAGCCGAACAGAGGTTCTCCCCAATGATGATCCGCATGCCGCGGGCCGCCGCCCGCGGCCGTCCACGCTTCTTCCGAATCCGTCGCGTCCGGATGCGCCGCTACGATTTTGCTGTTGTCATACGGTCCTCGCAGGCCGTGATTTCCCGGGGCCAGATAATAAAAGATGCCGACCGACCGATTTTCACGCGGCAGCGGAAGCGAAGCATCCGTCGTCAGCGCCCGCCCCAGATCGTCGATGCCTCCGTACGCGCCATTTACTTTTGAATACGGTCCCTCATATGCTTTCATAAAACCGACTCCTGTTCCCCGCCTCACGCCTTCGGCAGCACCGTGAAATACGAAATATTAAAGCCGGATTCGGTAACCGTGAATCTTAACGTATGTTCTCCCTCGGAAAGCTCGATTTCCGTCTTGTCTTCGAGATCGATCCATGCCTGATAGTCTCCTGTATTTTCGCTGTTTTCCATTGCTCCGGCCTCTTCGTCGTCGACATATACCTCCAGCACGCCGGTTCCTTCCGGGGAGGAAAGTCGATAGCTGATTTCATATGTGCCGGCTTTCTGCACGTTTAATACATAAGTCAGCTCGGCTCCCACATCGAAATATCCGAAATTCTGACCGCTTTGCGTCTTTTCGTCCGTCGTATCCTCCGGACGGATGCCTCTGGCCGTATTATAATTCGTTGTGTCGAGCACGAGCCCCTCGGCAGGAAAATCGATTACGTTTTTCGGCTTCTCCTCCACTTCCGGAAGCGCGATGTCTCCCGCACTCAGCTCCAGACGCAGGCCCGTTACGGAGATCCGCCATCCTCCATGCTCGCCTACGGTGCTCTGGAACAGATACAGCTTATTCTCGCCCTGCTTAAGATCAATGTCAAATACAAACTCCTGAACGGTCTGAAGCGGCTCCAGGCACTCCATATCAAGATCAACATAATCCGCATCCAGATCCGGATCTTCAAACTCCTCATTCATGCAATACTTCAGCATATAACCGGATGCGCCGTTTACGGCGTCCGGCGCCGCGAGTGTGACATAGACCGCCGCGCTGCATTCCTCGGAGGCGTTCAGCGTAACATATACGCCGGAATTATAATATTCTTCATTAAAGAGATCCTCGTCAGACTGTTCCAGCTTTATACAGGGATACGGAACTCCCGCGTCGTTTTCCGCAAGCGTCGTTGCCTCTCCAAATATAGTAAACAAAGAAGGGTATTTTTCGACTGTAATTTCCACAGTATTCTCCGGCGGCGGCGCTGTAGGCGCCTCGGTCGGCTTTGCCGTTTCCTGCGGCGTAGGCGTCGCAGCGGCGGCCGTCGGCGTCTTTTCCGCGTCCTCGTCCGTTCCGCCCGAACAGGCGGAGAAAGAGAGTGCCAGAATTACTGCGGAAAACAGCAGAAAAGCCCTCGTCAATGCGCTATATTTTTTTCTTTTTTTGTTCATACAGCCATACCTCCAAGTATTTTGTTTTTTGATTAATGATTAAAATAACATATTTTTTCAACAATTACAATAGACAAATCACAGAATGAGCCGTATGAAAAAACGTCTTATTTTTATTTTTACAGAAAAATCAATGCAAATACCATCTGTTTTTTGGACTTTTGCTATATTTTCAAAAAACGAACGATAAATTTTGTCTGAAAGCCCCCGGCTCCGTATCTCACAGATCCAGGCGGTAGAAGCCCGCTGTCGTCATAGGGATGATCATAACGGACGGGGAGTCGTGCTTCTTCGACTTTTTGAAATCCGGCTTTTTCATAAAATTTGTGCGCCGTTCCGTATTTTTCGGCGTATCCAGAATCAGCGCCGAATTGCCGTGCACTTTTGCAGAAATTATCGGCCGCCCCAGGAAAAATTTTCTTTTCCCGCGCCTGCTTCAAAGTGATATTTAACGATGCCCAAATCCACCTTGGAATAAAAACCGCCCAGAGCTTTTGCCGTCACTTCGTTTCCGCTCAGGGAAATCAAAAACTTCTGCTGGTTCATGGCCGTGGGAGCCAGCAGCGCCGCCTCCATGCCCTTACGGAACCATTCCGGCATATCCCCTTCAACCTGGCAGAGTGCGTCCATTGGCTTGCTCTTGTGCGCAGTTCCCTGTGTCGCCCCGTACCCCAAGGACAGCACGCATACCAGCTTTTCCCCCGGAGCGATGGTGCAGAAGCTTTTTGCCGCGCCTTTTCCAAAGGTCATGGCCACCCAGCAGGTGTTGAGCTCCAGCATCTGCGCCTGCAAAGCCAGCCGTTCTCCGTAGTAGCCCAGCTTTTCATCCAGATCGGCGTTCTTCTTACCGATAAGGGCAATATAGTTCTGCACGCCGGAAAATTTTCCGTAATGTGCCAGGAAGCTGTCAAAGGCCTTTGGCTCGCCTGTCACCAGCTGAATCCGGAGCCCGCCCTCTCTATTGCAGGCGTCGATCTCCTTTTGCAAAATCGAAATTGTTTCGGGGTTCAGCGGCAGATCTTTATAGCTTCGCACCGCGTGGCGGGCCTGCATCGCTTCTAAAATCGTCATGGGAATCATCCTTTCTATTCTTCTTCCAAACGAGGGTAATGTGCCCGTGCGGCATCCCCGGCTACCCGGCACACATGATCCACCAGCGCCTTGATTTCGCTCCATTTGCTCAAATTTGCATCCACATAGTAATAATTCATGGCGCCCTGCCGATGGATGTTAACCAATCCGGCATCCTTAAGAATCCGCAGATGATGGGACACAGCCGGACGGGAAAGATGGGTGCGTCTGGTGATTTCAGGCACACGCATTCCTACGGTCTCATGCTCCAGCAGCGCAAGAAAAATCTGCTGTCTGGTTTCGTCTCCCAGCGCCGCAAATTCATCCGCCAGGGACTGCCGCTGCGCTCTGCACTCGTCCATCCGTACCCTCCTTTAACAAATGGTTTAAACTCTTGAACCATTATAGCACAAATTTCTTCTTTCAAAGCATTGAGAAAGAAAATCGAAGTCAGCGCGGCGGATCAGGCTTCCCGCCGAACGGAGGACAGTCCTGCTATATTTTTACCAGCGAATGTCATGACCGGAAAGATGGATTTGCTCCACGGAAAAGGCCCCGCCGTATTGATTGAGAAAATTGCAGATAACACCTCTATATGCATTTGAATCAAACGGCATTTTAACTGTGGTCGGAGATAAAGTGACGCTGCGGATCATATCAAAAAAAGACCTGTTTTCTTCGTTGAACCTGCATTCGATGTAAGGATGCAGGCACGTTCCAAAACGATAATTAGAAAGAGCATAGCATTCCAGTTTGCGCGCCCGCCCGCTCAAATCATAATGAAAAAACACAATTCTGTGCTCTTTCTCATTACTGAACGTTTTCGGCTTGAAATGCGTTGCCAGAATCAGCATATATAAATCTATGTCCGCTTTAAATTTAAGGTTAAATTGCGGACGGTTCCGTAAATAGTTAGCCGCGTTTTTTTGTTGACACAGCTCTAAGGATGAATGGATTCCCTTTAGGTAGTTATTTCCAAGTTTTCGGAGAAAAGAATAATCAGAACCAGAAAGGCCGCCGAAGCGCCCGCCGCAATGCTGCAGCATTGGGATAACGGTCCTCGGAGCGCATTCGCACACACCGCTGCACAATATGTCCGGCATATCCGGGCGCAAGTTCAACGGCAGGCGAATGTCCCGTCAGCATTTCGTTGAAGACAACCCCGATAGCGTAAATGTCGCTCGTCGGCCCGGTTTGCGTCAGGCCAAATTGCTCCGGCGGCGCATAACCGATCGAGCCGAGCGGCAGTGTATCCGCCTGGACTTCCTTCCGCAGCTGTCTGGAAATATTGAAATCAATCAGCTTGAGTTCGTCTCCGCACAGCAGAATATTGGACGGCTTGATATCCCGATGCACGATCCCCCGCCGGTGCAGAGCGCCTGCGGCTTGACAAAGCTGCCTTGTATACCGATATGCATGTGCTTTAGATAACGGGCCGCTTTCCAGCCGTGCGGCCAGCGGTTCCCCCTCAAGATATTCCTCCAGAACGATCAGCTCTTCCGGCGTAGAGATTACTTCATAGATCTGAGGCAGGTGAGGGAGACGTGCCGTCAGCAGCAGGCGATAGACCTCGTCGTTTCTGTTCCGCGAATGGCGCACCAGCAGTTTCTTGTTCGTTGACAGGTGGCGGTAAACCGTGATTTCCGACAATGCCGTATGCTTCAGCAGAGATTCCTTCACAAAATATTGCTGTAGAGACTCATTCAACCAGCTTAATGTTTCCTCCGTCCCTGTCATTTCAGAGGTTCCTCTTGATGCTGCTCGAGCAGCTGCTGCACCTGGGATAAGGAAAGTGAATTCGTAATAGAAGAGATCAGCAGGACATCTCTGAAAATGCGGGGATATAGAGGTCGGTATCCATATAGCTGTAAAATTTTCTGACAGTCGGAAAGCTCTGCCTGCAGTCCCAGCAAAAGACGCAACACCTTATCGCGGGAGGGTATTTTTTTCCCTGCAAGCACTTCGTAAAAATATACCGCTTCGAACTGGCTGCGTCGGATAATTTCCGCTTTTCGAAGCCCGGACCGCTCGACGAGCGAAGTCCAAAGCTCTTTAGGAGAACTGTTGAGCAGTTCCTCCTTGTGCGCAGAAAGATAGTCTTCCGGAGATATTTCCGGGAAAGACAAAGCTTTCATCAGATCACCGGTTGTTTTCATTACAGGCAGGACCTCCTTAATAATAAACATAGGGACAGGAGAAGCGCTTGGCATGCGATTCTCCGGATGTATTCTCTTTGACGTACAGCGTCGCGTAATAAAGACCCTCTGTCACGGGCCGGTCGAGCGAAGAGAGATCAAGCGTGCCGGGAACGATAATTTTCACCAGGTTATTGCAGCCGTTAAATAGAGCGACGCCCAGACTGCGGGCTTGCGCCGGCAGCGTGCAGCTGAGCAGGCCGTCGCATTCAAGAAAAGCGTTAGCGCCGATCTCACCGATCGGAGCGGTAAATTGGAGGCGTTCCAATGACATACAGTATTGAAACGCGTTCTCTCCGATATCCAATGCCCGCTGCCCGGTGAAAATCACTTCCTGCAGAGCCTTGACATGCGCGATCGCGTAGGGTGCGATATCGGTGTAAACCGTATACGAAATATCTGTTTTCCCCGGCGGATAGTAGATCAAAATATCGTCGGTGCGGTCCGATGTGCCGCGATTTCGGAACAGTACGCCATCTACGCTATAGTAGGTGGGATTGGCGGGATCTACCCATATTTCTTCCAGATTTTCACATCCGTTAACTCCGCTGTCATTGTCGAAGGAAATAACGGAGGCAGGAAGCGTCAGGCTCCGAACGCCCGAATATATAACGATGCCGCATTCAAGAAGTTGAACCGTATCCGGCAGATCCAGCTGTGTCAGAGAACTGCAGCCGGCGAATGCGGCGCTGCCAATTGCGGTCAGTCCTTCATACAGGGAAACCGAAATCAGTAAGGCCGCTCTGCAAAACGCGTAGGGGTGGATATATTGAACGCCGGGCAAATCGGCCTGCACCAGATTGCAGCAGTCTTGAAACGCTTCTGCCCCGATATGTTTGGCAGAAGTTTGTATATGGGTAACGTTCTGCGCGCCGCGGAACGCGTTTGTATCAATCATGACGACAGGCATACCGTCCAGCGTCGGCGGAATGCGGACCACGCCGCCCTGCCCGTTGTATTGTGTGATAGAAATTCCGCTCTCATAGGGGATCCAGGTGAAATCGGCGGCATCCGCGAAAGGATAACGGTTAAAATCAACCAAATCGCCGACTTGTACATGATCCGGAACAGACGGTTGTATATCGGGTGAGGAGGAAACCGGCGGCGTTTTTGCCGGTGCCGGAGAAGGTGCAAGGGAGGAAGAGTGGAAAGCGATTGTAGGCATATGACTTGGGAAATCGCTTTCAGGAGCCGTCTCGGCAAGCGGGGCAGATGTGGTCTGCGCCAGAGAAGAAGACGTCACAGTGGCAGAAGCTGTCAAAGCGGCAGGAGGCAGCGTCTTATAAGGCGGTTTGTTATACGAAGCGTCTGACGTACTTAGCGCCGGGGAGGGAGGAACGACGCCGGTAAGAGGCGGATGGTTCATATAGATATCAGAGCCGCCCAAAACGAAAAAAAGGCATAGGGCCACAGACAGGCCGGTGATCCTGAGCGTCGCCGTCACCCTGCGGGAAGCAGATGGCTCCGGCTCCGACTCGGATTCAATGAGTCGTGAAAAGCAGCACAGGCAAAATGAAGCATCCTCTGGTAATTCATTTTTGCAATGGGGGCAATACCGTTGCATGACGAAAACTCCTTGTAGCAGTACCTTTTTCTCTTTGCCGCTTTGGTCAGTGGAATTATAAACTGTCACTCAGGCTTAGTCAACCCCATGCGGATCGGAGTTTTATATGAGATGGCTTACAGCGTCCGGCGGGTTATTTCTCAAGGCGGTTTGATTTATAAGCTGCCAGCTTATTGAAAGCTCATTCATTTTTTCTTAATATGTGCATGAGGGGTTCTTGCAATGAACTGCCGACACCAGTGCTTTTTATGAAAGATAACGATATTTGCAAGGTATGGAAAGGAGTCTTTATGAGGAAAATATTTCACATGGCTGCAGCATTAGTGGCCGCTTTTTTGCTTGTATCCTGCGCCGCGCCGTCCGAAGAGGAGAGAACTCCCTCCGGCACACAGAGCCCGGTAAATGTAAATAGTCCTGCGGCGACAGCCGAAAGAACGGGCAGCGTTTCGACGCCTTCCCCGCAGCCGCATGAGAAAAACAAATTGCCGCAGTATGAATTTTATGCGGATAAAACAGGCCATTATCAATCCAGTCTGCATGTTTCACTGGGCGTTTACCGCGATGCCATTATCGACGCGTACGGTGAAACAGTTTACACTCTTCCGGAAAACGAAGAATGCCTATTGTACGCTGACGGTTACTTTCTGTCAAAAGCAGGCGACACACAATATCTGAAAAAATATGACGGATCCGTTGTATTTTCGACGGAAACACTGGGCGTCACAGGCTTTGGCCTCGTGAACGGGAGTTCGGCGGATAAGAAATTTTTATCGGACGGCTATGTACTGGCATATAAAACAAACGAAAGCTATGCCGGTGTTAATTATGAAATCGGGGTGCTGGATACAAACGGTCAGTGGGTTGTCCCTCTTGCCGACAGCAATCCCCTGTTATCCTCGGGAATGGAATGCTCTCAGAATGTGTTTGAAGAGAGCCTGATCTATGTGGGAGAGGGCTGCCTGGTATTGGAGGTCAGGGACGGGGGACAATATGATGCCCGTCTGTATGATATTGAACAAAATCGGGTGGTGTCGTTTCAAAGCGACCAAGATATCTCTGTAATGGAGTATCTTGCTGAGGAAGCGTGGTTTGAAAACGGTGTGAGTTATGACACTTACGGAGAAACTATATATGAAATTCATAATGACGGTAAAGTCCGAATCCATGGCAGTGTAGCCGGGCAGGAGGATATTGCAGTATTTACCGTTTACGGCTTTCATGTAAATGAAGACGGCAGCGTGACCTCTCTCATCAGCAACGGCTGGAATTCTGTACTTATTAATAATAAAAAGGGAATAGTCCGTGACTTTGCCGGCATGGATATGGAGGTAGGAGCGTTTGACGGTACGGCTCCCGTGATTATTGCTAATTCTGAAGGAACAAATTATTTTTCGATCGTCAGATTGGACGGTGAATTTCTGTTTGAGCCGGTTAAACTTGCGGAGGACGTCATATATGTTATGACGGAAAACGGCAAGGGGATCGGCGTGGATGATGAACCTTCATACAGCCATGGCATCAAATTGATAATTGACGACACCGGGGGAATTCTTTATACGAGCAAAGACCCATCTACTAAATTATACATCTCTAATGGTATCGTCCGAGAAGTAGGCGAGCCCATTAACGGAGATAAGATAAATGAATACACCCGTATAAGAGGGTAAGGTTTTTTCAATAAATTTTTAAAAGTGAAAGGAATGAATGTTAATGAAAAAATTTGTGGCATCTCTTTTGATTATTGCAAATTGCTTCTTTGTTTCCTTAAATAGTGGAACTATTAACACTATTGCAGCTGCCCAAGACGGTTGGCAATGGCCTGTTAAAAATCAAATATTTGCCCGTGGATTTTATGGGACACACTATGCGATAGATATATCAGCGCCAACCGGAACCGCCGTTAACGCTGCGAAAAGCGGCGTCGTCAAATGTGCATCAACGGCTTCCGCCTCTCCCGACTCAAAATGCTCTAGCTGCGGATATATAGGTGCCGGCTATCATGTTATTATCGATCATGGCAACGGCTACCGTTCTCTTTATGCGCACCTTAATCGAGTAAATGTGACTGTCGGACAAAGCGTATCCGGTGGGCAAAAGATTGGTGAAGTCGGCTCAACAGGGAACTCAACCGGCCCACATCTGCACTTTGCAGTTGAATCCGGCGGGTTTAACAACTTCACAAATCCTCTTAAGCTTATAACCCCTTTCCAGAGTGTTACGGCAACCAGTATAACCAACAATAATGCAACCATAAAAGGTGTTTTTGGTGCGTTTGGTCCGACTATTGAAAAAGCCGGATTTTACATCGGTACAAGCACATCTAATATGACAAAAATAACCGAAACCGTAAATACAAACGGATATGACCAAAGCGGGGCGCCAATACAGTATATTTTTTATACAATGTCTAAATGGTATCCGAATTTAAAACCCGGAACAAAATATTATTATAAAATGTATATTGTACGTGACGGCGGAATTGAATATTGCAGCGATATATATTCTTTTACAACGACTGGTTCTCATACGCATACATGGAATGCAGGAACAGTTACTGAAAAACCAACTTGTACAAAAACTGGCACAAAAACATACGAATGTTTGATATGTGGCACAACCAAGACTGAAACAGTTTCTATGATTCCGCACGACTATGTCTCAACGATTGTTCCTCCGACAGAAAATTCTCAGGGCTATACCTTGCACACCTGCTCTGCTTGCGGCGATAACTATAAGGATCATTACACCGATTATGTCGGCGAGGATGTCCCGCAGATTATTATTGAAAATAAAACTGCTGCGGCAGGAGAAACGGTAACTGTAAATTTATCTGTTAAAAACAATCCGGGCTTCAATGCGGCGTCAATAAAAATCGATTACGATACGACAAGGCTTCGGCTAATCGGGGCGGAATTAAGTGAAGAGTTCAGCAATGGAACGAATGTGTCATATGACAATCTTCCTTATTTAACATTTGTCAGAGGAAATAATATCGACTCCGATGCAAACATGATGACTCTTACCTTTAAAGTACTTGATACAGCTGTGCCCGGCGATGCATATATATCTC
>OLRF01003047.1_pt1 | contig 13638 bp, 11 predicted proteins | sample 1672061 | NCBI WGS metagenome assembly OLRF01 (sample SAMEA3136641, study PRJEB25190) | human gut metagenome | reverse complement strand
CTTCATCATCGTCACCCACGAGATGGGCTTCGCCCGCCACGCCTGCGACCACGTCGCCTTCCTCTACGACGGCCGCCTTCTGGAATACGGCGACGCCGCCCGCCTCTTCGACCACCCCGAAACCCCCGAACTCACCCGCTTCCTCAGCCGCCTTCTGGAATGGAGCATGTAAAAGAGGCGACCCACGGATCGCCTCTCAGTCGGTGCGAAAGATATGTTTGCTTGGAACTGACGCTTTGCGGAGCGAAGGCAAGCCCTACTCCAGGCCCATCTCCTTCTTCAGGCGGGCCAGGTCGTCGTCGACGGCGGCTTCGGCGCCGGCGGCGGCGTACTTCTTCGCGAGCTCCTCGGTGGGATCGGCCGGCTTCTCGGACAGCTCGGCCACGGCATTGGCGCGGTCGAGCATCTCGTCGGCCTTGGCCTCCATGCGGTCGAAAGCGCTGCGGGCACCCTCGGCGCGATCGCCGGCTGAGGTCATCTCGTTCACCTTGGACTGCGTTTTCGCCACGGCGGCCTTCGCCTTGATGGTCGCCTTCCGTGCGTTCAACTCCTCGATGTCGGCCACCAGCTTGTCGTGCATCTGGCGCATTTTGTCGGCGTTGGCCTTCGCGCCCTCGTAGGCCACCGTAAGGCCCTCGGCACGCCCCGCCAGCTCCTGCTTCTTCGCGAGGAACACGCGGGCATCGGCCTCGTTGCCGGCGGCGAGCGCCTTGCGGGCCAGCTCCTCGTGCTTCTCTGTTTCCTCGCGATTCTCGTCGAGGAGCTTCTTGCAGCGCTTCTCCTCAGCCATGACGCCAGCGGTGGCCTCGCGCACCTCGGCGAGCGACTCGGTCATCTCGCGCAGGTACTGGTCGACCATTTTCTCGGGATCTTCCGCCTTGTCCAGAAGCTCGTTGATGTTCGCCTTCACGATGGAAGTGAAGCGATCGAGGATTCCCATGTCAGTCTCCTATCTGGCCCGAAGGCCGGGTTGAATACCGCAGCACCACCTAGGGTCGCGGCTTCGTCGGCTGCACCGGCGGCGCATCCGAAGCGCCTGCCTGCGCGTACTTCTTTTCCAAATCCGCCAGCTCAGCGTCGGCCAGCGACTCCAGCGGCGTGTTCAGAATCTCCTGCATGCGCTCTGCCTCGCGCTGCTTCGCCAGACGGCGGTTGCGCACGATGAGGAACACGACGACGGCCACTATTATCACTGCCGCGCATACCGCGATGATCGGCAGCGGCGAAGGCGTCACCGTCATGATACGGTCGGCCGTGTCGGCAAAGGCGTCGGAGAAGATCTCCTCTTCCGACAGGCTCATATCGTCGTAGTTCTGGCTGAGGTATGCTTTGAAGATGTTAATGGCCTCATCGTCGAGCACCGATCCCGTCATCGCACCGGCCCAGTAGGCGGCGTTGAAGCGCCCGTTGCCATCGTCGCAAAACACAAGGACGAAGTGCGCCTGGTCGGTGAACAGCTCGTCGTACTTTTCCTGGGCAATGGACTGCAGCTCCTGGTAGGAGCGCACCGATCCGTTCGGCAAGATGTACACGTAGGGCTGCACGCCCGTTTCCTCGTAGAAATGGCGCAGGCCGCGCTCGAGCTTCGCCGGATCGTGAATCCAGTCGCCGTCCTCGTCGGTGAAGTATCCGGTCTCGTTTACGGAACCAGCAGGAAGGGCCGTGCGCTCCACGGTAGACGCGGGCACGTTCGCGCTCGAGCAGCTGCCGCCACCCAGGGCCACCACGAGGAGCAGCACCAGCAGCACAGCGGCCACGATGACGAACACCGTGCCGCATCCGCTGTTGGAGGACTTGCCCTGGGGCGAACCAGGCTGCGGCGCATTCGGGCCGCCGGGGCCACCCGGGCCGCCGCCCGATCCGGGCTGCTGCGGGCCGCTCGGCTGCTGGGGCATCTGCGGCGGCATCGAGCCACCGCCTCCTCGGCTTGAACCCATCAGGCCACCGAGGAAACCGCCCCAGAAGCTGCCGCCCCCGAAGCCTCCGCCGTAGTAGCCACCGCCATGGTACCCGCCGCCGAAACCAGAGCCGCCGTGGCCAGCCGAGCGACCGCCCGATCCCGAGCCGCCGGAAAACCCGCCACCGAATCCGCCGCCGCTACTTCCAAAGCCTCCGCCGAAGCCGCCGCCTCCCGAGAAGCCGCCGCCTCCGCCTGATCGTCCCATGGCCTCGAACCTATTTCACAATGAGCACGGGCACGTTGGTCTTGTGCAGCACGGAGTAGCACACGCTGCCGAGCATCCCACGCACGGCACCCAGACCGCGATGGCCCATGACGATGCAGTCGTAACCGCCCTCGTCGGCATAGGCCGTGATGGAATCGTGCGGCGAGCCGTTCACCACGGCAATACCGATGCCCTCGGCGTCGCCCACCAAAGGCGCGATGTTCTCGGCAATGGCGTCCATGTCGGCCTTGATGGCCTCGTTCTCCACTTCGGAGATCACATCCATATCCATGGTGTCGCCCATGACGCCGGACATGCGCGAGGCAATCTTGAACGTCTCGGCGTTGAAGTCGTGCCAGTCGACCACCGACAGCACGGTGATCTGGGCGCCGGGCACACCGGCCGCCAGATCGAGCGCAGCCCCCAGGGCGTTCTTCGCCGGATCGGACTTATCGTAGGGAACGAGAATCTTCTTGTACATGGGGGCCTCCTTACCCTCGCGGCACTTCAAGCGACGACGCCTACGAACCACAGCTCGGCCACCGAAAGCAGCTCGCATGCTCTAGCATCGCCGGAAAATGCTTACCTTGTGGCTCATCCTAATGAACAACTGCCATTTTACCACGGTCCTTTTCCGTTTCCCCGCCGCCGCCCACCTGTAGACACGACGTTACACACCCCTACCGCGGCTCCTCGTTGTTGAGAAGGCGATGGCGGGAGACCAGGATGTGGAACACCGTGTAGGCACCCAGCACGAAGGCGCCGACATAGCCCAGCACGCCGAGCAGGGGCACGCCGAGCAGTTGCGGCTGCATAGCCGTGGTGCACAGGATAGACGACCCCAGGAACAGCCCCGCCGACAGCAGCGCCAACGATATGCGACCCACCGAGGCGTAGGCGGTGGCAAGGATGCGCGAGGACACCTCGATGTCGCCGTTCACCTTGATCTGCCCGCGGTCGAGCATCTCCAACGTGTTCGACAGCTGGGTCGGCAGCTTCGCCAAGGCCTCGGCCGAAGCGGCGCTCGTCGTGGCGAGATCGATCAGCTGCGTCGCCAAAAACTTCGGGTCGGCCTGCTGGGCGATGACGTGCTTCGACACGATCTCGATGACGCTGATGTCGGGCGCCACTTGGGCAATGACCCCCTCGATGGTCACGAACCCGCGCGCGAGCATCGTTACCGACGAGGTCATCATCATGTTCTGGCCGCGCAGCACCTCGATGACCTCGGTGAGCACGGTGCCCACGTTGATCTCCTTCATCTCGGCCGTGCTGTACTCGGCGAGCAGCCGCGAGAGCGCCTCCAGCAGCGCCCCGTGGTCCACCGGCCCCAGCACGTGCACGAGGCCCATCACCGCCTCCTTCAGCAAGTAGGCGTTGTCGGTGGCCACGGCCGTGAACACCTTGCCCACGAGCATGCGCTCCGACACCGTCAGCGTGCCCACCATGCCCAAATCGATCCACACCACTTCCCCATCGCGCACAAGAATGTTGCCGGGATGCGGGTCGGCGTGGAAGAACCCGTCGTCGAGCACCTGGGTCACGTAGCTTTGGCACACGCGTCGCGCCAGCGCGCTCACGTCGATCCCCTGCTCGCGCAACGCTTGCGTGTGGGAAATTTCCGTGCCCTGGACGAACTCCATGACGAGCACCGACTCGCACGAGTACTGCGGGTAGGCCACCGGGGACGTGACCCCCTCTTCGTCGGCCAGCTCGTCGTGGAAGCGCATGAGGTTGTGCAGCTCGGAGGTGAAATCCACCTCACTGGCCGTCGTGCGCTCGATTTCCTCGATGAAGCCCTCGAGCGACAGCAGGATGTCGCGATGGGAATTGGAAGCGAACTCGCCCAAGGCCAGCAAGTGCTTCATGAGCATGATGTCCTCGGCCATGGATTCGGCCACACCCGGCCGGCGCACCTTTACCGCCACCGTTGTGCCGTCGAGCAGCGTCGCCTTGTGCACCTGAGCAATGGAGGCCGCACCCAAAGGCACCGGATCGATGGAGGCGAACACCTCGTGCCACGACTTCCCGTATGCGCGGTCGATCTGCTCGATCACCACATCGAACGGCATCGGATTCGCGTCATCGCGCAGTTTTTCGAAGGCGTCGCAGTAGGCCTTGGGCAGAAGATCGGAACGGTTCGAGGCCAGCTGGCCGATTTTCACGTACGTGGGGCCGAGCGCCTGCAGTACTTCCACGGCCTGCTCGGGGGTAAGCCCGTGAAGCACCTTGTACTGCCGCATGATGCGCACAATCTCGTTCATGCGCTTGTGAGAGGTCTTGTCCTTGATGGAAATCTCGGCGACCTTCATGAACTCCTCGAACGTGGCCATGGGCGCTCCTCCTTTCTGGAAAGCCCATGGTATCGTGCGAAATGAGAAGCGATCTCCTCATCAATTCACCTGGCATCAAGCTGTTTCCCGGCCAATCGAACAAAATTGTCACTGTGGCAATTAAGTAAAATGGTTGGTCGATGAGGTGTGTGCATAGGTTTTATGGCAAAATAAGCTGCTGTGCTACTGAACGCCGCACCGAAAGCGCAGCGCAACCACGCAAGAAGAACGCAGCTTAAACACGCAAGAACAAGGAGAAGCACATGGGACTCCTCTCAAAATTCGAGGGCAAGATGGAAGACACCGTGGAAGGCGCCGCCGATCGCATGGGCGCGGCCCCGCTGTCTCCCGTGCAGATTGCCAAGAAGGCCGAGAAGCAGATGCGCCGCGAGAAGATGGTCGGCGCAGGCAAGCAGTATGCCCCCACGCTTTATACGGTGCTCGTCAACGCCGACGATGACCGCCGCCTTCTGGGCTACTACCCCACCCTGGCTGGCGAGACCGAAACCTACCTTTCCGCCAAAGCCGCCGAGCAGGGCCTCGTCATGGACGGCCAGCCCCTCGTGCGCTTCATCGTGGACGACGACCTGCGCCACGGCAAGTTCGACGTCATCGCCGAGATGGTGGCTTCCCCGCTGGTTGAGCAGCTGCGTCAGGAAGAGTACGCCCGCTACGGCATCCGTCCCGGCGGCGGTCCGGCCCGCGCGGCCGCCCCGCAAGCGGGCTACGGCTACCAGCAGCCCGCTCCCGCTCCGGCGCCAGCACCCGCACCCGCCAGCGGCTACGACTACCAGGCCGCGCCCGTCGACGAGTACGTGGAAGACGACTACTACGAGGACGACGAGCCTCGCCAAGCCTACATCTATGACATCACCAACGACCGCGCCTTCACGCTGCCCGGCCAGGCCGAGACCATCGGGCGCGAGTCGAAGAACGACATCGTCATCCCCGACATCAACGTCTCGCGCGTGCACGCGGAAATCCGCCAGGACGAGTCCGGCGCCTGGATTCTCACCGATTTGGGCTCCACCAACGGCACCTTCGTCAACGGCCGCCAGATCAAATCCACCGCGCTGCACGACGCCGACCGCATCATCGTGGGCACCACCAACCTCGAGTTCCAGCTCATCTAGCCCGCCCGCACCTCAGCGAGCCAAAGGAGGCTATCGGTGATCGATCTCGTTCTGCTCATCGCGCGCCTGTTGTTCGTGGCGCTGCTCTATTTGTTTCTGTTCGCCATCATGCGCACCGGCATCGGCATGGTCAAAGGTTCCCGCAAGAAGGAGCGCGGCTGGACGGTGTCGGTGGAGCGCGGCCCCAAAGAGCTGCGCGGTGTCTCCATCGCCGTGCACGGGCCCGTCATCGTGGGCCGCTCGCCCGGGGCCGACATCGTCATCGGCGCCGGCTACGTGTCCGGCCGTCATGCCCGCTTCCAGCTGATGGGCCAGAACCTCTTCGTGGAAGATTTGGGCTCGAAGAACGGCACCGCCGTGAACGGACGCCCCGTCCATGACCCGGTAGCCCTGCGCAACAAGGATCTCGTTACCATCGGCGACGTCGACATCCGCGTGAGGAACCAATAATGGCCCGGGCAAAGCGCAAGAAGAGCGGCGCAACTTTCGGCAGTCGCACCGACGTCGGCTGCGTGCGCGAGCACAACGAAGACTCGCTGGCCGTCGCCCCGCCGCTGTACGTGGTGTGCGACGGCATGGGCGGCCACGCCGCCGGGGAAGTGGCGTCCGAAATCGCCGTGGACGTCATCTGCGACCGCGCACCGGCACACCCCGATGCCTCGGCGCTCGGCCAGGCCGTGGAAGAGGCGAACCTCGCCATCATCCGCGCCGCCCGCGAAGGCGTCGGCCGCGCCGGCATGGGCTGCACCTGCACCGCCGCCATGCTTGAGAAGGACAAGCTCGTCATCGCCCAGGTGGGCGACTCACGGGCCTATCTCCTTCACAAAGGGCAGATGCAGCAGCTCACCCGCGACCACTCGCTTGTGGCCGACCTTATCGAGGCCGGGCAAATTACCGAGGCCGAGGCCCGGGTGCACCCCCAGCGCTCGGTCATCACCCGCGCTTTGGGCAGCGACCCGCGCACCCAGCCGGATCTCTTCGAAATCACCGTGGAAGCCGGCGACCGTCTGCTTCTATGCTCCGATGGTCTTTCCACGATGTTGGAAGACGACCAGATCGCCAAGATCCTCGCCAACCACAGCGAGCCCCAGCGTTGCGCGGCTCAGCTGGTGAACGAGGCCGTGGGCCGGGGCGGCTACGACAACGTCACCGTCATCGTCGTGGACGTCACGGGTCTGGCCGAGCAGCACCGCCGCAAGCTGACGCGCAAGAGCCGCGCGACGGCCATCATGCTGGCGCTTTTGCTGGTGGCCATCATCGCCGGTTGCGCCTATGGGTTCAACTATCTGGCGTCCAACGCCGCCTATCTGGTGGCTCAGGATGGGAAAGTCGCCGTGTACCAGGGCGTTCCAGGCGACATCTTCGGATTCTCGTTCAATCACCTCGACCGCGTGACCGACGTGGCGTTAGACGACTTGCAGCCGGGCACCGCCAATCGCCTGAGCGAGGAGGGCATCAAGGTGGATTCTTTGGAAGCCGCCAACAGCCTCGTCGCGGAATATGAGAAGGAGATCGCCGACCGCAAGGCCGCCGAAGAGGAAGCGGCTCGGGCAGCGGCCGAGGCCAACAAGCTGGAAGAGCCCGCAAAGGGCACGGAAGGTGCTGGCGGCGGCGCGGCCGGTGGCGAGCAGGGTGGCACGGACGCACAAAGCACGACGGGCGGCTCGCAAAGTGCGTCGCCTTCATCGGGCACTGGCTCCGGCACGAGCGACGCGAGCTCCGGCAACACAGGCGCTGGCACGAGCCGCGACGCACAAGGCGGCGCTGCGGGAGGAACCAACCGATGACCCGGCGCAACATAGAGCTGATGCTCCTGCTCATCGCCTCGCCCATCGTCATCGTGCTCTTCGCCATGATGGTGGTCACCGGCGGCCAGGAGCTGTCCTTCAACACCCTGGGCGTGCCGCTCGGCATCTTCGCCGCGTTCCTCGTGGCTCACATTGCCGTGCGCCTGCTCGCCCCCGCTGCCGACCCAGCTATTCTGCCCATTTCGTTCGCGCTGTCGGGCGTCGGCATCGCCTTCGTTACCCGCATTGTGCCCGATTTGGCCGTGAACCAGCTGCTGTGGCTGTTCATCGGCGTCGCGGCCATGATTGCGACGCTGGCTGTCGTGCGCAATCTGGACAAGCTCGCCAACTACAAGTACACGCTTATGATCGTGGGCATCTTGCTGCTGCTCTCGCCCATGCTGCCGGTCATCGGCTACGAGTCCGGCGGCGGCCAACTGTGGCTGCGCTTCGGCAGCTTCAGCTTCCAGCCCGGCGAGCTGGCCAAGATCCTCATCGTGTTCTTCATCGCCGCCTACCTGGCCGCCAACCGCGAGATGCTCTCGGTGTTCACGTGGAAGGTGGGCCCGCTGTGGCTGCCGAGCCTCGCCACGCTGCTGCCTCTCATCGTTATGTGGGCGCTCGCCTTCATCGTTGTCGTGTTGGAGAAGGACCTCGGCCTCGCACTCGTGCTGTTCTCCGTGTTCGTCATCATGCTGTATGTGGCCACGGGGAAGAAGCTCTATCTCGTGGTGTCTATTGGGCTCGCGGCCATTGCGGCTGTGGCCCTTTACGGCATGATGGGCCACGTGCAGACCCGTGTCGCCATCTGGCAGGATCCCTTCGCTGAGGCCCAGGGCGGTGGTTTCCAGCTGGTGCAGAGCCTGTATTCCATCGCCGACGGCGACCTGTTCGGCACCGGCATCGGCCGGGGCATGGGCGGCGAGCCGGTGGCGCAAGGCGGCATTCCCGTCGCCGAGAGCGACTTCATCTTTCCGGTCATTGCCGAGGAGACGGGCCTGCTCGGCGCGGCCGGCGTGCTGCTTTTGTACCTGTGCTTCGCCATCCGCGGCATCGTCACGGCGGCCCGGGCGAAATCCGACGTCAGCTCGTTCACTGCCGTGGGCCTCACCTCCATCATCGTGCTGCAGGCCTTCATCATCGTCGGCGGCGTCACGCGCCTCATTCCCCTGACCGGCATCACGCTGCCCTTCATCAGCCAGGGCGGCTCCTCACTCATCGCCAGCTTCATCATCGTCGGCTGCCTGCTGCGCTGCGGCGACGAGGGCACCGGCGTCGATTCCGAAATGCGCCAGACCGGGGCCATCGGCGCCCACGGGTCGGACGCCGTGCTGGGACGCGTGGCGTTGGGCAAGCGACTCACCGGCACCATGATCGTCTTCTCGGTGCTGTTCGCAGTGCTCGTGGCCAACCTCACCTACCTCATGGTCATCAAGGCGCCGGAATACCAGAGCATGCCGTCGAACAACCACACCATCGCGAAAGAGGCCCGCATGGAGCGGGGCACCATCTCCACCGCCGACGGCACGGTGCTCGCCACATCGGTGCGCCAAGAGGACGGCTCCTATAAGCGCGAATACCCCGCCGGCGAGCTGGCGGCGCACATCGTGGGCTACACCTCTGAGCGCTTCGGCACCGCCGGCATCGAGGCCGCCTACAACGACACCCTGCGCGGCGAGCAGAACTTCGCCAGCTTTACCGATGTGGTGAACTCGCTCGCGGGCATCCAGACCAAGGGCAACGACGTCGTGCTTTCCATCGATTCCCGCATCCAGCAGGCGGCGCAAGACGCGCTGACCGGCCAGGTAGGCGCCGTGGTGGCCCTGAACCCCGAGACCGGCGCCGTGTACGCTCTGGCCTCCTCCCCCACCTTCGACGCCGCCAACTACGAGGAGCTGCTCACCGCCGCCGCGGACGGCGGCAGCGATTCCTCCGAGCTGTTCAACCGCGCCACCCAGGCACTGTACGCGCCCGGCTCCACCTTCAAGATGGTGACCCTGGCCGCCGCGCTGCAGGATCACATTGCCACGGCGGACACCACCTACGACTCCCCCGGCGAGTTGGACATCGGCAACGCGCCGGTGACCAACGTGAAGAAGCGCTCCTACGGCAAGATCACCCTGGAGCAGGCCATGTGGTACTCGTCGAACACCGTGTTCGGCCAGGTGGGCGTGCAGCTCGGCAGCGATTTGCTCGTGCAGATGGCGTGCAGCTTCGGCTTCAACGAGGACATCCCCTTCGATTTGCCCCTGGCCACGTCCCTCATGCCCGACCCCGAGGAAATGACCACCTGGGAAACCGCCTGGGCCGCCTGCGGCGAGCCCGTGGGCGAGCACGAGAGCCCCGCCGGACCCCAGGCCACCGTGCTGCAGATGGCGCTGGTGGGCGCCGCCATCGCCAACGAGGGCGCCATCATGCAGCCCTTCCTGGTCGACGGCATCTACAACGCCAACGGCGAGCGCAGCTTCTCGCCCATTCCCGTGAAGCTCAAGCAGGCCATGGATGCCGACACCGCCGCCGCTGAGATCGACATCATGAAGGGTGTCGTCACCGAGGGCACCGGCGGCAAGGCGGCCCTGGACGATGTGGCCGTGGCCGGCAAGACCGGCACCCACGAGCGCGGTGACGGCAGCGACGACAGCTGGTTCGTGGGAATGGCCCCCGCCGCCGACCCTAAGGTCGTGGTGGCCGTCGTCATCGAGAAGGGCGAATCGGGGGCTGGCGCCAGCGCCGCCCACGACGTTCTGGAAACGGCTCTCGAAGTGACGGGGGCGCTGTAGTACAATGGCAAGACTCACCAGAGTTCGCATACTTAAACCGCAAACGCACTCGTACATGGAACTTTAAGGAGTATCAAGGTGACCGGACAGGGAACAATGACGGGCAAGGTCTTCGGCGGCCGCTACGAGATAAAGGATCGCATCGGCATCGGCGGCATGGCCGAGGTGTACCGCGCCCAAGATAGCACGCTGGGCCGCGTCGTCGCCGTGAAGGTGATGCTGCCCCAATTCGCCGCCGACCCCTCTTTCACCCAGCGCTTCCGCCAGGAAGCCGCCGCGGCTGCAAACCTGCAGAGCCCCTACATCGTGAACGTGTACGACTGGGGCCAAGACGACGACACCTATTACATCGTCATGGAGTTCGTGCGCGGGTCCGACCTGAAGACCGCCATCCAGCAGCGCGGCGCGAAACGGCACCCCTGCGGGATCTGGCTGAGCATGGGGACCGTGCCCGCGATCTGGTAGAGGCGCTTCTCCCGCTCCCCCTCGATCCTGGGAATCGAGCGGATCAACCCCCGGGTGTAGGGATGGCCCGGGTTGTCGAAGATGTCGTTGACGCCGGCCTCCTCCACGATCTGGCCGAGGTACATCACCGCAACGCGGCTGCAGACCTCCGCCACGACCGACAGGTCGTGCGTGATGAGCATGATGCTGCCGTTGATCTTATCCTTAATGCCGCGCAAAAGGTCAAGAATCTGCGCCTGAATGGTAACATCCAGCGCTGTGGTGGGCTCATCGGCAATGATGAGGCGGGGGCCGCAGGAAAGCGCCATTGCAATCATGACCCTTTGCCGCATGCCGCCCGAAAGCTCGTGCGGATAGCTTGCATACACCTTATCCGGCATGGCGATGCCGACGAGCTGAAGCATCTCGATGGAATGCGCTTTTGCGCTTTCCGCCGTTGCGCCTTCTTCGTGCAGCAGCACAACCTCGTCCATCTGCTCGCCGATGGTGAACACCGGGTTCAGGCTTGTCATCGGCTCCTGGAAGATCATGGAGATCTCCTTGCCCCGGATATGCAGCATCTCGCTTCTAGGCATCTTTGCGATGTTGTAGCATTTTCCATCGCTTGCAAGATAGCGGATTTCGCCGGAGACGATCTGCCCCTGCGGCGCCTGCACAAGCTGCATCAGCGAGAGCGAAGTAACGGATTTTCCGCAGCCGGATTCGCCGACGATCCCCACCGTGGTGCCCTGCGGCACGTCATAGGTTACGCCGTCCACCGCCTTCACGGTACCGATATCGGTATAAAAATACGTGTGCAGATCATCGAACTCAACAACGTTCCTGCTGTCCCGCATTTGGGAAAGGTATTCCGATTCGGGCACGTTCTTGCGCGCCTTGTTGCGCTCAAACTCACGCGTAATCTTCGCGTTTTCCTTGCTGATGCGCCGTTCGTCGCGCAGCGTCAGGTACTCGGTATCGTCAACACCCTGAATCTTCTTTTTCTTGAACTTGTCTAATACTGCCATAGCGCTACCTCTTCATTCTCGGGTCAAACGCATCACGGAGGCCATCGCCGATGAAGCTGAAGCCCAGCACCGTAACGATGATCAGGATGCCTGCGGGAACCCACATGTTCGGATAGTTCGCCAGAATTTCCTGCCCCTTGGAAGGATCCGCCAGCGCGATCATGGAGCCCCATGCGGCGCGCGGGAAGGGAACGCCCAAACCAAGATAGGAAAGCGTGGACTCATACAGGATGATTCCGCCAAGGCCCAGCGTCATGGAAACGATCAACTGCGGCATGACGTTTGGAATCAGATGCTTGAAAATCTTATGCGTAGCCGAAAGGCCAGTGGTTTCGGCGGCAAGCATATATTCCTGTTCGCGCAGCATCAGGATCTGACCGCGCACGATGCGTGCAGCTCCCGTCCAGCCCATCAGGGTCAGGAATGCCATCAGGTAATAAATGCGGTGCTCTGCGGGGATGCTCTCAATAGAGCTGATGGCAGCAGAAAGGATCAGCAGGATCGGCATGCCCGGCAGGCAGGCGAAGATGTCGACAACGCGCATCACAACCTGATCGACCCACTTGCCGAAGTACCCTGCAAAGCCGCCGAGCACGATTCCGATGATCGTTTCCAGGAAGATAACGATGAACGAAATCACAAGCGAAATGCGGCCGCCGTACATCAGGCGCACGAAAATATCAAAGCCGGAGGTGTCCGTGCCCAGCCAGTGATCCTTGGAGGGCGGCGCCTTAAAGCTTACGATGGACTGCGAGCGGTCGTAGTAAGTATATTCCTTGCCGTCCGCCGCATAGAAATCGCCCTTGGAGACCATGTCGGAAACGCGCTCAATTTTGAACATCTGCGTTTCGCCATATCCCCACACAGCGTCCGTAATCAGCGGGCCCACAAAGGAGAACAGGAACACGAACACGATCATGCAAAGGCCCGCAATGGAAAGTTTGCTGCGGAAAAAGCGCTTTGCAACCATGCGGCCTGGTGAGATGACGCGGAAGTTTTCCTCCACGATGATCTCATCGCCGGAAATATCGGTATAGCTGTGTTGTTCTGCGCTCTCAGCTTCCTGCTGAAGGACTTCGTCCTCCACAAGATCCGTATAGCTGTGGTGAGGCAGCGTTTCTTCCGGCTTGTTCGTTTCTTCAAAAGGAACCTTGTTTTCCATAACGCACCTCCCTTATTTCAGTTTTACGCGCGGGTCTACGACCATGTACATCAAGTCGGAGATCAGCATGCCGAGAACCGTAAGAATGGCAAGGAACATGTTATAGCCCATAATGAACGGGATATCGCCTTGCTGGGTCGCGCGCAGCGCCATATAACCGATGCCGGGAATCGCGAATACCGTTTCGGTAATCATCGCGCCGCCAAACAGGCTCGGCAACATGCCGCTGAGCGAGGTCACCAACGGGATCATCGTGTTTTTGAACGCATGCTTGTATACGACCGTATGCTCCGAAAGCCCCTTTGCGCGGGCGGTGCGGATATAGTCGGAGTTGAGCACTTCCAACATATTCGTTCTTGTGAACTTCATCGTGCCGCCGATGCCCAACACAACCAACACCGTGATCGGCAGGACCAGGTGCCATACTTTGTCCAGAAATACCTCAAATCCCTGGCCCGGCAGGAACACCTTGGTTGCCGTGGTCAGGCCCTGAAGCGGCAGCCAGCGCAGCTGGATGGAGAACACGTTCATCAGCAGCGCTGAAAGGAAGAACGACGGCAGGGCCGTGCCGATCATTGCAAACACGGACACCGTATAATCATAAGCCCCGTATTGATTCACGGAAGCTTTAATTCCCATGGGTATTGCGATAGCAGTTTGAAGAATAAAAGCGATAAGCGCGATGATAAAGGAAGTCCATATATACTCCCCAAGCACCTCGGTAACCGGCTTTCCATAAAGGAACGAATAGCCAAGATCGCCTGTCATCGTGCTGCCCAGCCATTTGGAATAGCTTTTTATAATTC
>OLRF01003045.1_pt1 | contig 13643 bp, 8 predicted proteins | sample 1672061 | NCBI WGS metagenome assembly OLRF01 (sample SAMEA3136641, study PRJEB25190) | human gut metagenome | reverse complement strand
TTTTTCCAAATGTTCTCCTTATATTATATGTGGTTTTTGCTTTTATTTCAACGCACAAAAATTGCAGACTGTTAAACCCTGACCGTCAAACTCCGACCGTCAAAACCTGACTATCAAAACCTGACCGTCAAAGGCACATTAAAGTTCACATCTTTCACTTATACAACAAAACAAATGGGATTTCTGGCAGAAACTGCCACTGAAAAAAGATATGTTTACCATAGCATATCCCCACCTTCCTGGCAAGGAAAACTTTACGTATACTGCATATATGTAATTGCAAAATGTATTCTACCTGTGACCATCATAAAAAAGACACACAATGCGATACTCTCTCACATTGTGTGTCTTTTCTTAAATCCCCATACTAATCAAGCAGGAACAAATTCTGGGATTCCATTTTCACAGTAGTTTTTCCCACTCTTGGTGTTCCATCCGGATTTTTGGACTTATTGTTATAAATTTCAAAAACAATATCCCCTTCCTTCTTTTTGTTTTCCCCTGTCGTATCATAAATAAAGTAATACTCACCCATGTTTTTCAGATTTTCAAACACATATTTTTTAGGATTCTCCTTCGTTGCTTTTCCCTCAATCACCGTTCCGTCTTTTTTGTAAATTTTATCTACGTAAGTTCCATCTTTGTATTGGATCGAACAGGTCAGCTTCGTTCTGACGGTATTCAGTTCGACCGGGCTGAAGCGGATTTTTTCCTTAGTACCGTCAAGGTTATTTCCATATTCTTTCATCCAGTTCATCTTATACACCAGATTCGGATCACTTCCATTTCCGGACTCCTCTTTTAAAAGCTCCGCCTCTTCATTCAGGATCTCGACCATTGGTGGCTCATATGTGGTACGGTATGCGGCAATCATCGTATTAATGAAAAGTTTTGCCTCCATATCTCCATCTACCGTAGAATGACCTACTCCGGAATAAAAAACATTTCCCTTACTGTAAATATAGTAATTATTGGCGGCATCATTCGGGGAAGCCCCATAGGTGGCACCGGTTCCATCTCCGTTTGAAGCCGTACCCGCCCATGCACACGGATCTCCGTTCTCATTATCCGAAAGACAGTACCAGACCGTAACTTCCGGATCTTCCATGTCCAGCTGATACCACTGCCCATGCGTTGATGCAATTTTAAGTGTTTCGTCAATTTTAAACGGATATTCCGTAATCTGTCCCGTATTCGTCTTCGTTGCACGCGTTGTCAGGTCATTATTATTGTTAAATCCTGTCAATTTCACATTATCGTTACTCACGCCACAGATATATTCATCATTTTTATAACTTCTGATCATATACCGGTATGGGATGATCTGATCCGTATTTTTCTTTTCCCATCCCAGACGTTTCATGGCATAGTAAGTAAATCCCTGGGTATTACCAAGTGCCGTTGTAGAAAGTGTACCGTCGCTGCCAACGGTTGTCTGGGTCATTGTATCATACTTATGTTTCGCCTGATAAGCCAGCAGTTCCTTTCGTTCGCTCTCGGTCAGTTTCCCACTCACAGCTTTATACCGGTTCATTCCCATGACATCACGCAGATATGTATTGGCAGAATATCCGAAATCCCCACTGTTCACATTATGCATAGAAGTAAAATCATGCGTAAACAAAACACTTTTTCCAGAGGCGATAAAATATTTCAGGAAATCAATCGCACCGTTTTTATTCGACATATTTACCTTATGGAACGTATCGCCAAATCCCAGAATAAACATATTATATGTATGATACAGTTCCTTTTGTTTTTTCGACATTTTAGCTGGATTTTCGTTTCCTTTTTGGGCTGAAATATCCCTGGAATAATCATACACAAATTTCTCCCCGAAATAATTCTTCTGAAAATCAGAAACCGTAGTCGTTACCACGGTAATATGATAATCATTCAATGCATTATAATATTTCGTAAACAGCGTATTTTCTTCCAGATTCAGATACCCCTTATTATTAGTATCCGTATCCGGCATAATCTGAAGCACCTTAATCTCCCGTTTCTGTCCGGTCTGGTTTTTTGCAACCGAGCAGCCGGTACGTGTAAAATGAATGTCCGGATTATCCTTGCGGTATACAACAATCTTCCACTGGATCAGCCCGAAGTACAGTTTGGAAAGTTTTACCGGTGTAATGTTCTGTTCCCCGTCTCCTGCCGTAAAAACATCTCCCTCATAATAAACTTCCCCTGTATCATCCGCATCCCCGGAGCCATCCACATCTGCCAGCCCCTCTTCAAATTTACCATCCTGATTCTGGTCAATATAAACTTTACACTGATACTGTGCGGATGGCACATCCGTCACCTGAAAACCAAAATCAAGTTTTGATCTGCCAAAACCGTCCACATCCAGATAATTTGCCTGACTGTCATCTACGGAAACAGACGTATCATTTTTCCCCCCAGACGAAGTCGTTCCCTGATATTCATTTGGCAGTTTTGTAAACGTAATTTTCGGACAGACCTCTTTTACCTTTGCAATCAGCCCATTGGTATCTGACGTCTGGTAAATGGTTTTCTTTTCCTTCTTACTCTCCCTTACCAGATCCGCAAGGTTTGAACCGACATCTATTTTATCGGACAGGCGATAGAGGTCATCAACCGCAACAACCGGATAACCGGCATGTAAAAAGTTCTCCAGTTCCGCTTTCTTAATCTTTGTAATGTCATTTCCCGGGAAACGGAGTGTCGTATCCTCTATAACATTATTTCCGCTTCCAGCCCACAGGAACTTGACCGAACGGCTTATGCCGTCTGACCTGCTATACTCTGCACTGGTCATTTTATCTCCGGTATGGAAATAAATTTTTCCGTTCATCGTGGTATCATTCCACACAGTCTGCATCTCATCAATCCATTTCACGTTGCCATCTGCATCTTTGTAGGCTACACGTTTTTTCTCCAGATTGTAAGCGCCCTGATCCAGCCCAAGATAAATCATGTTGTACTTGCTGTTTAGATCCTCCGTGGAACCAATAAACTCTGCCGTAGTCATATGGGTAATCTTAATATCCCCGATAAAATTCGGAATCATAAGCTGGATATAACTCTTTTTCAGAGAGTATCCGTTCTTTCGGTCATAGCATGGCTCAATATCCAATATCCGCAGTTCTCCATCCACATGATCCTTTGATGTTTTATATCCGAGAATATAACGGACTGCATCTGCCGGTGTCGCTTTGGGATCATTTCCCGTAAATTCCTTAAAATCCGTAAACTTAGAATTCGGATCCGATGCCGGAACCGTCCCCGTGCCAAATGCCTGTGTGGAAGTTGTATCCCCTTTAAACACAAACAGTCTGCCATTTAAATATCCCTGATTTTCATTGGTAGAAATATTTCCGGCAGTCATATACTTCTCCCATTTATCCTGCTTCGTCCAGTAATGGTACCAGTTCTCGCCGATCACACGTCCATCCACATCGGACGGAAGAAATGTAAACATAGACCAGTATGTCTGCGCATCGCCCGTCTGTGCAGTAAACACACCAGTCTCAACTCCATTAATTTCTTTCTTTTGAATCAAGGCATCTTCTCCATCCAGATACAACCGCTGAAACAGTTCAGAATCCATGGAAAACAGCATGACTGCCAGTTTATACATATTATTGTTATAGCCCGTATCGGTATAAGTATAAATGGTTGGATTCATATTCCAGTCCAGAATATGAAACGTAACCGATTTTCCCCCACTTAAAGATCCCTCTGTATTTATATACACCCCGGAATCCATAAAAATCGGGGCATAGTTTTCCTCCTGATTGATCTTCTTATACATTTTCGTAACAACATCCCAGCTGATATCTTTCGATCCATTAAATCCATTCGTATACGAAGAAACAGACGAATGCTTTCCGTACCTGTTGTGTTTTTTCCAGATCTCTCTGATATTATCACCCCCGGAATGTACCTTTGGGGAAATCACATACAGATCCGCATAATCTGCCCATTCCGGCCGTGCATTCAGCTCTTCCGGTGTAATCGTTTTAATAATCACCGAATAATTGTCTGCTTCCTCCTGTGTTTTACAGCCGATACTGTCCTTTAAAAAATAATCATTGTTTTTATATAGATAATAATTATTTGTTACATTGATATTATCCTTTGATTTATCACCGGTACTTTTTCTTTTTGTATAAATCCGGTCGCCCTCATTGGTAAGTTCACGATCCGTCTTTTCATCAAATGTCTGATCTTTATCATCCGATTTTTCGAAATCATTTACTGTATGCCAGATAATATTTCCATGATCCTGTCTGACAAACGATAAGCTTTCATTTCCGTCTTCCCCTTTTACGATTTTTTGGACAAACGTACCTTCCCCATCTTTAACGCGCTCATAGTATCCGGTATATTCTGCATCTTTCATGCCATCCTCACAGACACGCATATTTCCAGAATATTTTGAAATGTCCCCTTCTGGCTCATCCGGGAAAAAATAAGCCGTTTTCATTTCACATTTTGCACCGGTTATTGTTTTAACCGTATTAATATCAGCATCCCCATAACGCATCTCTTCCACATTTACCGGTTCACATCCACTGATCTGGTATCCAAACTCTGCGTATTCTTCATAAGGCACAATTTCAAGAATCAGAAACGGGTTTTCCCTGGTTCCAAGCTTTGCCGCTGCGGCATTCGCATCGTAAATGTTGCGCTTCGACTCCGGAATCTGCTCTATCTGGTCAACGACTCCTCTTGTCATCACCGGAAGTTTTTCATCCGCCTTTAATTTATTCCGATATCCGACAACCCCAAGACAGACAACAAGCACCCCCAGCATACAGACTGCGGATGCAATTCTCTTTTTCCTGTTTCCGTTATTTTTTTTCTGCCGATGCCATCTTACCATCTTCAATACGAACGCCCCTTCCTTACCTGAGTACATTTCTCAGCTTGAATTCATTTTGTATCGTATACTTCTGTTCCAGATATTGCATATCAAAAGAAACCGCAACGGATGCCTTTTCCGTGGAAGCATGTACTGTGCCGGTAAATGCCGTAACATATTCGCCGATCAGATTTTCCTGCACCTCATCCGTAGCTGCAGAAATCACCGTTGTATCGGTTTTTGGATCTGCCACAGCCATTTTCTTTGTATATAATTTCTTTCCACCTGCAGAGATCCAGATCACCCGCTTGCTTGCAGCCTCCGGGGCTGCGGCACCTGCCGGATTGGTTACCGACGGGGTGTTCGGAATCGTATAAATGGCGATCCCACGGACACCGGACACGGATGGGTCAAGTTCCTCCACCCGGTTTCCTTCCATCACCCACATGCCGATCTGCTCCATCAGAATCTGTGACTCCGACTGCAGATCAATCTGCGCAGACGCGTGGTTATAATTTTTGTGCGCCATTCCAAGGAAAAGCGTTGCAGCGCCCAAAATAACCGTTGAAATTGCAATCGCGATAATCAGTTCCACAAGCGTAATTCCCCTATGATCGTTCGGCACACTGCCACCCCCTTTAAAAAGTTACTGCTCCGTAAAATGCCTGCCGGTATCTTTCACCAGCCGGATTGTGTATGCCGGGACACCATCAATATAAATGGCATTCACATTTGTACAATCGTCATAAAATGCCGTTTTCTTATAAGCAATCTTAATAAATGTCCCACCGGCACCCGGTTCTGTCAGTTCCTCCCCAGTGCTGCTGTCCTTACGGATTTTAATTGTATTATTACACAGCTTCGTCCCGTCAGATGTCAGCTTTGTATCGTCAAAACTGCCCAGATTATCGGACAGGACACGCGTATAATATCCATTGTCCAGCTTGTAAATATACAGATAAGAACTGCCGGCTTTGCTCATCGTCCTGACCTGAAGCGCATCCAGCGAAGAATCCAGCGTCCTTACCACCTTCTGCGTATTGGCATAGTGCAGATGCCCGATCATCATGACAGACGTGCTTGCAAGAATGCCAATAATCGCAATAACGATAATGATTTCAACGAGCGTAATTCCATTCTGCCCCAAAAGTTTTCGTTTCTTCATTGGCACACCCCTTACCCGTTCTTCTTCCAATTATCATAGTTCAAATAAGAATCCAGATCAAGGTTTCCAGAAATATTTGATGCCGCAAGGGAAGAACAGCCTTTGAAAAACTGGGAAAACAGCGGAGTATCCCGTTTCTGGTCCTCGGTAAACAGCTGGGAAACCAAAAGCTTGTTTCCCCGTACCGAAGCGTTGGAATCAAAAGAGATCACCCCACCGGAAATAATCATTCCCTCAAACTGGCCGGACACCCTGACATCCCCGGTTGCAATGACAATTCCCCTTGTAACCGTAGCTGGAAGTGCATAAGTTCCGGCATTTTCAATCAGGTATACATCTGCAGCCGGGGAATACACCGTTTCCGAAGCCGTCGGGGATGCCTTGTGTTTCTCCACCTCTGTGGTAAATGCACTCCGGTCAATCAGATAGTCAAACAGCGGATTTACCGTTTTGTCAATCACTTCATGCCCACTGGCATCCGTAGACGTCAGACGGACATTGTCTTCGGTCACTCCCTGCCCCTGATCCGTCAGTCCCAGTTCCAGCGACTTATAGCGCACGGCAAGCTTCGAACAGTACTTCCAGTATAAACCACTGCTGTCTTTCCAGTTGTCCGGTGCAATCGTATACGTTCCAACTTCCAGCATATCTGCAGAAGCCGCCCGTTTTAAAATGTCCCCGGAAAACGTCATAATCGTATTGGAATCCACAATCAATGCATCCTCATCCAGATAGATATTGGCATACTGTGCAGTTTTCCCCTGATTGTTCACATAATAATCGGAAAAAAAGTCATTCGCAGACTTCTCCGAATTAAAATTCAGGTAATAATAGACCCCACCCGGAAAATAATAGGGAACCACCTGCCGGCTGCTGTTTAAATATCCTTTCAGCGTACTTTCACTGATTCCGGTATATGCCGCATACTTCTTTTGATCCAGACTTCTGCCATCTCCTGACACATATTCCAGTGGAACATAATATGCCAGCTGGTTCGTCCGCGCGGAGATGGACTCGCCCATCAGAATATCCTCGTTACTGGCATCAAGCTTTCGCGAAATAAACGTCCGCCCTGCCAAAAGCAGGTAATTCAGCCCTTTGATATCCAGATGGCTGCTTTTTCCATTGACCATCATGGCACTGCTAAACCCCGCCTTTTTCGCAGAATCCGGATCCTGTGCACCATAATTTTTCTGGAAATTATAGCCGTAATAATTGCCCTGCAAAGTCACGGAACTCCCCCTGCCAGCCAGTTCCAGATCATCCGCCACATACATATTTCCGTTCATATGGATAGAGGAAGCACCGTTTGTCCCGGCAGACGATGTCCTTATATTTTCCGCCCAGATCGAGGAACCACCGTCCCCGACCGTCAGGTCTGATCCGCTCTCCGTCACGATATCCCCGCGTGTAAGAACCGTCTTCCCCTTGATCGTACCGTTTCCTCCTGTGGACGCATAAATTCCGTCTGCCCCGGCATACACATTGCCATCCACCGTCACATTCTGTGCCCCGATGTTGATCTGTCTGTCGGCTATCAGCGCATAACGCATAAACTCCTGCACCTGCCCCCTGCCGGAGAAATTCATCTTCGGAGTGGAAAACACCAGGTCGGTTTTGATCGTTGTCTCATAATCCTGTGCATCCTTATACCGGATCTGCACACCCTTTAACGTAAACGTCCCTGCGCCGTAATCCACCTCATATTTTGGATCTGCGGCAGGGATATAACATCCCTGGTCTGCGGCTTCTTTGATGCAGCTTTTTACCGTATCCGTATCATAGCCGGAAACCCGGTATGCCACATTGCCGGAAGCGTCCATGGTATCCGACGCACCAACTGCCGGATCTGTGTGGTTTTCTGCAAACTGCTTCTGCAGCCCGTCCATATATCTGGTGGCAAATACTTTCTGCACGTCCCCTCCGGAAGCAGAATACGTCAGGTAATTTTCAAGGACATCCGCATACGCTTTCTCCAGTGACTGCTCTGCAAGTTCCCTTGCACCGGCACGCAGATTATCCATCAGTTCATCCGCACTGTAGAAATTTTTTTTCGTGCCGCGTTCCACTTCCTTCATCTCAATATTGACAATCGTAATCTTCGTGATCACCACGGCAATCAGGCTTACCACAACCATCAGAACCAGTACGGCAAGCAGGGAGGCGCCACGGTTATCCTGTTTGAACCGGTTTCCTTTCATCGCTACTCTCCTTTCGACGTGCTGACCGTAATATAACGGTACTTTTCCTTATCCGGATTGTTTCCGCCCTTGCCTTTCTTATATACACAGACCGTCAGATCGACCTTTCGCACTCCCCCGCTGCTTGCCACCAGAGGGGCAACCGACCCAGCCGGCAGCTTAAAGCTGTCCTGATAAATTGCTCCCTTGTTGGTCACCGCAGCCGGATCATCCGGATACGACTTGTTGCCAAGGTTTGATGCCACAGACGGCATCGGGCAACCCTGCGGCAACACCGTCATCTTATAATCCGGTCTGATGCTGTTGACATCCGCAATATTCTGGCATACAAACACCAGCTTAGGGTTCACACCGGCAGCGTATGTAACCTCCATCGTATCGCTGTCCTGCGCCACATGGTACATAAGGTAAATATGTTCCACATCACGGATGTCTTCCTCTGCAAACTCATTACATTCGTATACTTCCGAAGGATCTATGCCCAATACCTCATCGCCTGTTTCCCCACATGTATAGCTGCATGCCACCCGGACATGCGTGCTGTCTGCCGTGACCGAAAATTTCCGCTTCATCTTCGCCTGCAGTTCGCTATCCCCAAGCGGAAGCGTTCCCGGATGTGCAGCGGCATATGTCATATTTTTTTCCGAAAAATACGTCATTGCTTCCTGCAGCTGGTTATGTTCCAGTGCCACGACATCCTTTGTGTCATCAATCCCTTCGATCTGTGGGATATTGGTGTCATTTTCAGCTGCAGCCGTACTGACAGAAACCTCGACATCATACGTGCTGCCAGAAGTGCCTGCCGCCGCGTAGTACACATTCTCCGCCTGAAATGCCGGTGCCGGGGCAGCCGCCGGAGTCTCACGGAGCAGGGTGTAGCCATTTCCTTCCAGATAGGGAACACGAAATCCTGCCCCTGTCGTCACCACAGCCAGCTCTTTTTGGTTTTTTAAATCCTCCAGCACTTCCTGCGCCAGATTGGTTGCATGCTGTTTGTCCGCCATCATCGCATTGTACTTCATGGACTGTGTAAAATAAGACAGCAGCGGAATGGAAATAATGGCAAGAATTGCCATGGCAAGGATGACTTCCAGCAGGGAAAATCCACCATTGTTATTCGGTTGTCTCTTCATCTGCGGGCCTCCTTCCCATCCGTTTTACGGTGCAGTTTCAAGCGATGTGCTTCTGCCAAAAATACTCATCACACCTTTTGACATATTCGGAAATACCGGTGGAACATACTCTTTTCCGGTGTTCTCCAGATAATACATATTCAGTGTCATCTCCCCGTTTAATTTTCCGGTGGAATCATCATAATTTGCCGTAAACTGTGAAATCGTTGTACGATCCTTAAAATTGTTGACATAAGCGATCATTTCCTTTAATCCGGCATAGCCTGCCTCATAGCGGATACCGATAGAGGCATAATATCCCCGGACCTCTTTTTGCTCTGGTCCTGTCGTTTCCTGTTCTGCTGCATCTGCCCCCTGTGTGCTCTCCTCACTCTGGCTTTCGGATGTAGAAGATGCCTCTGCATCCGTTGCGGTAGTGGAAGAAGCATCCGTTCCCGCAGCCGTGTCCGTGCCATCGGTCTGCACATCCACAGCAAGCGGCTGGTTCATGGTAAACGTAATGTCCGTAATATGGAAATCGCTGCTGTTATCCTCATACGCCTGTAACGACTCAATAGCCTTCTCGGTTGTCATTGCAGAAGGATACGTACTGATAATCGTCTTCTGCTTTTTTACCATCCGCTGGATATTTTCTTTTACCTTCGGAAGTCCTGCCTCCATCTGTTCCATCTGCTGCACTTTTGCCTGGTCGGCCGTATTCTGTTCTTCAATCTTCGCTGCCTTGCTCATTCCCTTACTGAAAATAAAGAAATACGAACATGCCACTATGACAATCGCACAGAAAATGAGCAGCAGCCGCTTGTCGGAATCTGAAATTTTAATTCTATTCATTGGTCTGCTCCTCTCCTTCCACGCCGTCTGTATCGGTATCCGCATCGGTATCCGCAGACGGAACCGCTTCTTTTATGAGATGCCCGTCCTCCCCGAGAAATGCGCCGGCATAATAAGCATTTAACGTATACGTCCACTTCACCGTGCCGCTGTCTTCATCGGACTCCTCCGACATGGACGGAATCGAAAGATTTTCAAGCAGCGTCACATCCGCAAAATTCAAAAGCATCTGTCCGACCGTAACTTTCCGGTCTGCCTCCATATTCAGCGTTACCAGCGAACCATCCGTCTGAATGCTTTTTACATGGATGGTTGTCGGAAGTTCATTTTCCAGCTGCGCAATCAGCGGATACAGCTGCTCATTTTTCGTGATGGTGGCAAGATCCAGTTTCTCATACACCTGTTCCTCCGCCTGTACCCGCGCGTAATCGTCATATGTCTCCTGCACATAGGAAAGATCATTGATCCGTTTGGTCAGATTGCGGTGCTCACGATAAGCCAGCAGCTGACGCACACCGGAACCGAGAATCAGCAGGACACTTACCAGTACTGCCCCCGCCAGAATCACATATGCCGTGTGCAGGTCGTTCTTTTTGGAATCTGCCACAAGCATGTCCTTTGGTCTGGCATCAATCGGATGAACCGCCGCACCGATGACCGAAAGGAAACCGACAGCCGTTGCCGCCTTCGGTCTCGTCCCGGAAGATGCCGCATCCGGTGTTACCGTCCCCTCAGCCGCCTTGTTTTTTCCGCTCCGTAAATCGATGACCTTCGTGAAATCAATTTCCTGCAACGGAAGCGGAAGTTCCTGTGCAAACAGTTTGTGCATGCCTGCAAAACGGGAACCATCGCCAACCAGATAGACATTCCCGACAAATTCCTGTTTGACCTGATTCTGATAATACTCAACCGCCGTGTTTGCAATGCGCAGATGATACCGCAGGGACTCCGCCAGATCCTCATATGCCTCTTCTGCCAGAGCCTGCTGACGCTTCATCTCCTCCTGGTTTCCCATCTCCGGAATCGTCGGACGGTTGTATATCACATTGTGGTCTAAAAGGAAATCAAGTGCTTTCTCCTCATCGTCAATGCCAAGCACCGGATGGTCGATCACCGCTGTGATCGTGGCTCCATAGCCATACGGTGTCACACGCTGAAAGACCAGTTTTTTATTTTCCAGAATACTGATAACCGTTGCCTGTTCTTCCAGCTGCACGACCACGGCATTTTCCAGAAAACTGTCGCACAAAAGCTGTACCGTTCCGTTTCCGATATAGTCAAACGTCTCCACCTTAAGCCCTGCCAGCTCGGCAAAGGTCACATAGTTGTTTAAAAGGTTATCCGGAATTGCAACGAGAAGCAGCTTAAGCATCTTCTTTCCGTCTTCTTCCTCCACGTCCATCTTGCTGTAGCTGATGGTGTAATTGCTCACATCCATCGGGAAGTAATCACGGATCTGTGCCTCGATGATTCCCATGATCTTATTGTCCTTGACAAACGGGATCATGACCTCGCGGGTAACAACCTTAGAGGAGGAAAGAGTAAATACAACTTCCTTCTCATGGATATCGTGTCTGCTTAGTTCGGCCTTTAATGCCGATGCAAACGCTTCTTTGTCGCGGATATAGCCATCTTCCACCGCATGTTCCGGGGTGCGGAACGCAAACGCTTTATGTACCGGTGGATTTTTCTTGCGGTAATCGGCCAGTGCGACTTTTGTCCACCATACACCGGCCTCAATACTTACTACTCTTTTGACCATTTTCATTTTCTCCTTTATATTTTCTAGCAGTTGTGCTGGAAAATGTATGAAAGACAATTATCCCCCGCTCATATTCTCTTCAGGAAGAGGCTGTAAGAATTTTGGCGAAAGATTTTGCGTGCCGGACGCGACCGGACGACATTCGCCATCCGGGCTCATGTCGTCCTTTCCCGTACATCCGTGTACGGGAATCGCTGGGTACTGACAAAATTCTAACGGCCTCTAACCCTTGAGAAAAATCGCGTGTGCTAATTGGCTTTCATACATTTTCCATCGTTATGTTGTGATGTAAAATTTAGATGGCGAATAGGAAGGATGTTCAAAATTCGCCACAGGAATAAGAAAAACTTTACTTTTTTTAATTATGCCATACGTAGCAGTTCATGCCATGTTTTAATAAATACCCATCATGCCGAGATACCAGGTCCAGAAACGGCTGCCCCAGAGTGCGGCAATGAATATGCCTGCCGAAAGGTACGGGCCGAGTGCAAGCAGGTTGTTTCGCTTTTTTACTTTCATGCGGATGGTATGGATGACGGATCCAAGAATGCATGCAAGAATAAATGCCAAAATAATATTTTTTGCGCCTAAGAGCAGGCCTGCATATGCCATGAGTTTGATATCTCCCCCACCGATTGCTTTGCCGGAGGAGAAATAATACAGGCCATACAAAAACAGGCTGACAACGACTGCCCCGATGATATGGGACAGGATATGCCGGAAATCATACACGGTCATGAGGATACCGAGCAGTCCCAGAAACAGGTTCTGGGAAACCGGTATCTGATAGGTTCTCTCATCGATGACCGCAATGACAATCAGGGCAGATGTCATGAGACAATACAGCACACTGCTGAACGTGAAACCGCCCGCCATGAAAACGACCACATACAGCACACCATTTAAAGCCTCGATTAATGGGTACTGTATGGAAATCCTAGCACCACATTGCCGGCATCTGCCCCGAAGAATTATGTAGGAAAATACAGGAACCATGTCCCGCCAGCCCAGCTTACGCCCGCAGTTCATACAGTGCGAGGACTGCACGATATTCTCTTTTTTCGGGATACGGAAGATCAGCACGTTTAAGAAACTGCCGATGACGATTCCGTATAAAAATATAACAATATAAAGAAAAATCGTAAGTTGGGTTAGCATTTGTTTCTCCTATTTATAAATATTAAGAACTATAATGTTGCTTCAACATCTTTAATTTTATATTTTGGGTCACCACCATCATACTCTACTTTTGTTACTGCTTTATGATCAGAAGCACTAAACTCTACTTTTACAGCCTTTACTTTTGAGCCTGCATCTGAAGTAAGTGCCTTTTTGAATGTGGCCAAATCATTAAAATTCGATGTTGATTTAATATCAGCCTGAATCTGTTTCTCGATAGCATCCGTTGGCGCTGCACCAAATACATCAATTGTCATATTAGCTGTTGCACCATTTTCTGAATATGCTGTAACTGCTGCTGTTGAAATACTATTTAATACCTGCTGATCTTTTGCGACCTTTGACTTACTGATGTAAGGAATTACCTGTGTACCAACAATACCTACCAAAATTGCCATAATTGCGATAACGATAATCAACTCTACGAGAGAGAAACCTTTGTTATCCTTCTTTTCATTCTTTGCCTTCATGTTCTGAAGCAGTTCCATAATCTTCTTCATACCCTTTGTTCTCCTTTTTGAATATATTTTTTATAGGT
>OLRF01003038.1_pt1 | contig 13701 bp, 13 predicted proteins | sample 1672061 | NCBI WGS metagenome assembly OLRF01 (sample SAMEA3136641, study PRJEB25190) | human gut metagenome | reverse complement strand
TTCCAATATGCCATCGGCACTTGATTTATCGTAGCTGAGTTCCTTGATGATCAGGTATCCGTAAGCAAGGTCAACAGTCCACTGATCCCAGTTGAAGCCCACACCGGCGGTGATGCGGTGACGCCCGTTGCTTGGGGTCATGTAGTCACAGGTGCTGTCCTTCATCGGGCTGGTTTCAAAAACATAGCCGCCGCGCAGGGTCAGCCAGTCAAGCGCCTTGTATTCGGCGCTGACGTTGAAGCCCCACGTGTCGCGCCAGTTTTTGGGGCTGTATACGGTGCCATAGTTAGGATTATCCATATGGATGTTTAAGGAACGGTAGTTGCTCCACACGGTATAGACGGTTCCGGCTTCAAAGCTCAGGGTTTCCATGGGCTTCCACATCACGCCGAAGGAAATGGTGTCGGGAAGGTTCAGGTTGCCGTGCAGATCGGAATTGGGCAGGTTGACAGGGAGCTGTCCAATTCCAGGAATGTTGGCGATATGATTCTTTTGATCAAATTCCACATGCCCACGCACGGCCTGCTTCACGCGGCTGCGGTAGGTCAGGCCGGCGGCCCATTCGTCGTTGAATTTGTAGTGTGCGGCGATGTTGAAGCCGGGGGCGATGCTGGAGCCGGTGAGCATCTGCTGGTCGTAGCGACCGGAGAGTGCGGAAACGCCGGTCATTTTGCCAAGGTCGCCGTCCTTTTTCATGAGCATGGTGGCGTACATGAATTCGAGGCCCACGGCGAGGGAGAGGTTATCATTGATCTTGAAGGCAAGGTTGGGATTCAGTGAAACGGTCTTGAGGCTGACATATTCGAGGTTTTCGTGTCCCGGCCAGTTATTGGGGTAGGAGTTGCCGAGGCCGAAGCGGGAGAAGATGCCGATGCCGCCCCAGAGCTTGTCGCTGAACTGGTGGGTGAGGTAGGCGTGCGGATTTACCCATGTATGCTTGTCCACGTCGGTGGAACGGCCGATGCCGAAGTGGTCCACCGTGTCGACGGTTCCGGAAGGCTGAATGGCGGTCATGCCCACCATCATCTGGGTACCGGGGAGCTGGGTGATCCCGGCGGGGTTCCAAGCCACGGCGGAGGGATCGTCCGCGCGGGCAACCATGCCGCCGGCGAGAGCCGTGCCTCGGGCGCCGAAGTCGGACAAGGCGAACCCTTCCGCTTGGGCTTTTCCAGTAAGCTGGGGGGCCGCCAACAGGCAGGCGGCAAGCAACAGGGAGGCAATCCGTTTCATAGTCTTCCTTGCTTTGTAAGAGGTTGACGTGTAAAAAACAGCCGTAGCAAAAAGACAAAAAGCGTCGGTGGTTGTCGATGCTTTTTGTCTTTAAATGGTAAAAGACCCATTTTTTTATCAGAAATAATGCTGAAATGCTAGCCGATTTTCCGGTTTGGCGTTTTGGGGGTTCCTTTTCAACTTCGGGGTGTGCATGGTTTCCGCCTCTTCTCCGCTTCTTGATTTTCGTGGCGTAAGCCGTTCGTTTACCGTGCGGCAGGGTGTGCTTGGCAGGGTGCGGGGTGAGGTTCGCGCGGTGGACGGCGTATCGCTTTCCATACGGCGCGGCGAGACGCTCGGCTTGGTGGGCGAGTCCGGGTGCGGCAAGTCGACATTGGCGCGCATGGCGGTGCGGCTCCTTCCCCCGACTGGCGGGGAAATCCTTTTCGACGGCGAATCCGTGCTGCCCGGCGTGCCGGGGCGTAATGACACATGGTATTCCCGTCGGTTGCAGATGGTTTTCCAAGATCCTTTTTCCTCGTTGAATCCCCGTTTGAAGATCGGCACATCCGTTGCCGAGCCGCTGATGGCCATAGGCGTGCCGCCTGCGGAGCGTCGGGAACGTGTGGGCGAAATCCTGCGCCGTGTGGGGTTGCAGCCCGAACACGCCGGGCGTTACCCCCATGAATTTTCCGGGGGCCAGAGGCAGCGCGTGGCGATTGCGCGGGCGCTGGTGACCCGCCCGGAACTTGTCGTCTGTGATGAGGCTGTGTCGGCCCTCGACGCTTCGGTTCAGGCGCAAGTGCTGAACCTGCTGAAAGAGGTGCAGGCTGATTTCGGGCTGACGTATTTCTTCATTTCACATGACTTGTCGGTCGTGGGTTATATGAGCGACCGGGTGGCGGTCATGTACTTGGGGCGCATCGTTGAGCAGGCCGATAGGAATACCTTGTTCGGTTCGGCGGCGCATCCGTATACGAAAGCCCTTTTGGCCGCCGCGCCCGTGCACGATCCCGCAAAGAGGCGTATCCGGGCTTTCCTGCCCGGTGAACTGCCGAGCCCCTTTTCGCCGCCCACGGGGTGCGCGTTCCATCCCCGATGCCCGCAGGCAATGCCCCGCTGCCGCGAGGAAGCCCCGGAACTCCGGGAAATCGCGCCGGATCATCTGGCCCGTTGCCATCTGTATGGATAGCGCCTTGTTGGAGTGACAAAGAAGGCGCTGTCACAGCATGGGGTGTTTCATCACCACAGCGCGGTGAAGCAGCCTTTTCTCCCGTTTTTCCCTTGGCGGGATCCACGGCTAAGGCATTTCGCCGGTTACTCCTTGGGAACTTCAAGGGAAAAAGCATCAACCATGTTCTATGCACAGCCACGAAGAAAAGCCCCTGTTTCCGACGGAACAGGGGCTTTTCTTCGGATGGGCTACTGGACGATGCCGGGGGTGAGGCCGGGGACATCGTCGGTACCGGAACCGCCGGTTCCGGGAATGCCGGTCTTGAAGTGCCGGAAGGCAAGCCCGTCTGGTTCTTCAAGGGTGGAGGAATAGGCCCCCGAAAATATCCCGGCATGATCATGGACACCGGATACGGGAATGCCTTGGGAGGTTGCAATGGTATAGTCATCTATCTTTATGGCGAGAGCCGGGTTGACGTATCCCCAGATGACACGGCGGAAGGCCGGACGCTGCCCCTGTGGGAGATCGTTCGAGGGCTGGGTGTCCGTGAGGGAAGGCCAATATGTTTCTTCCATAACATTGTTGCTGTCTTGGAATGCGATCCAGCCTTGGATGCAGTTCTTGTTATCCTGTTCCCACACGCGGACGACAAGGGTTGTCGTACTGTCCTTCTTGAGGATTTCCCCTGCAGGGATGCCGTAGGCGAGGCATGTGAGGGCATGTTCCGGCTTGCCGTCATCGGCATGCCACAACAGGATGCCGTCGCGCAGCGTGCGATCCGCCGCGTTTGCGTACAGGTAATCATAGGCGCCGTGAGGATCAGCGGGGATATGGACGTTCGGTTGACGGTAGTGGATGGAATCATTGGGCTGATAAGGGGATATGGCCCCATAGCCTCCCGGAAGGAGGGCCGGGTTCACCGGGGATCGCGTTACGCCCGTGTCGGTGCTGCCATAGGCTCCCGGAGCAGTGGGGTACTGTATATACCCTGTGGCCACCTTGCCGGAGACGACCCCCATGCCGAGGCTGGAAACGCCGTATGAGGTCAGACCGTCGCCATCGGCGCCGCCCGGTTCTGGAATAAGATGCGTTCTGAACAGAATCCCGGCAAACAGGTTTGCCGAGGCATGATGGTACGGCATGACCGATGTTTGGATGAGGATGTCGTTGTTTGGCGTTTCGGCTGTTTTTTCTTCAGTGATGCCGGCGAACCAAGAGTCGTAGGTCGTATGGTTTTTTCTGGTGTTCAGGAAATGATCTGGTGTGGCTCTTTCATGCCCTTGTACGGACAGCCCTTTTTGGCCTTGAGCCGTCTCGATGCGTCCGAGCCTGTTGCCGCCAAAAATGGCTTCCGCGTCGTCTTCGTTTTGGAGCGGGCTTGATGTTTCCGGCATTTCCTGTACGCCGCCGTTTCCCGATCCGCCGGAACCGCTGGCCGGGCGCAGCGAGCTTCTTCCGTTCGTGTGCCATACCAATGCGGCCCGTGCGCCGTTGGCGGTCTGGGCTTCGCTGACCACGCGGATATATTGCCCAAGGACGAGTTCCTTGCCTTCGCCGAGTTCCGGGTAAGAAGAGCCTGAGACGGGGCGGACGCCCTCGAACGTGTAGGTGGAACCGGATTTGGACAGGCGTTCGTAGGTAAGCCGTTTCGCGCTGTCGGGATTGAGCGTTGCCCCGCCTTTGTCCACGACGCCGATCAGCCCGCCGGTTTCGGGAAAGTAGTCAAAGTCGTTTGTTGCCGTGCTGACGGAAATGGCCGTTTGCGCCTGTGTAGGGTACGTCGGCGTTCCCCGCCCGATGAGGTACGCATCCGCGTTGGGCGTGAGCGCCGTAGCCTCTCCGAAAGAGTATTCCGTTCTGCTGGCTGTACCCGGCTTGGCGATCAGGAGAAGTTCGCGCGTCCCGGAAGGGGCTTCCGGATACCAGCCGGAACCTCCCGTCAGCAGCGTCCCCGCCTCTGAGGTGCGGAACCACGAGGGGAACAGCTTGAGCGAGATGTCCCCGCCCGCGATGGAAAAGGTTTTGCCGTCCAGCGCATTATCCGCCAAAGCCATGAGCTTTGCTCCGGTATCGGCTTTCGCCGCCTGCACCCGGACGATTTCCTTTCCCGATTCCGCGAGGTAAGAGGCTTGCACCGTTTCCTTGGCGTCCAGCCCGGCCATGACGGAGCCGGTCATGAGCGAAACCGCAGCCATGCCGAACAGGGCCAGAATGATGATCCCGCCTATGATGGTCAAAAGGACGCTTCCGCGTTGCGGCGTCTGCATGGGGAGCCTCACTCTTTGGCGGGGGGTGTGTTGCGTGGGGCGACGGAAAGCGTCCATGTGGCTTGCCGTCCGGCGAGTTGCCGGGTCAGCACGATGCCGATGGAGGAAGGGCCTGCCCCGTTCGAGGTGAAACGGCATGAGGCTACGTCTGAAAGGAGCACTTGCCCGTCAATGAGCAGCCTGCCCCCGGCCTCTTCGCAGTTGATGGTTGTTTGCGTGCCGTCCGCCCTTGTGAATGTGACGGAAGGGCTGTCTTTGAAAGGGGCTTCGGGAAAATCGGCGGCTCCCGCCAGCTCTTTCCAAAGGCGGATGAGGGCCAGCTCAGCCTGCATATACGATGCCCCGGCCTCACGTACCCGCGCATATCCGCTGAGGGCCGTGCCGAACCCTGAAAGCACGAGCGAGCCGAGCACGCCGAGGATGATCAGCGTGCAGACGGTTTCCAGCAACGTGAAGCCCCGCTCTGGGGCGCGGGCGTCAGAACGCACGGGAAAGCTCCACGGAGCCGCGCCTGACGGTGATCAGCAGGTTTTCCCATTCGCAGCCGGGCGGTGTCCAGAGTTCCGCGGAGGCGTCCCTGTCTTTCAGGAAGGTGTTGAAGGCTGAATCGTCGGCGAGTTGCCCCGCGGTTTTTTGCTGCATGGTTTCCGTGTTGAGGTAGGCGATGCATTCTTCCAGGACGCTGGCGGCCTCCGTCAGATCCCTGATTTGCCCGGCGCTTTCGGCGCTTCCGCACAAGGCCGTGGCGATGGGCTGCGCCGCCATGAAGCCCATGATTGCCATGAGGATAATGGCGACGATGGCCTCAATGAGGGTAAAGCCGCGCGCGTTCATTGGACGAACCCCGTTTCCGCGAAGAGGGTGAGCGTGATCCCGCCGCCGAAATCGAAAGCCCATGCTTGGTTGGGGGCGGAAGTGAGGGGTGGGGGAGGGCAATGGAGGATGTCCGTCCCGTTTTGCTTTTCAAGGCTGCCTTCGCCGCAGGCGCGCCCCGCCGCGTCGAAGCAGAACGCAGCCGGGGGGCTGCTCTGGATGGGGGTGGAAGGCGTATAGTCCTTGAGCAGTGTGGGCAGGGTTGGGCTGCCTTTCATGAAGAAGCCCACCTTGCTTTTCCCTACGCTGACGCATTGCCCGCCGCCCATCGCCATGCCTTGCGCACGGGCATGGACGAGCCGGGAGAGGAGCCTGTCCCGTTCCGCGCAGGCGGTTATCCCGTCATGGCCCCGGAAGGCCGAAACGCCGAGGGAGGCCAGCACGCCGAGCACGACAAGCACGGAGACGATTTCAATCAGGGTAAACCCGTTGCGGGAGGGTGGCTGCATGGCATCTGTCACTGTTGGGGGATGAGCTTTTCCAGCGCCTCCCGGTTCTGTTCCAGCAAGGTGCGGAAACGGATCTGCGCGTAGCCGTCGCCCGTGGCTCGTGCACGGTATAATTGCTTTTCAAGCTGCCCCCGTTCCTTTTGCAGTTGTCCGATTTGCTGCCGGATCCTGTTCCTGGCTTCAGCGGCGGCCTCTTCCCGTTCGGCGGATGGCTGATGCTCAAGGCCCGGCCTCCCAAGGGGGGCAACAGGGCCGGGCTGCGCGGCTGAAGGCTGCGGCGAGAACCGGTACTCCTCCACTTTGCCCGCGGGCGGTTTGGAGGGCGGCGTTTCGCTGATGTGCGTGACCCCGGAGGCATCTTTCCAGATGTACATCTGTTGAGGGGCGGCATTGGCTGGGGAGGGGGGTGGGGGCAGCGTTTCCCGTATGCCGGGCACCATGCGGGACAACGGCGCACCGCCAGATGGCGTGCCGTCCACGATAAGCGGTTCCACCCCGCACGCCAGTGTGAGCAGGGCAAGCCATCCGAGGGAGAGATGCGTGCGTTTTTTCATGGGCGGCCCTTTTCCCTTGGCGTCGCCGGACAGGTGCGGGACACGCTCCTTGTCTTTTGACGGGAGGCTCGTTACGGTTGGAAATAGTGGTAACACAGGCCGTTCCGAAAGACGAGAGGCCCAGGCCCTTGTGGAACATTCGCTGCTGCAATGAACGCCGCATTTCAACTATATGAAATTCAAAATGAATTTTTTGGAAAACCATCGAAAAGGTGAATGTCTCAGGCCATTATGGTTGGGGTTCCCCGTACGGGCGGGCCTCGTTCTGGGGTGCTGCCTTTTGTGCGTCTCAGGCGCTGGGGCCGCCGAATCATCCAAGCTGAAGGTCGTGGTGCGGCCTCCCATCAAAAAAACGCTTCCCCAGCGGCCCCACGCTGCCCGCCCGGAGGCCCGGCCAGTTCAATCGGCGGAGCCGTTGCCTGCGGAGTCCGTGGCCATTTACCGGCATGTGGGGAAGGACGGAACCGTTTTTTTGACGAACAGGCCGGATGGTGACGGGAGGTACCGGCTTTTCGGGCGGTTCAGCACCGGGCGGCTGATGCGCGCCGTAGGGCCGGACGGCGTGGCGCGGCTTGTGGAACGGCATGCCGGGCGGCATGGGGTCGAGCCCCGGCTGATCATGGCGATCATCAAGGCCGAATCGGGATTCGACGCCAAGGCCGTCTCTTCGGCCGGGGCCAGCGGGCTCATGCAGCTCATACCCGGCACGCAGCGGCATCTTGGGGTGCGCGATGCGTTCAATCCCGATGAAAATGTGGAGGGCGGGGTACGCTATTTCCGATCCATGCTGGATCGGTACGGCGGGAATGTTTCGCTGGCTTTGGCGGCGTATAATGCCGGGCCCGCCAATGTGGACAAGTACGGCGGCATCCCTCCGTTTGAGGAGACCCGCAGTTACGTGCGCAGGGTGCTTGCGCTGTACGCTACCCCGTGATGAATCCGATCCACCAGTCGAAGATTTCCTGTCCGGCGATGATGTGCACGAACGCGCCGAGGCTCAGGAACGGGCCGAACGGGATGGGCATTTCGCGCAAGGGCGCTTCGTGGGGCATCAGGCAGGCGACGAGCAGGAAGGCGGCAAGGGCCGAGACCCCCGCGACCAGCGTGATCAGCGGCAGGCCGAGCGGCCCGCACAGGACGCCGAGCATGAGCATGAGTTTGACGTCGCCGAACCCCATGCCGTCCACGCCGCGCAGGTGTTTGAAGATGAGAAGCACGGCGAGGAATGTCCCGCCGCCCACAAGACCGCCGAGGAGCGCATCCGCCCAGTCCATGCCGAGGGCGAAGATGGCGGCGGGCACGGCCAGCGCGGTTCCGCCGAGCGTGATGCCGTCGGGGAGGATGAAGCATTCCAGATCGATGCCTGAGGCGACGATGAGCATCCCCGTGAACGCGAGATAGACGGGAAAGGCAAGCGTGGGGCCGAAGCGCCATGCCAGAAGGCCGGACGTCAGGCCGGACAGGAGCTCGACGAGCGGATACCGGATATGGATGGGCTTGCGGCAGCGGGCGCACTGGCCGCGCAGCAGCAGATAGCTGAGGACGGGGACGAGTTCCCAGAAGCGGAGGCGCTGTCGGCAGTGTGGGCAATGGGAAGGCGGAAAAAGGATGGATTCGCCGCTGGCGTACCGATGGATGCAGACGTTGTAAAAGCTGCCGAGCAGGAGTCCGAGCAGCGTGGCGGCGGGGATGAACAGTTCGGGATGCAGCAATTCCGGGGGGATGGTCTGGTACACGCGGAGCCTTCCTTTGGCATGCCCGATCGGGCAACGGTGCGCGGGCTGCCGGTAAGCCTTTTGCGGCCGGGCCCAGCATGTTGTGGGCATGTTCACAAATGGCGGGCGGGCCTTCAGCGGAGATGGCAGGATCTTCCGTCTCGCGTATTTCATACGCACCTTGTTCCTGCCGAGATGTACCAAGAACCGGGCGCTCCGGCAACAAAAACCGTGCGGGAAGGTCATGCATGGCAAAAATCGACAGTCTTTTTCATTTGTTGCACGCCAATCACGGTTCGGATTTGCACCTTTCGGCGGGCAATCCGCCGCTCCTGCGCATTTATGGGGATCTCGTGCGGGTGGACGCTCCGGCTGTCACGGCCGGGGAACTTTTGGCCGTACTGCGTGAAATGGTTCCCATAGAGCGAGTACGGGCATTCGAGCGGACGGGCGATCTGGACTTCGCCTATGAAATTCCGGGGCTGGCGCGTTACCGTGCCAACTTTTTCCGGCAGAACCGCGGCATTTCCGCGGTATTCCGCGAAATCCCGCAGCGCATCGGCACGGTTGAGGAGCTGGGGCTTCCGATCATGCTGCGCGAGCTGGCCCTGCTGCCCAAGGGCCTCGTGCTTGTGACCGGCCCCACCGGGAGCGGCAAGTCCACCACGCTGGCCGCGCTCGTGGATTATGCGAACACCAAGCGCCGCGACCATATCATTACCATTGAAGATCCCATCGAATTCGTGCATCAATCCAAGAGCTGCCTCGTGAACCAGCGCGAGATCGGGCGCGATACCCTTTCGTTCGGCACGGCGCTGCGTTCCGCACTGCGCGAGGACCCAGACATCATCCTTGTGGGTGAAATGCGCGATCTCGAAACCATTTCCCTCGCCCTCGAAGCGGCGGAAACGGGGCATCTCGTGTTTGCGACCCTGCACACCATCTCCGCGTCCAAGACCATCGACCGCATCATCGAGGTCTTCCCGCCGGAGGAGCAGGCGCAGATACGGACGAGCCTTTCCGAGTCGATTCAGGCGATCATCGCGCAGACGCTGTTCAAACGGGCCGACAAAAAGGGCCGGGTGCCCGCGTTGGAAATCCTATTCGGCATCCCGTCCGTGCGGAACATGATCCGCGAGAACAAGACGTTTCAGTTGCCGAGCGTTTTGCAGACCAATCGCAATGTGGGGATGCAGACGATGGATGACGACATCGAACGCCTGCTTATGCGGCGCATCATCGCGCCTGAGGCGGCCCTCATTCATGCGCAGGACAAGGGGCGTATCCGTGAGGCCATCGGGAAGTTGAAATAGCGCGGAAGGACGGGGCAGGGAAAAGCGGGAACCCCCGCCAGCCCATGCGCCTTGGGCATCAAGTGCTGCTTGCCCTGCTGTGGGCGCCGTACAGCCTAAGCATGGTGCGGGCGGCCAGTCGGGTACGTTTTCCCTTTCGGGTACCGTCGGCTGGCGTAGGTGGCCCGTAACGGCAGGGGGATGAAAACCGTTGGGGAGGCTGGCTGGTCATGGTGTCGGCGTTGATCCGTGCCGCTGGCGGATGCCGTCGGCTGCCGGAAGCTGTAAAGGCCGGTGCGCACGCCCGTCTGGAGCCGGTGGTGTCCGGCGTGCCGGGCGGTTGCCGCAGGGGAAGGCGGATACCGCCGGGAGCATGCCGGACAAGGGCGGGGAGCCATGAACGATGCCGAATGGCGTGCCTTGTCGCGGGAAGACGTTCTTCAAGCCGCATCTTTGGAGATGCCGCCGTTGTTCCTGAAGAGGCGGAACCGGATATTGCGGAAGTGGCGGGTGGGCAGGGAACAGGATATGGAAAAGGACGCGCTCCCTGATACGCTGGGGCGTTCCGTTTGCGGCCCGGCGAGGCCCTTGCCGAACTGGTGCGGGCGTTGTACGGTTCCGGATCCGCCTTGGAACTTGCCTTCGGCAAAAACCCCGGATACGGAAACGATTTGACGCCGGGCCGCAGGAGCCGACTTTCCCGCCGTAGCGTATATCCCTCCGCCGTCCATGACCAAGGGCGTGCGGCCTTGGTGCATTCAGCACGCTGGAAGAGAGATGTACGGCGCGGCTGTTGCGCTTGGTTTTCATCCGTGGCGCTGGCCTCGATCCGGCGTCGGGGCAACGGGTTGTGGTTTCATGGCTCCGTGCGGGTTTGCGGCGGAGCGGGCCGCGTGGAGTTTGCCTTTCCGCTTCTCTCCGCTGGCCGGGGCCTCCGTGCGGCTGTTGCCGTCTTCGGCGGGGCGTGTTTCATATCCCATACAGTACAGTGAAAGAGACAGGAAGTGTTTATGTCCACATTACGTTCCATTGTCTTATGCGGCGGCAGCGGCACCCGCCTCTGGCCCCTCTCCAGGGCGTTGTATCCCAAGCAGTTTATGGATCTGGGAGGGCATACCCTGTTCGGTGATACGGTGGATCGGGCGGCGGCTTTGCCGGACAGCGCCGATCCGTTGGTGGTCTGCAATGAAGAGCACCGCTTTTATGTGGCGGCGGCCTTGCAGCAGAAGGGCGTATCCGGGACTATTCTGTTGGAGCCCAAGGGACGGAATACCGCGCCCGCCATTGCGCTGGCGGCGTTCGCGGCGTTGTCCGGCGGCGACGATCCGTTGTTGCTGGTGCTGCCGTCCGATCATGTGCTGAAACCTCAGGCCGTTTTTGCCGAAGCCGTGGCGCAAGCCCGTGCCTGCGCCGAGTCCGGGCGTATCGTTACGTTCGGCATCACGCCGGATGCGCCGGAGACAGGGTTCGGGTATATCCGCTTGGGAGAGGCGCTGCCCGCGGGCGGGTATGGCGTGGCGCGTTTTGTGGAGAAGCCGGATCTCGCCAGAGCCGCGGCCATGCTGGCGGATGGGGGGTATCTGTGGAACAGCGGCATGTTCCTGTTCCGCGCTTCCGTCTACCTTGAAGAACTGGCCCTGCATGCCCCCGGCATCCATGCGGCGTGCAGGGCGGCGTGGGAAGGGCATCATGCCGATCATGACTTTATCCGCCCCGACGCCGGCGCTTTCCTGAGTTCGCCCGCCGACTCCATCGACTACGCGGTGATGGAAAAGACGGGCCGGGCCGCCGTGGTTCCCCTGACCGCGGACTGGAGCGATCTCGGGTCATGGGAGGCGTTCTATGAAGCCGCCCCGCATGACGGGGACGGCAACGTGCTTGTGGGGGATGTGTACGCCGAAGGCGCGGAAAACTGCTATCTGCACGCCTCCAAGCGGATGGTCGCCGCGCTCGGCGTATCGGATTTGGTGGTCGTGGAGACGGCGGACAGCGTGCTGGTGGCGGATCGCGCCCGCACGCAGGACGTGAAGAAAATCGTGGAGTCCCTGAAAGCGCAGGGGCGCGGCGAGGCGGAAAACCACCCGCTGGTCTACCGCCCGTGGGGGAGTTACGAAACGCTGGCGAGGGGCGAGCGTTTCCAGGTGAAGCGCATCATCGTCAAGCCGGGCGGCCAGCTTTCGCTCCAGAAGCACCACCACCGGGCGGAGCATTGGGTAGTGGTCGAAGGGACGGCAGAGATCACCGTTGGCGGCAAGGTGCTCCTGTACCATGAAGACCAGTCCACCTACATTCCTCTCGGCACCGTGCACCGGCTCAAGAATCCCGGCATGATCCCGCTGGTCATCATCGAGATCCAGTCCGGCAGCTACCTTGGGGAAGACGACATCGTGCGTCTTGAAGACAGCTACGGGCGCTGACCATGAAACTGCTCCTGACCCTGCTTCCGGCGCTCCTGACCCAGACCACGGGACGCCGCAATCAGCGCATCGTGATCGGCTTTCTGCTGTTCACGACCGTTCTGGTGGCGCTGTTCAGCATCGTGTTTCATCAGATCATGGCTTATGAAGGGCGGGACTATTCTTATATCACCGGCGTCTACTGGACGCTGACCGTCATGTCCACGCTGGGGTTCGGGGACATCACCTTCACGAGCGACATCGGGAAATTGTTCTCCATCATCGTGCTGGTGTCGGGCATCATCCTCATCATGATCGTGATGCCGTTTACGTTCATCCGTTTCGTGTACCAGCCGTGGATCGAGGAATACAACAACAAGCGCAAGCCGCGCTCCCTGCCGTCCGATACCAGCGGCCATACGGTTCTGGTGGGCGACAACGACATCTCGCTGAGCGTGGCCCGCAAGCTCCGGCAGCACAACTATCCGTACGTCATCCTCGTACCGGACGGGCAGCACGCGCTGGAGCTGTACGACAACCGCTATAATGTGGTGACCGGCGAGTTCGACGACGCCAACACCTACCGGAACCTGCGGGCGGACAAGGCCGCGCTGGTCGCCGCGCTCGAAGGGGATCTGCGGAATACGAACATCGCCTCCACGGTGCGCGAAGTTGCGCCGTCAACCCTGCTCGCCGCCAGCGCGGAGAACCCGGAGGCCATGAACATCCTCATGCTGGCGGGGTGTGACCACGTCTATTCGTTCACTGAGATGCTTGGTCGGAGCCTTGCCCGCCGCGTTTACGGAACCCGCGCCCAGTCGAACATCATTGCCCGGTTCGGGACGTTGTGCCTTGCCGAGGCCCCGGTCATCCATACCGAATTTATGGGGCAGACGCTGCGTGAGTGCAGGTTCCGCGAACGCTTCGGCCTCAACGTGGCCGGGCTGTGGGAAGGCAACTCCTATATGTCCGCGCGCCCGGACAGCCGGATCGACGAGGCTTCCATCCTGCTGCTCGCGGGGACGGCGGATCAGCTTGAGGCCTATGACCGCAAGGCCGAACGGTGGAGCAAGGCGAACCGGACGCCCGTGCTCATCCTCGGCGGCGGCAAGGTTGGGGAAGCGGCGGCGGATGCCTTGGAACGCCGCGGCCTGCCGTTCTGCCTCGTCGAGAAGAACCCCCGGCTCGTGCCGCCGGACGATCCACGCTATATTCTTGGGAATGCCGGGGAGCTGGCGGTGCTCCAGCGGGCGCACATCATGGAAACCCCATCCGTCATCGTAACCACGCATGACGACGACCTGAACATCTATCTGACCATCTATTGCCGCAAACTGCGGCCTGACGTACAGATCCTCAGCCGCTCAACGCTCGATCGCAACGTGGCTTCCCTGTACAACGCCGGGGCGAATCTGGTGATGTCGCACGCTTCGATGGCGGCGAGCACGATCATCAACCTGCTCAGCCCCGGCCGTGTGACCATTTTGACTGAAGGCTTGAATATTTTCCGGGTGACGGCTCCCCCGGCCCTCGTCGGCCTGTGCCTGCGCGACAGCCGCATCCGCGAAAAGACCGACTGCAACGTGGTCGCCTTGAAGAGTCAGGGCGTATTGCGCGTGCCCCCGGACCCCAACGCGCCCATGAAGCCCGATACGGTGCTTGTCCTCATCGGCACCGCCGATGCCGAGCGCCGGTTCATGGAGCATTTTCCGAGTTAGGTGGCGTAGTTGGAGGGGGGAGGAGGGAACTTTCTGGAGAAAATTCCCTCCTCC
>OLRF01003036.1_pt1 | contig 13705 bp, 7 predicted proteins | sample 1672061 | NCBI WGS metagenome assembly OLRF01 (sample SAMEA3136641, study PRJEB25190) | human gut metagenome | reverse complement strand
CACAAAAAACGTTCGATTAAATCAGTCGAAAGTTTATAAAGTTCATAAATTCCCTGGACTCTGCGGGTACTTTGTTAATTGACAATTGTCATTTGACAATTGATAATGTATCTTTAAACCTATGGTTTGTTTTTTATTTATTTGATAATCAATGATTATCTTCTTTATTCTTGCTCTCATTTTTCTTTTATTTTTCATTCTTTAACGGAAGCGAAGCTTCCAATATCTGTCAATTGTCGGTTATCGTTTGTCCATTTTTCTTCTGGCGGATTTTCGCCAAAAGAATCGAACGTTTTTTAAGTTAACAGATGCCATACATTAAATAAATCTCTATAATTTTAATAACTATTCACACTTTCAGATACGACTTATGCTTTTTGCTGTAGAAACTACTTCAAAAAGCACCAGTCGTTAAAAATGTATTAAAATGTCGTTTGTTCCGTACGACAAATGATCTCGTTCTGCAAATCTTCGCCCAGGTCGTTGAAATAATCACTATATCCGGCAACCCGGACAATCAGATCCCTGTAGTCTTCGGGATGTTTCTGAGCTTCCCGGAGCGTATCGGCATCGACCACATTAAACTGGATATGATGCCCGTCCATCCGGAAATAAGCCCGGATCAGATGTACCAGATTATTACATCCTTCTTCGGTTGAAAGAAGCGAAGGAGTAAATTTCTGATTCAGTAACGTCCCGCCGGTTTTGATATGATCGATTTTGGCGGCAGAACGGATGACTGCCGTCGGTCCGTTCGTATCGGCCCCCTGGACCGGAGAGATGCCTTCCGACAGCACTTTCCAGGCATTCCGTCCATCCGGAGTAGCTCCGGTCACTTTACCGAAATAAACATGACAGGTAGTAGGCAACATATTTACCCGATAGTCCGCCCCCCGGGGAGATTTATGTCCCGACAAAACATCATAGTACATGTCGAACACCTGTACCTCCTGCTCGTCGGCATAATCATCATCGTTACCGTATTTCGGAGTATGATACACCAACTGATACTGCAACTCTTCGAACCCTTTGAAATCGTTCGCCAAAGCTTTCTCCATAGTCTCCATCGCGATGGTCTTTTTATCATACACATGATAGCGTAAAGCGGTCAGCATATCCGTAATGCTACCCAGGCCCACCCCTTGCACATAGCTACTGTTGTAACGGGCGCCACCACACATATAATCTTTTCCGTTCCGGATACAATCTTCGATCAGTACAGACAAGAAAGGTACCGGCATATATTTCATAAATATGCGTTCGATGATATTGTTACCGGTCAGTTTGATCCGCATAAAATGTTGTACCTGTGCTTTATAGGCTGCAAACAATTCCTCATAGGTCCGATAATCTGTAGCTGTCCCGGTTTTCAGACCGATCTGTTTGCCGGTCCGCTTATCGAATCCGTCGTTCAGGGTCAATTCCAGAATTTTCGGCAGATTAAAATAGCCGGTAAGGATATAAGCTTCGGTACCGAAAGCCCCGGTTTCCACACATCCCGAGCACCCGCCGTTCCGGGCATCGCGGACATCTTTTCCCGCCCGCAACATTTCCTGTACCAAAGCATCCGTATTGAACACCGACGGTTGACCGAAGCCGGTTTTGATGATTTCGACAGCAGCCCGGATAAAACGGTCCGGATTTTTCTTACTGACCTGAATCATCGAACTGGGTTGCAGTAAACGCATCTCCCGGATTACATCCAGCAGGATATACGACATCTCGTTCACCCCGTCGCTACCGTCTTCCTTCACCCCTCCGACATTGATCAGACAAAAATCGGTATAAGTATTACTTTCTTCAGCCGTAACCCCCACTTTGGGCGGAGAAGGATGATTGTTGAATTTCACCCAGAAAGACTGCAACATTTCGTATACTTCTTCCTGAGTGACCGTCCCCTCTTCCAGCTGTTTTTTATACAGCGGATACAGGCTCTGATCCAAACGTCCGGGATTGAAAGAGTCCCAGGGATTCAATTCGGTAACCACACCCAAATGGATAAACCAATAATGTTGTAATGCCTCATGAACGGTTGTCGGAGCATGAGCCGGTACCCGACGACAAATCGCAGCCATTTTCTCCAGCTCTTTCTTTCTCACCGGGTCTTTTTCTTCAGCCGCCAGCTCTTCCAGGCGTTCGGCATACCGTTCGGCATAGCGGATCATTGCATCACAAACGATATCCATCGCCCTCAGCTCGTCGCGTTTATCCACGCCTTCCGGATCGTTTACCAGGTCGGTCTTAGCCAGACTTTCGGCTATTTCTTCTTTCAAATCCAACAACCCGGTACGAAACATCTTTATCCCTAAAGCCGTATGTCCCGGCGCCCTTTGTTCCTGAAATTCCGTAAATACACCGGCAGTATAAGCCTCTTTCCACTCCTGTGGCAAATTCTGAAATATCCGGTCGCGATTACTTTTCCCTTTCCAGTAGGGAATAATGATATCCCGGTAAGCAGCCCGGGTAGTTTCATCGGATTTAAAGGATACTTTCGGGCGATCGTTCAATATCTCGAGATCTTGTAACGAGTGGATACAGATTTCGGGATAAGTCGGAGTAGCCTTCGGGGCCGGTCCCCGCTCGCCGACAATCAATTCACCCTCATTCACACAAATATACTTATGTTCCAGGATATATTTAAACGCTAAAGCCCGTTGAACCGGTACCGGTTCGGCATCGGCCATCCCCGATTGATAAAATTCAGTAATCAGTAAAGCTCTTTCCGCCGAGATCCGATTCTCAGCATTCAGACTCTGCTCACGCAGTTTTCTGATTCGTTCGGTCATTTTCATAATAAGTATGGTTTTGATTTATAGTTTTTTAACAGGTTATATCCGAAAGCCTTGTTCCCTGAACATTTCCCGGATATCTTTCAGGTCTTCCTCTTTCAGGCCCGGAAGATCTCCCATTTCCCAATCCATACCGAGCCGTTTGTATTTATCTGCCCCCGTACGGTGGAAAGGGAGCAGATTCACCTCTTTCAAAACAGGCATCGTCTGTAAAAAACGAATCGTCTCCTGCACACTCTTCTTATCGTCGTTAAAACCGGGAATAACAGGTATCCGGACAATCACTCCGGCACCCTGTCCGGCAATTTTCCTCAGATGTTCACACGCCTCCCGGAATCCTTTACCGATGTACGCTTCGAACTTTTGAGGATCGGCAGTTTTTACGTCGTAAAGAAACAAATCCGTATACCGGCATATTTCTTCTAAATATGCTCCGGAAGCCACTCCGGCCGTATCGATACAGGTATGGATACGACGGGCCTTACAAGCTTTGAGACATTCCAACAGAAAAACCGGTTGCAACAAAGGTTCTCCTCCTGAAAAAGTAACGCCTCCTCCCGATTCTTCGAAAAACACCGCATCTTTAGCTATCTCTTCGACTAATTCATCGACCGAAATCCCGTAGCCCACCTTCCGGATTTCTTCGAATTCACGGTCTCCTAATTTCCGGACTTGTTTCATCGACACAGTTCCCACAGCCTGACTTTCGGGGTTATGACACCAACGACAATGCAAACGACACCCTTTCAAGAAAACAGTCGTCCGTATTCCCGGCCCGTCATGAATCGCATAACGCTTGATATCGAATATATTTCCACGCATGACGAAATAAATTTAGAATAATAAAATTTATCTCACTCTCAAGATAAAAAAAACACAGAGAAAAATTGTCCTTCGGATTCAGGACAAAGAAAAGAATCCGCTAATATAACCAGCATTCAAAAAGTCCTTTGTAGGAACGGTTCTGCAATATGCGAATTTCATTTAGCATAATCATCGAATAAACATCTCAAAGATAAAAACATTTTTTTATAAAACAAAAATATAAGTATCGAAAATACACTTCAAATGATAATTTTTTTAAATTTGAAGCAAAAAAAGGAAACCGCCAGAGGGGCATGTGCTACATCACTATTAACCAAATGATTATGAAAACGTTTGTCTTTATCTTATTCTTTTTATCGTTCGCTTCATTCTCCCCGGCCTTCGGCATTCCTTCCCAATTTCGCCATTATACGGTTGAAAACGGCTTATCGAGTAATGCTGTACAATGTTTGTTGCAAGACCGGACAGGATATATCTGGTGTGGCACTTCAGACGGTCTGAATCGCTTCGATTCGCGCCATTTCAAAACTTTCCGGCATATTCCCGGCGACACGGCTTCTTTAGGCAATAATGTCATTCATTCTTTATTCGAGGATTCGAAAGGTAATCTTTGGATCGGTACTGAGAACGGTGTTTTCCGCTACCGGGTATCCGAAGAAAAATTTTCGACCTTTCATCTACCGGATATCCCGGACCGGCTTTCTCAAAAAATCATCTACTCGATCAAGGAAGACCAATTGGGAAAAATCTGGATATCGGTTTATGGAAGCGGTGTTTTCCGCTACAATCCTTCGGACGGCAAGATCAAACATTACAGTCACGACATCAACGATGAAAAGAGTCTTATTTCCAATCTGACCACCAAAATTCTGATCGACCACACCGGAGAAGTATGGATAGCCACTCATGATCAGGGAGTATGTAAATACGATCCCTTCACCGACTCTTTTTTCCGGATCGATGCTACAGATAAACAAAAAGGATATACAGCCCGTTACATTTACGCCTTATGTGAAGATTCTTTCGGAAATATCTGGTTGTGTGACAACGGACTTTTCAAATACGATAAAACAACCCGCAACTGTACGGCCTGCCTCCCTCCTGCTGACGAACCGATAACCTATATCCATTTTATTACCGAAATACAACCGGGTATATTGCTCATCGGTTCCAATAGCGGACTGACACAATATAATCTGGCGGAGAACACTTTTTCTACGATCGGATACAATGTTCTTTTTCCGCAAGGATTAAATGACGGGATTGTCTATTCGATTCTGAAAGACCGGGAAGGAGGCATCTGGGTTGGAACGAATGCCGGAGGTATCAATTATCTTACGCCAGGAACCAATTGGTTCAATACGTTCTGCTATACACCTGGCAAAACAAGTGCCCCGGGGAAAGTCATCAATTCTTTTTGTGAAAACACCGACGGGACGATATGGATCGGAACAGATAATAAAGGGCTTTGGAACTACAACCCACACGACCAATCTTTCACTCCGGTATGCTTAGACGCCAAAAATCCGGACCTCAGCGTGCACGCCTTATATTGCGACCGCCATGAATTGTGGGTCGGGACTTATGCTCACGGTGTGTACCGGTTAAATTCAGCTACCGGTAAAGTGACCAACTATTCGGATAAAAATATCAAGGGCTTGAATCCGGGCAGTGTATACGCTATATATAAAGACAGCTCGGGCAGGCTCTGGTTCGGTACCCAAACCGGCATCCTATATTACGATATCTTCAGCAATTCGTTCGTTACTATCGCCGATCTGGGATACAACAGCTACATCACCGACATCACCGAAGACGCCAACCATACGATCTGGTTTGCTTCGCAAGGCAAAGGATTGATCAGCTATGACCTGAAAACCAGTACCCTCAAATTTCATTCCAACGATCAGACCGGTTTACCACAATCTATCGTGTGCCTGTGCAGCAATCAGGGCAAGTTAAGGATCGGTACGGGCGGATACGGACTTTATACCTACAATCCGGCCGACCATAGTTTTACCCGTCATCCCGATCCGTTATTTCGTACCCATACCACCATACAGACGATCATATCCAGTTATAATGAATTGTGGATCACGACCAATGCCGGTTTACTCCGGTTCAATACTTTGGATGAAACCATCAGCTATTACAATCAGGAAGACGGGCTCATCTGCCTTCCGTTTACCAACCAGGCCGGCCTGCAAACTTCCGGCGGTCAGATCTATATCGGCGGCAGCAATGGGTTCAATGTCTTCCATCCGCAAAGTATCCGCAAGAATGAAGTGATTCCCCATATTGTTTTTACGGCCTTCCGGCTTTTCAATCAGGATGTAACAATCGGCGGACATTCGGTCCTTCAAGCTCAGATCGACCGGCAGCGCTCGGTCATTCTCCCTCACAACGAGGCCGTTTTCTCTATCGAATTTGTAACGACCAGCTATTGTGCCCCGAGTAAAAATAAATACAAATACATGTTGAAAGGTTTCGATAAAACCTGGAACAACACGGACAATCAAAACAACATAGCCACCTACACCAACCTATCCCCGGGGAATTATACCTTCCAGGTGATGGCCTGTAATAACGACGAGGTATGGAATCCCGAAAAAGCAGAAATCCGGATTACGATTCTTCCCCCCTGGTGGTTATCGAACGGTATGTTAGTCGTTTACAGTATCCTGATCGTTTTAGCGATCGCTTTGGGGTATGCACTTTTATTACAACGGACCAACCGACGCCACCGCAACAAGATCGCAGCCTTGCATCACGAGAACGAACGCAAACTATTCGATGCTAAAATCGGATTCTTCACCCATATTACCCATGAAATCCGTACTCCGGTAACGCTGATCCTGGCCCCCGTAGAAGAGATCATGCGTCAAAAAAATATCCCGGAGGAAATCAGGGACGACCTGGAAGTTGTCAAACGCAACAGCGAACGGTTACTGGACCTGGTAAATCAGATCCTGGATTTTACGAAAGCCGAACAAGAAGCTTTTTCCTCCCAAAACACCTGGTTCGACATCGATGATCTGGTGGAAAAAACTGTACAGCGTTTTACACCTGCAGCTCAGCAAAAGGGGATACAGCTCTCCCACGATACTCCACAACCGATCCGGATTTGCACCGACCGGGAAGCACTGACCAAAGTGTTGAGTAACCTGCTGACCAATGCCATGAAATTTACCAAAGACCGTATTCTGGTCTCCCTCACTGAAAATCCTGAAGCACATACGGTAACGATCTCAGTCGAAGACAACGGTACGGGAATCAAACCTACGGAGAAAGAAAAAATATTCAACCTCTTTTACCAATCGGCCAATAAACCACAACTCCCGAACAAAGGTTTCGGTATCGGGCTAGCCATCGTCAGCCTGTTGGTGAAACGAATGATGGGAAAGATAGAAGTGGAAAGCGAAGAAAACCGGTTTACCCGTTTCCGGATCACGCTTCCCCAGGACGAACAAAACGACCTTTCTATTTCTGTGACCTCTCCGGATAAAACAGCAGCACTCCGGGAAGTAAAAACTGAGGATCCGATCGAACCTGCCGGAACAGAAAAAACCGACAAAGATGGGAAAAAGGCCGGAACCGTACTGATTGTCGAAGATAACGAAGAGTTTATTTCTTATCTCACCCGTGTCATCGGACAACGATATCATATCCACACGGCCGGAAATGGCGAAGAAGCATTGAAATCACTGGAAAATCTGAAACCGGACATTGTCATCAGCGACGTCATGATGCCGGTAATGGATGGAATAGAATTATGCAAACGAATAAAAAGCGACATCAATCTAAGTCATATCCCGGTGATCCTGCTCACAGCACGCACGGATACAGCAAGTAAAATCGCCGGTCTGGAAAACGGAGCGGATGTCTATATCGAGAAACCGGTATCTGTGAGCTATCTGTATGCACAGATGGTCAGTCTGCTGGAAAACCGGAACAAACTGCGTTGTCTTTTTTCAGAGAAACCTTTCACCCCGATCAATACCCTGACCGAAACACAGGCCGACGAAAAATGGTTTAACCGTTTGAACGAGATCATCCAGGAGAATATCTCGAATACAGAATTTTCCGTCGACCAACTCACCCGAAGTGTCAATATGAGCCGTACCCTTCTGTATGCCAAAGTAAAGGCAGTAACCGGTTTGACCCCGAATGAATTTATCCGGTTGGTACGCCTGCGTAAAGCAGCGGAATATCTGGCCGGAAACGAATATAAGATCAACGAGATCTGTTATATGGTCGGCTTTAACAGTCCCTCCTACTTTGCCAAATGTTTCCAAAATCAATTCGGCGTATTACCCAAAGATTTTATCAATAACACCAACTGACCAAACCCAATATCTACTTATAAAACCATACGATTATGTTCAACAAAGAAACTTACATTCAGAGACGTAACAGACTGAAGAAAGAAATCGGTAAAGGGATTTTACTATTTCTCGGCAACAATGAAAGCGGTATGAATTATGCCGACAACACGTATCATTTCCGTCAGGATTCGACTTTTTTATATTTTTTCGGTTCGGATTATGCCGGTCTTTCGGCTCTGATCGATATCGATGAAGACCGGGAAATTATTTTCGGGGATGAACTGACCATCGACGATATCGTCTGGATGGGCACCCAACCCACGATACGGGAAAAGAGTGCTTCAGTAGGCATCACTGCAACCGCTCCGACCGCCCAGCTGAGCGATTATTTAAATAAAGCGGTACAGCAGGGACGTCGTATCCATTATCTGCCTCCTTACCGGGGTGAACATCAGGTCACCCTACTCCGTTTACTGGGGATTGCCCCTGAAGCGCAAGTTGCCGGAGCCTCTACCGAACTGATCCGGGCTGTAGTCGGCCAACGAAACTACAAATCGGCCGAGGAGATCAGGGAGATAGAAGAAGCAGTAAATATCTCCGCCGATATGCACATCCGGGCGATGCAACTTGTCCGGCCGGGGATGAAAGAATGTGAAATAGCAGCAACAGTGACAGAAGTCGCTTTACAAAATGGCGGACAATTGTCTTTCCCGGTGATTGCCACCATTAACGGGCAAACCCTCCATAATCATTATCACGGTAATATCCTCCACGAAGGGCAGTTGTTATTGTTGGATGCAGGAGCGGAAAACGGCATGCACTATTCCGGCGACCTCTCGTCGACCATTCCGGTAAGTAAACATTTTACAGAACAGCAGAAAACCATCTATCAAATCGCTTTACAAGCCCATCAGGCCGCAGTTGCCGCCCTAAGACCGGGCATTCCGTTCAAAGAGGTCCATCTGATTGCCGCCCGTACGATTGCAGAAGGGATGAAATCGATCGGCCTGATGAAAGGAGATCCCGACGAAGCAGCCCGTTCGGGTGCTTATGCGTTGTTCTTTCCCTGCGGACTCGGCCACATGATGGGACTCGATGTTCACGACATGGAGAATTTAGGCGAAGTATGGGTAGGATATAACGGACAACCCAAAAGTACACAGTTCGGTTTCAAATCGCTCCGTCTGGCCCGCCCCCTGGAACCCGGTTTTGTCTTTACCATAGAACCCGGCATCTATTTTATTCCTGAGCTCATCGACTATTGGAGAAGTGAAAAACGGTTCTGCGAATTTATCCAATACGACAAATTGGAACCCTGGAAAGGTTTCAGTGGCATCCGTAACGAAGAAGACTACCTGATCACTCCCGACGGAGCACGCCGGCTCGGCAAATATAAACCGATGACAATCGGGGAGGGGGAAGGAATGAAGTAGGCGCACTGCGCCAATCAATAAAGTCTGATCCACTCATACCCATTCCCTGTCTGATCCATATAACGGATAAAATCTTCCGTCTTTATAGCCAGAGAAGCCCGGTTATCATTCGGATGAAACGACAATTTCCGGGCTTGTTTCAAATTTTCATCAAGGAAAACATAGACATGGTGTTCCGTATCGTTCACTAATCCGAAAGGGCTGACAGATCCCGGCTTCAACCCCAGGTATTTCTCCATCCGTTTTTCCGAAGCAAAACTTAATTTCCCTTGTTTTAATAGTTGTTCCAGATCATGAATCGCCAGATTCCGATCACAATGAAAAATAACCAGGTAATGCCGGTTTCCCTTATGATTCCTGAAAAACAAATTCTTACAATGTGTACTGTCCAAATTTTTCCAATATTGGCGGGCAATCTCGATCGTAGGTGCCTCAGGATGTTCCAGATAATCGAATTCAATACCCAAAGCTTTCAATGTCTCATACACTTTCTCCTGTCCAATCATCATCTCATTTTATTTTATTTTTTTCATCTCTCTTCTTTTCCCCTCCTTCATTTTCCCCAAACCTTCAACTTTTAGCTTTTTACTTTTTACCTTTCCCCCTATACCACCTCCCCTGCCACTCTCCTCTCTCGCGCAATCTCTTCTCCAGTTTAGCCACAAACTCATAATTCTTTATCCCCCATTTCGGAGCGATCAGATATTCTTCGGGTGATTGATTGACAAAACGTTCCAGATAAACATCCGGCCGGATATGTCCGATCACGTCCACTACAAAATCGAGGTATTCTTCATAACTATACAACCTGAAAACCTCCGGACGCCGAAGATATTGTTCGGCCATCGCCGTTCCCCGGACAATCTGCAACTGATGTAGCTTCAATACCTGAATCGGCAGATCGCACAAACGGACCGCCCCCTCCAACATAGACTCCCGGCTCTCTCCGGGTAAGCCGAAAATCAAATGAGCTCCTATCCGGATACCTCTCTCAGCCGTTTTCCGTATCGCTTCCTCAGCTTCGGCAAAAGTATGTCCCCGGTTGACCGTTCGCAAAACTTCATCATTTGCAGATTCGACTCCATACTCTACACAAACATAACAACGCCGGGACAATCCGGCAATATAATCCAATACGTCATCGGTCACAGCATCCGGACGGGTAGCGATCACCAATCCTACTACATCGGGACAATCCAATGCCTCCTCATACTTTTGCCGTAACTCTTCCAAAGGAGCATAGGTATTCGAATAAGCCTGAAAATAAGCCAGATACTTCTGACCGATATACTTTCGGGCAAAAAAGGCCCTTCCCTCCCCGATCTGTCGGGATATCCCCGACACAGCCCGGCAATAACCCGGATTAAAACTCTCATTATTACAAAACGTACAACCACCGGTCCCTTTTTTCCCATCCCGGTTCGGACAAGTAAATCCACCGTCGATAGACAATTTTTGCACCCGTTCTCCAAATAATTCTTTGAAATAAGCGGGGTAATCATTGTACCGTTTCCGACTCTCTGTTGGCTTCATGCATTTTCTCTTTAGCAGAACAAAAATATCATTTTATTTCTTAATTTTGTTCCCGTAACCACAAACAATAAATGATGAAAACAATCTGCACGGGCATGTTCACGATCATGCTGGTCCTTCTTTTCCGTCCCGTCGGAGCTCAAACCGAAGATGCTTTTCCTTCATACATCGAACAATGTTTCAACAACTATTTCAATTTCAACCCCCAGGAAAAAATTTATCTACATACCGATAAACCGACCTACTCTGCCGGCGAAAATATCTGGTTCAGAGCCTACTGCGTAGATGCCAGCTATCATATCCCGACCCAATTAAGTAAATTTATCTACCTCGAACTCATCAACCGTCAGGATTCGATTTTAAAACGTATCCAAATAAAACAGACCGATTCTTGTTTTTATGGCAATTTGACGATTCCATCCACCACCCCTCCGGGAGAGTATTGCCTGCGTGTCTTTACCAACTGGATGCAAAATAACGAAGAAGATTTTTTCTTCAAAAAAAATATACAGATCGTCAGTACAGTGAATGAAGTAAACATTCACACGGCAAGCAGCCGTCAGGACAATGCAATCCGGACGACGCTCACCCTAATCGATAATGCCGGCAAACCTTATGTTCATCAACGTCTGAAAATCACGACCTACCGTCATAAACTAGCGGTAAACAAGACTACCTTGAAAACCGATGAACAAGGATCCGCCACTTTACAATATCCGGTCAGCGACAGTATCGACCGGATTCAGGTAGCGTTCCCGACGGACTTGCCTTTTGCTTTTTCAAGAGAAATCCCTTTATTGAATCTTTCCGACGACTTCGACTTTCAATTCTTCCCGGAAGGCGGTAATTTATTAGCGGGCACCACGCAAACCGTCGCCTTTAAGGCACTGGATGCAAACGGACGTTCGATAGCTGCCGAGGGAAAAATTTACAATAGTAAGGAACAGGAAGTCGTTTCTTTTTCAACCTTTCACCGGGGAATGGGAACCCTGGAACTGACCACCCAGCCGGGCGAACGCTACTATGCCCTGGTACATACCGCCACAAACCGGGAAAAAAGAGTCGACTTGCAGATTCCCCAAGCGGAAAATCTGGCCTTGCAGGTTTATCCTCAGGACAACCACCTGATCCTTGCTGTCAAAAAAGGAATTCATTTTCCTGCAGGGAAAACGATTTATATCGTTATGCACTCCAGAGGACGTCTGTTAGGCGTGCTACCGGCAAAAGACGATTTCGTGGGAGCCTTACCCCTGAACTCCCTGCCCGGTGGTACCGTGCAGTTCGTACTAGCCGATGCCGACTCACACATTTACAGCCAGCGTTCTTATTTTATAAAGCCGGATCCGCAACCTGTATTACAACTCCGGACCGATAAAGAAAAATACGACAGACGGGAAAAAGTAAACCTGACACTACAGTTTACAGACATCGGCGAGCACCCCCTCGAAGGCAGTTTTTCTCTCTCTGTTACGGACAATACGATGGTTCCCCGTGACACCCTATCGGACAATATCGTCAGTTATCTGCTCCTGACCTCCGACCTCAAAGGGCACATCGAAGCCCCGGGAAGTTATAGTCGTGAAACTCCCGAACACATCGATCTCCTCATGCTCACTCATGGCTGGACCCGTTATGAGATCGGGAAATTCCTGACTGCCACACCTTCTAAAGCCACTTTCAAGCTTGAACAGAGACAAGAAATCCGGGGAAAAATCACCAATTATAGCAATAAGCCGATGGCGAATGCCAGTGTACAAATCTTTATCCCCGGTGAAAATACATTGGGAGAAGTGAAGTCGAACGAAAACGGAGAATTCATCATCCGGGATCTGGATTTCCCCGATAGTACGATTTTTCTGGTACGTGGCTACAAAGAGAAAGGAGGAAAAATGGTAGATATAACTATCACTCCCCGGCTATTTAAAGATCCCGTCACTCATTTTACAATCCCCCGGGAAAATAAACCACTGGGCAAAGAAGAATTTATGGACCAGTTCAAAGGTAGTTATTTCTACCAGAACGGTGTGAAAGTCTATATTCTCGACGAAGCGGTCGTATTACGTCACCGTCCGGAAAGCGTACAACACAAATACGAAGGCCAATACACAGATATGACGGATTACATCCTGGGCCAGGAAGAATTGAATAAATTCAATACTTCCAGTATCTATCAACTATTATCCCGTCTTCCGGGTGTTATTGTCTCCGGTACCAAAGTGACGATGGCCCGCAACGGAAGTACGCCTCTGTTCATGATCGACGGATTGCCACAGACCGAAGACATGCTGAACGCAGTGATGCCGGAGGATGTGGACAATCTGGGAGTCATCCGCGACGGAGCCCGGCTGACTTTCTTCATGGCCCAAGGCGGTGCCGGCGGTGTGATTGTCATCAATACCAAACATGGCCATTTCACCCCCAAAGCCACTCCAGGGTTGATCAAATTCATTCCTTTAGGTTACTCCGAACCGGATGAATTCTACATGCCCCAATACAACGACCCGGAAATACTCAAAGCTCCCGAAATCGATTACCGCAGCACGATTTATTGGCAACCGGTCGTCCCGATCGATTCATCCGGGCAGACTTCCCTCTCTTTTTTCACTTCCGACATGGCCGGCAGTTATACCATCACCGTCGAAGGATTGGGGAAAAACGGGGAACCGGTATACCGGCAAACGACAATCCGGAGGGAATGATAAAGAGCCAAGAATTCAAAATTGAAAACGTTTGAGTAATAGATCATTATAAAAATAGAAGCCGATTTTTATAATAACAAAAAATATTCTATATTTGCAAC